>PPCM01000358.1_pt1 | contig 48356 bp, 45 predicted proteins | sample 1555541 | NCBI WGS metagenome assembly PPCM01 (sample SAMN05284479, study PRJNA326546) | Marine sediment metagenome, whole genome shotgun sequencing project. | isolation source: marine sediment | place: Germany: Wadden Sea | collected 2012-09-05
TAATTAATTTAATTACCGTCCTCTCACACCACCGTGCGTACCGTTCGGTACACGGCGGTTCGATAGATTAACTTACTTTTGCATATACCTCAGATAAGGATATTAATCCAGCTTTCTTTAGAAGTGCATTTGTGATTGACATGTTAAGTACAGGGCTATTGGATATTCTCCAGTAGCCTTTCCTTGTGTTCCCAAACTCAAACGCTTTGCTCTCATCTATTCCAAGTCTCCTGAGATTCTTGAATTTTGTAGAAGGCTTCTTCCATTGTTTCCAGTAAGCCATTCGAATGCGTCGTCTCAGCCATTCATCGATTTCTTTCAGCTTCGTTTTTACCCTAGCCAATTTAAAGTAATTCACCCAACCAATGATAATCTGCTTAAGTCTTGCAAAAGTAATTTTGATGTTGCCAATTCTACTTCTGCCAGTTAGGTACTTCAGCTTCGATTTTAAATTCTTGATTGATTTCTCATGCACTCTGAGCTCTACGCTCCCCCTTGAATTGTAAAAGGAGTAGCCTAGAAATTTTAGCTTCGTTGGTTTACACACCGAACTTTTCTCTTCATTTACTTCAAGCTTGAGTTTGCCTTCAATGAAGTTCGTAATGCTTGCCATCACTCTATGCGCAGCTCTTTCACTTTTCACATAGATGTTACAGTCGTCTGCGTATCTTACGAAACACAAACCTCTCTGCTCCAACTCTTTATCAAGAACATCAAGCATAATGTTTGATAGCAGTGGACTAAGCGGACCACCTTGCGGTACGCCCTTTTGTGATTTTGTAATCACGCCTTTCTCCATAACACCTGCTTGAAGGTATTTCCTAATTAAAGTAATGGCCCTCTTGTCCTTGACTTCCTTATAGACTAGACCCATTAGTATGTCATGATTAAGTGTATCAAAGTATGATTTTAGATCTAAGTCTACAGCAAACATGTTACCATCGTTCATAAATCTTTTACTTTGCTGGAGTGCATCATGAGCACTTCGTTTTGGCCTAAATCCATAACTGTTATCCGAGAATCTCTTCTCAAATATTGGAGTTAGCACTTGGAGCATTGACTGTTGGATGACTCTATCAACTACAGTTGGTATGCCAAGTTTCCTTTTCTGACCGTTATCTTTCGGAATCTCTACTCGTCTAACGGCTTTGGGGGAATATTTCCCCGATAGTATTTCCTCTCGAAGTTCTGCACCATGTTCTTTTAAATACTCTAGAAGTTCATCTATAGTTAATTTATCAATCCCATGGCTTCCTTTGTTTCTTCTGACATTCTTATATGCTAAATTCATATTTTCTTTGTCTAGAATCTTCTCAAGAAGCATACTATCATATGCTTTTCGGTCGTCTTGTTTCTGTTCAGCCGTCAAAGAATCACTAGGCACTTCTATGGTATCCTCAAGTTCCACTCTACTTTCCCATTGACAGCCTTCTTTATGAAGTTTTCTGCTTTCATCATAATTCTTTGTGACTTTCACCTCCACAAAACCTCCATCGTTCAGTCCTTCCTGTTTCGTCTATAGCCGAAACAGTACTATGACGTCTGCTGACTTCTGATAGTTCAGCCATACATCACTGCATGGGTTGTCATTTAGAAATCCATCATCATGACATATCCATCAGACCTCCCCAGGTAAGAACACAATCTTCCTCTCTATCTATCTGCCACATTTACACCACCTGTTTTCGAGTAGTTATCGGGCTTTAGTTTGTTAGGCAACCTTACCCACAGATGTATGCCTTATATGTGATTTCTGTTCGTCAGACCAGAGATTTGCCCACGGACTTCCTTCAGATTCCACCTCGCGATGGACACCCTTGTCTTAGGCTATGCGCTTTCCACTACCAGGATGCGCTCGGGACTTTAACCCGTTAGATTGTACCCATGCTGGGCACACCTAAAAGATGCTCTTGTGTATCACACAAGAGCATCAACTGATTCGACTATTCTATTCAGATGCAATGTCATTGATTTCATTAACAAGGTATGAAAGAATTGCAATTTCTTCAGGCGATAAGTCATGTCCTGCTCTACTGATAATTTCCTCTAAAGATAATAATTCTTGACCTGAGTAATTATGTGCTTCAGGTTCTTCATGAAATCCACCATCATGTTCCCCTACTCCACCATGTTCATTTAAAAATCCCTCAAGTTCATTTCGCAGTGCATTAGCTGCTTCAAAATCCCCTGATTCCTCAAGTCTAGCAATCTCTGCTTCTACTTCCTTGATTCTATCAATATCTTCTGGCGATAAGTCACCATCAAAGTCTTCGTGATGATCGTCATCATGCTCACCACTTACATCAGGATCTTCGTTTGCATCAGGATCCTCCTGACCATAGACTTCCATTAGCAATCTTTCAAGCTCACCTCTAAGTTCATCAGCTGAAGTATAATCACCGATGCCTTCGTATCTCATGATTCGCTCTTCCAATCGCTGGATCATTTCCTGAATCAGCTCCTCATCAGTCTTTGTTTCATTGCTATTGTCAGTGTTTCCACCAAATTGCTCTTGGTATGGTGCGATTAATTCGTATACAGATGCCCAAACTGCATTAGCCTGATCGTATAAACCAGCTGCATTATACTCATCAATGTTACTTAACATCACTTCTAAATCTTCTCTGTCAGGACCTTGGATATATTCTGGAATACCACCTAAAACATCAACTGCCTTACAAACTTCCATTTCAATGACTTCATGCATGCCTGTGCCCTCTGTGTCAGCAAATGCTGCAGTCCCCAATAAACATCCAATAACCATCATGATACTAACCGATTTCTTAACTAAAGTTTTCATAATTCATCCTCCTAATTTTTGTTTACTACCTACGACACCCTCCACACCAACGCCCAAAACTTTTTTCTAATGTTGCTAGTCGTTTGTGTCTCTTGTGTTTCCCTTTGATGTTTATAGATTAGACCCCAAATGTGTAAAAGTTGTGTATATTATGAGGATGACTTCTGACCATTTCGAAAAGTGTATTTTTTTGGTTTTGTATCTTAACAGGCATTATGGGTATAATGATAAGTAAGGTGAGTAAAATAACTTTAATAAGACTTGGAGGTCTCATATGCAAAAGATTCTCGTCGTTGAAGATGAATTGAAAATACAAAACATTATAAAGGATTTTTTTGAACAAGAAGGATTTCAGGTCACAATCGCATCAGATGGTTATGAAGGTTGGCTGACTTTTGAGGAGGATACCTTTGACCTTGTCATTCTTGATGTAATGATGCCGGAAATGGATGGTTGGTCGGTCTGTAAGAGAATCAGAAAAATCAGTGCTGTGCCGATAATCATGCTGACAGCCCGTGGAGAGGAAGATGATAAGCTGATGGGCTTTGAACTAAAAGCAGATGATTATGTCACTAAACCTTTTAGTCCAAAGGTCCTCGTCGCAAGAGCCAAAATGCTACTCAGTCGGACACAAGGAACAGTTCTTGGGTCTGAAAACACATTAAATGCAGGTGGTATAGAAATCAATAGAGGACAGCGTCGGGTGACCATTGACGATACAGAAATAAAACTACAGCCTAAGGAATATGAAATTCTCCTTCTTTTTATGGACAATATCAATCAAGTCTTCTCGCGAGATCAATTACTGAGCAAGATATGGGGCTATGAATACGGCGGAGACACACGTGTCGTAGATACCCAGATTAAGAAACTCAGGAAAAGTCTAAATGACCGTTCACATTATATATGTACCGTATTTGGCGTGGGCTATAAATTTGAGGTGAGAGATTAATGAGAATTGGTATTAAAAAGAAAATCTTTATATTTACATCCAGTCTCTTCATTGTTGTCCTCTTTATGCTGATGTTGATTCAGTCATTTGTCATTGGTGATTTTTTTCAAAGTCGACAACAGAAGGTTATCGAAAATGCTGTAAACAACCTTGTAGAACAAACTTTCCAGTCACCTGAAGCAGATAAAGAAATCTATCGACTTGCAGCAGAATTCAGTATGATCCATAATGCCCCCTTTATCATTATTGACCCAGAGAAAAGTTTCTTCGAGCAATTGCATGCACCAAGTAACACACTACTTGTTCGGACAGATGAAGGTCAGGTATACAATCTGTTAGTGGATGGTTTCAACAATGATGATTTGAATGGGTTCGACGATGGTAAATGGATTGAATTCTCAGGTTTTAAAATGGATGAACAAAACCTTCGAGCCTTTTTTATAGAATCCGAAGGAATCGCATTAGATTTGGAAAGTTCATTTCACAACAATAATATGCCGATTGAAGATTTCGAGCAAACCATGTCAGAATTTGCCGATAGCGAGGTTATCAGCAGACACGGAGAAATCCTCTTCAACAACGCTAGAAACGTTGATACTCAAGGGAGCCAAAAGCTCATCGGATATCACAGTGAGCAAATCGAAGCTTTCCTAATGGAATATGGTCTGGAATCATTTTTTGAAAGTGATGACCTTCGAATCTATGATTTTGAAGATCCTTGGTCGTCTACACGCAACCGTCTTATTGTTCGTCCGGTATTTTTCCCAGATGGAAAAAATTATCTTTTAATTGCAATCGTCTCAATGTCCAATACTGAATCAATCGTATCCATTATTCAAGAATTTTATTGGGTGAACTTTGCCATCGCCATTGTCATCAGTTTTATTGCCACCTTCTTTTTTGCTGGTCGCTTCTCAAAACCCATTCAAGATATGGAATCCATTGCCAAGGATATGGCGAATATGAATTTCAGTCAGCAAATTGAGATAAGCTCCAATGATGAAATTGGCAGTCTGGCAACTAGTTTGAATATGCTTTCTAAAACGCTTGAAGAAAAAATACTGGCCCTGGAAAATGCAAACGAAAAACTAACTGACGAAATCGACTTCAAGACACAACAAGAAGAAATCAGAAAAACCTTTGTAGCAAACGTTTCACATGAGCTGAAAACACCGATAACGATTATGAAAGGCATTCTTGAAGGTATTAAAGAAGGCTTGTACAATAATCCGGCTCACCTGCAATCTGCCCTTGACGAATCCAATAGAATGGAACAGCTCGTCTTTGATATGCTTGAAATATCTAAATATGAAGCCAAAGGCATTGAATTGAATCCTTCAATTTTCTCATTGGATGAAAGCGTAAATCGTATCTATAGACGCTTTAAGAATATGGCTGATAGAAAAAATCTGCAGTTGACCTTCCATCTTGAGGAGGGTTTTATAAAAGCTGATGAGGATAAACTCGAGCAAGTGTTGGAAAACTTGATTTCCAATGCAATGAGGTATTGTCACAACAATGGGAACATCACCATACAGACGCAAGCGAAAGAAGCGTCTGTCTATTTTTCAATCACCAATGATGGCCCAGAAATCCCAGAAGAAAACATGGCGTCCATTTGGAAACCCTTTTATCGCATCGAAACATCAAGAAATCGAGCCAAAGGGGGCACTGGATTAGGCCTTGTTATCGTTAAAACCATACTGGAAGCACACGGTGCGGCTTATGGTGTGATGAATACGCCAGAAGGGGTATGCTTCTGGTTTAAGCTGGCACGTGAAACAGAATAGACCGCAGCATCCACCGAAGTCGGATTCCCTCTGAACACAGGTAAATCATTTATAGGGAACATGTAAAAAGAGCGGAGTATTCCGCTCTTTCTTATGTTGCTTGTCCTTAGTTATCTAGGATCACCTATTTGAACTTCTTCTTTTTTAGTTTCTTCAAATCCTTTTCATTAACAAGCCATTCCTCCATGTAACCGCAATCACAACATATATAACGCGCTGTGGAAGCGGCTGACAAGGCAGAAATTCGAATCGGTGTAAATTGTTGTCCCATTGTATTGTCCAATACCACAACAGCTTCAGACCCACACTTTGTACATCTTCCAGTATTTTTCATTGTCTTACCTCTCTTTCAGTTATATCAATTGGCTTTATCGATCTATTGAGTCTAGATTAAACTGAAAATGTGTAAAACTTATGTACTTCTTTTGAAGAATTTCGGACTGATCGATAACGGTACATTGACACGGTCTAGTTTAGCATCATGCACTCAACTGACGCTATTCTAATTTATTTATGAATTCGTCGTATGATGAGGACAATTGTTGTCTTACACTTTAAATGTTTTAACACTAGCCAATAATTCCATCGACAAATTAGACAGTTGCTCCGCTGAGCTTGCAATCTCCTCGGCTACCGCATTTTGCTCTTCAGCAGACGCTGATACCGATTGACTACTCGACATAGTCTCTTGAGCAATATTTTGTACGACTTCTACCGATTTTTCAACATGTTCCCCATAGCCATTTGTTTCTGAAATACTGTCTGAAACTCTTCCTATAAGTGCATTTGTTACATCTACCCGCTCTGAAATCAGATTGAATTTTTCACTCGTCATATTCAACGTTTTAAGACCTACATTAATCGCTTCGTTTTCTGCATTTATAAGAGCTGTTGCCATCGTAATTTCTGACTGTATGCTATTGATAAGCTGACTGATACCCGTTGCAGAAGCCATCGACTCTGTTGCCAGCTTTCTTATCTCTTCTGCAACTACTGCAAAACCACGTCCTTGATCTCCTGCGCGTGCTGCTTCTATAGATGCATTCAGCGCAAGCAAGTTTGTTTGGTCTGCAATACCTGATATTGTTTCTGTAATATTGCCAATTTGACCTGATTGGTCATTTAAGGAGTTGATCACTTCAATTGTATGTTCGCTGCTTAATTTAATTGCATTCATCTGCTTTAATGTGTCTTGCATTTGCTCATGCCCTTCTTCAGCAGATTTCAGGACATTAGAAGACTCGTCAACCATTTGAGTGGTTGCACTAATCGAGTTTTTTAATTGAATTTTCATACTTCCTACAATTTCTTTTGTCTCCATCACTCGATTCGCCTGTTCTTCCGAACCAGCAGTAATTTCCTCAACATTTGACGAAACCTCATCTGATGCCTGGCTACTTTCTTCAGATGCAGAGGCAAGTTCCTCACTGCTTGCGGACATAATTTCTGTTGATTTTACAATTTCAATAATCAACTCTTTGAATGCGTCTATCATTTTGTTTAGTGACATTCCCATTCGCACAACTTCATCACCATCGGTTGGTCTTTCACCTTTGTCATTCGTAAATTCAACTGTCAAGTTCCCTTCAGAAGCAATTTGCATCACTTCTTCCATTTTACGAATACGCATGACAATATTTCTAGACATATAAACTGCTATCGCTATACCAATAGCAAAGAAAATGATACCAAATAGAATGGTCTGATTTCGCATCCTATGCAGGCCAGATAAATATTCTGATTGGTCTGCATTTAATGAAATCGAATAATCCTCGAATCCAATATACATATTTAGTTTTGTTATACCGTCATAAGTATAAATAACCTCACCTGAATTTCCTTTTTTCATATCTTCAAATGCATTTAATAATTCTGGTATGGGAAATTCAGTAATAGTCTTTTTCATCATATAATCCTCATTAGGATGATATAAAAGAAGCCCCTTTTGATCGACCATGTACGCATAACCGTTATTGCCATTTTTTAGATTTTTTAATTCCTGAAAGAAATAGTCCATTTTTACTGCTGCAGCCATAACACCAATCTGAGTTCCATTATCACTCTTGATTGGATAGGCATAGACTTGAGCAGGTAGACCAGTCCCTTTTGATTCAATAATATCACTCCAATTGCTTTTCCCATTTGTTGCAGTAACAAAATATTCTCGATCAGAGACATTTAAATTTAAGTAGGCGCCATCATTGCCATCAGCTCTAATTATTCCCTCAGCATCTGTGATAAAGATAGCCTCAATTAACTCCTCATTGCGCTCGCTAAAATCTGATAGTAGCTCTTTAATACGTTTGTTTTGTTCCCCAGCATTCATTAATTCTTTTGAGGATACACTTGAAATCGTTGGTGTTTCTGCAATAATACCTAATACATCTTCTACATTTTCTCTACGGACTTCAAATGAACGCTTAACTGCTTCGAGTTCTATGCGCAATTTTGATTCAACCTCTTCTGTTACGGCTTGGGATGACCAATAATAACTAATTCCCCCAATCCCAATACACACAATCATCACCAACAAACTTGTCAGCAACGTCAATTTCATCATCAAATTATTACTTATTTTCTTCAATTTTCTCTCCCTTAAATCACTTAAACAACCCACAACTTAATCCACTGAACAGTACCTATACGTAGAAATCAATAAATAATAGCAGAAAAATGTGCACAAAAAAAGCATTAGCGACCATCCTAGTACAGGATAGTTGTTAATGCGATTCTACATTTGGCTAAGTTTACTTCTCCATCAGTCCAACCTATTTATTAAATTAATTGTTTCAAATGCATCATTATCAATATGCTATGTTAAAAATTATCATATTTCCATTCTAATTGCAAGTCATTTTCACTTAATCTTGAGTTCTTTTGAAACTTCTATTTGTACGATCAGTGTAATGTATATGTATTCATTATACATATGCAATCGATCCAGCAATCCAACCTTTGGTGGGCATTTCATTAACTTATGGCAGTTGTTACACTAAACACTCCAATCATAAAAAAGTGATGGTCTACAAACCATCACTTTTCTTATTTTTTATAAGAGTTGTCTACTTAAACTTATCGGCCAATGCTCTATAGCCCTCTAATCTATAACGATCAAATGTCGCTTGAATTTCTGCATAGTTTGCCATTCTCTCGTTTAATACCTCATGGGCTTCGTCAATATCAACAGCCTTAAACTGAATGCGATCGCCAGATTTAAGCTGGGCAATTTTCCACAAATCAGATGATATCACGTGAGCAATTTTCGTATAGCCACCGGTCGTCTGACAGTCGGAAAGCATGATGATAGGATTACCATGACCAGGGATTTGAACAGCCCCTTTAACAATTCCATCAGAAATAATATCTGCAGAGCTTTCATGTTCAATTTCTTTTCCTTCCAATCTGTAACCCATACGATCCGAATCACCGGTTACAGTGTAGGTATTTCCAAAAAAATCTGCAATGCCTTTTCGGGTAAATTGATCTTCTTGAGGACCTAGAATTACCCTTAGCGTCACATTGTTCTTATATTCTGGAATCATCTGTACGCGTACAAATCGACCAAGCAACTCCAAGGCGTCAACCTTTGTTGCATTTGACTTCAAAACGTCTCCTTTTTTAAGCGTTCGACCTTCAACTCCGCCGAGTCCAGCACGCGTATAAGTCGATCTACTTTTCAGGACGGAAGGAATATCAAATCCTCCTACTATGGACAAGTAGGTTCTGAATCCTTTTGTCACAGCGCCAAAACTTAACCGATCCCCGGCATCCATCACCAATGTTCGCCACATTTTAAGCGGTTCCTTTCCATTACGCATAGGTGACATATCCCCACCTGTGATGCTAATAATAGTTCGTTCAGAAAATTCATAAGTACCACCTAAGGCCGTTAATTCTATAACTGGTGCGTCCTCTGTATTACCTACAAGCAGATTTGAAATACGATGCGCATACTCATCCATACTACCTGCGGCCGGTACACCGAATTGCTGAAATTCTGTTCTCCCAATATCCTGAATCGTCGAATACAAGCCTGGATTCACAACATGAACTTTAACCAATTGATGCACCTCCTTTTTTAATCATCTCAATTACAGGCGTGTAATTACCTGATGCAACTTTCTTTTCAATGGCATCATAAGTACCTCTATCAATTGGTTTAAACCTTATATAGGCCCCTGCTTCAAGTAAAAAGGGTTGTTCCTTATTCTTATCAAACAAAGCCAAAGGTGTTCTCCCAATGATTTGCCAGCCTCCTGGACTATCAATCGGATAAATACCCGTTTGCCCTCCTGCGATTCCAACAGACCCAGCATATATTTTCGTTCTTGGCTTCTCCAGTCTCGGCGTTTCAATACGTTTGTCCATCCCACCTAGATATGGGAAACCAGGGGTAAAGCCTAACATATAAATCCTGTAATCTGCATTGGAGTGAATATCGATGACCTCATCCTGACTCAGTTGATTCACCTTTGACACGGTTTCAATATCCGGACCAAATTCATCACCGTAACATACCGGAATCACATAGACCTTAGATGATGAGACACTTGTGTAATTGATTTTGTCCATCAATGCTGAAATACGGTCATTGAGCGACTTGAAAGTAATCACTTGAGGGTCGTATTGGATAAGCAGTGCCCGATAAGTTGGAATCAATGCCAGGATTCCTTGGAGCTTATTTTCTGTAACTGATTTTTTTAACTGATCGACCTGCCGATTCACTTTTTCAGAAATTTCGTTGTCAAATTCTACTGTAATCGCACGATCACCCACATGTTTTATTTTATAGTTTATTGTCATTAGTTCTCCTTATTCCTTTAACGAGGCATTTGGAATGTCTGTAATCAGCATATGTCCTGGTGCGTGTGTAATCATGAGACTCGGTTTGACATTCATTGCAATGCCTTGCGGCGTCACACCACATGCCCAAAATACTGGCACTTCATCTTCCTTGATATCAACAGCGTCCCCAAAATCTGGCTCATTAATTGCACTAATACCAATTGCGGATGGATCACCAACATGAATCGGCGATCCATGAACACTCGGGTACCGAGAGGTTATTTCAATGACCGCCATCACATCTTTTGCTTTGATCGGACGCATACTGACAACCATATTACCTTCAAAGATACCCGCTGACTCACACGGAAGCGAGGTATGATACATCGCTACATTTTTTTGTTCAGTTATATGTCGCATAGCTATACCCGCTTCTTGCAAGGCAGATTCAAAAGTAAAACTACAGCCTAATATAAACGTCACAAAATCCTCTTGCCACAGGTGGTCTATATCTGTTAATTCCTCTTCCATCACTCCATTACGGTATACTCTATACTTAGGAATATTCTGAGTGACTAATTCTCCTTTGGCAGTTCTCTTTAATACTTTGCCTGAATCAACAACCTCTAATAGGGGACATGATTTCTTATTACGCTGTGTGAACAATAAAAAATCAAATGCATATTCCCGTGGTAAAATCACTAAATTCCCTTGAGCTACCCCTGGACACATACCTGCAGTTTGACCAGTTAGCAGACCCTTTATGATATTCTTTCTAGTTTCTTTTGCGCTCCTATTATCCATTTCACGCCTCCTGACATCATATGTTTAATCACTTACCCTATCAATTGTTGTCTAATGGATTAACATTTGCATTTTAGACAATGACATCGCGCCAGCATATCCAGCAATTAACACAATGATGAATCCTACGATAAGCATCCATGTAGGATGTTTATAATCACCAACAATGTCTTTTCTTTTTGCAGCCAAAAGAATAACACCAATTGTAATCGGTAAAATAAGACCGTTTAAGGACCCAGCAAGGATCAACAATTTCGCCGGTTTACCTAAAATTGTCATAATCGCAGCTGAGGCTACAATGAAGCCTATGATCCATTGTCGTTCAAATTTATTAATAGACGGATGCAGGGTTTTCAGGAATGATACTGAAGTATATGCAGCACCAATAACCGATGTTAGGCCGGCAGCAAGTAAGACAAATCCAAAGAATTTATATCCTACCATGCCTGCCCCATGTTGGAATGCAGAAGCCGCCGGATTGGACGGATCTAATTGTACCCCTTTAACTACGACCCCTAGAATTGCAAGGAACAATAATACACGCATTACAGACGCAATTACAATACCCATAATTGCACCTTTATTGATTTCTTTAAGATTCTCTTCACCTGTAATGCCAGCATCAATCAATCGATGTCCCCCGGCAAAGGTGATATACCCACCAACAGTTCCACCTAGAAGCGTAATCGTTGGGAAAACCAATGATCCCGGATTTTCTGGTGCAAAGGTTCTAAAGATTGCTTCTCCTACAGGCGGTTTTGTAACAAATGCCATATAACCAACAATTAAAATCATCATCATGCCAAGCCCTTTTGTAACCTTGTCAATTACGGGACCAGCATCCTTATTGATAAATATTCCTAGGCCAAATATCCCACTAATCACTACACAAAGTTTGATATTCATGCCCGTTAATACGTTAAGACCTAAAGCAGCGCCACCAACGTTACCGATATTGAATGCTAAACCACCAAGTGCAACTAATATTGCAACGAAATGCCCAAGACCTGGAATGATTTTATTTGCGATATCTTGTCCACGCATACCTGACACACCAATGATTCTCCACACGTTGACTTGCGCGCCAATATCAAGAAATACAGATAAAATAATGACAAATGCAAAACTTGCCGCAAACTGTTGTGTAAAAGTTGCTGTTTGTGTTAAGAATCCCGGTCCAATCGCTGAAGTTGCCATAATAAAGGCTGCCCCAAACAAGGCACTCATATTACTGCTTTTCTTCTTGCCCTTCTTTTGCTCTTGTGCTACTAACCTTTCCTCACTCATTCTTACTCCCCCTCATAATTATTTCAAAGCGCCAATACAAATGTTTTCATCTTCCAAGCGCTGATGAATCATCTCAACAAACTCCAATGCCTTTTTATTATCACCATGAACACAAATTGATTCTGCTGTTAAGGGCACCACTTCGCCAGTCATTGACGTTACGGTTCCTTCCTTAATCATCTGAATAACTTGAGCCACTGCTATATCCTTGTCATGAATAACAGCGCCCTCTATAGAACGGGGGACCAGTGTACCGTCGTTTTGATAAGCTCTGTCTGCAAATACTTCACTTGCTGTTTGAAGTCCTTTCTCTTTGGCGCTAGTCAATAATTGACTGCCTGAAAGACCCATTAATATAAGTTCAGAATCAACTTCCACGATGGCTTCTGCGATAGCATCTGCCAACGCTTTGTCTTTGGCGGCCATATTATACATTGCACCGTGGGGCTTAACGTGCTGCAAGCGCCCCCCTTCTGCAACAACAAATGCATTCAAGGCACCGACTTGATATTTCACATAATTCTTAAGTTCTTTTGGGCTAACCTGCATTACTCTACGCCCAAATCCCATTAAGTCAGGAAATCCAGGATGACATCCAATCGCTACATTATTCGCTACAGCTTTCTTGACTGTTTCAGCCATGACATTGGCATCACCAGCATGCCAACCACAAGCAATATTTACCGAACTGACCAGTTTGATAATTTCATCATCCATACCAATTTTATAATTTCCAAAACTTTCACCTAAATCACTATTTAAATCTATACGCATACTTCCACCTCCAATACTAATAATTGCAAATATTATGCCAACTTCAGACAGCAATAAGGCCTACTCTAATGAACAAAAAAATAAAAAAGCGAGCGTTTTCGCTCACAACTGTGAAAAAACGCTCACTTTTTTTATTTACTCTTTGTCTAATCTACGTTTCAATGTAAAACGACTTATGCCTAATAATTCTGCTGCTTTTGATTGATTTCCATGGGCAACCAATAATGCTTTTTCAATACATTCTGTCTCAATCGTATTCAACACCTCAATTAAGTCTAAAGATTGTCCCCGCTCCAGGTCCATTAAAACATCCGATAATGTTTCGCTCCGTAGGTTATTCTGTTGATAAATTGGAAAGTCTATCGCTTGGATCCATTCACCATCATTGACAATACAAGCACGTTCAATCAGATTCCTTAGCTCTCTAATATTCCCTGGCCATTGATAGGCTGTCATTAATCTCTGGGCTTCCTCAGAGAACCCACGGAACGATCGATTAAACTTCTTGTTAAACAAAGCTAAAAAATGTTCTGCAAGCAACAAAATATCTTCTGGCCGTTCTCTAAGTGGGTAAAGCTCAATAGGAACAACATTAAGGCGATAATAGAAATCCGCTCTAAACGTTCCAGCGTTCACCATTTCAAGTAAATTTCTATTGGTCGCAGCAATAATGCGTACAGAGATTGGTATTTCCTTAATACCACCAACACGTTTTATCTTTCTATCCTCTAAGACTCTTAGAAGTTTAGCCTGTTGTGCAAGAGGAATTTCTCCCACTTCATCTAAAAAAATTGTGCCTCCTTCAGCCATTTCAAATAAGCCTTTTTTAAGCTGTCCAGCACCTGTAAATGCATTTTTCTCATGTCCAAAAAGCTCGCTTTCAAATAAATCTTTAGGCAAAGTGGCGCAGTTGATCTTTACCATTGGCATTTTATGCAAGGTACTATTCATATGTATGAAGTCCGCCATCAGCTCTTTACCTGAACCAGTTTCCCCTGTGATCAAAACAGTAATTCCGCTTTGTCCTGCAATACGCATACTCGATTCCAACAAGTGCTTCATTTTAGAATTACCGGTGATTATATGATGACGCCCTTTTTCCTTTGCTTCCTCGAATATCTTGACACGTCGATTCAACTGATATTGCTCCATTGCACGCTCAACCAGCACTTCTATCTCATCCAAGTCAAATGGCTTTACAACGTATTCCATTACACCTAGTTTCATTGCTTTGACAGCAGATTCGACATCTCCATATGCAGTTATAACAATAACTTTGATTTCTTCATCCAATGCCTTTATTCGACTTATAAAATCTAATCCATTGCCATCTTTTAGACGCATGTCCAATAAGATAACTTGGGGCAAAAATTCTAGAATGGCCATCTCTGCATCCTTTAGAAATTCTATCGTATAAACGGCATAACCCAAATCCTCCAAAGCTTCCTTCAATGAAAATCGAATAGATTCTTCATCATCTATAACCATCACACGTTTATTCATTCTCATTTCCTCCAAGACTAAATTTACAAGTTACAGTCGTTCCTTTTCCGGAATCACTGGTGACATTGATTTCACCACCATTCCTGTGAACAAGCTCATGTACCACCGACATCCCCAGGCCAGTACCATCGTTCTTCAAAGTGAAAAATGGATCAAATATTTTTTCAATATCCTCTGATTCAATGCCTACACCATTGTCAACAATCTCTATTTCACCCCTATTATCTATACTTGATCTGCGTATATTTATCTTTATTAGACCTGTAGCCATGACGGCATCCATGGCATTTTTTATGATATTTAATAGAATTTGATGAAAATGATTAGGATCTATAAAGAAGCTAACATCATTGACCTCATTCATTATGTCCACTTGAATACTACGTTGTATCAAGTCACTTTCCAGAAGGGATAAGACCCCATTGACGCTATCAGTCACCAAAATAGCTTTAGGCTCATGAACACTCGGTTTTGAATACCCCAACAAGTCGGAAATCAAATGATTAATCCGATCTATTTCCTTAATCGTCCGATCAATAATCACATTGTTTCTGTCCTCTGTATCTAAGGCAAGGCGCTTCTTTAAGACCTGCATGGATGTTCGCATGCCAGTTAATGGATTTCTAATTTCATGAGCGACACCGGATGCTAAGCGACCTGCTGTTGCCAACCGATCCAATCGTTGCATTCGTCCTTCAATTTTCTTTCTTTCAGTTACATCATTGAAACTGCAAATATACCCTTGCGCATCAAGCTGTTCATCTTGCATCACTGAGATATAACAATCTAAATATCTAACAAGACTTCCATCTCGGTTTGAGAACTCCATCGGTTCGTATCCTCCAGTGTCATCCACTGACGCTTTTTCAATCAACTGCTTAATCACTGCATCCAGTGGTTGTCCATTACTGAGAAACGCCTCATAATCATTTATCACTGTGTTGGCATAGGGATTTGACGAAATCTGTTTTCCTGTTTTATCAAATGTCACAATCCCTTTTTCAATACTGTTTAATATATTTTGATTATAGTTTTTTACAACCAATAGTTCCTCTATAGACCCATCTAACTGATCCAACATTTCGTTAAAGGCATCATTTAATTGGCCGATTTCATCTGTTCTATTCAATCGGATACGGTCGCTTTTACCTTTCCCTATCGTAGAGCAGAATCTTACCAGCTTTCGAATGGGATTGGTGATATTGGCAGCAATAAAAACGGTTATTTGAAGTGACAAGGTCAAGAATATAATCCCTGTCAAGATATTATACTTATAAGATTCATAAAAATAGGACAAGAGCGCTTTTTTATCCTCTAAAATCGTCATCGACCACCCTAAAGGGGCATAATAATAATAACTAAACAGATAATCATCATTTTGTAAATGGGCAATGCTGCCACTGACCCCCATCTCCTCCAGAGTATCAATGTCCAGCTGGTATTTCGATTCATTCACTAAAATTTGGCCATTCCACTCAACAATAATACGATCAAGCATCATATTTTTTATTTTTTCGATAATTTCATCCCGATTCTTTACAGACAACTCGTTGTGAGCAAAGCCATAATCTAAACTTCTTTCTAATTGCTGTACAGATGCATCCATGTTTCTGTATTGGTTGTCAATAATCAAATTATAATCATTCCGAAAGGATGTTGCTAGCAATATCACTTGAGACAGAAAAAATAGCATGACAAAAGGGATTATAATTTTATTTTCAATTGTCAATTTCATTTCTTATTCTCCTCATACAAACTAATGCCAACAAAAAAAATTGTCGCGACTACAACACTTGGCAAGGCCGGATTCACATCGAATATCGACTGGGACTTCCAGCCATTTAGTATCAAGAGCAACATGGTTGATAATCCTACAACCATACTCGATACAGCTGCATTCCGTGTTGCCTTTGCCCAAAACAATCCGCCATAAAGAGGTAGGAAGAAGGCTGTCGAAAATACGCCCCATACATAACCGCCATAGACGATTAAACTTTCTGGTGGTGACAATGCCAACCACAGTGAAATACTCCCTGCAACAAAAACAATAAAGCGACCTAGCAATAAGAGTCGATCATCACTGCTTTCATTAGGCTTGATTATCTTATAAATGTCGTAGACAAAACTACTTGATACGACCAATAACTGAGAATTTGCCGTTGAAATTGCCGCAGCCATAATGGCCAGTAAAACGACCCCACTGATCATCGATGGAAACTGGGCATTAAAAACATAAGGGAACAGTGCATCAATCGACTCAATGTTTTCAACAGAATGCATAATTACGCGACTTCCCAATCCAATAATGAGTAAGGCTACATAAATACCGCTTAAAACAAGAATGGAGTAGAGAATCATTTTTTTGGCTGTACGATCGTCTTTGGCTGCAACAATACGTACCGTATACTGAGGATTTGCCGCCAGGCCAAGTCCCCAACCAAAAAAAGCAGAAACCAGTCCGAAGATTGTCATATTGCCTCCCGCTAGAGGTTTTAACAGGGATCCCTTGGGTGTATAGTAGCCCCCTCGAATAGCAGCTCCTTCTATTATTTTTACTTGATCAATAATTGTGCCTAGCCCATCTGTTTTTTCAATAACAACTGCCGTTGCAACCATAAGACCGGCGATAATGATAAAACTGTTGAATCCATCACTCTTTGCAATAGAAAACATGCCACCAAATGTTGTGTAAAGAACAAAAATATAGACAATAATAATCGACAGTGAATAGGATATTTCAAGAAACTCTGAAATAACCAATCCAAATCCTCTGATTTGTATGACAAGGTACATGATGAAATTCACGATAACGATGATGCCACCAACAAGCTGTAAGGATTGTGAATCATAACGTTTATTTAAGTATTCGGGAATCGTCATGGTCCCGCTTGAACGTAATCTTTTAACCAGAGCAATCAGACAGAATGCGCCAAGAAACCATGGAATCACCGAGTAGAATATAAAGGTATAGCCATAGGTATAAATCGCCCCGGATAATCCTTGCATGGATGCTGCACTGAACCAAGTTGCAAGAAAGGTCGAAACACATGCTATCAGGCCCATTTTCTGTCCACCTGAAAAAAAGTCATCAATGGTTTCGCTTTCTTTATAACCCGTTTTTCCAAAAAAGAGTAATGCGATTGAATATAAAAAGAAAAACATTAAAAAAATATATGATTTTGGCATAAGTCCTCCTGTACTCTATTCATTATACCTGACTATAATGCAATTTTGATACCAATACAGAAAAAGTCCTCATATCTGATAAATTAGTGCAGATCAATTTATTACTGTAAAGGGCATTTTCTTATAGCTATAATATATGAACAAATCACAAAGTTCGCAGGTAAATGTTTGTCTTTTTATTGACATTTCACATAAGTTTTATATAATGACTTTAGCCTGGAGCAATATAACAGTTGGAGAATAACAAATGAATTACATTGCAAAAAAATATAAATATTTTATGACCGCATATGAAAACGGCTTTAAAACAAATGTGTTTACAGTTTTTCTTTATGCAATCTTAAGCATTATTTGGATTTTAACCTCCGATACTTTGGTTGAAATCCTATACAAAGATGCTGCTTTGAGCAAAAATGTTCAATCGATAAAAGGAATCACTTTTGTCGTCATAACTTCATTGTTTCTTTTAATCTTATTGTGGAACAACTACAACACGATTACACACTACCGCGAAGCCTGTAATAAAACGACTAGTGACTTAATAGATATCCAAACCAAACAGAAACAGGAGTTTGAGTTATATCATTTAATGACAAACTACTTATTGAATGAAGACATAGATGCCAATAATATCTTTATAAAACTATTCCACTACATATTTAACCGAATCGGTATCTGCGATTTAGGAAGTGTCTACCAAATCAAAGGCGACCGTGTTTACTTTATCGATGCCATCGGATATGACTTAGACACCTTAAACTCACTTAATATCATTGCTGAGAATTTTGAGTTACATACATTTGCTTTAAAAAAACATGGTGGGTGTGAGAAAAGATTAGAAGAAAAGCTAGGCCCCCAGAAATATAAGGAATACAACCACCGTAATCCACCGACTCAAGAATCCATCTATATTGGTTTGATTGATGATCACGACGTAAAACTTGGGATTTCATTAGACATCAGTGAGTTGGCCTGGAATAGTGGTAGAAAAACATTTATAGATGCTCACATCAAAGAGCTCAAGGAATTTCAGATATTATTGTCTGCAATGTTCCGAATGAAATCTATGGCGACGGTTAAAAACTTACTTCAGCGAGATATCGTGAATTCATTTATTACAGCCCTTGAACATCATGATGAATACACCAAAGGACACTCTGATTCTGTATCAACGATTTGCTTAGAGATTGGAACAGCCCTTGGTCTAAATAAGAATGATCTGCAAGAACTCAGATGGACCGCACTGCTACACGACGTTGGTAAAATAATTATTCCCGACACTATTCTTAATAAGCGAGGACGGTTAACGGATGCTGAATTTGATATCGTAAAGCAACATACAACATCGGGTGAAAAGTTCCTATCAAAATCAGATTCCCTTAATGACATCTCTAGATATGTACGATATCATCATGAGCGTTGGGACGGCAAGGGATACCCAGATGGACTTGCAGGAGAAGACATACCGTTTTTTTCACGCATCATTTGTGTGGCTGATTCCTATCATGCCATGATCAGTGACAGACCCTATCGAAAAGGCATGAGTCCTCAAGATGCACTTAATGAGATTAAATCAAATAAATCAACACAGTTTTGCCCAAGGGTCGTAGATGCTTTTTTAGCACTAGACATGAATCAATCTTAATATTAAGCGCCATAGAATCTGTTGATTCTATGGCGCTTTTAACATAAAAGAAAATAGGCAGTGACGCTATGATAACGTCATGCCTATTTTCTTTTGTCCCTACCTCTATTTTCTCCACAGCCTACCTAAATTCCCCCACACTTACTCATCATCATTATCTTCATTTGATTTTTTGTTGCTATAGTTCAATAAAACAAGTTGACCTAACCCAAAACAGGCAATAAATACAATACTGCCAAACAATGATGTCATTATATTATGGTTATTCATGGCATAATTTATCGCAAAGACCACGCATCCAGCAACAATCATACCAAGAGTGACATTAATTTTTTGTTGCTTTCTTGTGCGATATGTTAAGTAGAGACCCTTTTTGACATTACTCAGAGTCAGTACCATCGATATACTTATCGTTAATATGAATACATCCAAATACTCAACAAGGTTTTGTTTCAAAATAAATTGTCTATGAAAAACAATTAGCCATAGTGCTATATATGTATATCCTAATACTTTCGCATTAATCATTCTCTTTTCGCCTAAAACTCGCTCATCTTCAATTTTCATCTTCTTCCTCCCAAAATAAATCATCTAGTGTTTTATTTAATGCTTTAGCAATTGCTAAGCAAAGTTTAATTGTCGGATTGTATTTTCCAACTTCAATCAATCCAATAGTTTGTCGGGTGACGCCAATAGCATCCGCTAAATCGCCTTGTGTCCAGTCCATTTGTGCCCTTGCGACTTTCATTTTTATGTTTTTTGCCATTCTACACCTCCTATGTGAATATAATATACTATATCGCACTAAATGACAACTATATATTGCATAACGCAAAAAATAAAAGGCATGTGCGCTATTAAAACGCCATTGCCTTTTATATTATCTTCTAATACCTTTTGAAAACATCCATTATACTAGCCCATCTACATTTTCATCTGTATCATTTACTTAATGACATCAGACGCTCATTGAGTTCTTCTAAATTCTTAAAACGCCCTTTCTTAATGTCCTTCTCCAACTTTCTACTTTTAAACGAGATAAACAGTTGATCTAAATCATAACCAACAGGATAAAGAGTTTCGGCTCTTTTATCCAATGTGACACGTTTCTCGTTCATTTCCTCATATTGTCCATCTCTAAACAAGGTCACTGTTTTCTCATCAAGATTGTGTTCAAAGATAAGACGATGGTCACCTGTTTCATTAATCAGAACACGATCTCCCTTCTCATAGATGATACGTTCCTCGTCTATTGCTTCAGTCTCCCTATTCAGTACATCTACTCTACTCTTCTTTTTGGAGAACTTTGTTATTTTCCTAGCTGTTACCAGCTCATGAGTTGAATTGATTTTATTGACACGTTCTATAATTTTATCAGACAGGCCAAGTTCCTTTGAAATCCATAGGGCGTTACTATTCCCTGCAACGCCGATTAACAATCTATAAAGTGGTTGTAACGTCTCTCTATCAAAGTCCATAGAAGCGTTGATAAATCCTTCATGAATCTCACTATACTCCTTTATTTTACTATAGTGTGTACTGGATAGCGTTATGGCGCCACGGTTATATATTTCTTCAAGAATTGCAATTCCAAGGGCGGCGCCATCTTTAGGATCCGTCCCTGTACCAATCTCATCTATTAGGACAAGAGTCCTTCGTTGTGACGCCCTTACGATTTCAACCAAGTTCTTCATGTGGCCAGAGAATGTCGACAGCGACTGTTCAATACTTTGGGAGTCACCAATATCAACAAGTATTTGCTTGAATATGGAAATACTACTCCCCTTTCCAACAGGTGGCAAAATACCACTTTGTGTGAGCAACACCATGAGACCTACTGTTTTGAGGGTAATAGTCTTCCCACCCGTATTAGGTCCTGTTATGATAAGGGTTCTATAATCTGTCCCAATATGCACATTTAGAGGGACAGCTCCCTCCCCTAACATAGGGTGTCTTGCCTTCACTAAATGAATCGTCTCATCATCAGTAATCTCAATCTCATTGCCACCAATAGCCACTGAGTATTTTGCCTTGGCCATGATGAAATCATATTTTCCTAGAATATGAATAGCATTCCATATTTCATCTGCACGCTCATTGACCAGTGCTGACAAGCGCATGAGAATTTGATTGCATTCCTCGACTTCTTGGGCTTTCAACATGATAATTTCTACAGTGATATCCTTGATTGACTCGATTTCAATGTAGACTGTTGACCCAGAGGCTGATGAATCGATGACCGTCCCGTCAACAAACTTTCTAGAAGCAGCTTTAATTGGAATAACATAGCGATCATCTCTTTGGCTATAATAATTTTCTTGAAGATATCTTGCATTGCTGCTTGCAGACAGGAATTTATTGAGTTTATCAATTCGCTTGCTGTGCAATGATTCTATTTTTTTTCTCAGTTTCTCAAGGGTATTGCTGGCTCTTGAATGTACGATGCTACCTTCTATACAGTACTCGATGTCATTTTCTATAGATTTGAATGTTCCCAGACTGATTGAGTAAGAATGTAACAACGGCGCAATGTACTCATATTTTTCGATGGATTTTTTTAAATTTCTAATACATCTCAGAAAATCTGCGACTTTCAGTAGCTCCTCTGGATGCAGGAACGCACCTTTTTCGACTTTTGTTATATAAGCGGTAATATCATTGATACCACCAAGTCCAAGCCCAGTGCCTTCGTTGATTATTCGTACGGCTTCTTTTACTTCTTCATATTGCTTGAGTACGATGCGCGGTTCTTCACTCGGCATCATTTCATCAGCAAGTTTTTTCCCTAAAGTGCTGGATGTATGTCCTTTTATTGATTCTATAATATCTTTGTACCCTAGCAAGGTTAGTGTTTTATTATCTTTCATTGTTCATCTCTCCTTATTTCGTAGGTTGGCCTACTTATGCCTATCCTGCCTATAGACTATGAACTGTTGAATGCCAATACATACTGTTCTTTACAAGAACACCTCGATTCCTGTTCTTTACAAGAACACCTCGATTCCTGTTCTTTACAAGAACACCTCGCAACCTTATCAGGTTGCTCGTTCGCTAGCGCGTCCAATATGTGGTGATATATACTTCTACAAATATGCTTGTCAGCAGATTTGTAGAAGTATATATCACCACATGCTGTTCTTGTTTTTCACGAAAAAAAGCCGTGATTACAATAATCACGGCCTAAACTCATTGTATGATTTACAAAACACGCTAAGAAATCACTGATAATCGTGATACTTGTTGGTCTGTAAATTTAATAAAACACAAGGAATTTATGATAATGGCAGTTCATAATCTAATAATTGAAAATAGATTTCACCCATTACAAATAACCAAATGATATGCTCATTTGATAAAAAAGTGATCTCTAAACTATTCATTTACTACAAATTACGATACTACACTCATAAAAATCCTCCGAAGTTATTCACCCTTGTGGGTAATTTAAGGCTAGCACAGATAGTTCATTTTGTCAATTGTCATTTCTCTATTACAAATTGGTATCAAACGCTTCACCTTCATATAAATGGGTATCAATATAATGGTAGCCATTTTAGAATTGCCTTGTGAAAGGATGATTTCATGAAACTTACAGTATCCGTTCCCATCGATGCACCGAAAGAGGATATTTGGCGCGTTATGACCGATTTTGAACATGAAGCAGAAAACTTAAGTCATGTTAATAGCGTGAAAATTATAGAAAATCCAAATCATTCACTTGATGGTCTAAAATGGACGGAGACAAGAACAGTATTAGGTGATACAGAAACAGCAGAATTTTGTGTAATAGACTTCCGTAAAAACAGTTTTTTTAAAACCCATTCAGAAAGCCATGGTAGAAGACGCGATGCTACTTATTCGATACAACAAGAAGGAGATCATAACTTGTTGTCGGTAAACTACGAAAGTAGACCTTATAAGTTGACTGCTCGGTTGAGTACCATTCTTTTTGGACGTCTGAACAAAGTGACTGCTAAAAAATCACTAATCGATGACTTAAATGATATTAAACTTTTAGTTGAACATCATTAAGCAAAGTATTTTATTCCTTAACTTCCTTTCACTTGAAAGGAAGTTTTTGTATTCACATTTTGAATCGACTAGCTACTAGATGCCGCAGCTGCAGTGGATGCACTAACTGCAGCAATCATCGCCGCTTGCTGTGCTGTAATAATTGCCTGTATGGAGACTTTAAGAGAAGTAATGATTACTTGGTCCTCAGTGTTTTCAATCAACGTAGTTGTCACAATTGCAGATGCAAGCATGACAACCATCCCTTTACTCAGCCATCGCGCTTGTTTTTGGGACTTGATATATAATGCGACTTCTATTAAATCCTCAATTGCACTCTCTATGCCTGTTAATGCAATCAGCGCAATAGAGGCATAATAGTCAGGATACACTTTCAATTTCTTTTGTTTTAATGATTCATTAATATGACGACATCTATCAGCCAATACCTCTACTGGTTCATCACTGAAAGTCAAAATATGTGACATCATTTGTAAGCCATTAGCAACAGCAAATCCACGATTTTTTAGCGCTTGATATAAGGCTTCTATTTTATCTAATTTATTACGTTCATTTACCAGTAGAATTGCAAGGGCGTAATCATCACCTCCAGTTAAAATAGGGTGGTTGCTTTTCATTTCCCTATAAATCTCAATCGCTTGATCAGCATAAGAACTATAGTCAGAGCCTTCATACAATTGATTTAGTGTATAAAGGGCTATTGGTAAATATGTGGTTTGTTTAAATCCTGCCTTTTTTAGGATAGTATAGTTCTCATTCATCACGTTAAAGGAAGCGCTTGGGTCAGTGCTATTCAAACAGAGTAATCCGCTCAAGGAAAGTAAACTTGTACTTCTAAATGGGGAAAACATTCCTGTACTTTTTTTTATGTGGTTTTGCATTAACTTTATGTCATCGATGCTCATGGTTTTTTTCTGTACTGCATAAGCAACTGCTATTAGCCATTTCGACAAATCATTATCCCATTTATAAGATGTTTTTAATGCTGAAAAATTGTCCAATAGCTGGTTGCAAATCGACGTGTATTTAGAATTCATTTTTATACCTCCTAAGGAATTTTGATTGTATTTATTATATACAAAAATCATTAAATAAATCTTAACACCATCTGACCCAAAAAACACCTCAACATAAAATCATGTTGAGGTGTTATAAAAAGTGACATTTCTTATTACCGTTTCAATAAATCTACAGACTCTAATGTTATAAAATCATTCAACTTCAACCAGTTATTCGATAGTGTATATAGGTCATTACCATGATATAAAATGCGTGACACATTATTGTCATAAGCATTATAGTAACCAGCAGCACCCATAAGCCCAGCATGAGTGATTGCCCCTCTAAAGTCAAGCATGCCATCCTCTGTGAAACTGAAAATATAAGCGTCTTTTGATTGTCTGCCATAGGTCGGACTCACAAGTGATACAGGGATTGCGAGAATATTTTTTTCCTTATTGAAAAGAAACGCTTTATGGTCATAAGACACATCTGTACTACTATTGCCTGTGCCTATTAAAGCTTTGTCCTTTTCGACTGGATTACTAAAATCACTGACATCAAAAATTGAAATCTTCACACCATCATTAATCACGCGACCATCTACTAATTTGGTTTCCATACCAACACCGATTATTGTCTGTTCATCATAAGGATGCATATAATTACTGTAGCCAGGAATTTTCAAGTAACCAAGTACTTTAGGGGCTTGTGGATTGGCCGTATCAATCACGTAAAAGGGATCTACTTGACGATAAGTAACCATATACACCTGTTCACCCATCATCCTTGTGCTATAAATCGTCTCTCCCGGTGCAAGGTTTTCTAAAGAACCGACTTCCGAGAGCGTCTCATCGAGAATGTATAGATTGTTGAGGGTCGTGTTGCCTTGAGTCGCATCTTCTGCACCCCACCGCGTTGTGGCTATTCTGAAATAGCCGTCGTATTCATCCATTGCAAATTGATTGATGATGTAGCCTGGGACAGTTCCCTTTGCCTTAAAATCAATTTGTCCTTTCTTTAGGTCGAATGAAAATATATCCGTATTTTCTGTCCACCCTCTCCACCACATGCTACTGTTTGCATGAAGCACCAAATACATTGAGTCCTTATCAGCGTAGAGTTCATCCCCACCACCTAAATAGGCTTTGACATCAAGTCCTTCTGTGGTCAAGTTGTTTAAATCGATTCCCATGGTGTAAAGCATATTGTTGTTGACATGCCCCGGGAAATAAGCAAGATCATCGTAAGCAAGTGTCCTTGTTTCCATACCTTGATGCCCTTCATCTTCTAGAATCATCGGCATGATAGGACTGCCTCTATAGGTATACTGGTTGGCCACAACATAAAGATAATCACCAACAAGTCTTGAGGACAAATAATCCCCTTCTACACCAAATGATTTAATAAGTGTAGGGGCTTCCTTCTCAAGGCTACTGATGTCATAACATTTCACCATCAGTGCTTCTTGCTTATAAATAGGCATACTCATAATGCGACCATTTTCTTCATACGTTTTGAGTTCCAATATCTGTTCTTGGCCAATTAGAATGAGCTTGTTCTCAGTTACATACAGCTGAGTGGGTCTGAAACCATTTTCTTCAACAGTATAAACGACTTCTAGGTTACCCCGGCCTGTTTTAATGATTTGCAATTTGGAATCCTTTAATGTGTATATATATTTTTCGTCTATCTTCACAATGTCTGCTTCATCAACTCCAGCTACTTGTGTATTGGTTTCTGATACATCAAAAGATCCGGTAACTGTTTTCTCTGCTGCAGGCGCCATGTCCATCTCAAGGCTTTCCTCTATAGAGTCGTACCTGAATGTTTGTTCTGGATAAAAGGACAGCAACTTATCATACTCGTCTTTGTCTTTCAATTTAGGCAACTGCTCATCAATAGATTTAAGGTCGTCATACACCCTCATTGTTGAAGGCGATTTCTCTTGATAAGTTTCGAATAGGACTTCTACCATTTCTAGAGGTAAATAGAGCCTATCATTCATGACTAAGGGGAGGACTTGGCTATTCACAAGAACACCATTTCTTAAGACATATTGCTCTTCAGCCTTCACATATACACTTTGATTAGCTTTTACAATTTCAACCATTCTATTCTCAGCTTGCCATGTTACAGCGTACCCTAGTCCTTCGAATGTCTTTCTTAAAGGGATGTAGGACTTAAAGCCATAAGTTTTCATTTCAATGTCAACATAATCACTTGTACTGTCTACAAAAGATGGAAGACCCATCGCTACCAATAAGGCGACTGCTATTAAAGCTATTACTTTTTTCATTTTCATAACCTCATTTCTTTTTTAGTACTGCTCTCAATTATTAACACTACCTGTACATTAGACGAAATATTGCGTCAATTTGTTCCTTAAATTTCAAAATTTTAATGTTTTTTTATTATACACACCTGTTTTTACCCATATAACAACTACACACTCATGTCCTAAGAAACAAAAAAATGTATTGGTATATACCAATACATTTTTTGTCTAAAACACAGATAATTTAGTATCAAGTTCGTTGAACACTTCTTTAACATCCAGCACCCGGTCCGGCTCATCGGTAATTAAATAGTCACAGTCCATCGACAGGGCATTTGCTATATCAACTGGCTTATTAGCTGTCCATACATAGACAGATTTATCATACTGTTTGAAAATACTCACCAATGTGCTGTTTGTATACTTTATATCTAAAGCGACACCATCCGTTTTAAGTTTGCTGACGTCCCCAAGAAAATAATAGGATATGACGATTGTCTTAATCTTAGGGTCGATTGCTTCAATTTTCACCAAATCATCATATTCAAATGTGGATACACAAACATGCTCTTCCAGATTATATTCTTGGATCAGTCCAACAAGATCATGCAAATATTCTTTTTGCTCATGACCATGAACTTTAAGTTCAATATTTATGAACAATTCTTTATTAGTCAGCTTAAATACTTCTTCTAAGCTAATAAAGCCAAAGTGCTCACCCGAATCATTGATCAAATCAATATTTTTGATTTCGTCAAGGGTCAAGTCATAAACATTTACATCCAAAGACGTTTTCGCTAAAAGATTGGCGTCATGGGACAATATGATCTCGCCATCTTTGAGAAACATGACATCTATTTCAACAGCCCCATAATTATTATCAAGGGCATATTCAATAGATTCATAGGAATTTTCGAAGACCGCTAATCCGCCGGCCCTATGAACCATTAGCTTGTTTGTATCCGTAAGTCCAATATCGTAATATTGAGTCGTCAAAGCAACAAGCACTAGGATGGCCATTATTAAGGCAAGTTTGGACTCATTATTTTTCGTTGTTGAAATCTCTATACCGTGATGGCGATAATAAATAATTGTTAAACTAATACTGAACACGGTTAAAATAATTCCTTTTAAAAAGGTAACAACGAGGAACATCACTATAAAGAGTACCTCACCTATGTCCATAGATAATCCATTGACAATAGTATCAATAAACAACTCATTGACCACTTGTTCATTTAATGTCATAAAACAATAATGAACAAATGCGAACACAAGAAAAATCGCTATGATAGGTCTGCGATTCTCTCTAAATATTTGATTTGGCTTGGCAGGCTCCTCTACATTTTGCTTCAAAAAGAAGTGATGGATATTCAAACTATATTTAGAAACAAGATATATTAGTAGACTCCATAAAGCAAACAACAAAACCGTCAGCATCTTATCATTATAAATATAATTGAGAATTGTCTTTGATATTAAAAGTGGTGATATTAAATGTGTATCAAAACCAATTCCCAAAACAGAGACCATTACATAGAAAATGATAAAAAGCCCTAATGTTCTTATGTTAAGAATACTAATCTTATTACATTTCAGCTCATTTACTAAGCTCCTGATAGTCAGGTTTTTTCCAAAATAAATCATGGAACTCATAGTAATCAAAACAGCATATTCCAAGATTAATAAGCAGGATAAAAAAAGAAAAATCAAGACATATACCATCAATGATAATGGATTTGTAAATGTAAACTGCAGCGTATCAACAATGATCATATCTACTTGGGTGAATTCTGCAATCCTACTGACAAGAAAATCGATCACTTCTGGAACGACATATTTCCCAATCAGTAAAAATAAAATATTTATTAATAAAAGAGGCAACTAAAATGGACCCAAGGTCAAGGACACTATAAAAAACTATGCAGCTAAAAGTTGATCCCTATATTTACTAGGGGTCAACTTTTTTAAATTCCATTGAGAACGACGATGATTATAGTGGTCGATAAATTTATGTATTTTATTCTCAACATCTTCAAAATATAGGCAAGTGCTAAAGTCTATATGATCTTTTAAATGCCCAAAGAACGACTCCATGGGAGCATTATCCCAACAGTTACCTCTACGAGACATCGATTGACTAAGTCCGATTTCCTTGAGTTTCTCTTGAAACTTAGGACTCGTGTAATGTGCACCTTGATCTGAATGTACATAAGCATTCGAATGAAATTTGTTTTGGCATGATTCTTTGAGAAGATTCAAAGTTTCCAAAGCTATATCAATTTTAAGCGAGGGGGATAAATGATAAGCTAAGATTTCATTTGTGATGCTATCTTTTACAGCTGATAAGTAAAGATATTTTCCTTTGAAAGGTACATACGTGATGTCTGTTAGTAGGATTTCATAGGGATTGCCACTTTTAAACTGTCGCTTCAATTTATTAGGAACCACTCGATGTTCTTGAGTGGCTTTAAGCATTCGACGGTAGGGATTAGCTTTACGGATATGGCAAACTAATCCAAATTTTCGCATCAGACGTTGTACTTTCTTTCGATTAAATATTATATCGAACTCATCTTTTAGAGTCATACTTATACTGCGCGAACCCTTAGAATATCCATCAAAATCATATGCTTGTTGAATTAATTCAAACGCTTTTCGATCCACATCTTCACGCTTGATTCTAGTTGATTCATTTCTAAGATGATTGTAATAGCCAGACCTGGAAACTCCAGCGACCTTACAGAGTCTGCTTACAAATCCCTTTGATTGAAGTTTATCTACAGTCCGCTTGATAATCTGATATACATATTTAGCTGGTAAGCTAGCTTTTATCACGCTCCTTTCTTCGAGCTCGAGCTTTTTTACAAGTTCTATTTCCTCACGCAAATATTCAATTTCTGCTTGTTGATGACGAATAATATCGTCTTTAGTCATTTCTCGTTCCATTGGACGACCTGAATTATCTCTACGAGTATCACGAAGTCCCATAACACCTTTTTCAAGATACGCCTTCTTCCAACGTGCAACAGCACTACGAACTCTCCATATGCCGAGCATAGTGACGTCGAATCCAGCTGATTCGAATATATCTGTTGAACTGTTACCCTTCTCAACTTCAGAAATTACATAACTTTTAAACTCATCAGTATATGTAATTCCTTTGGAAGATATATTTTTTACATATCGATTTTTCTTCAAGATTGCTATTTCGATTTCTGAAAATAATTTTTTGCTCATTCTTAACACCTCAATATAATTATACAAAAAGACCCTATAAACTTAGACACTTTTTTAGTGTCCAGTCTATAGGGTCCATTTTAAACAGCCCCTTTTTTAAGATATACAACACTTCGTTCTTATACTTGATCATATTGACCCCTATCCACACTCTTTACAAATGACTACCTTATTACCGCTGCAATGGCCTTTTCAGCTATTTCATTATCAATATTTCCACCTGGTGCGCCTGCAATCCCAATGGCTCCAACAATATTTCCATTGAAGGCTATGGGAACGCCACCGCCATATACAATCACTTTATCGTCGATACTAGACATTTGACTTAAGGCCATGTTATCTTTAAGCGCATCTGCCAAATGAAGTGTATTCGTTTTTATTGCTGCTGCGGTATATGCTTTTTTCAGTGCACTAGATGGCGTTATATGATTTGCACGATCTTCTCTTAGTGAAGCCAATTGAACACCACTTGAGTCCACAACAGTTGCACAAACTCTAATGTTCATTTCATTAGCAATTCTGATTGCCTCTACAGCAAGATCAACTGCAGTAGCCATTGTAATATTGTCTTTCGAGTATAAGTCCATAATCTACTCCTCTACCTTTTCAATTAATTCAAATTCTATACCGTCTATTCCTTTGAAATATAAAATCTTTGCCTTACCCATGTCTTTAATGGTTTCACCATGGTGCAACCGCATGCCGCTGGACAATGAGGTAAAGAAGTCTTCTACATCATCTACAGTAAAACCAATATGCTGAATAATACCAGTCTCCAACTTCAGTGCATCATCATATTCAAGAAACTCCAATACATCTAAGTTTTCATTTGCAACCAAACACCTTGTACCACTGCCACCATTCGCTTTCATTGGCGCTTTAACCAGAATTTTGTTAAAGTCAAAATATTCTTTGAACCAGAAACAGGCTACATCTAAACTTTCTACGACCAACGCTATATGATCTAATTTCGCTTTCATTCATTCCTCCATTTTCCTCATGCGTTCTACCTCTTAAACATACTGTATAACTTTTGAATGAATATTGACTTGAATCTTTATTAAGACTTCATAAGTTTATTGGGCATAAAAAACTGCATAATAACCTCTATGGTCGCTCCTACAATGAATATACAGTGGTTTGTCTTTTGCTATTATAACTTGGCTATTTTACCATTCTCTACTTCTATCTTTCCACTATGAATTTCTACACTAGTACTTTCAACGCACCCTCTTTATGCAGTTAAATGCAGTATTCTACAGTCGTCATCTTGTTTCTTTCCCATCATTTCTTAGTTTTGCCTTTTCGACATACATGGCTTCATCAGCGCGTTTTATTACCTCATCAACATCTTCTGGATGATTAGAGTCGTATACTGCAAATCCAATTGAAAAATTAAGTTTTTTACTATTTGGTATTTGAACTACACCAGAAACCCAACTTTCAATTTCATTTTCAAAATACGCCTTCTCTTTAAGTCTAATCTGAATACTGTTACAAATTCTTGGGATTACCTCTTCATTTGCACTTGGCAGTATTACAACAAACTCATCTCCGCCAAATCTACCAACAAAGTCTGAGTCTCGAATTTGCTGCTTTAAAAATTTGCTCACTTCAATAAGAAGTTGATCGCCTATGTCGTGGCCAGCCGTATCTCCTCAACCGGTACCATTGAACCAAGCAAGGACTCATCTGAATGAGCAATCATTTTTCCTTCAGGATTCACGGCAAATACATAGCCATTATCACCGACTCTTATAGTCGAGATTCCCTTCGAGATACCACTTAGGGCCATATCAGTAGCAAGAACACCTATTCTCTGATTGTTGTTATCATAGACAGGAATCGCACCTGTGACAGTCGTCTTACCGATAGCATCCACGTAAACATCTGTCCAAATAAAACAATCACTCTCCATGGCACTTGTATACCAGTCTCTCATCCGAGCATCATAGTCTTCAGGTAACTCCACACTTGGATAGGAAATAAATCGACCATCTTCAAGACCAATATAAACCATCAATGACTGACTATATGTCTCAGTGTACGACTTCAGAACATTAAGTAACCACTGATCATCTTCGTCCTTAGTAGCTGCGGCTTTCACATTCCCATTCATTGATGTTTGAATAAGTCCAAGTTCATACCCATTAAAAGACATTTCGACCATAGAAGTTACACTCTCATTGACTTCCGTCAGTGATGTTATATAGGTCTTCTCCAACGCCCCCGATGATTCTTTGAAGTTCATTGCAGTCAGTATAACCATCGGTACAACCAACAAGCAAAGAATTGTCAATGTTAATTTTTTCCTAATATTCTTTATTGATTCTCTCCCCAGTTCTTATATTTTTTTATTCACAGCTTTAAATGGTACCAAGAGATAATTAAGACTTAATACAGAAATGATAAATGATCGATTAGTTTATACGTTACAAAAAAAAGCTGACTCCTTAACATCCAGAAATCAGCTTTTGTCATTATTCATTTTTATTGGTATCAACGCTCTACTCTAAATCCAAGAACTGCAATAATTTGTTTTTTGTCATTGTTTGTTCTCATATTCAAATAGCCCTCTTGCTTTTCCATGATCTCCTTGCAAATATTCAATCCTAATCCAGAGCCGTCCTCCGCGGTTCTTGAATTATCTACTTTAAAAAAGCGTTCCGTTAACTTTTCTGCTTGCTCAAGTGTATTGTCATCACATACATTTGCTATTTGCAATTCAACAAAATCATTCTTGTCATTAACACTTATTTCTACAGCTCCATTTAATAATGCATACTTATAAATATTCGAAATAACATTATCCAAAACTCTATAAGTAAACATATTGTTGATGTAAATTTTTTTGTATTCAAATGTTTCAAAACACTCAACTATAACATCTGACACATTTGGACAATTGTCTTTCAACTCTGTCGCCAAATAATCAACAAAAATTTCTTTGAAGTTCTTCATATCCACTGCATATGTTTGAATAGTCATATCTTTTTCTTGTAATTTAGCCATTTCAAGCAAATCATCCAATAAACCCTGTAACCTTAACGATTTTTCTAGAACGATTGATACATATTTTTCCTGCTCCTCTACCGTCCGATATTGTTTATCTTTTAATACATACATGTAACCGATAATCGAAGATAGTGGCGCACGGAGGTCGTGGGAAATACCGGTGATCAGTCGCTGCTCGGACTGCAATATTTTACGTTCCTCTTGTATATGGCTCATGAGTGCTTGGCTCATACTATTGATACTCTCCGCTAAAGAAGCTATTTCATCATTACCTTTAACTTCAATTTCATAATCTAATTTCCCGCCACCGATGATATCAAGTCCATTGGATATATCCCTTATATAAAGCGCTTTCTTGTTGATAAAATAATAGATAAAAAATGAGAAACCAAGAATAATGCTGACATTAAAACTAATTTCAAAAATATCACCCCTGTCATCCACTAGGTCTTTGGCCCTTAAATCTGGATTTTTCTCCTCTTCTTCACTAATCGTTTGTGACGCCGGAGAAAAATAAGGTTCACCATAATAATTGAAAGCCACACTTAATCCCACACTGACTACTAAGGCTATTAAGATAATTTTTAAAATTTCTATACTTAATTTACTTCTCAATTTTATATCCAACTCCCCAAATGTTGATAATCAGTTCAGGTTTCTTATGATCTACCTCTAGTTTCTCTCGTAAATTCTTAATGTGAACAACGACCGAATTACTCCCTGAATATGCTGCAGCATCATTCCAAATTCGATCATATATTTGATCTGCATTAAATACAATACCCCTATTTTGTAAAAGCAGTTTCAATATTTCATACTCCGACCGTGTTAGTTTTATTTCCATACCATCTTTTAGGACTTTGTATTCATCTAAATAAATTTCTATATTTTTAATCCTGATGACTTTTGCTACCCCATCTGATTGGTTCTGAACACCCGCTTTTGTACCCAATATTTTGTAGCGTCTTATATTGGCTTTAATTCTGGCTACAACTTCCATGGGATTAAATGGCTTTACAATATAGTCGTCGGCACCTGTGACTAGTCCTGTTATCTTATCTATGTCACTGCCTTTAGCCGATAAAAAAATAATGGGCATTGTATATAAATCTCTTATTTTACGACATGCCTCAATACCGTCCATAACAGGCATCATGATATCCAACAATATTAGATCAAATGAGTCGTCAACTTTATCCAAAGCCTCCTGACCATTTTCAGCAACAACTACTTTACAGTCATTGTTTTCTAGATATATCATTAAGATATTTCTTATCTCTTTGTCATCATCTACCAATAGTATTTTATCCATCTTAACTCTTCCTCCCTATCCAAACGTCATCAGCTGCAACCAAGGTGACACACCAAGAAAAATCATAATAGATCCTGCAAATAACGATATCCAGTGGATTTTCATGGGTATTTCATTTTTCATTTTCGGTATCATGACACCGGCAATAAATAGCTGAATGAGTGCTGGAGATAGGCATGTAATCACACCAAAAAAACCCAACAACAAAACACCTTCTATCACACTTTTCCCTATAACTGTCGTCAGCAATATGCCTAGGGGTGCACATGGTGTTATACCATAAATCATACCACTAATGAACAAGGCTTGGTAGTCGCGTCTTTGATGCTCATTATACCCAGGGTCATTAACATCAATCTTAACTGTGTTTTTTTGGCAATGGTTGCAGTCTTTTTTATTTCTAAAGCTGGTCATAAGGATATATGCGCCAAAAATAATCATCATTGCATTAAACAAGTAATTTACTTGAAAAGGCAGATAGGCTTCCATGGTTTGCAGTATACTGTTTCCTACATAAGCAGAAATACCACCTAAAACCATCATCATGAGAATTTTACCAAGTGAAAAAATCAATAGACTCCAGACACACTCTTTTTTATTTGACTGTCTGCTGATGACATACGAGGTCATAAAAGGCGTCACAACACTACCACAACCAGCACCACAACTTAATCCCAACGTTAAAGCCAGCAAATACATATTAGGCCTCTTTTTCTGCCATATGACGGGCATACACCGCTGCGCCAATTGCACCATTAAATTGTGGGTGTTTGGCTACAAACACATCTTTCATCAGTTCATCTTCAAAAGCATCAACCAGACCTGTATTCCTCGCACCGCCGCCAGTCATTATGATGTCTCCTTCGTATTCGTATTTTCTGGCCATTTTGCTGACACGTTTGGCCATTGATTGGTGCATACCTGCCAATATGTCTTTTCGATCTTTTTTCTGCGCAATTAGGGAAATAACCTCTGTTTGTGCAAATACAACGCATGTACTGTTAATATCACAAGGAGAAATAATTTCTTTCGACAGTGGTCCCACTTGATCAAGTGTTGTGTCAAGAATTTGTGCGATGACTTCAATGAATTTACCGGTCCCTGCTGCACACTTGTCATTCATAATAAAATTATTCACTAAACCATCTTTATTCAAACAAATGACTTTACTGTCCTGTCCACCAATATCAATAATCAGACCTGCAGTGATGCCATCTGGCCGTGTCAACTTTGCACCGAAAGCATGGGCTGTTATTTCAGACACATTTTCCATTGCAACATCCAGACTTCTGCGGCTATATCCCGTGGCCATAATACAGCCCACTTGGTCCATTGTAAGGTTCTCTTCTTTTAATAAACGTTCCACCAATATTCTGGCATTGTCATTGTTTGATATGCCAGATCCTTCTACTTTGGTACTTATTACGCCCTCATCCCCTATTAATGCCGCTTTCAAATATGTTGATCCAGCGTCTAATCCAATATAATACATTTCATTCTCCTTATCTCATCTTTAACATTTCTGTAAAGGCTTCCAATCTTATTTTCATCGGTTCCAAATCCTCAGTATTATAGTCTGTCTCAACCCTTAATACTGGTACTCCAAGCTCTTTGGATAAGGCTTCAACATTTCTCACCTCAAAATCATAAGGCAAACAGCCTCTAAGCACATGGTAAATAATGCCGTCTACTTTATAATCCTTTACCATTTGTTTCAATCGAAATAACCGTTCCTCATTATAGGCAAAAGTCGGACATGAACACGGTAAGACGTACTTGACTGCAAGAGCTCTTACCATGCCTTCAATAGTATCGTCATTTACATACACTGGGTCTGCTAGCATTCTATCACCTGCACAGGTTTCATCTGCCACCACAACAGCACCTAATGACTCCAACGCTAAAGGCAATTTCATATTGGGAAACACAATTGGGGACCCTGTTAGCAGAATACGTGGTGACTTATCTGCGATGGTCTCATTGCGTTTTACTTTCTCTTTCAATTCAGCATTCAACGCTTCTAAATTTTTTAAATAAGTCTTCCGATCAGTGTATTGATAAGCATTCATTGCCAATAAGACTTGAGTGCCATATACGACTGAGGGCTTCATTTTCTTAAAACTCATTAATTCATAGGCCGCTTGATTAATTCCTTGATTCAACTGAATTGCTTCCTTCAATTTCTTTCGTGTGATTTTATGTCCAGTAATGTCTTCTATAATCGGAATCAATCCCATGTATAGTGGTACAACGTCTTCAAATGCTGTCTCATCCTTAAGTGCTGGTATGTGCAATGGTACTGTTGGGACGTAGTTTGCTAGAATTTCAGCCATCTTCTTCTTTCCATCACATGATGTTGGCACGATTGCAAGCTGGCATTTCTCATAAGCAGGCAATAAGCCCTGATCAAAACCACCAATTACCGACTTGACGACTGGACAGCTGTCTCTCGGTCCAAACTCATCACCAGCAATTTGAGCAATGTAGTTACCACCACAAAGCCGTACAGGCAATCCTTCTGCTGCCATGATCAATTCCTCTGGTACCATGGCACAAAATGTTCCTACAACTGGTTTTTCATCCCATTCTATTTTATCGACAAAGACCGATTCCATTTGATTGTAAAAAAACTCATAACGTGCCGGCGTTTCAAAGGTTTCATTCATATGTTCCAACATCTTTTTTGAAACCCTCACAAAGTTTCTATTAAAACGATCTTTTCTTTTTTGCTCTCTTATATCCATAATATCTCCATCCTATTTCACGTGATTCTTATAAAATCGTTTACGACCTGATGTAGCAATCTTTTTCCCCATAAACGTTAATGACAAGGCTTCTTTTTCTGGGCAGTAATCTACGCACTTGTTACAGAATAAACAGTCACTGGTTGTGACATCTGTTTCTTCTCTTTGAGTATAAATCTCTCTAATGTCCATCGGACAAGCTTCATAACAAATACCGCACTCTGTACAAGCAACACAATCTTTGGTGATTTTGAAAGGAACAATTTTATGAAACAGTCCCATAAATCCACCTAATGGGCAAATTCTACAGAAAAATCGCTCGCTACTCAAACTAAGTCCCAAAACAATTACCGCAACGATAGCACCGAACTCCAAACGTGTTGTGATACCATTTAGTGGCGGAATCACATAGCGGACTGGACATATTTCACAAAATCCAATCCCTATCAAGAATATGGCCATGAGACCCCACTTAATAAACTTGATTGTCTCTCTTTGTTTCTCAGAGAAATTCCGTTTACGAATACCCAGAAGGCCTCGTACTTTATATAATACGTCTTGAATAAAACCAAATGGACATACATAGCCACACCATAAGCGTCCAAATACAAGGATACCTGCTATCGTACTACCAAATATGGCAAGTAATTTCATCACACCTGTCGTGGAAAAATTTCTTGCGATATATTCTGTCCACTCCGTAATGTATAGACAAGAACCCTCAATGACACCGCCAATATTATACGGACAAGCAAATACAGGTAACTTGATGTCGCTTGCACTAACCGTTAAAAATCTACCACCATATACAAGGAAGATAAAGGATAATGCCATTATCACCCACCTAAATAACTGACCTCTATTCTTCATCTATGCCTCCTGTAAATTTCTCTTTTAGTTTATCTTCACCTAAAATGACTGGTTTGAATGCTTTTCCTGCTTTAGGTTTCGTAGTAAGCCCAACGATCAGTATACCGATTATCACACCGCCAAGCTGTAGGGCCGCTCCCATAGAATTTTCCTTGGCGCCTTCCATGCTGTCACCTTCAGGGCCATCGCCTCCGTCTCCATCGCCATCTCCACCAAAGCGACCACCTTCATTTTGACCACCTTCAGAACGACTTTCATTTTCATGTCCATACTCATCACCTTCACCAAATCGATCAAGGCCTATAGCACCAACTACAATGAGTTCGATTGCCACCCCTATTAATATCAGCCTCTTACGGTCTAACGATTTGATTTTTTCAATCCATTCCTCTAACATTTTCAACCTCCTATGCGTACTGTTTTAACATTTCGACAAATGCCTCTACTCTAATTTTTAATTGTTCCTTGTCTTCCGGACTATAATCGGTCTCAACTCTTAAAACGGGCATTTGCATTTTTTTAAAGAAAGACTCCACTTTAATCAAGTCATAATCATAGGCTACTTCTCCCTTTAGCAAATGAAATATTACACCATCTCTTTTATAACTATCATCAGTCATCTTAAACGTTTCTTCTATATTTAGCGGCATTCTATTTAAATCATAATAATGAGATGCTATTTTATTGATCATTCCCTGCTTGGTTTTTTCTTCACAAATAGAGCAACCTTTAAAAAACATCGTCATCTCATTTCTATATAATGTCACATCTGAAGACAAATCTTCGCCCATCGATATCAGTTTGTTATTTGGAAAAAATAATGGGGAGCCGAGAACCCATATTTTAGGTCGTCCAGTATTCCCTACATCGGATACCTTCTTCAATTCTTTTATGACACGCTCTACTTCTTTTGCATAAACTTTTAAATCACCCGCACTATAATATGCTGAAACGATACCGTATAAAGTGGTCGCAGAAAGCAGGAATGTTTTCTCTTCACAAAGTTTTAATAATTGCCGAACCATATTTTTAGCATATTCAATATCCAATGTTGCTTCATAGAGTAAATAAGGTTTTAACGTCCGCTGAAACTTCTTTTCCAAATTCTTTATTAACTGCTTATTGTTCTCTTGGAATATTTGTCTTGACTCTACCATGTCCTTGACAGAAGGAACATCCAAATTGATGACTTCCACATCTTCTAATGTCATTATCCAGGATAATTTCCTAAAACTATCATTCTGGTAAGGAATGACGACTTTTGGAATCGTTCTAGAGTTTTGTGTCAAATATCGAAACATACCATAGGAAGACTTCACTACAGGGTCCACATCTCTAGGAAAGGTATCTTCCGCCATAAAGCCTGCTTGATGACTGCCACCTAATATCCAAATGGGTTTTAGCCCCATACCTCTGATGAATTCTTCAGGAACACTTGCACCAAATACATAGACACACTCCTTATCATCAAAATTTTCCTCAAGATGATGCGATATTAATTGCTCTATAAAATAATCAATGTTACTTGGACATCTCGTATCATCTTTCATCCTTTTCAATACCATTTCTATTTCTTCTTCATACTTATTAAAATTCTTCATTGTTTTACCTCCATCACTACAGTCATTATAGGTATCTAAAATGAATACTATTTTAAGAGAATCTATAGAAAAAATAAAAAAGTGTCCATAAGTAACATTTCCGTTAACTAATCGACACCTGCTTAAATAACAGTCCACATGGGTAAATAAACATTGAGGTGATTCTATGTATTATATGCTCAGTGTACTTTGCTTTATCACATATAGCTTTTTAGTTTCCAAGTTATTTTTGACCAGTTTAATGTCATCATTAGCCACAGGCTACTACTTTATTTCTCTTCTCAAACTCCTCGTGATCTTTTTCCTGTTTTATGAGTTTCTAGTTGAATGGCGCGTTTATCTATACCCCAAAAGGACTATTCTTATTGGAAGACTCCTAACACGGCGTGATTCATTGGTTTTTCTAAGTGTTTTTGGGGGCACGATCTGTTCTTATTATCTGAATCATAGTTTGTCTTTGGGTGCAGTAGTTGCCTCAAGTTTAGTTGGTCTTGTCGGAGGATTGTTGTTACCATCATTGGCAATCGCTATTTATTGTGGCTCTTTTGCAGGAATGGTCAGCAGTCTATTGGCATCTGATCCTTTATCAGTCATCGCCATTGCATTTATTTCGAGTCTATTTTTTGTTTTTGGATCGGAAACCTATAAAGGATTTGGAGGCAAATTAGGGGCAACAGCCTATTTCGCGACATTTATCACCTCCATCTTCTTCAAAACATTTTCTGATACGATGACCGACACCACCATCAGTCTGCGCTATGATATATTCATTGTCTTTATCATTGGATCTCTTGGCACCTATTACATCAACGATCGATATGATATCAGCGTTGTTGTCGCATCCAGTTTACTCGGTTTGACCTTTGGACTCATCTTTCCTAATATATTTGACAACGGCCAGTCAATGGCGGTCGCCTTGTTCTGCGGTACATTCATCGGCATGTCGAGCACTTCTAAACTTTCTACATGGATCAGTGTGATGCTAGCCAGTATCATCGGTACCATCATTTACTTATATACTGCGCCTTACTTTGCAGGATTAGGAGGCAAACTCGGACTCATTGCATTCGGCTCTACCATTTCAACTGCTGGTCTCTACAACTTCAGAACATCCTTGTCAGAGTATATGAAGCATACAGATTAAGGCTTGCTCTATGTCAATGCAACAACATCCCTGTCAAATAATTTCAATTTACAAAAGTCAGAAAAAGATGTACAATGAATTTATAAAAAAATTGTAAGGCTTGAAATTTTTTAATAAGTTGAAAAACCATTTGAAACATTTCAATCCGTAAATGTTTAACTAATTGTTTTGAGGAGGCTTAAAGTGGAAAGAGTCAAAATTTTAAGTGAATACTGTAAAAGCTGCAAGCTATGTATCGACATCTGTCCAAAGAAAATTTTGGAGATTGGCGATAAGGCTAATAAAAAAGGCTACTTTGCTGCTGTTTGTACAGACCAAAGTAAGTGTATTAGTTGTGGTCTTTGTGCTACGATGTGTCCAGATGTAGCGATCGAAGTATATAAACCAAAGGTCTAGGAGGTAGTCATGAAACCAGAAAGAATTCTTTTAAAAGGTAATGAAATAATTGGTGAAGCCTCAATACAAGCAGGCTGTAAATTATTCTTTGGTTACCCTATCACCCCATCTACTGAAGTAGTTGAATACCTATCGGGCCAATACCCGAACCGTGGCGGTGACATGGTACAAGCAGAAGATGAAATCGGCGCAATCAATATGTGTTATGGTGCAGCATGTACGGGTAACCGTGTTATGACTGCTTCTTCAAGTCCAGGGGTCAGCCTTAAGCAAGAAGGAATCTCATACGCAGCTGCAGTTGAATTACCGATTGTTGTCGTGAACGTAAATAGATGTGGTCCAGGTCTTGGTGGTCTTGGTCCAGCTCAGTCAGATTATTTCCAATCGACTCGTGGTGGTGGACATGGCGATTATCGTACAATCGTTCTTGCACCATCTAAGGCACAGGAATTATATGACTATACAATGGAAGCATTTGATCTTGCTGAAAAGCACCGTAACCCGGTTATTTTACACACCGATGGTTTCTTAGGACAAACAATGGAGCCAGTTGTGTTAAAGCCACGCCCTGAACCACCTAAAGTAGACAGAAGTTGGGTTGTTGATGGCGCTAAGGGCCGTGAAAAACGTGTTCTTGCAAGTTACTCACTCACAAATGAAATTGGTGAAGCGAATAACCTTAGATGGGAAGCTAAATATAAACATATAGAAGAAACAGAACAACGTTGGGAAGAATTCCATACAGAAGACGCAGAATACCTGCTTGTAAGTTACGGTACGACTGGTCGTATCTGTAAGAGTACTGTTCTTAACGCAAGAGCAAAAGGTATTAAGCTAGGTCTCATTCGTCCTATTACTTTATGGCCATTCCCAAAGAAAGCTTTTGCACCTCTTATCGATCAAGTAAAAGGGATCATGACAGTAGAATTAAATACTGGTCAGATGATTGAAGATGTAATGATCGCAACTGAATGTAAGAAACCAGTAATGTTATATCGTCGTCAAGGTGGTATGCTTCCTACGGAACATGAAATTCTTGATGATTTAATGTTGAAATATAACATAACAGATAAGGAGGCCTAAGCATGAGCACTGAAATGAAGCAAATTTTTGGCCGTAGCGCAGGCCTAACAGACGTACCTTTTTCATTCTGTCCAGGATGTACACATGGTACAATCATGCGTCTTATTGCAGAAGTATTAGAAGAACTAGAAATTATAGATAATACAATTGGTATTTCACCAGTTGGCTGTGCTGGTTTTAGCCAGGACTTCTTTAGCTGTGACTTTATCGGTGCAGCTCATGGTAGAGCACAAGCTGTTGGTATCGGTGTAAAACGTTCACTGCCTGACCGTATGGTATTTACTTATCAAGGAGATGGGGATATTGCAGCTATCGGTACACAGCATGCCATTCATGCAGCGGCTCGTGGCGAGAACATCACTTCTATCATGGTAAACAATGCGATCTTCGGTATGACAGGTGGTCAAATGGCACCAACTACCTTAGAAGGTATGAAAACAGCTACTAGTCCTTATGGTAAGAACACTAGCTCAGATGGTTTTCCTATCGATATGCCTAGATTACTTTCACAGTTGTCTGGTGCAGCTTATGTCGCAGCAGTTTCTGTTGATTCACCAAAGGAAATCGCAAAGGCTAAAAAAGCCATTAAAAAAGCATTCCAGGTTCAAATGGCTGGTCTTGGCTTTGCATTTGTAAGTGTACTTTCTACTTGTCCTACAAACTGGGGTATTTCACCTGTTGAAAGTTTACAATGGTTAAGAGATAATATGATGCCTGTTTACCAAATGGGTGAGTTAAAAGTTTCAGAGGAGGTTGCTAAACTATGATGGATAAAGTCATTATTGCCGGCTTTGGTGGCCAAGGGGTAATGTTCCTTGGTAAAGTACTGGCATACACAGGTATGGATTCTGATTTGGAATTACTTTGGATTCCTTCATATGGTCCTGAAATGCGTGGTGGTACAGCAAACTGTTCTGTATTTCTTTCAGATAGCGAAATTAACTCACCAGTAATTGATCAAGCAGATGCGGCAATCGTTATGAATATGCCCGCTTACGAAAAGTTCGCAGCTAAGGTTCGTCCTGGTGGCACATTAATCGTTAACTCATCTTTAGCAGAAATCGAAGGCGGTCGTGATGATATTACAATCGTAAAAGTACCTGCTACTGACATCGCTAACGAACTAGGTAGACCAAACATTGGTAACATGGTTTGTTTAGGGGCACTGCTCCCTCATCTTTCACTGGTTGACAGCGAAAAAATTGAAAAGGTAATGAAAAAACTTACAGCGAAGCGTCCTGAAATGTTAGAAGTTAATATGGAAGCCGTTAAACGAGGGATGAATATATAATTTCCAATCAATAAAATTAAGCTACTGGCCTATGCCAGTAGCTTTTTTAGTTTATTATAAACATTTCTATGATTAGTCATCATTTCCGGGTATATATATTATGTATATAGTGAAAGGAGGAGAATGAAATGCTAGTAGAAAATGATGCCATAACGCTTTACTTTATGCAATTAGATCGTGCTAAATTTATGGAATTCGGACAGGAATTGGCAGGTATAGACGGTGCTCTTCCTATCGGATATGACCAAACAATCTCTCAACCTTCGCTGGTACTCTATATGACTCAACTATTAGAATTAGATACTGACTGTAGAACCCTCGAAATTGGGACCGGCTCAGGTTATCAAACAGCATTTCTATCAAAATTTTCAAAGGAAGTTTACACCGTTGAACGTATTGAGGCGCTTTATGAAAAGGCAAAAGAAAGATTGAGCAATATGGGGTATGACAATGTGCATTACAAACTTGGTGATGGCTCCGAAGGATGGATTGAGAATGCCCCTTATGACAGGATTATGGTCACCGCCTCTGCCATAAGTGTGCCTGATTCTTTAATTCAACAGCTCAAGCCAGGTGGAAAAATAGTCATTCCTATTGGCCCAAACTACATGCAAATTCTTTATGTGTTTACCAAAACTATGGACAATCAAATTGAGCAGGAAAAAATTGCTCAAGTCCGTTTTGTCAGACTTGTTGGCCCTTATGAATGATTGGATATTTCATTTTAAAAAAATCATGAATAATATGAACGCACTCTACAAATCAAAACTCGGTCCTGTTCCTTCCCAATTCCTTGGCCAAGTATAACTTCTTATCTGCTTGTTTAAACAATTCTCCCTTATGCCAACTACTTGAGTGTGCCACGCCACAACTAACAGTCATATAACCATCTATCACATCCACATAGTAGGCTTCTATACTCTTTCGTACACTTTCAGCGACTGCGCTTGTTTCCTCAAGGGATGCCTCGGGAATCACAACTATAAATTCCTCACCGCCAAATCTACCAGCAAATCCTCTATCAGGAATAGACTTTTCTATTAGGTCTGCAATCGTTACAAGTACTTGGTCACCAATTTCATGACCAAATCGATCATTGATTCTTTTGAAATAATCAATATCCAATAAGATGATACCAGTCCTTGTAGAAGATTCTTCTAAGACACTATTAAAAATTTCCTTGATATAGCGTCTATTATAAATCCCTGTTAGTTCATCATAATGCAACAGCTGATTAATGCGCTCAGTCATGGAATTTGTCACTTCTGCTAATTCCTCAAAGTCAACATAATCAAGAGACTCCACATCAATAGGAATTAGCTTCATTTTGGCCGATATCATACAATCCCTGAAAACACTGAAATTTTTCTTCACTTTCGACATAAATCGTTTTACATAAAGCATGGATACAGTTATCAATAATCCCAAAATTAGAAAAATGATCAACACTCTTTGCCATATGAAATGCTTCAGTTCTTGCTCTTTCTTCTTAATCATTTCATCCAATTCTGTAACATCCACACCCGTTCCAATGACCCACCCCCACTTGGCAAGCGGAGCAACATAAGTGAGTTTTTTATAGTGTCCTTTGCCATCTATCGTCGGCCAAAAATGCGTTAAATACCCACCACCCAACTCAGTGCAAATGTTTATTTGTTCCTGATACACGAGTGATCCATTAATGTCTTCTAAGTCATAATTATTAACACCGACCATTTCAGGATATACACCGTTCGCTAATTCAACCCCCTTATAGTCGTGGAGAAATACATACTGAACATCATCTTCTCCATATTGAATACTGTCGACGTAGGCAATTACTTCTTGTTGAATCTCTTTTGTAATCTCATCTAGATAATCACCACAGCCCAAATACCAGCCATAAGGCTCAAAAGCTTTTACAAAGGTTATTTTCTTATATGTCTTGTCATCTCCCGCACTTGGATTTTTCCAGTAGCCCTCTATGTAGCCTTCACCTTGAGAACGGACCAGTTGAATTTCTTCTTTAAAGACATAATTGCCCATTTCATCTTGAAGATTAATCAAATTCTTTCCCTCGTTATCAGGGTATACCGGATAAAGGATAACGTCACCTTCCAATGTGTCTATGAAAAAATACCCTCGTCCATCGTTAAACCTGATTTCCCGTAAAGCATCTTTGATTATGGCAGTAATTTCCTCTTTTGATTTTGATTCCTTGTTGTTCTCATAAATACTACTCATAAGTGCATGTACTTCATAAGTTCTACTTGAGAGTTCTTCTCTGAGAACTGTTTCAGTTTCCTGGCTTCGATAATCAGAATAATCTATGACGGATGCCACCCGTTCTCTCAATTGTGCTTTGATGTAATCTGTCTGGATTTGATTTGCATCCTCAATTTCTGATTGAACCAAATAAACACTGTCTGCCAACCAGATAGCGCCTTGGAGGATTATTGCGCTGGTCACAATCAAAAATATTATGCGATTGATTGAAGCAGTATTATAGGCTTTTCTCTTTTTTTCTTTTATTTTCACCATGTCATCAACCTTTACATATAGCTTATTTTATTCGGTTAGTTACAGTATACCCTATTATTTTATTTTGACATCGTTTTCCTAAATTTAGACATCGTTTTCCTGCCTTTTCCCCCTTGTAATAATATTTACAGGGTGTATACTCGCAGTATAAAGATAAAGAAAAGGAGGACATAACATGTCAAATATTATTAAACTTAAACACTCAGATGAGGGAATCGGCGTCAATTTTTACAATCAAAAGGAAGAAAAAAATTACAACGCAATCATCGAAAGTATTAAACCACTGGTATCAAGCAAAACACCTTTAAGTATTTCAGATGTAACTTGGGATTTAGACAACATGAAATTAGGCCACAGCGATCCAACTGCCAACAGTTTATTAAAGAAAGTATCATTACGATTAGAACATTAAAAAAGCTTATCTCATATTTGAGAATAAGCTTTTTTTTATTTACATACTTAATTATTTATCCGACTAAGCATTATCTACCGTCATATATAGGCCAGCTATATTCATGGCATGGTCACCGACTCTTTCGATGTTACTGATGACGTCTAAGTAAATAACGCCTGATCTAGGTCTACAAGCACCTTCACTTAATCGTTTGATATGCTTTTGACGAAGTGTTTCTTCCAGTGAATCGATACGTTCTTCAATATCGATAACTTTGTTTGCCTCTTCCTCATCCTCAGTATCCATACTCTTTACTGCCGTTTTGATTGCATTTGTAGCCACTGCAGCCATTGCCGTCAATTCCTCATTTGCTTTTTCGCTAAATGGTAATTTCTTATTTATTTTGTGTTCCCCTAATTCCGCAATATTTTCAGCATGATCACCAACGCGTTCAATATCATTGACAATATTAAACAAGGCATCTACTTCCTGGCGCTGGACAGCAGAAAGCGCTGTATTGGATATCTTAACAAGATACTCAATGATTTCGTGCTCCATATTATTAATTTGTTCCTCGTACTTAAATACTTTATCTACTTCCTCAGAGTTATTACCTATAAATCCACTCATCGCCGTATTAAATGATGTTTCTGCCAACACGCCCATACGAACGATTTCCGTTTTGATCTGGCCAATTGCGATATATGGTGTCTCAAGAATCCTGTCATCCAAGGCAAGTGAGTATTCTTGCTCTACTTGACCATCATCCCCAGGTAATATCTTCATTACAAATTTAACCAACAAGGGTGCAAATGGCAACAAGAGCATTGTATTGATTACGTTGAATAAAGTATGAGCCCACGCAATCTGTCTTGCCGGATTATCCGACAACATATTAACCAGATAAAGTGTGATGTTGGACAGGAACAGAGCAAAGGTCACCGTACCCACTATTTTAATCGTCAAATGCATAAGCGCAGCTCGTTTGGCAGCCCTTTTCGCTCCAATACTTGATAAAAGAGCCGTTACACAGGTTCCTACATTGGCACCCAGTAAAACGGGAAATGCTGATTCTATAGTCAACAATCCTGCCGCTGCAAGAGCAATCATAATACCCGTTGTTGCTGACGAGCTCTGAATAACTGCGGTCACAATAAAACCCGTAAATATTGCCAATGTTGTATCCAGTGCAGAACCACTACCAAATCTCGTCAATAGACTCGTAAACGGTTCGTAGCTTCTAAGTGGTTTACAAGCACTTTTCATTATATCCATTCCCATAAAAAGAATACCAAAACCGATTAGTATCTCTGCGTATTTTTTGATTTTGGGATCTTTTGCACTTAAATTAATAACGACACCGATTGCTATTGAAAACGGTGCTAATGCCGTAAGATTTATCGAGACCAGCTGGGCCGTAATTGTTGTCCCAATATCCGCACCCATTATGATTCCTACAGATTGTGTCAAATTCATAATACCGGCGTTAACAAGTCCTACAACCATAACAGTTGTGGCACTTGAACTTTGAATAATTGCGGTTACAACGGCACCTACTAATACTGCCATGATTCTATTCTTGGTCAGAATCTCCACAATGCTTTTCATCCGGTCGCCAGCAGATTTTTGTAATCCTTCCCCCATTACATTCATTCCATACAAAAACAATCCTAATCCCGCCATTATCTGGATCAGAATCTCACTCATGTTAAAGTCCATTATTTACTCTCCCCCATACCTTTACATCTGATATTTATTATCAGTATGTAAAAATTTACTCTTTCATTACTAATTTTACTAAATAGGAGACATTTAGCCAAGTACAATTTATTGCATTCCTATATACAATAAACACTCCTTAAATGAAAAAGTAAGTTCCGCATTAGAGGACTAAACGGAAGTTAGTCTTGC
>PPCM01000360.1_pt1 | contig 48271 bp, 34 predicted proteins | sample 1555541 | NCBI WGS metagenome assembly PPCM01 (sample SAMN05284479, study PRJNA326546) | Marine sediment metagenome, whole genome shotgun sequencing project. | isolation source: marine sediment | place: Germany: Wadden Sea | collected 2012-09-05
CCTTGATGATCCGGTTCGGTTTCGGGATCATCAAGGGCCCCATGCTCACGACACCCCGCCTGGGCATATGGTCGTTCCACCACGGGGATGAAAGGCTCTACCGGGGCCGGCCGGCCTGTTTCTGGGAGATGTACGAAAGGAGGGATCGCATCGGCGGAATTCTCCAGCGCCTGACCCCCGAACTGGACAAGGGGATCATCCTCAAGCGCTTCTCCATCGCGACCCACCCAACGAACTGGTGCGACAACATGAACCGCCTTCGCATCGCCGGCATCCCCGCCCCGCGGGATGTCTGCCGGGACATCCAACTGGATCGGGCCCCCTATCTCGACGCGGAACCGAGCCGAACCACCGCGCCCGTGCGCAAGGCCCCGACCAACCGGCAGATGCTGACCTTTGCCGCCAGGACCGGAGGAAGGCTGCTTCGCCCCTGTTCCTGACGCTTCTCCCGTTTCGGCAAGACCCCGGCCGGTTTCGGCAAGACCCCGGCCGGTTTCGGCAAGGCCCCGGCGTGGGGTGCGACGGGGGCTTTTTCGATGAAACCCAGTCCCGGACCAGCCGGAGCCCAACCCCTTTGACATAAAAGCGGAAGATTCCGCGGGTAAGATATTCAACGTGATGATGGAAAAACGATCCACCCCCCTTTTCGACAGACACGCTCTTGAACAGGATTACATTCGAAGCCATCTCCTTGCCAAAGGCAGGAAACTCACCCGGGGCCGGTTCCTCAAGGCCCTTCTCAGGCGTACCGGGCGACTGTACCTCCTCTTGCGGGTCGCTCTTGGGGGAAATCCCATTGGAGCCGCGGCGGCCCGGCACCTTTTGAGAAGCCGCTTTACCATTGAGCTGGGGCGCCTGGTGAAAATCGGCCCCGGCATCCAGATGCCCCACCCCATGAACATCATCATCGGCGGCCACGCCGTGCTCGGTGAAAACGTCACCGTGGGGCAGCACGCCACCATCGGCGGCAACCAGAAGAAGGAGGCCGAGATCGGCGGGGTCACCCGTCGCTACCCCGTTGTGGGGAACAACGTATGGATCGCGGCCGGCGCCGTGGTCGCGGGCCCCATCCGAATCGGCGATCACGTGGTCGTCGGCGCGAATGTCGCCGTCACCCGGGATGTGGCATCCCACCGCCTCCTCTACCACGCTCCGAGGATTTCCAGGAAAACCATCCGCGTCCTTCCGGAGGGCACCTACGAAGAGGTCGGCGAAACTTGATGTCCGCGAACTCCAAAATTCTCTCCTATCTCCTCAGGAGCACGACCACGGGCCTGTTCAACACCATTTTGAGCGGTCTTACGGCCGTTCTTTTCATCCCCTTGCTCATCAACACAATGGGGATGACCAATTACGGCATCTGGGCCGTGCTGGCCATTTTCACGGGGATCGCCAACACCATGGATTTCGGCCTGTCCAAATCCCTGGTCTACTTCACGGCCGGCAAGGGTGAATCGGACACGGCACGCCAGGAACGATCGGCCATCTTCCTTACCCATGTCGCCGTTCTCCTCTTGCTCGCGGTCGTGGGGGGAATCGCCCTCACGGCGGGTGTGTCCATCGTTCCCAGGGGAAAAATTCCCCAGGAGTACCATTTTCCAATCATGGTTTCCGGCATGGCCATTCTCGGGGCGGCCGTGATGACCGCCTATTTCCGCGCAACCCTCGAGGCCGAATACCGCATCAGCCGGGTGAACGCCTGCTACTGTCTGCAAACCGTTCTGACCTACGGGAGCCTCTGGGGTATCAGCCGCTTCACCCCGGACCCGAAACCGGCCGTGTACGCCACCGCCTGTGTTCACGTGGTGATTCTCATGGTGCACATCTTTCTCGCGTCCCGGGTGACGCGCATACGGCCAACCGTGCCGCCCCCCCGGGTCTTTAAAAAAATATACGCCTATTCCTGGCGAATTTTCTGTTCGGGCATCGCCATCTCCCTGGTTCTGCCCCTGAACCGCTACCTCTTCATCCGGCTGGGTGGTGAGATGAGCGCATACGGAGCCTTCGACGCCTCCCTGAAAATCGCCCTCTGCGCCCTGTCCCTGCTCACGGCCTTCGCAAGCCCGCTGTTTGCCCATTTTTCGGCCTCGGGCGTGAAACGGATCCGGGAGACCCGCAAGCTTCTGACCCGCTACCTTTATCTCCTGACGGGACTTTACCTCTGCGGCCTGTTCGCCTTTCGATGGATCGGCCCCTTTCTCATCGGTCTCCTGTTCAAGGAAAACGCCGCCGAAATATACGCCAACACGTTCATCCTCCTGCTGGGCCTCGGGCTCTGCGGCGTGGGGGAACCCTTTGTCAAGGCCGTCTGGGCGCTGGGAGGGGCCGGCACGGCCCTTGTCGTCAGAATCATCCAGTCGTCGAGCAACTTTCTTTTCATGGCTTTCCTCTTCTTTCTACCGGTCATGGAACGTATCAGCTGTGCTTACAGCGCGGCATATGCACTGGGCAGCCTGCTCTTCGTTGGGATCTTTTACTTTAAATACCGATCGGACGCATAGGATTCCAATGCTCTACCTACTTGCACTCACGGGACTGTCCCTTGCCGTTCTCATGCTGCTGTTCACCCTGCTGAGACCCGATGATTTCATCCTCTTCTACCTGCTCGCGTTCACCCATTTTTTCGGCCTGGTGAACTTCGACGCCGTGGAGATCGAGGGGCTTTTCAAGGTGATGCCCTACCTCAACGTCCTTTGCATCGGGGCAACCCTGGTAAGAATCGTGCTCTCCCTTGAACTTCGGGGCCGGGGCTGGGGCCTGGTGGGGGTGGTCTGCCTTCTCTTCCTTTACGGCCTGTTTCGACCCTTTGTATTCAACGAGTCCACCATCAAGCACGCCCTCATGGACGGAAAGGACTTCCTCTCCTACGGCTTCCTGGCATACCTGCTCGCCCACGGCGCCTATATCGACGTGGAAAAGCTCATCGACCGGGTGATTTACATCGCCCTGGGGCTTTCGCTGGTGGAGCTTGCGGCCGTTTTCGGAGGAGTCGCCGTTCCCGGGTATGAGATGTCCCGAAGCCATGTGGGGCTTTCGGCGGGCCTGCGGGTGATCTCCCCGACCCTGGTGGCCCTCGGCTGGTTTTTCCTCTGCCACAAGTTCAAAACAAAGAGGGCCCGGCTCAGGGACCTGGGATTCATGGCCGTTGTCTTTTCGGGACTTCTCTTCCAGGAGCATCGCTCCATCATTCTCGGCACCGCAGCGGCCTCGGCCATGTTCTATTTCCATCGCAGCTCATTGGAGCAGAAGCTCCTCGCGATGGTTTTGGGGGTTTTCCTGGCAACGGCCTTGCTCTTTGGCCTGGGCGCGGATAAGATACATCGAACCTTTGTCTCACCCATCGTCGAGCTGATCGAGGGCTCCGGCGCCATCGAGGCCCGTGACAACATCAACCGGCTCAGGTGGGACCTCATCTCCGAACGACCGGTGACCGGATACGGCTTTATCGACGAGAAGTCGGAAAGGGGCCGCGCCCTGTTCCGTATCGGCGTTTCCGCTTACGAGCAGAGCTTCGGAACGGTGGATTCGGGATACGTGGACCTGATCATTCGATTCGGCTATGCCGGAGCTGCCCTTTTCCTTCTCCCCTGGGCATGGGCCGCGCTGGGTCCTTTTATTCCCGGAAGGGGGAGAGACTCCCTCGGGGAATGCGGCGCATTTTTTCTATGGGCATATTTTCCGGTCAACATCACCTGGTCGGTTTTTTCTTACGGGTTCGGCATTGTTCCGGGCATTATCGCCTTTTTCCTGACCATGCGCGCGGGTACACGCCCGCCGGAAACCGGGGACAAGGCGCCCAAGGCTTAAACAACATCATTTCAATCGGGTTAACAGGACATGAATCAAAAAAACGTTATGTTCCTGGGGACGAAGATGCACCCCTGGAGCATGAGCAAAACCATCGAGGAGATCATGGATCGCGTGGGCAGGAACCATTTTACCCAGCACTGCGTGGTCAACGTGGCGAAGTTGATCGCCATGCGGGGGGACCGGCACCTCAACACCGCCGTGAATGCCTGCGATATCATAAATATCGACGGCCAGGGGGTTGTCTGGGGAGCAAGGTTGTGCGGGCTCGACATCCCCGAACGGGTGGCCGGCATCGACCTTTTTCATCAACTCCTTCGGGCAAGTCAAAAGCGCGGTTATCCCGTTTTTCTACTCGGGGCAAGGGAGGAAGTGGTTGCCCGCGCAACCGAAACCCTGTCCCAAACCTACCCCGGACTCGTCATCGCCGGCAGTCATCACGGTTATTTCTGGGACGACGAGGCATCGGTGGTGGAGCGCATCGCCGGGAGCAGGGCCCGCCTGCTGTTCGTGGCCATCTCCTCTCCAAGGAAGGAGACATTTATCAACCGCTGGAAAAACGAACTGGGTGTCGACTTTGTCATGGGCGTCGGCGGAACATTCGATGTGGTGGCCGGAAAGACAAGGCGCGCCCCCGTCTGGATGCAGAAAGTCGGTTTGGAATGGTTGTACCGCCTTCTCCAGGAACCGGGGAGAATGTGGAAACGATATTTCAAGACGAACATCGAGTTCGCCTATCTTCTCCTGAGGGAACTGCTGCACAATAAGGGAACGATCTCATAACCCACGACTCCACAACCCAAACAAACACGAAGGAAGCAAAATGACACATAATGATGCCGGAGCGCCCCTGTTCAAGCTCATGGATATTTTTTTCAGATTCCGGATCGCGCTGTTTCTTGTTTTAGTTGTCGCCGGGGGGATGTCCGTCACCGTCTACATGGGCATCTCCAACTCCTACATCGGCGAGGCCACCATGCGGATCAAGCTCTCGGAAGCCCAGTTCAAAATTATTTCAACCCGGTTTTACAACCTCACCTCCGCGAGAAAGTTTTTCAAACACCGCGACCGGAACATCAAGGCACAGGGCGCCGCCATCAAGAGTCGCCAGAAACTGAAGAACACCATCACCCCGCTCTATGCCTATACAAGGGACCGGAAACTGGCCCCCACCATGCCCAACTCGGCCAGCAACCACGTGGCGCTGCTGAACTTCAACCTGAGCGGCACTTCCCGGGAAAAAATCCTGTCGACCCTCGATACTCTGGGGGATTTCGTGCGCAATACCATTCTCGGGTTCCAACTCGAGGAGTATACCGAGCCAAAGGTCGCCATTTTCAGGAGCAAGCTGGTGCAGTTTGAAAACGAACTCCTGGAGCTGGAGTTCAAGCGGAGAAAGATCAACGACGAACGGGAGAATGTCCGGATACAGCTTCAGGACACGACACTTCCCGTGGGATTCACCTGGTCCATCCCCGAAAAGGGCAAATCACAGCTCTACCTTCCTCCCCAGGTCCGCATGGTGGGCGTGCTGAACCGTCTCCAGAACAACAAGAACAAACGCATGAACACCGAACGCAAACTGGCCATGGCACGTGCCAATCTCGAGTTCTTTGAAGCCGTGGAGCAGTCGGAGGCCGACCTGGCGGATGCGGACAGGTTCATCGAGATCCTGTCGGAAACGGCGGACGCCGTGTTCCGGGACCGGTTGGAGGAGCCCACCCTGATCGTTTACAACAACATCACCTCGGAGATCAGGGAGTTCGTCTCCGCCAGCGGCGGCCTCAAGTTCACCTCCCCCCCCGAGGTCGCATCCAAACCCAGCAACCGAAAGATGAAGCTGGCCGCCGCCATGATCGGTTTTTCCTCGATCTTCTTCGTGGGCTGCGTTTTAATCTATCTGTCCGCTTCCTATATGGACTACAAAAAGGAAAAGCGCTCCTGATGTGCGGATTCTTCTGTTACCACGACACCGGCGGCCGCCCCCTTTCAAGGGGGAGGCTTATGGACGCCGCGACCTCCATTGCCCACAGGGGTCCGGACGGCGCCGGGGCGGCCCTTTTTGAAAACGACTCCGTTGCCCTCGCCCATGTGCGCCTGGCGATCCTGGACACCAGCGACCTGGGCAACCAGCCCATGTTCTCGCAGGATCGCTCCCTGTGCATGGTATACAACGGCGAGATCTACAACTATCGCGAGATACGAAAGACCCTCGAGGGCATGGGGCACGGGTTTCGCTCCAACAGCGACTCGGAGGTGCTCCTGGAAGCATACCGCCGCTGGGGGGAAAAATGCCTGGACCGCCTCAACGGCATGTTCTCCTTCGCGATCTGGAACCTCCGGGAGAAGACCCTGTTCGCGGCCCGCGACCGCCTGGGGATCAAGCCCCTCTACTGGATGAAGCAGGGAAACACCCTTGCCCTGGCGTCCGAGGCAAAGGCGTTTTTCGCCGCGGGACTCATCCGTCCCGAACCGGATCTTGCCTCCCTTCACAACCCGTGGCACTTCATGATCGGGGAAAACACGGGGTTTGCGGGGGTTCACAAGCTGGGCGCCGGGGAGCTGCTGAAACACGGCCCGGACGGACTGCGCAGGGAGCGTTGGTGGCGGTTGCGGCTCAGGGAACGGAACATCGGTGAAACCCGCGCCGTCGAGGAGCTCGACGCGCTTTTGAACGACGCGGTGAAACTCCAGATGGTGTCGGACGTGCCCGTGGGCGCCTTTTTAAGCGGGGGCCTGGACTCCTCCATCATCACCGCGCTCATGGCGCGGCATATCGGAACCCCGCCGCGAACCTTCACCATCAACTTCACCTCCGGGGACAAAAAATTCGAATCCATGCCCGACGACGGCATGTATGCCCGCAAGGTCGCCCGGAACCTCGGCTGTTCCCACGAGGAGATCTTCATCACCCCCCGGGTGGCGGAGCTCCTGCCGAAGATGATCCGCCACATGGACGAGCCCCTGGCCGACCCCGCCGCCCTGAACGTCTTTCTCATCTCCGAGGCGGCGAGGAAAAAGGGGGTTCCGGTTCTCCTCAACGGCATGGGCGGAGACGAGGTCTTCGGCGGTTACCGCAAGCAGCTGGCCTGCCTTCTGGCCGAGCGGTACCAGCGCATCCCCTCCCCCTTGAGAAGAATCGGTCAAGAGATGGTAAACGCCCTGCCCGTTGCCTCGGGCAAGCGCGGGTTCAGAACGCTGCGGTGGGCCAAGCGTTTTCTCTCCTTTGCCGACCTGGACCCGACCCGTCGATTCATGCAGTCGGACCAGTCCCTCTCCCCGGAGGGCTACGCCCGGCTCCATGCGGATCCCGCTTCCCATCCGTACGACGCCCTTTCCTGCGTCCAGGCACAGCGAAACGTCCTGGAAGGCGACGGCTCCTACCTTGGCAGGATGTGCCTCAGGGACACGCTCTTCTTTCTCACGGATCACAACCTGCTCTATACGGACAAGGCCACCATGGCGGCGTCGGTGGAGGGCAGACCGCCCCTCATCGACCACCGGATCGTGGAGTGGGCCTTTACCCTGCCCCCGCACCTGAGGATCAACGGGCGGATTCAGAAGTATATCCTCAAGAAGGTTTCCGAACCCTACCTGGAACGGGATATCATCCACCGCCCAAAGGCGCCCTTCGCGGCCCCCCTGCGCTCCTGGATTCGCGGGGACCTGCGGGAGATGGTTCACGACACCCTCACCCCGGGGGCACTCAAGGACAGGGGGATCTACAACCCCTCCTCGGTGGCCCGCCTCATCCGGGAGGAGATGGAGGGCCTGGAGGATCACTCACAGCTGCTCTGGACCCTCCTGACCCGCGAATTGTGGTTTAAAACGTTCATCGACGGCCCCCTTCCAACGGCGTCGGGCCCAAGACCGGAGATTGTTTTTCATGAAGCAGATGACCCAAAAGCTTAAAAGCGGGAACGTTCGCACCATCGAATGCCCCGTTCCCCCCCTCCTTCCGGGCCGCGTCCTGGTGAGGACCTACTACTCCCTCGTATCCGCGGGAACGGAAGGGGACACGGTGAAAACGGCCCGAAAAGGCTATATCGGAAAGGCCAAGGCCCGCCCCAGGCAGGTCAAGCAGGTACTGGACACCCTGCGCGCCCAAGGCCCCACGGCAACATACAGGGCGGTGATGAAAAAGCTGGATGCCCATTCCCCCATGGGCTACTCCCTGGTGGGCGAGGTCCTGGACGTGGGGGACGGCGTCTCCTCCTTCAGGGCCGGGGACATGGTTGCCTGCGGCGGAAAAACCGCGTGTCACGCCGAAGTGGTATCGGTGCCGGAGCTGCTTACCGTGAAGCTCCCCCGCCCCGGGTCGGGATATACGGAAGCGCAGTTCCAGGCTTCGGCATACAACACCCTCGGGGCCATCGCCATGCAGGGCCTCCGGCAGGCCGGACCCTCCCTCGGTGAAAACGTGGCCGTTATCGGGCTGGGCCTTTTGGGACAGCTCACCTGCACCCTTCTTCGGGCCGCCGGGGCAAGGGTCGTGGGCCTGGACATCAACCCCCGGGCGGTGGAAAGCGCGAAAACCCACTGCGCGGACCTGGCCGTTTCAAGCAGCGGGGAGGACACCGTTTCGCGCGTCACGGCGTTCACGGGCGGTATCGGCTGCGACAGCGTGATCATCGCCGCCGGCACGGATTCCCTCTCCCCCGTCAACCTGGCGGGGGCCCTGTGCCGCAAGCGCGGCACCGTGGTGATCCTCGGAGCGGTTCCCACGGGATTCGACCGGGAGCCCCATTACTATCAAAAGGAGCTCTCCCTCAAGATGTCCTGTTCCTACGGCCCGGGACGCTACGACCCGGTATACGAGGACAAGGGCCGCGATTATCCGGCGGGTTACGTCCGCTGGACCGAAAACCGCAACATGCAGGCGTTCCAGGAACTCATCGCCGCAAAGCGCATCGACATCGCCTACCTCACCACCCATAACGTGGACCTTTCCGAAGCGCCGGCGGCCTACGACATGATACTCGACGGCAAGACCCACTTCGCCGGCATCCTCATCGCCTACGACCGGGAGCGAACCCATGGGCCGGGTCCCGTTCCGGTTTCCCCGGGCGGGAGGGGCGGCCCGGTCGTGGCGGGGTTCATCGGCGCCGGCTCCTATTGCCAGAGCCATATTCTTCCCAACCTGCCCGGGGACGTGCGTCTTTCGGGGGTCGCCACCGCATCGTCGGAAACCGCCCGAACGGCGGCGGACCGTTTCGGATTCGCCCTTGCAACGGGCGAGGCGGAGGAGATCGTCCGGGACCCCGAAACCAACACGATCTTCATCGCCACCCGCCACGACAGCCACGGGAAGTATGTCCTGGAGGCGCTGAAGGCCCGTAAAAACGTTTTCGTCGAAAAACCGCTCTGCATCGACACGGATGAGCTGGAGGAGATCGAGGAACTGTACAACACCCTTGGCGGCGACGCCCCCCAGCTGACGGTCGGCTTCAACCGAACCTTCTCCCCGCTCACCGCCGCCCTGAAGGAGGCCCTGCCCGCGGGACCCTTTTCCATGCTCTACAGGATAAACGCGGGGCCCATCCCCGCCGACTCATGGATTCAGGACAGATCCGTCGGCGGCGGGCGAATCCTGGGGGAGGTCTGCCACTTCGTGGACTACTGCGCGTTTATCTGCGACAGCCTGCCCAATTCGGTACATGCCGTCGCCATGGCGTGCCCCGATTCCCTGAACGATACGCTGATCGTGAACCTTGGTTTTTCCGACGGCTCCGTTGCCGGTATCCAATACCTGGCCAACGGCGGGGGCTCCCTCTCAAAGGAGCGCATCGAAATCTCCGCCCACGGGAAAACCGCCGTGCTCGACGATTTCAGAAGCCTGAGCATCCACGGCTCAAGCCCCAAGCCCGTTTCCCGCAAATTGCCGTTCCAGGACAAGGGTCAGAAGGAACAGATGGAACGATTCATCCAATCGATCCGCGAAGCCAGGGGAGCGCTCATCGCTCCGGAACGTATTTTCGCCGTCACCCGGGCCACGTTCGCGATTCTCGAATCCCTTCGAACGGGCGGGTCCGTTCTCCTCTAAGTTCACCTGTATTTTGCCGTCATGAACCAACTATTCCAACGGGAACAAGAAACCATGAACCCTGTCCTGAAACGCGCCGATCAGCTGCTCTGGAGATATCTCGAACATCATGAATTCAAGGGATGGGACCCCTTTGACGGTCTTAACTCGGCACTGTTCGGTTCAAGTCCCCTGAACCGTTCCCGCCTGTGCCGGCTGGCATGGCTCCAGTTTTTCAAACGGTGCCCGATCAACCTCAGGCCCGTGGCCAAGGTCCCCAAGGGGGAAAATCCCAAGGGGCTGGCGCTTTTGGCGTCCGCGTCCCTCTTGCGGGGCAACAGGGATCAGGCCGATGGATTTCTCGAGCGCCTTGGTGAAACGGCCTGTTCCTCGCGGGAAGAGTGGTGCTGGGGGTACAACTTCACCTGGCAGGCCCGGGCATTCCACGTTCCCCTTGGAACGCCGAACATGGTCACCTCCGTTTTCGTCGCCAATGCCTTTCTCGACCGCTTTGAGATCGGCAAAAGAGAAGAGGACCTTGAAAAAGCCCGGGGGGTTTGCCGGTTCATCGTCAATGAACTGCTCCTGCAGGAGGACGCCGACACCGCCTGCTTCGCGTACATCCCCGGTGAATCGGCGCGGGTTCACAACGCCAACATGCTGGGAGCCGCCCTTCTGGCCAGGACCGCCGCCCTCTCGGGCAGCGACCGCCTCCTCCCCCTCTCGGAAAAAGCCATGCGATACAGTGTCCTGGCAATGGGGGAAGACGGCTCATGGCCCTACGGAGAACGCCGTCATCACCGTTTCGTGGACAACTTCCACACGGCCTATAACCTTGTTTCCCTCAACGACTGGATGGCGCATGCGCCAAAACCCCTGTGGGAGGATGCGCTGAAACGCGGCCTGCGCCATTATCTGCGGGTTTTCTGGTTGAAGGACGGCACCCCGAAATACTACGATACCAACACCTATCCCATCGACAGCCACTGTTCCGCCATGGGCATCGCGGCCGCCGCGAAGCTGGCGAATCTCATCGGGGACAACGGCGAATTTGCCGAAAGGACGGCCCTTTGGGTGGTACGGAACATGCAAAATGAAGACGGTTCCTTTTCATATCAAAGGCATCGAAGTTTCACCAACCGCATCCCGTACATGCGATGGACCCAGTGCTGGATGGCCTATGGCCTGGCTCACCTCACGGCCCCCCCGAAATGACGCACCCCGTTCATCCGCCCAAATCCAGGCAACGGCCCGGGCGATCCGGCGCCCCCTTGCCGCCGGTCACGGGCGGTTCCCGGCAAACGGCGGCGCCTGCTCCCCACGGCGGAACCCAAGCGGCGCGCAAGGGCCCGCCGATGCGAAAGTCCGGAAACCGGGCGGTGAACGCCGTTGTCAACGCGCTCCTCTCCCTGCTTAGTTTCATTGTCTGTTTCTACGCACTGGAAGCATATTTCGCCCACCGTCACATCGATATGCACCCCTCCTTTCGCGTGGACGGGCTGGTGGAAGCCCGAAAGAGGAACCTCCCCTATGATACGGGTTCCCGGCGGAACGCCGTGCGCTTCCTCAGGTCACGGGGGATCGATGCATACCCGGTGGTCTCCATAAACCAGTTCATCACCTCCCACAGGCCCTTGAATTCGCTCTTTCCACTCAGCGGCATCGGAAATGTCGTTACGGTGGGCGGAAACGAGATGGGTTATTTCTGGACCTATCAAAGCGACCGGCACGGATTCAACAATCCCCCCGAAGTTCACGACAACCCCGTTGAAATCGCCTTTATCGGCGATTCCTACACCCACGGCTGCCATGTCCGGGAAGGGGGCGCCGCGGACGCGGTGCGCGAGAGATGGCCCCGCACCGTGAACTTCGGATGGGGGGGAACCGGGACCCTTGCCCAGCTCGGAATCTTCCGGGAGTACGTAAGGCCCCTGCAACCGGAGGTTGTCCTCCTTGTCTGGTGCGACAACGACATCCTGAACATAAAGCAGGAGATCAAGGATCCGGTGCTGTCGGCCTATTACGGCAACGGCGCTTTTTCACAGGATCTTCTTCATCGGGTGGGGGAGAGAAACGAAAAACTGAAAAGACTCGCGGAACGCGCCCTGAACCTTGTCCCCCCCGAGGAGGAGACGCTCCTTTACAAGATACCGAGGTTGCGGCACCTTCGGTTCGTGCTGGGTCGGCATATCCCCGCCCTGCCGGACTTCCTGAAAGTCCACCGGCCGAACATCAGGCGGGACGCGGGGATTCAAAGGATGAACATCGAGCCCGGCCCAAGGCCGGTGCCCCCCCATGCGCGGCCGCGGGCTTCCTCCTACGGCAATCTGCGCGATCGCATCCGAACGGACGACGACGCCCGGGCGTTCGCCGTCGAGGTCATGGCGCGGATCCTCCGGGAGGTGAACGGCTGGGGCGGCAGGTTCCTCGTGGTCTTTTTCGAGGGGGAGGATCCTTACGGAATCCATGACGCCGTTGAAAACGCGGGGATCGAGACCCTAGACGTTTCCGGCGACCTTGCCCGGGCCGAGGAAAACGGCGTCACCGTGACCCCGCTGAGCGGCAGCCATTTCAACGGCGACGGCTACAGGGTGATGGGCGAGGGAATTGTCCGTTTGTTAAAGGAAAAGGGATTGAATTTGACCGCGGCCCCCCCGCGGTAGGGAGCCGTCTTCTCCCGCCGGGTTCGCCCGGGCGGAATCCGGGGAGAGGGCTTCGATGCCGGCGGCCGGGCCCCGGGAAGCCCGCCGCGCCCCGGGAACCGGGGCATCCGTTGGATGCGGCGGCACCCCGGCCCTCCCGTCAAATGGCGTTCACGAAATCCAGAACGATCTTGTCCTTCAGCAAACGGGAATCGATCTCGGTAAACTGTTTGTGCTTGACCAGAACGGCCACTATATCGGCATCGCCCAGTGCCTCCTCCATGGAACGGAACCCGACTCCCTCGATCCCGCCGGGCAGCTCCTCGATATTGGGCTCCACCACCACGATCTCTCCAATCCCCTCGGCCGAAAGGCGCCGCAGGATCGCAAGGGCGGGACTTCCTCGAAGGTCGTCGATATCCGGCTTGAAGGCGATTCCCAGGTAAGCGATGCGCGGTTTTCTGAAGCGCTCCGCCTTTGCCCGTATCTTCCCCGCGACGTAATCGAATTTGGAATCGTTGACCTCCCGCGCGCACCGGATAAGCCGGGCCTTTTCCGGTACCTGGTGGATCATGAACCACGGATCGATGGGGATGCAATGACCGCCCACCCCGGGTCCCGGCTCCAGGATGTTCACACGGGGATGACGGCTTGCCAGCTTGATCAGGTCCCAGACGTTGATATCCAGCTCATCGCAGATAAGCGACAGTTCGTTGGCCAGGGCGATGTTGACGTCCCGGTAGATATTCTCGGTGATCTTACTCATTTCAGCGGTTCTGCTGTCGGAGATGAAGCACTCGCCCCGGACGAATATCTTGTAAAGGTCGACGGCCCTGCGCGCGCAGTTGGCCGTTATGCCCCCCATGACCCGGTCGTTGTCCACCAGTTCCCTCAGCACCTTGCCGGGCAGGACCCGTTCCGGACAATAGGCGACCTGCACATCGGCCTTTTCGCCGGCCTCGTGGGGAAAGGAGAGATCGGGCCTGGCCTCGGCCAGGAAACGCGAGATCTCCAGCGTCGTGCCCACGGGCGAGGTGGATTCGAGTATGACGAGGTTCCCCTTTTCAAGGACCGGCGCCACGGATTTCGCGGCTTCGAACACGTAATCGAGATTGGGGCGATTGCCCTCCCCGAGGGGCGTCGGCACGGCGATGAGAAACGCATCGGCGGGTTCCGGTTTCAAAACCGCCCGTAAATTTCCGGTCTGCACGGTCGCGCGAACAAGGATATCCAGATCCGGCTCGATGATGTGGATCTTTCCCTCGTTGATGGTCTCCACCACGGGAGGGGATATGTCGACCCCCACCACCTCCACCTTCCGGCTGGCCAGCACGGCCGCCGTCGGCAACCCGATATACCCCAACCCGATGATCGATATACGCTTAAACGACTGATCCATTTTGAAAAACCTCCACTATTCGTTTTGCGGCCCCTCCGTCTCCGTAGGGGTTGTGGGCCATGGACATTTTTCGGTACCGCCCGGGGGAGTCCAGGAGACGCCCCGCCTCGGCAACGATCCTGTCCGAATCGGTCCCCACCAGTAAAACCGTTCCCGCTTCCACGGCCTCGGGTCGCTCCGTGGTTTCACGCATCACCAGGACGGGCTTGCCCAGGGAGGGGGCCTCCTCCTGGATCCCTCCCGAATCCGTGATGATCAGGTGGGCTTTGTCCATCAGGTAGACAAACGGCAGGTAATCCTGCGGTTCCACGAGATGAACGTTCACGCACCCGCCCAGTATCCTGAAAACCGGTTCCCGGACCCGGGGATTCAGGTGGACCGGATAGACGATCTCCACATCATCCCTTTTGCTCAACGTTTTCAAGGCCTCGCAGATCTTCTCCATCCCCCCGCCAAGGTTTTCACGCCGGTGCCCCGTCACCAGGATCAACCGCTTTCCCGGGCGAATCCCCGGAAAACGGCCCTCCATCTCCTTCTGGAACTTCCCGTCCTCCCTGACCGTTTTCACCACATCGAAAAGGGCGTCCACGACGGTGTTTCCCGTGATGTAGACACGGTCCGCCGAAACATTCTCCCCCAGGAGATTCTCCCCGGCCTTTTCGGTCGGGGCGAAATGCCAGGTGGCAAGGGCGCCCGATAGCTTCCGGTTCATCTCCTCCGGCCAGGGCGCATAGATGTTTCCCGTTCTAAGACCGGCTTCCACATGCCCCACGGGCACCCGGTTGTAGAATGCGGCAAGGGCCGCCGCAAAGGTTGTGGCGGTGTCCCCATGGACCAGCACCACATCAGGCCCGAACTCCGCCACGACCCGTTCGACCCCCTTCAGCACCCGGCAGGTGACACCGGACAATCCCTGGTCCTTCTCCATGATGTCCAGATCGAAATCCGGTTCGATGCGGAACAGTTCCAATACCTGGTCCAGCATCTGCCGATGCTGGGCGGTCACGCAGACGGCAACGTCAAACCACTCTTTTCTATTCTTGAATTCCCGCACGACGGGAGCCATTTTGATGGCTTCCGGACGCGTGCCGAAAACGATCAGTATTTTTTTTCGATTCGACCGGTTCATATACCAACCCAACACCCGCCAAGACGGTGTTCCTTTTTTCCAGTCCCCGGGTTATCCGGCACCGCGAAATTTACGGAATGAAAACCAACAGATGGAGCCGTGCCCGTCAACCGAGGCAAGGCCCCGGGCCGCCCCCATGGGAAACAGTTTCAATTACCCGTGAACACTCGACTATTTCCCGGAGGGAACCTACTACCAATCGGGCATGCTTGTAAAGCAATAACTCGATACGCGGCCAAACATTTCGCGGCCGCGCGCTTTCCCGCTTTTTTCCCGAATCCGACTTTTTTCGAGTCCGGCTTTTTTTCCGAGGGCCCCGACGTCATTGCCCGGATGAGATGGAAAGGGGAACGGGCAGCGTGGGAAAGCCCCGGCAAATGATTACTTGCCACTGCCGATAACTTGGTCTATACAAAGAGGATATGGTTTTTAACACGCCGCCGGCGGTGGCGGCGACGACAACGGTTCATCATCTCGAATTGAATACTAAATGAGCAAAGCAAAAAAGAAGCAGAGTCGAGCACGCTCGCCAAGGAAGTCCGCCGCACGCCAAAAGGTCGTCCATCCCGCGCTCGCGCGGGTCCTCAACGCGATGGAAAACCGGTGGGTTCAGGCAATGTTTCTTGCCGTCTGCGTGCTGATCACCTACGGGCACACCCTGGACGTCCCCTTTTACCTGGACGATTATCCCTCCATCGTGAACAACAGGCATATTGTCGACCCGCAGGGCGTGGAACCCCTTTTCCGTTTTGCTCCCCTGAGGATTGTCGGATATCTGAGCTTTGCCCTCAACCACCACCTCCACCAATTTCAAGTCGCCGGTTACCATCTTCTGAACATTCTGATCCACCTGCTCACAGGGTGCGGCGTCCTGCTGCTTTCCAGGGGGTTGATCGAAACCCCCGGCATGAAGGGGAAAATATCCGAGTCCGGGGCAACCTGGCTGCCGTTTCTTTCCGCCCTTGTCTTTGTTCTCCACCCCCTGCAAACACAGGCCGTCACCTACACGGTGCAGCGTCTGGCCTCCATGGCCGCCATGTTCTACATCTATTCGGCGGTCCTTTACGTTCTCGGGCGCCTGTCGAACACCCTCCCGAGGAAGGGGCTCCTCTACTCGGCCTCGCTCTGCCTCGGCGTTCTTGCGTTCTTCACGAAACAGAACACCGTCACCCTGCCCGCGGCGCTCCTCCTGATCGAGGCGCTGTTTTTCCCGGAGGACAAGAGGGGCCTGGCGCTGAAAACATGCGGGCTGCTGCTGCTGCTCGGAGCGGCCTGGACCATCGTCTGCGTTATTTTCGATTACGCTCCCTTTTCACTGGACGCCATGCAGGCCATGACCCGGGAGACAAAGACCATCGGACGCTGGGAGTACCTCCTGACCCAGGCCAAGGTTCTGTGGATCTACATCAAGCTTTTTTTCTGGCCCGCCGGACTGCACCTTGATTACGACATTCCCATCGCCGCGAGCCTGTTCGAATGGAAAGTTCTCGCGGGCCTGTCCGGGCATCTGCTGGTGGCGGCCGGGGCGTTGATCATCTCCAGGCGGTTTCCCCTTTTCTCGTTCGCGCTCATCTTTTACTACCTGGCCCACGCCGTGGAATCGAGCATCATTCCCATCAGGGACGTCTGCTTCGAACACAGGACCTATCTGCCGAACCTGGGACTCTGCCTGGGGGCGGGGGGCCTCGGCGCCCTTCTCATCACGGGGAAATCCCGCCTTCCGGCATGGCTCCTCCTCCTTCCCCTCATCGCCATGGCAACCGCGACCTGGCAGCGCAACCAACAGTGGCGGGATCCCATCCCCTTCTGGCGGGACTGTCTGCGTTACTCCCCCATGAAGAGCCGCCCCTGGAACGATCTGGCCGTCATGCTCCTTCGGGCGGGCAGGATCGAGGAGGCGAGCGCGGCCATCGACCGTGCCATGAAACGCGTCGACCGGGAAAACCCGGGCAAGGTGGAGCTCAACGAGATCACCGCCGTCAACCTGGTGACCCTTCTGCGAATTCAGGAAAAATACGACGAGTCCCTCGAACTTTCCCGGAGCATACTCCGGAAAAAGCTGAGGCCCTGGAACCGTTACAGGATACTGGACAACATGGGACTCATCCACCTCAAGCGGGGAGCGTACCCCATGGCCGAGAACGCCTACACACAGGCCCTGCGGGTATCCCGATGGAACACGGATGCCATGCACAATCTCGGCACCTCCCTGATGCTTCAGGGACGAAAGAAAAAAGCACTGAAAATATTTAAAAAAATCATCAAAAAAGACCCGCGACACGAACTGGCCCTTGGAAAGATCGCATTGCTTTCAGGAGAACAACCCATACCCGTGCCGGGCACACCATAGAGGCTTATGCGCATACTCCATATCGGAAAATTCTACCCCCCCTTTCCCGGCGGAATGGAAAACTTCCTGGGGGACCTCATGGACTCCTCGGCCGGCGCGGGCCTTTCCGCGAAGGCCCTGGTCCACGCCGCCCCCGGGGGAGGGACCGGGACTTCGGGATTCCAGGCCTCCCGGGTCCATGCGGTTCCCTGTCACGGCAGCATCCTCTATGCTCCCATAAGCCCGCTTTTTCCCTTTTACCTGAACCGCCTGATCCACGCTTTCCACCCGGACCTGCTGCACCTGCACCTGCCCAACACCTCCGCATTCTGGGTGACGGCCGTTCCGGCCGCCCGCTCCATCCCATGGGTGGTGCACTGGCACTCGGACGTGGTCCCCTCCCTGATCGACCGGAGGATGGCGACCGCCTATAAACTGTACAGGCCCTTTGAACACCACCTTCTCTCCCGCTCCAGGGCGGTGGTGGCCACCTCCCCGCCCTACCTTGAAACGAGCAGGGCCCTTGCGCCGTTCCGGGAGAAGTGCCGCGTGATTCCCCTCGGCCTTGCCCCCGAAAGGTTGAAACCCGCCGGGCCCCGGGCGAAGTCGTGGGCGGAAAAGATCTGGGGAAGCTCGCCCACGCGGGTGCTCGCCATCGGAAGACTGACGTACTACAAGGGCCACGGAACCCTCATCCGGGCGGCGGCCGGGGTGCCCGGGCTGAAGGTCGTGATCGCCGGGGAAGGGGAACAAAAACCTTACCTCGCAGAGCTCATCGCCAGGCTGGGGGCGGGGGAAAAAGCCCTCCTCTCCGGCTACCTGGAGGAGGAGAAACTCCAGGCCCTTTTGGCCACCTGCGATTGCCTGTGCCTTCCCTCGGTGGAACGGACCGAGGCGTTCGGTCTGGTCCTTCTCGAGGCCATGGCCCACGGAAAGGCGATCGTGGTCACCGGGGTACCGGGTTCCGGCATGGGATGGGTGGTGGAACCGGGAAAGACCGGCTTGATCGTTCCCCCCGGCAACGCGGACGCCCTTGGAGAGGCATTGGCCCACCTTAGCGCCCATCCGGAAAAGCGAAACCGCATGGGCCGGGCCGCAAAGGAAAAATTCAACGATTCGTTCCGGATCGGCAGGGTGACACGGAGGATGGGGGAGCTCTATCGGGAGATTGTCGCCGGGACCTTTCCCCCCTCGTGATAAGGTTGTTAAATAAATTCAATGGGAAATCTCCCGCCGCCGTGCGCTCTTACATGAAGCGCAACGATTTTACCACGGCGCTTTTTTTCCAGTGGGCCGCAACCGCGTATGTGGCCGCCCTGTCCATGGGCCTCATCTTTATCCTGGGACGCATGCTGGCCCCCGTCGCCTTTGGAGATTACAGCTGCATGGTCGCGGCTGCATCATTCTTCGCCATCATCCAGGACGGCGGTTTCAAGACCCTTATCTTTCGTGAGAAAACGTCCCCCACATCCGGACTGGCCGGGCAATCGGACGCCCTCCTGCCCCTGGCCATGGGGCACACCGCCGTTGCCACGATGCTGGGCGCATGCCTGGGCCTGCTGCTTTTCCCCGGAAAGGGACCTGCGGCCGCCGTTGCCTGTTTCGGTTGCCTGACCGTGACCAACCTGGTCTCGGCGGAGCTCAAGGCCGACGGACGCTTCTCCAGGGAAGCCCTGTGGCAGGTCCTCGTCAGAACAACCGGCGCGTGCGGTATCCTGCTTCTGGTACTGCTGTTTTCTCCCACCCCTCTTTTTATCTTTATCGGCTGGTCCCTGGGGCTTATGCTCTGCATGCGCCTCTCCCCGACCCCCATCCCCCGCCCCCGCTTCAGGGGAATCGGGACCCCCGGCATCAAGGGAACCCGTATCTCGTTCATGGCCATCGACGCCGCCACGATCATCTACTTCCGATGCGACATTCTCCTTCTCGGGTATCTGCTCGAGGAGGGCCCGGAAACGGGTTGTTACGCGGCCGCCTACCACTTCCTCGGGGGCATCATTCTGTTTGCCGCCCCCCTTGGGGGCATGCTCTTCAGAAAACTGAGGCAAACAGCCGGCAGGGATTCCGAGTTCAAGGCCCTGCTGCTGAAAACCATCCTCCTTTTCATTGGGGCGGCGGGGGTGTTCATCCTGTCGGCCCACCTCCTGGGCGACTGGATCGTCCGGCTTACGTTCGGGGCGGCATATGAAGGCGCGGCCCCGCTGCTGAAGCTTCTCTTCTGGTCCCTGCTGTTTGTGCTGCCCAATACCGTGCTCACACAGGCCGCCGTCGCCCTGAACAGCGAACGGTATTACGCCCTTGCCGCCGGCACCTGCGCGGTGGTCAACATCGTTCTCAACCTCATCCTCATTCCGCGATTGGGCGGAGCGGGCGCCGCCTGGGCCACCATTGCCGCCGAGGCGGTTCTCTTTTTCATGCTCCTTCGGGGAATCGGAACCCGACTTCCGCTCCTGAAACGCGAATCCCCGGCGGGATAGCTTACGCGGACTCCCGGCGCTCCGCCCGTATGCCGGATACCGGAAATTACGCCTTTTAAAGCACACCTGTTTCTGTTATAAATATCTTATTACTACAGTAATTTTCAAATTGACTCGCCCAGGCCCCGTCAAGGGCCGAATCCACCCGCCGCGCCGTCTGTATATTTATTTTCACCCACCCGCCAAGGGGTATTGACCGTCGTTGCCGCAAAGCGGTCAACGGGACGGGATTTCGCATCTTTTCTTCATCACCCGCCGCCCGCTCGGCTTGCTCCCGGGGGGGCCGAGCCTTTGGAGATGGAGGTTCATATGAAACAAAAAAAAATCGCCCTGATTACCGGCGTCACGGGCCAGGACGGGGCATACCTGGCCCGTTTTCTCCTGGAAAAGGGGTATTTGGTTCACGGCATCAAACGCCGCTCTTCCCTGTTCAACACGGACCGTATCGACGAGATCTACGAGGACCCACATGCCCTGAACCGCAGCTTTTTCCTCCACTACGGGGATATGACGGACGCCACCAACCTCATCCGGGTCATACAGGAGGTACAACCGGACGAGATATACAACCTTGGGGCCCAGAGTCACGTTGCCGTATCGTTTGAAACCCCGGAGTACACCGCCGATGCAACCGCCCTCGGTATCCTCAGGATCCTGGAGGCCGTGCGCATCCTGGGCCTGATCCCCAAAACACGCCTCTACCAGGCATCCACTTCGGAGCTGTTCGGCAAAGCGCGGGAGTTCCCACAGCGGGAGAGCACCCCCTTTTATCCCAGGAGCCCCTATGCGGTTGCCAAGCTCTATGCATACTGGATATGCGTGAATTATCGGGAGGCTTACGGTATCTATGTGTGCAACGGCATCCTGTTCAACCATGAATCCCCCCTGCGCGGCGAAACCTTCGTAACCCGGAAGATCACCAGAGCCCTGTCGCGCATCAGGGAAAACCTGGACGACACCCTGTATCTGGGGAACCTCGATGCACTTCGCGACTGGGGACATGCAAGGGATTACGTTGAGATGCAATGGCTCATGCTCCAGCAGGAAACGGCCGACGACTATGTCATCGCAACAGGCTACCGGTACTCGGTGCGCCGATTCGTGGAAACGGCCGCAAGGGAGCTGGGAATGGAGATACGCTGGGAAGGGGCGGGGATTGATGAAACAGGCGTCGATCTTGTTACCGGAAAAACAGTCGTTCGGGTGGACCCCCGCTATTTTCGCCCGACCGAGACCCCGTCCCTTGTCGGAGACCCCGCAAAGGCAAGGGAAAAACTCGGATGGAAACCCCAAATTACCTTCGAGGAGATGGTGGGGGAGATGGTCCGGGCCGATTTAAGCGAGGCCCGCCGCGATGCCATGTGCCTGCGAAACGGATTCAACGTGCCCCCCAAAAGGGAGTAACATATGAAAACGAGGACATATGTCGCCGGCCACCTGGGAATGGTTGGGTCCGCCCTGGTCAGACGCCTTGCCCGGGATAAAACCGTTGCGCTTATCCTCCGAACAAGGGCACAACTCGACCTGAGGGACCAGGGCGCCGTAGAGACATTTTTCGCTTCCCAAAGACCCGAACGGGTTTACCTGGCCGCAGCAAGGGTGGGGGGAATCGCGGCCAACGCAAACTACCCCGCCGATTTCATAAGAGACAACCTGATGATCCAGACCAACGTCATCGACGCGGCTTTCCGCAACGGGACCCGGAAACTGCTCTTTCTGGGATCCTCCTGCGTCTATCCCGGGCGCGCGGCCCAGCCCCTTACGGAGGATGCGCTTCTCACATCCGCCCTCGAACCCACCAATCAGTGGTATGCGGTTGCCAAGATCGCAGGTCTCAAGATGTGCGAGGCATACGGCAGGCAGTACGGATTCAACTCCCTTTGCCTGATGCCCTGCAACCTGTACGGCCCCTTCGACAACCACGCCCCGGAACACTCCCACGTAATTCCCGCCCTGTTGCAAAGGTTCCACGAGGCAACGGTTCAAAATCTCAAGGAGGTGGTGGTCTGGGGCAGCGGAACCGTGTACCGGGAGTTTCTCCATGTGGACGACCTGGCCGATGCTGCCGTTTTCCTCATGAATACCTTCGAAAAGGGCGGAATGATCAACGTGGGCACGGGACACGATCTGCGCATATCGGAACTGGCCGAGCTCATCGGGGAGGTGGTGGGATACAAGGGGAAGATCGTCTACGACCCTTCCAGGCCCGACGGAACGTTCCGGAAGGTTCTGGACACAACAAGGCTGGCCGGCACCGGCTGGGAACCCCGCATCGATCTGAAAGCCGGCCTTGCCGGAACCTACGACTGGTACAGGGCCCATGCCTTCCCTCCCCCGGCCGGGAACGGGTAAGCCGGCCGCTCCCAAACTCCTTGCCCCCCTGTTTCGAGCCGTTCCCCCGGTAACTTTAACGCATATTTTCCCGGTACTCATTAAAGTAATGATTCAAGGGAGCGTTTATGCTATACACAACCTTGTTGCGGCGGACACGCCCCAAACCGTTGTGTACCGAGCCGATCGAACCGGGGGGAGATGATTGATACCCGGCCCATCCCCCTGGAGATCGGCCGTTTGACGGAGATTCCGGAGGGTGCCTGGTTACAAAATTTATTTTGCGTCTGAAAAAAATGCCATGAAAAGAGAACGCGGGACAAAGACGATCATTGAACACGGCAGCTTACCAAGCGCCGGGCAAGCCGGCCCCTCCTCACGGATTTCGGGCCACCGGGGGATATCGCCTTAATGGTATACCATGCACCGGCTTTCCCCCCCTCGGCGGTAATCCTGATCCCGGCGTTCAATGAAAGCGCCACCATCGCCGACCTTGTCCGCCTGATCCGAAAAACCGTGACGGCGGACGTCGTTGTCATCGACGACGCCTGCACCGACGACACGGCCCGGGATGCCCTGGATGCCGGCGCGACGGTGCTTTCCCATCCCCTGCGGGCGGGGGCATGGGGGGCCATTCGAACGGGATTCCGCTACGCCGACCGGCACGGCTACGACATCGCCGTGACAATGGATGCCGACGGGCAGCACCTGCCCCAATATATAGAGCGGATCGTGGAACCGGTTCGAAACGGATCGAGCGATGTGGTGATCGGTGCCTACTGCCCCCGTGCCGGCCGTGCAAGAAGATCGGCCTGGGCTTTCTTTCGCAACCTCACGAAACTCGGCATAAACGATCTCACCTCGGGTTTCCGCGCGTACAACCGGAATGCAATCCGTGAACTGTTGCGCGGCGACACCTGCCTCCTTGACTACCAGGACATCGGGGTTCTGCTGCACCTGAAAAAAAGCGGCATCACGGTTTCCGAGATACCGGTAAACATGTGCCTCAGAGTTTCGGGACACTCAAGGATCTTCTCCTCCTGGCTCGCCGTGACGGGGTACCTTCTTCACACGGGGGTTCTCTGTATCTCTAAACTGAAACAGGACACCCGGCCCAATGGGGAGAACAAAAGGCGGCACCCTGGAAATTTCCCTTCTCCCAACGGATGACCGGTCCCCCGAATGAAACCGCTTTCCCCCAAATGGAGGTTTACTTGTTTTCGTACCGTCTGACATCATTGATACTGGGCTTTGTAATCGCCGGCATCATCATTCGCCTGGTGAGAAAGGACCTGCTTCATACCCGCTACTCGCTTTTATGGTTCTTTATCGCGATTTCCATCGGCGGTTTCGGCGCCTTTCCCCGTTTGAACGACATGCTCGCCTCAACCCTCGGGGTGAACTACCCCCCCATTTTTCTGGTTGTGGCGGGGATCTGCGTCATCTTCCTCAAAATCCTGACCATGGACATCGACAGGTCCAGGCAGGAGCGAAAGATCAGAATTCTGAACGAAAAGATCGCCGTCATGGAGGCCGCGCGCAAGGTGGAAACGGACAGCGGGCCCAATATCCCGGCTCCCCCGGCCGCGAACCGTTCCGAATGACAATGTTTTATTAAACCGGTAACCCAAAACCGCAGCGCCTTGGTTTAAGCCCCGGCCCTTGAACAACTTGCAACCCGGCCGGTTCGGGTAATCAATTGCCGGGCTCGTCATCCCCCCCCAAAAGGAAGGCGCCGCTCGATTTCAAGGTTCATATCCCTTACCACGCTCCTGTTTCGCCCCATCTTCTTTGCCCGGTACAGGCAGGCATCCGCGGCCTCGAACAGGGCTTCGGGAGTGTGGGTCTCCGTGGGCACCACGCAGGCCGCGCCGAGGCTCACGGTCACATGGTCCGCCGCCTCCGAGAAGCCGTGTGGAACAGAAAGGTTCGTCACGGTCTCCCCCATGGCCGCGCAAACGGAAAGGGCGCCCTCCATGTCGGTCTCCGGCAGGATGGAAACGAACTCCTCCCCCCCGTAACGGGCCGTGAAGTCACCGGGCCGCCGGGGGGTGGAAAAGAGGGCCCCGGCAATGAGCCGCAGGCAGTCGTCCCCCCTGAAATGGCCGTAGTTGTCGTTGTACGCCTTGAAATAATCCATATCCGCGATCACCAGGGCAAGGGGGCTGCCCTTTCTCACCGCCCTGTGCCATTCCCTCTTGTACACCTCGTCGAACCGTCTCCTGTTGGGGATGCCCGTGAGGCCGTCCATGCCGGCAAGCTTTTCCAGAAGGTCCCTGTGGCGCTTGAGCTCCAGGTGGGTCCTCACCCTGGCCCCCACGATGGGAAGGCTGAAGGGTTTCTTGATATAGTCCACCGCGCCGGCGTCGAGCCCCCTTGTCTCGTCCTCCTCCCGGTCCCGGGCCGTGATGAAGATCACGGGGATTTTCGCGGTTTTTTCATTCTCCTTGAGCCTCCGGCACACCTCGTACCCGTCCATGTCCGGCATCATGATATCCAGGAGGATCAGGTCCGGGGGATTCTCCGAGACGGCGATCTTGAGGGCCCCCTTGCCGTCCACGGCAAAGCGGACCTTGTACAGGGACTTGAGGTTCTCCCCCAGTATCTTGATGTTGGCGGGCACGTCGTCCACGATGAGAATCACCTGCCGGCCCTTTGCCTTATCCATCCCGATCTCCTTTCAGAGTAACTCCCATTTCCCGGGCGATCTCGGCCAGGGGCCCCCTTGCATCATCGAATTCAAAACGGCTCACCGAGGCTTCCAATGCCCGGAACCGTTCCCCCCCGGCCCGCCCGCCCATGAGGTGCTTGAGCTCCCCGATGCAATCTTCCGCCTCGAGGTCGTGCTCGGCGATACACCTTTCAAGGCGCAGGATCAGCCCCCTCGCGATCTCCGGGTCCGGCCCCGCCTTGTCGCCTTTCTCGCCGAGGGACTCTCCAAGGGTTTCCCGGATGGAGGTACACACCCTTTTGCACGTCCGGATCAGCTCCGCCGAAAGGGCGGCTGCCCCGGGGCTCCCGCCTTCGAGTTTCCGCTCCAGGGATTCGGCAAGCTCGGCCACCGCCGTGATGGAGAGGTTGGCCGCAACCCCCTTGAGGGCATGGGTCATCTCCGCGCAAAGGGCATGATCCCCCCGGGCCAATGCCCGCCCGATCCTTTCGGCCGCGCCTTCCTGGTCCCGCGCAAACTCCCCGAGCAGCCTGCGGTAAAGCTCCCCGTTGCCCCCCAGGCGAAGGAGGCCGGATTCCGTAAGGATACCCCACGGGCTCCCCGGCAGGGCCGGGCCCGCCGGCTCGCCGGCCGGTTCAACAACGGGCCCGCCTCCGGTATAGGGCCCCATGACGTCCATCAGCTCTCCCGTATCGATGGGCTTGGTGATATACCCGTTCATGCCGGCGGCCAGGCATCTCTCCCTGTCCCCCTTCATGGCATGGGCCGTCATGGCAATGATCGGCAACCCCGGCTCGCCCCCGCCTCCCTCAGGTTTTTCTCCCGGGGCGGGCCCGGCCGCCTCCCATTCCCGGATCATCCGTGTTGCCTCGAACCCGTCCATGTCCGGCATCTGAATATCCATGAGCACCAGGTGATACCGGTATTCCTTTACCGCCCGCACCGCCTCCCTGCCGCTCCCCACGGCCTCCGCAGCGGCACCCCGCACCGTGAGGATCTCCAAGGCCACCTTCCGGTTGATGGGATTGTCCTCGGCGATAAGAACCCGGATTCCCATGAGTCCCCCGTTCCGGTTCTTCGCGCCGGTCCCCGGTACCGGAAGGGGTTGGGAACGCTCCCCGAACACCCCCATGATCGCCCCAAGGAGAAGGGAACGTTTCACCGGCTTGGGTGTAACGGCATCGGCGCGGGCATCCATGGTCCTTGGCCGGGGGCTCCTTCCGTGAAAGGGGGTCATGAGCAGCACCGGAATATCCCGGAATCTCTTGTCCGCCCGGATCCTGTCCAGGGTCTCCAAGCCGTCCATGCCCGGCATCCCGCTGTCCAGGACCACGAGGCCGAATCCCTCGCCCCCCGCCTGCCTGGACAATGCCGAAAGGGCCCCCTTGCCGGAACCCGTCGAAACCGTCCTGAACCCCAACCCGTTAAGAAGCCCCTCGAGCATGGCCCTTGCTCTCCTGCTGTCGTCCACCACCAGGATCCTGAGTCCCGCAAGGCGGTCCGGCAGGATAAAATCCGCCCCCCCCGCGCTCCGCCCCCTTTCAAGGCGCGCGGAAAAGTGAAAGGTACTCCCCCAGGAGGGATCGCTGTACACATGGATCGTTCCTCCCATCATCTCCACCAGGCGCTTGCTGATGGTGAGCCCCAGGCCGGTTCCCCCGTACCTCCTCGTGGTGGAGCCGTCCGCCTGGGCAAAGGACTCGAAGAGCCCCTCGATCTCCCTGGGCTGTATGCCGATTCCCGTATCGGACACTGAAAAATCCAGGATCAGGTGATCCCCCCCGTCCTCGGCAAGGGCCACGTTCACCGCCACCTCTCCCCGGTCCGTGAACTTCACGGCGTTTCCCACGAGGTTCACGAGCACCTGGCGAAGGCGCAAGGGGTCTCCGGCCAAAGACGAAGGAACCTCCCTGTCCGTTCCCACGATGAGTTCGATCCCCTTTTCAGCGGCCTTGCCGGCGAAAAGATCGGTGAGGTTGTCCATGAGGTCCGGAAGGTCGAACTCCGTTTTCTCCAGGTCCATCTTCCCCGCCTCGATCTTGGAAAAATCCAGGATGCCGTCGATAATGGAGAGAAGGGAGGTGTTGGCCTCCTTTATGGTGCTGAGAAAATCCTGCTGTTTTTCGGTCAGGTCGGTTCCCAGGAGCAGCTCCGTGAACCCGGTGACCGCGTTCATGGGCGTTCTTATCTCATGGCTCATATTGGCAAGAAACTCGCTCTTGGCCCGGGTCGCGCTCTCCGCCTGGCGAGTGAGTTCATTGGCCCGCTTGATGGCCCGCTCCAGCTTCCGGTTCACCCCCATAAGCTCCCTGTTGGCCGCCTCCACATCGCTTTTCGCCCCCCTCAGGGCCTCTTCGGAGCGTTTCTTCTCGATGGCGATGGCCACCTGGTCGGAGACCGAGTTGAGAATATGGATATCCCCCGGCTGGTACAGCTCGGGGTCCTTATAGCTCTGGGTCGCCATCACCCCGATCACCTCCTTTTTCACCACCAGGGGCACCCCCATCCAGATCTCCGGAGGGGTGCCGATGGAGTCGCGTTTTTTGGCCCGCTCCTCGATCTCGGCTTTATTCAGGAACAGGGAACGCCGGGAAAAGATCACCTCCCCTGAAAGGGTCCGCATCTTCCTCAAATCGGTGATGGTCCCGGGGTTGTCGTCCACCTCGTCCACATGCCAGGGAAAATGGATACTGTCTTCCATGGGGTCGTAGAGGGCGATAAAGAAGTTGCGCACATCGATGATCCGCCCAAGGGACTCGTGGATGGAACCGTAGAGCTCCGTGAGGTTGCCCGCCGTGGTCACGGCATTGGAGATGGAAAAGAGGGTCCGGTTGATCTCCTCGGCATGTTTCCTTTCGTGGACGTCGGTGATAAAGCCCTCGATCCGCGTGCCCTCCTCCCCTTCGAAGAGGTACCCCTTTTCCAGGACCCACTTCACCCTCCCCCCCTTGGTGACGATCCTGTACTCCACCTCGTAACCGGTGCCGCCGAGCACGGCATCCCGCAGGGTCGTGAAAACCTTCTCCAGGTCGTCGGCGAAGATAAAGGGAAACTTGGAAACCCGCCCCCCCGTTTTTTCACCGGGAAGCCCGAAGCAGGCAAACCCGCCGATCACCTCATCCGCCCCGTAGCCGGTGATCCTTTTCACGGCGGGGCTCACGTAGGTGTAGCGGCCCCGGCTGTCCGTTATAAATGCGATCTCGTCCAGGTGTTCCACGAGATGGCGGTATCTCGCCTCGCTCTCCTTGAGGGCCCCGTCGATCCTCTTCCTGTGAATGACGCCGGCCACCTGGTCCGAGACCGAGTTGAGGATGGAAACGTCCCTCTCCGTGTAACGCGCGGGGTCGGTGTAGCTCTGGGCAACCATGGCGCCGATCACCTCGCCCTCGACCTTCAGGGGGACGCCGATCCAGATGGCCGCCGGGGTCCCCATGATCTTCACCCCCCGTTTTTCGGACCTTTTTCGCACCTCGCTGCTGGTGATGAGGATCGGCCTTTCCGTCCTTATCACCTCGGCGGTATAGCTGCCGGGGGCATCCACGCTGAAGGATTCCGGAGGAGCGCTGATCCTGTCCGTGTTGAAGGCAAGGTTGATACTGCCCGTTTCCCGGTCGTACAGGACAATATAGAAGTTGGTCACGTCGATGATCCTGCCCAGGGAACCGTGTATTTTCCCGTAGAGTTCATCGAGGTTGTCCGATGTGTTCACCGCGTTGGAGATACTGAAGAGGACTCGGTTGATCTCCTCGGAGTATGCCTGCCTTGCCAGGAGGTCCTCGAGCTCCGCGTCCACCCTTTTCACGGCATCGAAAACCGCCCCAAGGGGATGCCCGGGCTCCCCGAGGAAGGAGGCGTCGAACCACTCCTTCCCCCTTCCGATCCCCCCCAGAAGACGCAGCAGTTCTCCAACATCCCCGCCTCCCGGGCCGGTTCCGCCCCCTTCCGCGCCAACTCCCCTCTCCTTGTCCATGTCCGGACCCTTTCGCCCCTTTTTCGAACCTTCCGACTCCGGGGACAACTCCCCGCCGGCCGGCCCGATGCACGCCGTTGAACAGCTCAAAACAACAGGGGCGCCGACCGCCTTGCGGTTCGTACCCCGTTTCCCGCCGGGAATCGGTCCCCACGTCAAGACCTTCCCTTGATTCCGGGGGCGGACGGCGTTCGCCGTTCCGCCCACCCGGCCGGGAAATGCCTCCCCGAGGGAGAGCCAACCCGTTCCCCGCCGAATACCCGCTCAAAGCTATATCGAAATTCCCCACCGGTATCAACTCTTTAACTTTACACTAAATGGTTTAAGGGATTCCGTATCCCTCCGGCCCCTTTTCCCGCCCTGCCCGCCCCTTCGCCGTCGACATTCCCTTGCCGCAGTGCCGGCCCTTTCGGTCTCGCCCCTCCTTTTCCCGCACCGCACGCCCCTTGGATATCGATGCTCCTTTCCCGCCTCCAACAGGGAAGCGGTATTCTCGATTTTTAACCAATCCCGGCACGCCTTCCGGTTTCCCTTTGCTTAATAATGATATTTATAGTAGTTATTAAGCGATTTCCGCGAACTTCCGCCCGTCCCGAACGGCAACGGGGCAAGATGGAGCCCCGGACAAGGCGTTGACGAGGCCCGGATTCATCCCAAGGCGCCCCGGGGACGCCCGGCGCGAAGGAAACGCAGGGGAACGCCTGGGCGCCGTTCCCCGGAAACCGGAATCAGGGAGGACCGTTTCCCCGGGGAGACGGCCCCGGTCAAAGTAAAGTCGCGCCCCCATGAAACACTCGGACAAGAGGAATGACGGCACAGGAACCGACCATCGGCAAAAACAAGCGCCGAGGCCCCGACATATGGATCAGGACCTTGCATTTACTGGGAATTATATCATGGCTCCTTCTGATCGCCCTTTTGATCGTCGTTGAGACGGCCAGACCCCAGTTCGAATCTTTTTTCGACCGCTTTTACGGCCTGAACCTCCGGACCACCTGGGACATGAACCTTGCGCCCTACATCGGCATGGTCACCGCCGTCGGCCTTCTGATCAGCTTCACCGGCCTCCTCATCAGCACCAGAAGGCACCGAAGAAAGGAGGACCGGCTTCCCTTTTCCCTCTTTCTCACCGGCACGGGATTCGTCATCTCCTTTTGTGCCTGCCTGTACTACCTGTAGGAGCCTGGGAGCCGTTCTTCGAACGGGCCCAAGGGGCGATTCAGGGCAACCTCGCCCCCCAAAAATGACCTTCCACCATGGAGAGTAAATATGGACGTTATCGGTATCGATGTCGGATTTGGATTCACAAAAGCCACCAACGGTGTCAACGCCACGATCTTCAAATCCCTGATCGGCGATTCCACCGAGATTCAGTTCCAGTCCAGCCTCAAGTCGGCGGGCAACACCGAGAACCTGCACATCACCTTTGACGGAAAATCCTATTTTATCGGCTCATACGCCGAAAAGCAGTCCAATGTCCGCCAGTTCACCCTGGACCAGGAGACCCTGCTCACCGAGTTCATCAAGCTCCTGGCCCTCACCGCCGCCGGAAAATGCGGCGGGGACACCCCTTCGGTGAACCTGGTTTCCGGGCTTCCCGTGGGCTACCTCAAAAGGGATTGCAAGAGGGTCACCCAGATGCTCAAGGGGCATCACAAGATCACCTTTCACGGGGAGGAGGGGGCAAGCGCAACCCGGAACATCATCGTCCAGAAGGTCCAGATGCTCCCCCAGCCCATCGGCACCGTCTTCAACCTGCTCATGGACGACAACGGCAAGGTGGTGAACAACGACCTTGCAATCCAGAAGGTCGGGGTCATCGACATCGGGTTCCGCACAACGGATTTCACCATCTTCGACCGCCTCCAGTACGTTGAAAGGGGCAGCAGCACCATGGACACGGGCATCTCCAAGTGTTTCACCATCATCGCCAACAAGCTCCGCCAGGAGAGCGGTGTGAACGTGGAACTCTACCGGCTCTACGAAGCCGTTTCATCGGGGATGATCAAGGTCAGGGGCAAGGAGTACAATATCGCGAGCCTCAGGGACAAGGTCTACACCCACACGGCCCAGGCCATCGCCAACGACGTGAACCGCCTCTGGTCCGAGGACTGGGACATCGACACGGTGATCCTCACCGGCGGCGGCGCCATGGAGCTGGGAAAACACATCTCCCCCCTGATCGACGGCCATGTCACCGAGCTCCAGGGCAACTCCGACGCAAGGCTCGCCAATGTCCAGGGCTACCTGAAGTTCGGAAAGTACAAGTGGGGCAAGAACGCGCCTTCAGCCCCGGCTCCCGAAAAGGATCGGGCCGCCGAGACCCTTGCCCAGCGGGAAAACCGGGGCCAGGAGTCGGACGAGGAGGGCGAACCCGACCCAAAAAAGCGTAAATGGCTGGGAAGATAATTCCCGGCCCGGGTCTTTTTTAAGCAATTTCGGCGTGTTTCCCCATTCCTCCCCCTGAGGGCAAATTCCGCTGTATAATCACTTGACAGGAAGTAAACTTTCGGTCATGTTCATCCTTACCCCCGAAAAATCTGCCCCCCCTTTCCGGAGCAGGTTGCCTCTTTTCCCGGGAACCGGGCGAAATGTTACCTTCGCATGCCGCCGTTTCCCGGGGCGGCCGGGGCTTTCCACGTTATTGAAGGCCCCGTTCGGACAGGAAAACACTTTTTATAGTTGAGGAGAGGGCTCCCGGCGGATGCAACGCGACTTCAGGCGCGATCCGGCCGGGAAGGTCTTTGAGAAATTGCCTCCGTTAAGGAGGCGGGAGACGAACTACATGAGCTCAGAAAAAATGACAGGTGCCCAGCTGCTGATCCGGAGCCTCATCGACGAGGGAACCGAACACATATTCGGATATCCGGGCGGCGCGGTCATCCCCATCTACGATGTGATCTACGACGCGCCCATCAAGCACGTTCTCACACGCCACGAACAGGGCGCGGCCCACGCGGCGGACGGCTATGCCAGGGCAACGGGAAAGGTCGGCGTCTGCCTGGCCACCTCCGGCCCGGGCGCCACGAACCTTGTGACGGGCCTTTCCACGGCCTACATGGACTCCATTCCCATGGTGGCCATCACGGGCCAGGTGCCCCTGCCCATGATCGGAAACGACAGCTTCCAGGAAGCGGACATCTACGGCATCAGCATCCCGGTCACCAAGTACAACTACATGGTCAAGGACGTGCGCGACCTCCAGCGGATCATCAAGGAGGCCTTCTACATCGCCAAGACCGGTAGACCCGGCCCCGTGCTCATCGACATCCCCAAGGATATCCAGCTCACGGAGGTGGAGTACCGGACGGATGTTCCCATGACCCTTTCCGGGCTGGAACCGGAAACCGCGGCGGACCCCGCCGATATCGATCTGATTATCGACTTTCTCATGAGCGCAAGGCGCCCCGTGATCTATGCCGGCGGCGGCGTGATCAGCTCGGGCGCCGGTGAAGAACTGACCCGCTTTGTCAACAAACGGAAGATCCCCATCACAACCACCCTCATGGGCAAGGGGATCTACCCCGAGGATCTGGACCTCTCCCTGGGCATGCTGGGGATGCACGGCACCAAGTACGCCAACTTCACCATCCACGAGTCGGACCTGATCATCGCCCTGGGCGTCCGCTTCGACGACAGGGTGGCCGGCAACGTGAAGAAGTTCGCCCCCCTTGCCAAGATCATCCATATCGATATCGACCCGGCGGAGTTCGAAAAGCGGATGCCCGTGGACCTCACCGTGGAGGGGGACCTCAAGGTGATCCTCGCTGCCCTCAACGACAACCCCAAAACCCGCACCAGGGAAGGATGGCTCGAACGGGTGGCCCGCCTCAAGGAGCAGCACGCCCTCACCTGGGAGAAGGACGAGACGGTCAAGCCCCAGCAGATCATCGAGACCCTCGGGGATATCACCAAGGGGGAGATCGTGCTCACAACCGACGTGGGACAGCACCAGATGTGGGCGGCCCTGTACTATAAGACCAACACCCCCAGAAGGTTCATCACCTCGGGGGGAGCCGGCACCATGGGCTACGGATTTCCGGCGGCCGTGGGCGCGGTGGTGGGAAAACCCGAGCTTCCCGTCGTGGCCATCACCGGAGACGGCAGCTTCCAGATGTGTATCCAGGAGCTCGCCACCGTGAAGATGCACAACCTGCCCGTGAAGATATTCCTCTTCAACAACGGCTTCCTGGGCATGGTGCGCCAGTGGCAGGAGATCTTCCACGACAAGCGCTACTCCAGCACCATCCTCACGGACAACCCGGATTTCTGCATCGTGGCAAAGGGGTACGGCATCCCCTCCTTCAGGGTCACCGAGGCCTCGGAGGTTCGCCCCATGATCGAGAAGGTTCTTGCCATGGACGGCCCCGTGCTCGTGGACTTTGTGGTAACCCCCGAGGAGAACGTAATCCCCATGCTGCCGCCCGGCGGCGGTCAGACGGAGTTCATAGGAGAGGATGAGTAGATGCTGAAGATTATCTCAATTCACGTGCGCAACCACCCCGGAGTGCTCTCCCACATCGCGGGCCTCTTTACCCGGCGGGCCTACAATATCGAGAGCATCGCGGCCGGCGCGACCTCCGACCCCAACATCACGGGGATCACCATCGTCGTGTCCGGCGAGGAGTTCATCCTGAACCAGGTGACCAAGCAGATCAGGAAGCTCATCGACGTGGTCAAGGTGGAGGACCTCTGCTACTCCGCCTCCCTCACAAGGGAGCTGGTCCTCCTTACCATCTATGCCACGGCGGCGCAAAGGCAGGAGGTGATCAACCTCGCCAACACCTTCGGCGCCACGGTGGCCGACATCGCCGAGGAGACCATGACCCTCGAGTTCATGGGCAACAACCTCAAGATCGACACCATCCTCAAGGCCATGGAGGGGTTCACCACCAAGCAGATCGCGAGGACCGGCGTCGTTGCCCTCCCATTGGAGAGCCAGCTGGAGCAGAACAAGCAACATCTCTAAAACCGTTCGGATTTTGCCGGCTCCCGGCGGAGCCGGTCTTCCCTTCCCGGGTAACCGGGAAGGGATTTTCCCGTATCCCTCCCCAGCTCAACGCCTCCCTGGGCCGGCCGGTCCCTATCCAGCTTCCCACTCTCCCCGGTTTAATCGCCCCAGCAACAGCCCTGTGTCCACCCGCTCCCTGCACCGGCAACAGCCTGATGTTCACCCGTCCTCGCATCTTCAACAACCCGATGTTTTCCCGTCCTTGCATCGACGACAGTCCGGTATTCCCCCGCTCTTGCATCAACGACAACTCGATGTTCACCCGTCCTTGTATCGTTGACAATCCGCCGTTCACCCGCCCTTCCAACAAAACACTGTCTTTGACAGCAAGGAATTGATACATTACTATTATTAGTATTTACCCGCCCTTTCGGCCCATCGGCAAAGGGCCGAAAAAACCCATTTTTTTTGGTGACGCCATGTCCAAGCTCGAGACAAGCATAGAGATAAAACTTCCCGTGGAAGATGTTTTCACCTACATCACCACCTTCGACAACAACCGGTTCTGGCAGGGCGCCTTTATCTCCTATGAGCAACTGGACGGGGACGGCCCCGGACCGGGTGCCCGTTACAAAAACCGCAACCGCTTCCTGGGGCTGAAAATCGAATCCGAGAGTCTGATCACGGAGTTTGTTCCCAACAGCCTCTGCAGATTCGAACTCAGCTCCAAGTTTATCGCCGGAGACAGTTGCCTCCTGTTCGAGCGCACGGAAGTCGGCACGCAGCTCACGGTGGAAGGCACGATCAGCTTTCCTTTTTTCAAGCTCACCGGGAAAAGAGCTCTGAAAAAATTCAAGAAACAGCTTGAAACAGACCTCCATAAGTTGAAAAAACTCCTCGAGAAATCCTGATCTGAATGCCTTTCGGGATAATTCCGGCTCCTCCGGACCCTATCCTACTCGGCTTCGTCCATTGGAAAGCCGTCTCGTCGGTTCACGAACAACAACCCAACGGCCAACCACACCGCGGATGGGAAAAACTCCTTTAAACATGCCCTGCTATGGGTTATATTGGCCCGGCCGCGCGTGCCCAAGGGCCGACCGGCGATCATAAACCCGAACCGGATCATCCCGGGAACGCTTTCCTTACGGGGCAAAGCCCCGGAATCCTGGAGCCTATACATATGGATCTTGAATCGTTAAAAACACTCCTGAACGGCGTTGCCGGGGGCAACGTCACCGTGGACAATGCCGCCGAGAGCCTTAAAACCATCGCCTGCGAGGATATCGAATTTGCCCATATCGATCACCACCGGAGCCTGAGAAAGGGATTTCCCGAGGTGATCTTCGGGGAGGGCAAGACCCCGGAGCAGATCATCGGCATCATGGAGCGGATGATGAACCACGAGAAAATCATCCTGGTCACCAGGGTCTCCCCGGATAAGGGCGAGGCGATCCTGTCGGCCTTCCCTGCGGCCGTGTACGAGAAGGATGCGCGGATGGTCGTCTGGGGAGAGATAAAGGCGGACCCCGCCCGCAAGGGAACCGTGGTGGTGATCTCGGCCGGAACCTCCGACATCCCAGTCGCCAGGGAGGCCGCCATCACTGCGGAAGCCATGGGCAACACCGTTGAAACGGTATTTGACGTGGGGGTTGCCGGTATCCACAGGCTCCTCGGCTACAAGGCCCTTATGGAAAAGGCGTCGGTCATCATCGTTGTCGCCGGCATGGAGGGGGCGCTTCCCAGCGTGGTGGCGGGGCTGGTTTCCTCCCCCGTGATCGCCGTTCCCACCAGCATCGGCTACGGAGCCAGTTTCGGCGGCCTTACCGCCCTCTTCTCCATGCTCAACAGCTGCAGCTCCAACGTTGCAGTGGTCAATATCGACAACGGGTTTGGCGCGGGCTACATGGCTTCCGCCATCAATCGCTCCGGAAACTGACCCGTATCACCCACATGGGCTCTCCCGTACCGGGGCAACACCGGCCTACAGGGGTCTGCGACAAAAAGGGCCGGATTTATTTACAAACTCAATAAATCCGGCTTCTTTATCCATCCGCTCCTTACCCGTTGACATTACATTGACACGATCCGCATATTCCTATCGGGGTTACCTCCCCTTCATGAAACCCAGTAACTGAGCAGCCAATTCGATAATCATTCACTCTCTTTCCGCCTCTTCCGCCGGCACACCCCCACATCACGAAAAAAGAGCTCAAGGGACCCGCCGGAACGTTCCCGGAGGTTAAAGAAGATTGATTTATTAACCCAAAAAATAAATTTATCTCCCTTTTCTACGTTTCCCTTTTCCCTGATGTGCGCCCCTTCCTTCCTCACAACCGAAACTTGATGTGCCCGTAAAAAGCATGGTAGCCCACCAGTGTCCATATATCCGGGACAAAAAGGGACAGTTTTTTTTCCTTTCACCATTTCCCATCAAAATAGATCTGTCTCCTTTTATCGGCCCCCTTTTATCCGCTCTTTTTTCCGTCACACTTTACTTTGTTTCGCCATATTATACTTTACCCTTACACGTTACTTTGTTCCGCCGCACTTTACTTTGTTTCGCCATACTTTACTTTGCTTCACCCCCCTACTTAGTTCCACCACACTTTACTTTGTTTCGCTATACTTTACCTGATGCGGGCCACGCGCCTTTATCTCTAACTGCGCCAAATAATAAATATCACCATGGATAAAGGTCGCCCCCCTCTTCCGGAGCGTTTGATACAGGGGTTGTCAGCATCCTTGGCATATTGCCGGGTTCGCCGCGAGATCGAAACAGCGTTCGGGAAACCGCGCATTTTCCCAAATAATATCTTGACAACCGGGGGGCTTCGGAGTTAATAGTTCCAGTTAACTGTAAAAAACGGAATTGGAACTAATGAAAAACGTAATTAGCATTATCAGCCTAGTCCTTATTATCCTCGTGGTCGGCCTCGTCGCCTTCCACGAGCACAGGTTGGTATTGGCCTAATTTTCCCTTAAGTTTCATCAAACTTTAAAGCCGCTGCCAACCTGGACTCCAGGTTGAAAGCGGCTTTTTTTATGGAGCAACGCCAATGAAAAGCGACAACGTTAAAAAAGGTATCGAAAGGTCTCCCCACCGCTCACTCTTCAAGTCCATGGGGTACACCGACGCGGAGATCGAGCGCCCCCTGATCGGTATTGCCAACTCCGCCAACACGATTATCCCGGGTCACGTTCACCTGGACAAGATCGTTGAGGCGGTGAAGGCCGGCATCTATATGGCGGGGGGAACCCCCGTTGATTTCGGCGTCATCGGCGTGTGCGACGGTATCGCCATGAACCACACCGGCATGAACTACTCCCTGGGCAGCCGGGAGATCATCGCGGACTCCATCGAAGTTGTCGCAACCGCCCACGCCTTCGACGCCATCGTCATGGTGCCCAACTGTGATAAGATTGTTCCCGGAATGCTCATGGCCGCGGCCAGGATCAACATTCCCTCGATCTTTATCAGCGGCGGCCCCATGCTGGCCGGAAAGCACCCGGACAACCCCGATGCCAAGATTGACCTGATCTCCGTGTTCGAGTCCGTGGGCGCGGTTCTCTCGGGCAAGATGACCGAGGAGGAGCAGAAGGGGATCGAGGATTCCGCCTGCCCCACCTGCGGCTCCTGCGCCGGCATGTTCACGGCCAACTCCATGAACTGCCTCACCGAGGTAATCGGCATGGGCCTTCCCGGCAACGGAACCGTCCCGGCCGTTTATTCGGCCCGCCAGCGCATGGCAAAGGAGGCCGGCATGAAGATCCTGGAGCTCCTCGAAAAGGACATCAAGCCCAGCGACATCATGACCGACGAGGCCTTTTCCAACGCCCTTGCCGTGGACATGGCCCTGGGCTGTTCCACCAACACGGTGCTCCACCTGAAGGCCATCGCCAACGAGATCGGCGTGGACGTTCCCCTCACGCGGATCAACGACGTGAGCAAAACGACGCCCCATCTCTGCTCCCTTTCCCCCGGCGGCAAGGATCATATCCAGGACCTCGACAGCGCGGGCGGCATCCAGGCGGTGATGAAGGAGCTTGCAGGCAACGGCCTGATCATCGAGGACTGCATCACCGTCACCGGCGCCACCGTGGGCGAGAACATTAAAAACGTACGGGTCAAGAACCCCGACGTGATCCGTCCCCTCTCCAATCCCTACCACGAGGTGGGCGGCCTTGCCGTGCTCTTCGGCAACATCGCCCCGGACGGATGCGTGGTCAAGCAGTCCGCCGTGCTGGACGAGATGCTCAAGCACGAGGGGCCCGCCCGGGTCTTCGAGTCCGAGGAGGCGGCCTCCGAGGAGATCATGGCCGGCGGCATCAAGAAGGGCGACGTGATCGTGATCCGCTACGAGGGTCCCATGGGCGGCCCGGGCATGCGCGAGATGCTCACCCCCACCTCGGCCATCGCCGGAATGGGCCTTGACGCCAGTGTGGCGCTGATCACCGACGGCCGCTTTTCCGGCGGCACCAAGGGCGCTTCCATCGGCCATGTCTCCCCCGAAGCCATGCACGGCGGCCCCATTGCCGTTGTAAAGGAAGGGGATATCATCGCCATCAATATTCCCGAGAAGGAGATCAACCTCAAGGTCTCGGCCGAGGAGATGGAAAAACGCTTCGAAGGCTGGAAGGCGCCCGAGCCCAAGATCAAGACCGGTTATATGGCGCGCTATGCCAAGACGGTTTCCTCGGCGAGCGAAGGTGCCGTGGTAAAATAATCGGGTCCTGAACCCGGCGGGACGGACAATTTCATGGGGACAGGAAATCATTATTCCGGCATTTATGTTGTGCCGGCGTGCCCCTGGCTTCCTTTCAATTGGGAGGGTTTCCGTTTTGCCGGGACAAAGATAACCTCGGGAGGCGAACAAATTAAAAGCGACGAAAGCATTTTCGTCCCCTTGCATCAACTTCTCCGGCGCGCGCGAGTCGGCGCCCGGTTTACCAAGAAAAGCATGACCGTATTAAAACGGAAAGCATGCGCTCTTCCAACATGATTCAAGCAGTAATAAGAGGGAAAGGCTAGATTTCGTCCCATACGACCCCGGAAGCTTCGTCCGCTTCCCTTTCGCACCGGTCCCTCTTTTGAAGCACGGGCTTTCACGCAGGAAATAAGCTATTAACAAAACAGCCATTTAAGGAATATGACAATGGAGTGCACAGGCGTACAAATACTGATAAAAGTACTGGAAGAGGAAGGTGTCGACACGATCTTCGGATATCCGGGTGCTGCCGTAATCGATATCTACGACGAACTCGAAAACACGGATATCAAAAATATTCTCGTCCGCCACGAGCAGGGTGCCGTCCACGCGGCCGACGGGTATGCACGGGCAAGCGACAAGGTGGGCGTGGTCCTCGTGACCTCCGGCCCCGGCGCCACCAACACGGTGACGGGAATCGCCTCCGCCTACGCCGACTCCATTCCCATGGTGGTGCTCACGGGGCAGATCCCCACCCACCTCATCGGAAACGACGCGTTCCAGGAAGTCGATATCGTGGGGATCACCCGGCCCTGCATCAAGCACAACTATCTGGTCAATGATATCAAGGATCTGGCGAAAATCGTGAAGGAGGCGTTCTTTATCGCAAGATCCGGACGCCCCGGGCCGGTTCTCATCGATATTCCCAAGGATATCCAGAACCAGGTCATCGAATACGTTGCCCCCGGGGAGGTGAAACTCAGGAGCTACAACCCCACGTACAACCCCAACCACAAGCAGCTCAAGAAGGTGGTGGAGCTTATCAAGAAGGCCGAAAAGCCCATGATCCTCTCGGGCGGCGGCGTGGTGCTCTCCAAGGCTTCGGACGAGCTGGCCTGCCTTGCCTGCAAGATCAAGGCGCCGGTCACCACAACCCTCATGGGACTCGGGGGCTACCCCGGAGCCGATCCCCTCTGCCTCGGCATGCTGGGGATGCACGGCACGTTCCGGGCCAACATGGCCACCTCCAACTGCGATCTTTTGATCTCCGTGGGGGTAAGGTTCGACGACCGGGTGGCCGGCAGGATCGACAAGTTCGCCGACAAGGCGACCATCGTCCACATCGACATCGATCCCACCTCCATCCACAAGAACATCACCGTTGCCGTGCCCGTGGTGGGGGACTGCAGGATCACCCTGAACCTCCTCAACGATCTCCTGGAGAGCGAGGACCTGGGGAACGTGGCCGAAAAGAGAAAGCCCTGGATGGATCAGATCCAAGAGTGGCGGGACACCAAGCCCCTCGCCTACGTTCAGAAGGATACCATCAAGCCCCAGTATGTCATCGACAAGCTCTACGAGCTCACCGAGGGCAAGGCCATCGTCACCACCGAGGTGGGGCAGAACCAGATGTGGGCGGCCCAGTACTACCACTTTGCCAAGCCCAACCACTTTATCACCTCGGGCGGCCTCGGGGTCATGGGCTTCGGGCTCCCCGCCGCCATCGGCGCCCAGATCGCCTGCCCGGACAAGCTGGTGGTGGACATTGCCGGAGACGGCAGCATCCAGATGAACATCCAGGAGATGGCAACGGCCATCCAGTACAACCTGCCGGTGAAGATCGTGATCCTGAACAACCGCTACCTCGGCATGGTGCGCCAGTGGCAGGATCTCTTCTATGACAAAAAGTATGCCGGAACGGTCATGGAGGTTCAGCCCGATTTCGTGAAACTGGCCGAAGCATACGGCGCCGTGGGCCTCCGGGCGGAAAAGCCCTCGGAGGTGGAAAAGGTCCTTGAAGAAGGACTTGCCGTGAACCGACCCGTTATCATGGAGTTCGTGGTCGAGAGAGAGGAAAACGTCTACCCGATGATCCCCGCCGGGGCATCCCTCACCGGAATGCTCCTCGTATAGGAGCCAAGTGCTTAGGAAAGGAAAACCCGCATGGAAGACAAGAAACATATCATATCGATCCTGGTGGACAACCAGCCCGGTGTGCTCTCAAGGATAACCGGCCTCTTTTCCGGCAGGGGCTACAACATCGAAAGCCTGAACGTCGCGGTCACCATGGACCCTGCCGTCTCGAGGATCACCGTGGTGACCATGGGGAACGCCCCCGTGGTGGAGCAGATCATGAAGCAGCTCCACAAGCTCATCAACGTGATCAAGGTCAACGACCTCACCGATTCCAGGTACGTGAAACGGGAACTGGCCCTGGTGAAGGTTCATGCAAGGCCCGAGACCCGCGCCGAGATCCTGAGGATCACCGATATCTTCAGGTGCAAGGTGGTGGATGTGGGCCTGGAGCATTACACTATCGAGATCACCGCGACCGAGGACAAGATGGAGGCGATCCTGGCCCTGTTCAAACCCATGGGGATCAAGGAGATCGTCAAGACGGGAAATATCGCCATGCTCAGGGAGCCGATCCCTGCATGATGCGGACCGACCGATATCCGGCCCGGCAGTCTTTCGTTGCCGGCCGGCCATGTCGGTTACGGAATACCTGCCGGCGGATCAGCTGTCTGCCGGCAGCTGGTAGGTATCAGCTGGTAGGTATCAGCTGGTAGGTATCAGCTATTAGGTATCAGCTATTAGGTATCAGCTATTAGGTATCAGCTATTAGGTATCAAGCGGGACGATACCATGGAACAGCCGGCTGTAAAGCCCGAAATTCTCTCCGGCGCGGCGGGAAGCGCAATCCCTGGGATCGCACTCCCAAAAGACCCGCCGGAGAGACCGAACGGTGATGATTATCGGGAGACGGCATATTCCGAACAGTGGCCGCGTTCATGCATGGGCGCTTGCAAATGTCCGCGGTCATAAACAAACAGACAAACCCAGCAGTTAACGACTTAAGAAGGGAATTGGAGTAGACCAGATGGAATCTATCCTCTTATACGATACGACCCTGAGGGATGGTGCCCAGGGAGAGAACATCAGCTTTACGGTTGAGGAGAAGCTAAGGGTTGCCGCGAAGCTAGACGAACTGGGAATTCACTATATCGAAGGGGGGTGGCCGGGCTCCAACCCCAGGGATCTGAAGTTCTTTGAAAGGGCAAGGGAGATCCGCTTTAAAAACGCCAAGCTCACGGCCTTCGGCTCCACGAGAAGACAGGGCATCACCCCGGAAGAGGACCCCAACCTCGCCGCCCTTATAGAGGTGGAAACCCCGGCGGTCACCATCTTCGGAAAGACCTGGGATCTCCACGTGACCACGGTGATGAACAACACCCTCGAGGAGAACCTTGCCATGATCGAGGAATCGGTTGCCTTTCTCAGGGAAAAGGGGCGCGAGGTGATCTACGATGCGGAGCATTTCTTCGACGGGTGGAAGGACAACGCGGATTATGCGGAAGAGACCCTGATCGCGGCGGTCAGGGGGGGCGCTTCCACCGTTGTGCTCTGCGACACCAACGGCGGCACCCTGCCCCATGATATCGAAGCCATGACCGAAAGGGTTCGGGAACTCCTTGCCGAAAAGGCGGAAAAGGAGGGCCTGCCCAAGGTCCGCATCGGAATTCACACCCACAACGACAGCTCCCTTGCGGTGGCGAACACCATCACGTCGGTGCGCGCCGGGGCCTCGATGGTGCAGGGCACCATCAACGGGTACGGTGAAAGATGCGGAAACGCGGATCTCACCTCCATCATCCCGATCCTTGCGCTGAAGATGAACCGCGACTGCATCCTTCCGGAAAACCTCAGGAAGCTCAAGCAGGCGTCCCGCTTTATCAGCGACAAGGCGAACATGACGCCCCTGAAGAGCCGTCCCTTCGTGGGTGAAAGCGCCTTTGCCCATAAGGGCGGCATCCATGTTTCCGCCGTGATGAAGGAGCCAAGGGCCTATGAGCACATGGACCCCGAGGTGGTGGGAAACAGCAGACGGGTCCTGATGAGCGACCTTTCCGGCAAGAGCAACGTGGAGTACAAGGCGGGAGAGCTTGGCATCGACCTGTCCGGCGCCGCCGACAGCCGTGCCATCGTCTCCGAGATCAAGGCCCTGGAGGAGAAGGGATACCAGTTCGACGCGGCCGACGGCTCCTTCAAGATCTACATGGAAAAGGCGAGCGGGGAGTACAAGCCCTTCTTCACCCTCAAGTCCTTCAGGATCGGCACGGAGAAAGACCAGGACGACCGGTGTCACTCCTATGCGGTCATCAAGATCGAGGTGAACGGCGAAGAGGAGATCACCGCAGCCGAGGGCCAGGGCCCCGTAAGCGCCCTTGACAACGCCCTCAGAAAGGCCCTTGAAAAATGGTATCAGACCAACCTCGATTCCATGCATCTGGTGGACTATAAGGTGCGGGTCCTGGACGGAAGGGACGGCACCAAGGCAAAGGTGCGGGTCCTCATCGACTCCAGGGACGAGGACGAGGTCTGGAGCACCATCGGGGTATCCGAGGATATCATCGAGGCGAGCTGGCAGGCCCTTGCGGACAGCTTCCAGTACAAGCTGGCAAGGTGCAAGGAGAACAACCGACTCCAGACGGACATATAATTTAAGGCCCGGGGAGAATTCGCCCAGGGCATGGATCATCATCAGAAAAGGCATCAGCCGAGGGAATGGAAAGATGAGCGACAGGGTAATTATTTTTGATACGACATTAAGGGACGGTGAACAGTCCCCGGGCGCCAGCATGAACGTGCCGGAAAAACTCCGGCTGGCCACCCAGCTGGAGGAGCTCGGCGTGGACGTGATCGAAGCGGGATTTCCCGCCGCCTCCAACGGCGACTTCGAAGCGGTCAGGGAGATCGCGAAGGTTCTGAAAAGAACGCAGGTTGCCGGCCTCTGCCGCGCATCCCAAAAGGATATCGACCGTGCCTGGGAGGCGATCTCCTGCGGCGTGAATCCCCGGATCCACACCTTTATCGCCACATCGGACATCCACCTGGAGTACAAGCTCAAGATGACCCGCGACCAGGTGGTGGAGAACGCCGTAAAGGCCGTGGCCCATGCCAAGAGCCTCTGCGACAACGTGGAGTTCTCGGCAGAAGACGGCTCCAGGAGCGATCCCGACTTTCTCTGCCGGGTCTTCGAGGCGGTGATCGAGGCCGGCGCCACCACCGTGAACCTTCCGGACACGGTGGGCTACGCCGTTCCCGAGGAGTTCGAAAAGCTCGTCACCCATGTGATGAAAAACACCCCCAACATGGACAAGGCGGTCCTCTCGGTGCACTGCCACAACGATCTGGGCCTTGCAACGGCCAACACCCTGGCCGCGATTCGCGCGGGCGCAAGGCAGGCCGAGGTGACCATCAACGGCATCGGTGAAAGGGCCGGGAACACCTCCCTCGAGGAGATCGTCATGGCGCTTTCCACCCGGAAGAACTTCTTCACGGCGGGAACCAACATCGACACCACGAGGATCTATCCCCTCTCCCGCCTGGTGACCATGATCACCGGCATGATGGTACAGCCCAATAAGGCCATCGTGGGCGCCAACGCCTTTGCCCACGAGTCGGGCATCCACCAGGACGGCATGCTCAAGAACCCCATGACCTACGAGATCATGCGCCCCGAGGACGTGGGCATCACCAGCACCAAGCTCGTTCTCGGCAAGCACTCCGGAAGGGCCGCCCTGAGGAGCCGCCTCACGGAGATGGGCTACAACCTCTCGGACGACGAGCTCAACACCGTGTTCGTGAAGTTCAAGGATCTTTCCGACAAGAAGAAGCAGATTCTGGACGAGGACCTCGAGGCACTGGTGAACGAGGGGATCCTCAGGAGCAGCGAGCGCTACTCCCTGGAGTATATCCATATCTCCAGCGGCACCACGGTCTTTCCCACGGCCAGCGTGAAGATGATGATCGACGGTAAATCCATGCGGGAGTTCAGCTCCGGCAACGGTCCCATCGATGCGGTCTACAACGCCATCGGCAAGATGACCAATACGGAATCCGAACTCCTGCGCTTCTCAATCTCCGCCATCACCAGCGGAACCGACGCCCAGGGCGAGGTGACCGTGCGCCTCAAGGAGGGCGGAAACCTGGCCCTCGGCAAGGGCGCGGACCCGGATATCATCACCGCCAGCGCAAAGGCCTATATCAACGGCCTGAACCGCATCGAGTACCTTAAGTCCAATCCCGCCGTATCCCATATGGTATAGGATAGGATTGGTGCAGGAATACGGAATTGGACCGACGGTTTTCTCCCGCCGGTCCCCTTCCCGGAGATTGCATTTTGGAAAACCCGTTCCCGGAACAGTGTCCGGGAGCGAGGTAATAATCGGGTAAACCGGCCAAAAAAATGATGGCAATTCGCCTTCATGTACTGTATGATTTTTCGGATTCCCATGACCTTAGGGAATCGAAGGCACCTGCCGGGCTTGCACAACGAGCGCCTCCCACTATAAAAGGTCTAAAAAACGGTTGATCCGGGGGCTCCGATCCTTCGGCCCAACATAAAAATTAAAATGTCCGATGGTTTTTGAACGTTTTACAAAGAAAAACCAAAACGGACCAGAATGACTACGGAGCAAAGAGATGAACTATTTCAACACATTACCACTTAGACTCCAGCTCGAGCAGCTCGGAAAATGCGGTTTCATGGATTCTTCGGAATTCGACGGAGTCGAAAAACTCAAGGGAAAGAAAATCGTCATCGTCGGCTGCGGCGCCCAGGGCCTGAACCAGGGTCTGAACCTCAGGGACAGCGGCCTCGACGTTTCCTACACCCTCCGCGAAGCCGCCATCACGGAAAAACGGCAGTCCTACAAGAACGCCTCCGAAAACAACTTTGCCGTGGGAACCTATGAAGAGATGCTCCCCGCGGCCGATCTGGTCCTGAACCTCACCCCGGACAAGCAGCACACCAACGTGGTCGGACAGGTGATGCCCCTCATGAAAAAGGGCGCCTGCCTCGCCTACTCCCACGGTTTCAATATCGTCGAGGAGGGAATGCAGGTAAGGGAAGACCTCACCGTCATCATGGTCGCCCCCAAATCCCCCGGAACCGAGGTCAGGGAGGAGTACAAGCGCGGCTTCGGCGTTCCCACCCTCATCGCCGTTCACGAGGAGAACGACCCCAACGGCGACGGCCTCGACATCGCCAAGGCATACGCCGCCGGAACCGGCGGACACCGTGCCGGCGTTCTTCTCTCCTCCTTTATCGCCGAGGTGAAGTCGGACCTCATGGGCGAGCAGACCATCCTCTGCGGCATGCTCCAGACCGGCTCCCTCCACTGCTACAATAAGATGGTGGACAAGGGAATCGATCCCGCCTACGCCTCCAAACTCGTGCAGTACGGCTGGGAAACCGTCACCGAGGCCCTCAAGCACGGCGGCGTCACCAACATGATGGACCGCCTCTCCAACCCCGCCAAGATCAAGGCCTTCGACCTCTGCGAGGAGCTCAAGACCATCATGCGTCCCCTGTTCAACAAGCACATGGACGACATCATGGGCGGCGCCTTCTCCGAGGGGATGATGGACGACTGGAAGAACGACGACGCCAAACTCCTGGGCTGGCGCGAGGAGACCGGGGAGACCGCCTTCGAGAAGAGCGTCGCCGGTGATATGGAGATTTCCGAGCAGGAGTACTTTGATCACGGCATCCTGATGGTGGCCATGGTCAAGGCCGGCGTTGAGCTTGCCTTCGAGACCATGACCGCCGCCGGTATCAAGGACGAGTCCGCCTACTACGAGTCCCTCCACGAGACGCCCCTGATCGCCAACCTCATCAGCCGTAAAAAGCTCTACGAGATGAACCGGGTGATCTCCGATACGGCGGAGTACGGCTGCTACCTCTTCAACAACAGCTGTATCCCACTGCTTGATGACTTTATGAAGGGGATCGATACCGATGTTATCGGAAAATCCCTTGCCGGGGGCAACGGCGTCGACAACGTAAGGCTTATCGAGGTGAACGAGGCGATCCGCACTCATCCCGTGGAGACCATCGGAAAGACCCTCCGCGGTTTCATGACCGCAATGAAACGGCTCTAGCAACAACTCCAGCCATGCCCCGAAGCGTGTGTCAGTCGTTATTCTTCGGGGCCTGAACAGACAGTTATAATTAACGGGCCCTCGTGAAGTACTTTCACGGGGGCCTTTTTATTCTCCCCATTATTCCCCGGATCCCCCCTCCTATCATCAGCCGGCCAGGAGCTTCACTTTTTCGGGATAAAAGCGTGACAACGGCACTCAGAATCAAAAGAATAACTCAAACCGGTTATCCGCCTCAGGCAACCCAATGTCATTAACTTTAGCGAATTGGCTGGTAATTGTAATTGAAACGTCCGCTCCTATTATTAAAATTTCGAGGGAACTTTCTACCAGGCCTTACAGGTTCAATAGTTTCGGTGATAATGTCATGTATGTCTGAAAGCATGACTAATAAAGCGCTTTTCGAACGCGTGAACAGCAGTGGAATGACATCCTTCACCTTTGATAGCGCTTGTGCGAAGTTCAATTTGTATTTGTATCGTCTTTCGCGGGTTTTTTCATCGATAGCACTTTGTGTCGGAAACGCCAATGCTGAAGTTAGATTTTTTGAGAACACCTTTGCATGAAAATCCTGGTTAATCGAAAGAACGGATTTTCCAGAGAAATTTTCAATTTCGACCCACTGTTTCATCGTTTTGTAATCTTCTTCCACAGGCCATCTTGAATGGTATAGTTCGGCAAAGAGGTCGTGTGGATACAGTTCTTTATCAAGTAGTGACGTAACAAGGATTTCAGCCTCTCCTGAGTCCAACTCCACTCTTACCAAGCGTAGCCGTAGAGGTTTGAGATCAAGTCCCATTTCTTTGCATTTTTGCACGGAACTGGGAAATACGCGTAAGGAGATAATTCTTTCCTTCTTACCGGAATTATAAAATTGTCGAATAATTTTCCATCGTTTGCGCTGAACCCTTGCACAGAAATTCGTATTCAGGGAAATAAGGAGGCTAAAAATCCAAAAGGCCGGATACCCTCTATCCAACAAAACAAGATCGTCTGGAAGAAGGTTTAAAAAATGAAATGCTGCCAACTCACGTTCTCCAATATCCTTGGATTGAATAATGGCATCGACAGACATCCTGTTTAGCGGGTCAAACATTTGTGAGACACGGGCCATTGGGCACTTATCACCTTGTCGTGGGTGCCAAGCTCCAAAATGGTCCGAGATAGCATCAATTCGTGGGAGTTGAACAGTAGATCCATCAACAGCGAGAAGATTGAAACCATGCCATTTCAATGGTTTGAACTCTCCATAAAAGTGGTTAAGCAATTGTGAATTTAGTTCAATAAATGCTTGGTATTTCAATTTCATTCTCGCTTTGGCGAAAGCCGCCTTTGTGACAACGCGTTTTGCAACATGAAAACCGTTTAAGGCTTTGAAAAAATGATCAAGTTCGTCCTGATATGAACCTTTTATCAGATTTATCATAAATAAAAGTAGGGTTGAAAAGGGAAGTTTCCTCTGGCGTGTGAAGTCTTCTGAACTTTCCCTATGACGCTTGAGAAAATCTTCAGATAGAATTAATGATTTTAAGAAGTTGACCATTTTGGCACACTTCCGGCATGGCAAGTTCTGTGCCGGTTAGAGTGTTTTTCTCAATTATTTTTGACATTTTTCACTCCTTTGTTGAAATTGTGAATAGTGAACAAAACTAACTAATTATAGCACAT
>PPCM01000361.1_pt1 | contig 48184 bp, 41 predicted proteins | sample 1555541 | NCBI WGS metagenome assembly PPCM01 (sample SAMN05284479, study PRJNA326546) | Marine sediment metagenome, whole genome shotgun sequencing project. | isolation source: marine sediment | place: Germany: Wadden Sea | collected 2012-09-05
AACGGGTTAATAGCGGGCGTTAAACATCCGCCGGTTTTTCCATGGGGAAAGGAACGGGGCAATGCTGATGATTCGGGGGGGGGGGAGGATGGCCCCTTTGTTGTATTGGGGGACGGCGGCTCTTGGATGTGGTTGAACAGTGGGGTGAAAAATGGTGGATAAATGAAGAGGCGATGGGGTGGTTAAAAAGTGGGGAGTGTCTCGTTGTTTGCGCAGCTCGGATTATCCGAGACTTGATTTTCTCAAAATATTGCTATATATACCGTGGGGCAAATCAAGCGGGCCGCGTGCCTGAAATTAGGAAAAACAGGGAGAGTGTTATGAAATACTGGCGGGTTCCCCTCGATTCGGAAGAGGTTCAACCGGTAAGGGGTATCGTTTACATTTTGGATGAGCAGTGCAAGGGGTGCGGTTACTGTATCGAATTCTGCCCCACCAAGGTGCTGGCCTTTTCCGACAAGTTCAATGCAAAGGGGTACCATCCGCCGGTCGTCGTATCGGACGGATGCCTGAACTGTCACTATTGCGAACGGCTGTGCCCTGAATTTGCAATATATACGGTCGAGGAGGGAGAAGAGCAATCCCTTCGGCAACCGGTTAATCGTAATTGAAGACGAGGTGTAGGATGAAACCAGCGCTCCTCACGGGAGAACATTTTATAAACGGCGACGATGCGTGCGCCGAGGGTGCCATTGCGGCAGGGTGCAGTTTTTTTGGGGGGTATCCCATAACACCGGCGACGGAGGTGGCCGAGACCATGTCCAGGCGCCTTCCCGACGTGGGGGGCACCTATATACAGATGGAGGACGAGATCGCGGCTGCCACCTCCATCCTCGGGGCCGCATGGACCGGCGCCAAGACCATGACGGCAACCTCCGGGCCGGGGTTCAGCCTCATGATGGAGACCGTGGGCCTTGCCGTGGTGACCGAGACCCCCTGCGTGATCGTGAACGTGCAGAGGGTGGGGCCCTCCACCGGCCTTCCCACCCAGGGGGCCCAGCAGGACATGATGCAGGCCAAGTGGGGGTCCCACGGCGATTACGAGATCATCGCCATCGCCCCTTCCTCCCCCCAGGAGATGTTCGATCTCACCATCACGGCCTTCAACCTCAGCGAAAAGTACCGGATCCCCGTCTTTATCATGTCCGACGAGATCGTGGGGCATATGAGCGAGAAGGTGGTGATTCCCGAGGCGGATGCGATCAGCACCGTTTCGAGGACAAAGCCCTCCGGTAGAAAGGACCGCTTTCTGCTCTTTAAACCCGAGGAGAACGGCGTGGCCCCCATGCCCGCCATCGGCGAGGGGTACAACGTCCATGTGACGGGCCTGACCCACGATGAAAAGGGGTACCCGGTGATGAGTGTTGCCACCCAGGAGGAGATGATGGACCGCCTCCTGAACAAGGTGCGAAAAAACATGGACGATATCGTCATCCTGGAGGAGCACCACCTGGACGACGCGGATATCGTGATCGTCTCCTACGGCGTGTCCGCGAGGACCAGCCACACCGCCATGGACAGGGCAAGGGAGAAGGGGAAAAAGGTGGGCTTCCTCCGGCTCGTGACCGTCTGGCCCTTTCCCGAGGAGAAGATCCGGGATCTTGCCAAGAAGGTCAGGGGATTTGTAACGGTGGAGATCAACATGGGACAGATCTCAAGGGAGGTGGAGCGCTGCGCCAAGGGAGCGGCCTGCTTCAACGTGGGCCATGTCGGCGGCGCCATCATCGACCCTTCCGAGGTGCTTTCCCTTATCGACAAGGAGTTTTCCTCATGAAGAGCTGCGACAACATAACGGCCGATCACCCCCTGCACGAGCTGATCAGGACCGACCGCCTTCCCCATATCTGGTGCCCCGGCTGCGGCATCGGCACCGTTTTCGCATCGTGCCTCACGGCCATCCAGCAGAGCGGCATCGACTACACCGATTTTTCCATGGTGTCGGGTATCGGCTGCTCGGGCAGGGGGGCGGGATATATCAACGTGGATTCCTTCCACACCACCCACGGCAGGGCGATCCCCTTTGCCACGGGTATCAAGATGGCGAAACCCGATTCCAACGTGATCGTGTTTTCCGGGGACGGGGACCTCTTTGCCATCGGCGGAAACCACTTTATCCACGCGGCAAGAAGAAACATGGACATCACGGTGATCTGCGTGAACAACCTCACCTACGGCATGACCGGCGGACAGGCTGCGGCCACCACCCCCTACCTGGCGAGCTCCGCCACCACCCAGGGGGGCAACCCGGAGACCCCGTTCAACCTGCCCCTGATGGCCTATGCCTCGGGCGCCACCTATGTTGCCCGGTGGACCATGCTCCACACCCACGACCTGACCGCCTCCATCAACGAGGCCCTTTCGAGAAAGGGGTTCTCCTTTATAGAGGTGCTCTCCCCCTGCCCGGTGAACTACGGCAGGCGCAATAAGGAGAAACCCATGGACACCCTGAAGCTGTACCACGAGGACACCATCGTGAAAAACGGCGCGGACCCGGCGGATCTTGATATCGATTACGGGAACAGCCCGGTGATCCTGGGCAAGTTCGTGGACAGGGACAAACCCTCGTGCGACGAGCTCTACCGCCGGATCTACCTGGACAGGGAAAGCGCGTAAAAAACGAGCGATCGCACCGCTGCGAGAACGGTGGGTTGTCCAACCCGGGGGAGCGCGAAGGATTTCTTAGGGCCGGGTTTTGGTGAAGAATCCGCCCGGGCCCGATGATGGAGAAGGATTCCGTCGGCCAAGGGGAGAAGAGAACAAAGAGGAGAAGGACCAAATGATGAAAGAACAGAAAGAGACAAGGCAGGAGGTAATGCTTGCCGGTTTCGGGGGGCAGGGAATCATCCTCGCCGGTAAGATCCTCGGAATGGCGGCTTCCCTCGGGGACAGGAAGGAGAGCACCCTGGTGCAGTCCTACGGCCCGGAGTCAAGGGGCGGCGCCTGCTGCGCCCAGGTGATCATATCCGAGGACACCATCCGTTACCCCTACATCGACAACCCGGATATCCTGATCTGCATGTCCCAGGCCTCCTTCGACAAGTTCAAGGGCGGCCTCAAGCCCGAGGGAAGGCTGTTGATCGACAGGGACCTCGTGCAGACGGAGACCACCTTCTCCATACCGGCAACGCGCATGGCCGAAGAGCTGGGAAGAAAGATGATGGCCAATATCATCATGCTGGGGTTCACCACGGCGATCACCGGCGTGACCTCCCAGGACGCCATAGAGGAGGCGGTGAAATCATCGGTGCCCAAGGGGACCGAGAAGATGAACATCACGGCCTTTCAAAAGGGATATGAATACGGCCTTTCCAGGCTCAGGGGGCTGGACAAAAAGGCACAGGGCCAGACAGGAGTGATTCGATGAAACGGGAAAAGGATCGTCTGAACAGGGTCGTGGTGATCGGCGCCACGCCCTCGGGTATTACCGCGACCAACAAGCTTGCCGAACTGGGAATTCCCGTGACGCTTCTGGATTCCTCCGCGAACCTGGACGACAAACTGTCCAGGGAGGAGTGGCGCCTGGATTCGGGGGTTCCCCTGAACCATGCCCACAGGCCCGGCCTGATCCGTATCATGCGGAACGCCTCCATCCGGAAGGTGCTGCCTTCGCGGGTGGATTCCATCCGCCACAACACCCAGGGGTTCAAGGTCGCCTACACCAGGGAGCAGACCTTCGTGAACCCCGAGCGCTGCACCCTCTGCGGCAACTGCAAGGCCGCCTGCCCGGTGTGCACCGAGGAATCGGAAAAGGCCGTCAATATCGTAAACCGCCTGGCCCTTCCGGGGCGCCCGGTGATCGATAAACGGCAGACGCCCCTCTGCGTGAAAAACTGCCCCCTCGGGGTCAACGCCCAGGGCTATATCGCCCTTGCAAAGGTGGGAAAGTTCAATGAGGCCCTTGCCCTGATCCGCAAGAAGAACGTGCTTCCCGGCATCTGCGGCAGGATCTGTCACCATCCCTGCGAGGGGGAGTGCAGGAGGGGGGAGATCGACGATGCGGTTTCCATCCGGAACATCAAGCGTTTCCTGGCCGATTACGAACTGGAAAACCCCGTGACGGATGAGATTGTCACCTCCGAAAAACGCGACGAAAGCGTGGTGATCGTGGGGTCCGGACCTTCGGGACTTGCAGCGGCCGCCGAATTCGCAAGGGCCGGCGTCAAGGTGACGATCCTCGAAAAAGAGGAGAAGGCCGGCGGCCTGCTCCGCTACGGTATCGGCCCCCACCGCCTGCCCAGAGAGATCCTGGACAGGGAGATCGAGGTGATCGAAAAGATGGGGGTCGGGATCAAGACCGGGACCTCCGTGGACCTCGAAGGGGGAATGGACGCCCTTAGGAAGAAATACGACGGCGTGCTGCTCACCACCGGTTCCTGGGCGGACAGAACCCTGAACGTTCCCGGCGAAAACCTTGACGGGGTGGAGGGCTGCCTCTCCTTTTTAAACCGATTTTACAGGGACGAGATCGCGTTGATCCAGGAAAACGTGGCCGTGGTGGGTGACGGCAACGCCGCGTTCGACCTTGCGAGAACCCTGGTTCGCCTGGGTGCCGCAGTGACCGTCGTTTCGTGGTTCGAAAAAGCCGCGATTCCCGCCGACCCCGAAGAGCTGGAAGCGGCCATCGAGGAGAAGGTCGTTATCAAGGACGGCATCCAGGTAGTGGAGTTCCTTGGCGAAAACGGGCGTTTCTCCGCACTGAAAGTCATGCCCACCAAACCGGGCAAACCCGATAAAAATGGAATTTGCTGGCCCGTGATCAAGGAGGCGGAAAAGGCCTCCGAGCTTTCCTTCGACAGGGTCTTTGTTGCCGTGGGCCAGAAGGGTGCCCTTGAAAAAAGTGCAAAGAAATCAAAAGGGCCCACCGTGAACGAACACGGTTATCTCTTCGTGGACGGCAAATACAGGACAACCGGCGAGAAGGTATACGCCACCGGCGACGGGGTCACCGGCCCCTCTTCCGTTGTGCAGGCCATGGCCTCGGGAAGGGCGGCGGCGGGCAGGATGCTGGCGGACCTCTGCGGCATGGAGGTCGAGGAGCTCTCCACCGACCGTGCTTCCGGCAGGGATTTTGACCCGGTGGATGCAAATACACCCGTTGTCCAGAGAAACGCCATGCCCGAAAAGGCGGCGGCGGAACGGGGAGAGAGCTTTACCGAGGTTGCCGAGGGGCTTTCGGCGGATCAGGTGATGGGCGAGGCAAAGAGATGTCTTGACTGCGGTGTGTGCTCGGAATGCCTGGAGTGCGAATCCGTTTGCGGGGCAACGGGCGCCCTGGTCCATGATGAAGCGGAGGAGGCCGTGGTGGAGAACTGCGGCGTGGTGATCATCGCCGATCCCGCCATGGCCCCCAGCGTCAAGGGGGACGACGTGATCAGGGCCTACGGCCCCAAGTCCTCCAAGTCCGACGTCCACGCCATGATGACCCGGGGATTTGCCTCGGCGGCAAAGGCCATGACCCTTCTTTCCGGCGGCTTCAACATGATGCGGGGAAGGGGCCTCACCTTTACCCGTTCCGGCCCCGGTCTCCAGAAGGAGGTGCGAACCGGAGTTTTCGTGTGCCGGTGCAACGATGCCCTGGGATGGTCCGACACCATGTCCTCCCATGTGGAGAGCCTGGTGGGCCGATGCGACGTGGTCCACGCGGAAACGGTTCCCTCGGCCTGCGTGCCCGAGGGGATTCAGTCCATCGCAAGGGCCGTGAAGGAGAAGGGGGTGACACGCATCGTGCTGGCCTCCTGCGTCTGCTGTCCCCTGAACTTCGTGTGCAGCGCCTGCACCGACCAGAGGAGCCGCCTCAAGCACGGGCTGTTCCATGCAACGGGCATCGGGCGCTCCATGGTGGAGACCTGCAATATCAGGGGCGAGGTCCTGCCCCTTCTTGAAGGCAACCCCGAGGAGGCCCACGGGCGCTTTAGCGGCCTTCTCCACCGCTCCATCAAGCGTGCCGGAAAACTTACGCAGTATCCCTCTCCGGAGCGGATCTACAACTTCACCACCGCCGTGATCGGCGAATCGCCCTCGGTGGTGAACAGCGCCGAGACCCTTGCCGAGGCGGGCATGGAGGTGGTTCATTTCGGCGGCCCCGGGGACAAGGGGGAGAACGCTCCAGTCCATTCCAACATCCTGGACCTTTCCGAGACCCGGGTGAAGGCCTTCAGCGGAACCCTGGGGGATTTTCACATCATCGCGGATACCGACGGCGGCGAGCAGACCTTCCAGGTGGGGGCCGTGATTCTCGGTGAAAAGACCCGACGGAAGCTGGACTACATTCACCAGGAGGGGCTCCCGGGGCGTCCCGTGACCTCCTTTATGCAGAAGGATGGGGAATCGGGCGTGCCGTTCTTCTACCCCGGCATGACCTCCATTGCGGGGCTTTTCCTTGCGGACCCGCCCGGCGTCAACGTCTCCAACCTGAAGAAAGGGGCCGCTGCGGCCGTGCTGGCCGCCGCCGTGATGCCAAGGGAGCCGCGCCAGAGCAAGGGCTTCACCGTTACCGTGGACGAAAACCTGTGCAGGGGATGTGCCCGCTGCAAGAACGTCTGCAACTATCAGGCGATCTCCTTCGGCAAAAACGAGCTGGACGGATGGTGCGCCACCGTGGACGAGGCCCTCTGCAAGGGGTGCGGCAACTGCATATCGGTATGCCCGGCAAACGCCGTGGACAGCCCGTACAGGAACCAGGCCTTTCTGGGGAATACCCTGGAGGAGATTCTGCTGAGATAAGGACGCGGGCGAGGAGGTCCCAATCCGTGCCGGCTCATTGCCGCTCCGAACCTGTTCAGGGCATGAAGTGAACGCCTTTGACGGGACAGGGGGCGGGCCGGGCGCGGGGTGCCGTGGAAAATACCAAATACCTGAAAAAATGTCAGGAATACTTTTTGTTAGGAATACCAATGGATAAATTCAAGATCGTTCTGTTTCTTTGCAACTGGGGGCCCCACGGGGCGTATCAGGCCCTCCAGGATAACGCTTACAAGATCCCTTCGGAAGTGAAGATGGTGAGAATCCCCTGCACGGGAAGGATCAGCAAGGCGCTCCTCTTCAAGGCTTTCGAGATGGGAGCCGACGGCGTTGCCCTGGTGGGATGCAGGGCGGGAAGCTGTCGTTACGGCAGCGGCACCGAGACCGGGCGGGACAACACCGCCGATATCGGGCGGGTGCTGGAAATCCTCTCCCTGGGCGAGGAGCGGATGCGCCTGGCAACCTTTCTTCCCGATCAGGCGGAGGAGCTCCTTTCGTTCATGGAAGGGTTCGTCTCGGACGTGAAGGCCATGGGCAAGACTCCGGTGGTTCCCCGCTTTGCCGAAGAGACTGAACCGGTTCCCGGAGCCGCGCGTCTGGCAACGGCCCACAGCATTCACAACTGCCAGGACTGCGGAAAATGCACGGCAAGCTGCCCCCTTGCCCTTGCCGGCAAGGCATACTCTCCCAGGGCCATCGCGGCCGCCGTGATTAATGGGGACATTTCCTCCGTGGAGGAGGATATCTGGTCCTGCCTCACCTGCGGCATCTGTTACGACCGCTGCCCCTCGGACGTGAACTTCCCCGAATTTATCCGCGATATGCGAAACATGGCCGGAAAGGGCGAGGATGAACTCCACCAGGCACACGGCGGATTCTTCCAGTCCCTCATGCGATCCATGACCTCTCCGGGGGTAAAGCCCGGCCGTTGGGCGGATCTCCCTGCCGGCATCGAGCTGGACCCCGAGGGCAAGACCCTCTTCTTCGGCGGTTGCGCCCCGTACTTCGACGTGTTCTTCAGGAAGCACCTGGGGGTGGATACCTCGAAGATCCTCGTGGATTCTCTTCGCCTCCTCAACTTCTTCGACATCAAGCCGAGGGTGCTCACGGACGAGAAATGCTGCGGCCACGACCTTCTCTGGTCCGGCGACAAGGAGGGCTTTCTTTTGCTTGCAAGGGAGAACATGGCGGCGATCAAGGCCTCGGGGGTGGAAGAGGTGGTAACGGCCTGCCCCGAATGTTACAGGACCCTTGCCGTGGATTACCCGGCCCACGGCATTGAGGTGGATTTCAAGGTGACCCACATCTATGACCTCCTGGAGGAACGCATCGACAAGGGGGCCGTGGAGTTCTCCCCCCTCGATAGAAACATCACCTACCAGGATCCCTGTCGTCTCGCCAGGAGCGAGGATACAAAGGACCTTTCGAGAAAGCTGTTGAAGCGGCTTGTCCCGGACAGCTTCACGGAGATGAAGGAGCGGGGCAACTCCGCCCTGTGCTGCGGAAACTGCGCATGGACCGGGTGCGATGCCGCCGCCAAGGCCCTCCAGAAAAAACGCCTGGGTCAAGCCCGGGAGACGGGCAGCGACCTTCTGGTCACCTCCTGTCCCAAGTGCCAGATCCATCTGAAATGCGCCATGGAAGATCCCTTTCTCAAGGGGGAGCTGGCCATGGAAACGGCGGATCTCACATCGGTGGTGGCGGATACGATCCGCTGGGAATGATGACCGGGTAATGGAAATATATCCCGGTAGATGTCCCCGGGAGAGATATAAGTATTGAACCGTCGATCATGTTGTACAAGGGGCGTGTTCGACCGAAGGAGAAAACAGCGAATGGGAATAGAATCAATGGATAGGGTGGAGGGCGAGGCCCCGAGGATCGGCGTGTACGTCTGCCGGTGCGGCCTCAATATCGCCCAGACCGTGGACTGCGCGAAGGTCGCGGGAAGCGTGACGGGCATGGAAGGCGTTGCGGTTTCAAAGGAGATCACCTATGCCTGCTCCGGTCCGGGGCAGATGGAGATCCAGGAGGATATCACCGAACAGGGCCTGGACAGGGTGGTGATCGCGTCCTGCTCCCCCCGGCTCCATGAGCCCACCTTCCGGGCGATGTTGAAGGAGGTGGGGGTGAATCCGTACCTCCTGGAGATGGCGAACCTCAGGGAGCAGTGCAGCTGGGTCCATATGGACGATCCCGAAGGCGCCACGGAAAAGGCCGAGGACCTGGTGAAGATGTCCATCGCAAGGGCGGCGGAGCTCACCCCCCTGTACGAGGAGACGTTTCCCCTGACCAAGCGGACCATGGTGATCGGCGGGGGCATCGCCGGCATCCAGTCCGCCCTGGACCTTGCGGACACGGGGTACGAGGTGGTGCTCGTGGAGAAGAAACCCTCCATCGGCGGCACCATGGCCCAGCTGGACAAGACCTTTCCCACCATGGACTGCTCCATCTGAATTTTGGGTCCCAAGATGACGGATGCCGGTCGGCATCCCAATATAACCTTGCGCACCATGAGCGAGGTTTCAGAGGTAAAGGGTTCCGTTGGTAATTTCAAGGTGAAGCTGGTGAAAAAGGCACGCTACGTGGTGGAGGACCAGTGCACCTCCTGCGGGGAGTGCGCAAGGGTCTGCCCGGTCGTGTTCCCGGACGAGTTCAACGTGGGGCTCTCATCGAGAAAGGCGATCCATATCCCCTTTCCCCAGGCGATTCCCGCGTCCTACACCATCAACCTGGACGAGTGCCTGGGGCACGGTTGCTCCAAATGCGTGGATGTCTGCGACAAGAAATGCATCAACCTCCATATGTCCGACGACGAGATCGAGGAGAAGGTGGGGTCCATCGTCGTTGCAACGGGGCTCGAACCCTACGACCCCAGGGAGATGGACGAGTACGGGTACACCCGTTACCAGAACGTTCTCACCAGCCTCGAACTGGAGCGGATGGTCAATGCCGGCGGCCCCACCCAGGGCAAACTGGTGCGCCCCGGCGACCGCAATATGCCCGAGTCCATCGGTTTTATCCAGTGCGTGGGCTCCCGTACCAAGAGAAAGGGCGGGGAGTACTGCTCCAATATCTGCTGCATGAACACGGTGAAGAGCGCCCTGGTGCTCAAGGAGCATTACCCGGATCTCACCATCAAGGTCTTTTACGTGGATATCCGGGCGTTCGGCAAGGGGTTCGAGGACCTCTACAATCGGAGCCGCGCCCTCGGGGTCCAGTATATCAGGGGACTTCCCGGAACCGCCGAGGAGCTTACCGGCGGCAGCCTCAGGGTCGCCGTGGAGAACACGGCCACCAGCAAGGTGGAGTTCCACGATCTCGGCATGCTGGTCCTGGCCCTCGGCGTAAAGCCGCCGAAGGGTACCCAGAAACTCCAGGAGATGCTGGGACTCCAGCTTACGCCGGACGGCTTCTACCTGGAAGCCCATCCCAAGCTCCAGCCCGTTGACGCGGCCACCCGGGGCATCTTCTACGCGGGATGCGCAGAAGGCCCCAAGGATATCAAGGAGAGCGTCACCCAGGGCACCGCAACCGCCGCCCGTGCCATTCGCCTGATGCACAAGGGCGAGATCGTGTCCGAGCCCATCATCTCCGAGATCCTCACGGAGCATTGCAACAGCTGCGGAAAATGCGCCAGGGTTTGCCCCTACAACGCCATTACCGTTGATGTGAAGGCAAAGAGGCCGGCCGTGGTGAACAGCGCCTCCTGCCTTGGCTGCGGCACCTGCGCGGCGGAATGTAACTTCGGCGCCATCGTCATGAACCATTACACGGACGGTCAGATAAACGGCCAGACCGACGCCATGCTCGAGGTGGCCCCCGAAGAGAAGATCGTGGCCTTTGCCTGCAACTGGTGCTCCTATGCCGGCGCCGATTTCGCCGGCGTCTCCCGCCTCCAGTATCCCCCCAACGTGCGGATCATCCGCACCATGTGTTCTGGAAGGGTGGACGACAAGTTTATCTGGCACGCCTTTGAAAAGGGCGCGCCCGTGGTCCTGGTGAGCGGCTGTCATATCGGCGACTGCCACTATATCGACGCCAACCACTGGACCGAAAAGAGGGTGAACAAGGTCTGGAAGAAGATGGAGAAGATGGGCATCCGCCCCGAACGCCTCCAGCTCTCCTGGATCAGCGCGGCCGAGGGGATCCGTTTCGCCGAGGTCATGGCCAAGATGGAGGCCCTGCGAAAGACGGTCACCTCCGAGGAGATCGCCGATACGGTGGACATCCTCAGCGCCGTTCGAAAGAGGTAAGGGAGCGGGAAACAACAATATCCACAACAACCGTTGGGCGGCAATGCCGTTGACGGACCGTTAAGCCCCGAACTCCCTATATTGTTGTACAGTTCTTTTGGACACCCGATTGGGGCATATTGAATGTCCCTGTTTCGGCAGCGATTCCCGTCCCTTCCGCAACTGATGCGGAAGGGACGGGGGGCGTCATTCAACCGTACATAAACCGTAAGTACGGTTCGCATGGCCCGTTTGGGGGGCGCCACCGATACGGGCACCCTTTTTATCATGACCATATCGGTATCTGTTTTTCCGATCCCCATCCAATGCCGATACCCGTTGCGGGTATTGATCCACATCCCTATTTCCGAGTACCTCCGCTCTTAATGTAAATTCAGTATGTCGTGTTTCGTTCGGATAACGAAGCGTTCTTTCCACCTGCCGGACGGCAATTGACTTCTCAGGAAGAGCATCGATTCTGCTGTTTCGGGCTTCCAGAAGATTCAAGGGGATTTCAACCTTGGATTGATGACCCGATGAATTGCACTTTCAACACTACGCAGGCCATTGAACCGAAGGCCCATAGTGCCGGCGCCCGCTTTTAGTTGGGGTAGAAGTTCGGGGTCACGGACGGCACTCAAATCGGTTTCCATGGGAGTATGGTCGTGGGGGACATCGTGAATACGGCGTTTACGATTACCGCCATGGAGAGGGGTTCCCATCCACCCATCGGATTTCCGTTGAAGCGTAGACGGCCTCTCATACCGCAACGGAAAAACCAATGGACATATTATATTAAACACAGACAGCCCACCTGATCCGGTACTTCCCTGATGGGAGTCGACGTTGCTTCAAAATTCCTGCCGTAGGTCGGGGGAGCAGATTGGTAGGCACCCTAATACAGATCCTTGCAAAGGGAAACGGCCACAGTTGGCGAAATTCTATCTCATCATTTATAGCCAACGAAACATTACATTTTTCCTTCCTTGTCCCTTATTGAAGGGATGGGGTTGTGATAATACTGGGCGGTCACCCTTGTACCTTTAGCGTCGTCCCCCAATGGAATTTCAGAATTTATTGGATAACCTCAGGGAATGCGCACCAGTTATCGATACAATACTGTGGAAATTTTCCAGCCATTAAACGCCTTCTAAAATCACTATATTTTTCCCCGAACCATATTTCATCAAACCTGTTATCCCTAATGTTTCCCATTCGTTCAGAACTAAAGCAGCATGGGTGTACAAATCCATCTGCTGTAATGAACGTATTTTTAAAACCGATAATGCAATATTTTCCCGGTATAAAACCCGGTTTTGGGGGCTCTGGGTTCAAATTTTCAATAGTTTTATTTTCAGGAGAAGCCTCATTGTCACAGAGTTCAGGAGTGGCTGTTGCATTATCGCTTTCAGAAGAAGCCTCATTGTCACAGAGTTCAGGGGTGGCTGTTGCATTATCGTTTTCAGAAGAAGACGCATTGTCACAGAGTTCAGGGGGGGCTGTTGCATTATCGTTTTCAGAAGAAGACGCATTGTCACAATGTTCATGGGTTGCTATTAATTTTTCAATTTGATTGAGCATAACTTCATGATTAAAAGGAGTTTCTGTTTTATCAATAAATGATTTAAGATCCTTGGCCAAATCGGTCAGCTCTACAAGAGTAAGTCTTTCTTCAGGTTTAAATGGATGAATTATGTCGAAAACAATATAGTCGGCGCCGACCTCTTTACAAAAATTAAATATATTGGAAAGGGTTTGTATGTTTTCACGTTGAAGCACAAAAAATGTAACGAGTTCACATTTATGCTTCACCCCAGCCTCATTCCTGAATTTATTATAAGTTATTAGATTTTTTTTGACTGTATCAAAACGATCGACACCAACAATCGTTTTATATGTTTCACGATCTCCGGCATTGACGGAAATTCGTATATGATTCCATTTTATTTCTACCATCATTTTTGACAACTCATAATCCAGCGAAATTCCATTAGAGGTCAGTTGTCCTATAATGTTTTTCTTTCGGATGAGCTTCATTAATGGTTTAATATCAGGATATAACAGGGGCTCTCCCCCACCGACAAGTTCAACTGTTCTCAAGTTGGGAGGCACCGTTTCAAAGAGGTTTTCAAAGGCTTCAATAGGCAAAATAGATGCCAGTTCATTCTTCCTGTGCATTTTTAATTCTTCGGCATCAAACTGTCGCAACCAACACATTTTACATTTTGCATTGCACACAAAATTCAAAGGGCAGAGCCGAATGAGATCAGGGCCTGTCAGTGAATACTTTAGTGAGATACCGTACTCCACTAAATCAATCTCGGGATTCCCATTTGAATGGGCTTTAACTATCTTGCCGTCTATCAACATTTTATAGACAATACATTTTAACCTGCTTATCAAAGACACGTGATTTTCCTCCTAATTCTAAAGTGGGTATATAATATCATCCCTACGCATATGAAATTAATTGTACTTGCTATATTTTTTTCGAAAAACGCTTTTCGCAAACAACATCATTACGTCAACAACATCATTACGGCAACTTTTTTTTGCGTCGATTCTGTCTGCCGAATGAGTGAGCTATACAAGAGGTCACGCTAGGAATGCCGGTTACCCGGCCCCCCCCCGAATAGATCCCACCGCATTAAACTCCGGCCTTGGTAAAAAAGATTTCCGCAGACCACTCTTTCTCAGCCATTTATAACAATGCAGCCGGTATTACCTGTCAAGGTTTATAAGATTACATAGAAAAACGGCGAGAAATACCCGACACGAAACAGCTGATATCTCGGGAATTTCCTTAGAGACATCGCAAGGGGAATAGCCGACATGAAGAAAGAAGTAAAGGCAAAAAACAGTGATGCAGCCGTCAAACAAACAATCCCCACGGAGAGTGTAAAGGCGCAACCCCGGAAAAAATGTCCCAAACGCGGCAAGCGTTATTCTCGAGCAGTTAAGGATGAAATCCTGAAATGGTCGACGGAACATTCCGCGGCCGACGTCGCCGTTAAGTTCGACGTATCCGAAACCACCATCTTGATTTTTACCATTTTTACGTTCACAAGCAGAAGACCTGCGGACTCTTTATCGAGGATGACTTTTCCCGGTTCATTACAGGCTGGGCGATGGCGCCGAGCGAATCGGCGGATCCCGTAATCGCATGTTTCGAGGAGTCTGTTCAGCGTTACGGGCGTCCCGAGGGTGTCCTGCGAAGGACGGTCACCTCCGAGGAGATCGCCGACGGTGGACATCCTCAGCGCCGTTCGTAAAAGACAACAGGGCATTTGCCGCCTGGATTTGTAGTTCTCCTGGAAATAGCGTAGAATGGGTAAGCGCTTTTGGTATTGATTCGCGGGGATCACGGAGTGATTCATCCCGGGGGAGTCGCCGTTATCCGAGGGCCCGCGCATTTTCAACCATTAAGACAGGGGGGACCAATGGTGAGAAAATTGAGGGTGGACAGAAGGAGAAACGGCGCCACAAGGAAAACCGGTAATAATCTGGATCGGCTTTACGTGAACAAGAAAGGAGAGGATATCGTCAGCAAGCTGCGCATGCGATGTTGCGACGGCTTTATCAACTGGAACGGCTCGGGGATGCGGGAGCTCATCAAGGTTTGCGATAGATGCCCGCTTTGCAATGCCGTCCTGGATACCCGCAAATATCCGGAAGGGCTCCAAAACGTGTGAGCGCCATTTCGGAGCTGCCCGTCAAGGTGATCGAGTGGAGCTGTGCCGAGTCGGTATTTAAGGCTTCGGGCCATTGCATTACGGTTGTATTGATGATCCGATTAGGGCAGCCGGGGAAAATAAGTACAATAAAATGACGGTTGAAAGGATTATGGCTGAAATAATCGAGCTTAAACGGGAGGGGTATAATTGGCTCTCCATGGAGGAAGCGGCCGAGGTGGGGGAGATGGTGGGGTACGGGTATGACGGTGAGGATCCGGCCTTGTATATCTTTTTTTTGGTCAACCATATCTCGGCGCTCATGAACGACGGCGAACAAGCGCCCGGGCTCGGCGATTTGCCGGAGAATGTTCGGAACTGGTATGCCCGGGCACTCGATATCGTTGAAAGGGCGGAAAGCGACGGCGAACCGGGCGACTGACAAATGTCAACAAACGACAAAATCGCCGGGGCGCCCGTCCCCGGGGATAATTGAGTAAAAGGATCGAAATATTTGTTTACAGGGGCGGGGATATCGTTTTATAGAAGATGATTCACGGAAAAGAGGCATATTGTTACAGGGCTCACTGAAGAATCAAAAGGTTAAATGGTGAATCGCAGCTATGAAATTCGATGATATCAACATCTCCATTATCACCCATCTAAAGGACGGCAGGATACCTTTTAAAAAGATCGCCGACGATCTGTCCATCGCCGAAGGCACCGTAAGATCCCGGGTAAGAAAACTAAGGGAGGAGGGGGTCCTCCAGATCTCGGGACTGGTGGATCCGGAGGCCATACCGGATCAGTACGTGGTCATGGTCGGGGTGAACGTCAAGGACATGGACCTTGTCAAAAAAGGAGAGGAGTTCAGCACCCTGAGGGGGGTCACCTCGGTATGCGTGGTCACCGGGCGGTTCGATCTGATTCTCATGGTCATGCTGAAGAAGGGATACGGCCTTCTGGAGTTCTACACGGACGAGGTCAAGAAGATCGAAAACGTCAGGTCCGTGGAGACCTTCGTGGTTTACAAGAGTTTCAACCTCAAGGTTCCCCTGACCCGTTGAGTCCCCTTTTCCGGGGCTCCCCGCCCCGGATGCCGTAACAGGGGGCCCAATGCCCGGCGGTCGCGGGATTCCCGCCTCCCCCGGGCCTCCTCGGCAAGTCCCTCTTTCTCCCGTTTCCAGTGAAATTCCAAAGGGCTTTACGGGCCGGGGCAGTCGCTGCTAGGTTTTCAGCCCAATGAATCCAAGGCTTTGTGAATTGGCGGCCGGTGATTTCAGAAAACTGAGCCGCGGTTGGCGGGCGTGCCGGAGTCACATGCGCTTACCCTGCTTTACGGGCCCGTTAAAGTTGACATGCCCTGCCGATTTTGTCATATTTAAAGAACTTGAATCATTGTCCTCTCCATTGACAGCGCATCACTCCGACAGTCAATGATCGTAAAACCGGATGCCGGCACCCCGGCCTCCTCTTCTAAAAAAGCAATCGGTGCGGCACCCTCCCATGGGGCCTGTCGTCCGGGGATTTTGCCCGGGGCAAGGCCTCCGGCGGCTTACCACGATTTATTTTAAAACGGTTACGGTTACCGGAGCTTTCGGGTCCGGTTATCTGTTCTTTTTCCGGCCGGGCGTGCCCCGGACAAGGAGTCGATCTGATGGGCATCGGCGGCAAGGTGATACGGGGAAGCATCCTGTCGGTCCTCGCGGGCAGCGTTGTCATCTGCCTTGCCCTGAACTTCCTGTTCGAAAAGGAGATGGCGGATCGGAAGAACGTGATTCGCAAGGAAAACGAAGAGCAGATCGTTCGCGAGCTCAAGGCGCGCATCGACACCGTTTTCGCCATGGTGGAAAAAATGGCCATGGAAGGCGATACCGACGGGAGGGCAAGGAAAAGGGCCGCAAGGGCCGTGAGGGGGATTCGGTTCGGCGACAGCAATTATGTCTGGGTGAACCGGCTCGATCCGGAAAGGCCCTCGGGTGCCCTTTCGGTTGTTCACCCGGACCGTGCCGTTGAGGGCAGGAACCTGTCCGGGATGATAGACCTGGACAACTGCGAGATGATCTACCACGGGGGAAGGATCTATCCGCCGGACCACCCCGCCGTATCCCATGTGGCGGCAACGGATATCATCGGCGCATTCAACAGCCTGTCCCTTACGGCGGGAAGGGGAAGGGTCGCCTATTACTGGCCCAAGGTGATACACGGCATGAGGACCCGGGTGGGGTATCGCAAGATCACCTATATTCGATATTTCCCCAGGTGGCGGTGGATCATCGGCGCCGGCGCCTATGCCGATCATATCGACCGTATCGTCGCCGATGAGATCGCGGGGACCGAAAAGGCCCGTTCGTTTCTCATCTCCATCATCTTCTCCGTCGTGGCGGCGGCAACCCTCACCGTCGTGGGAGCCCTTCTTATCCTCATCAACAGGGTCGTTCTCGCCCCCCTGGAAGAACTCAGGAAAACCGTGAGCAGCATCGACCAGAGCGGGGCGAGCCTCGGGGAGTGGGGGCGGGGACAGAGCGAGTTCGCCGACCTGCTCTCCGGGGTCAACAACATGCGTCGGGCCATCACCGAAAAGATCGACGAGCTGAAGAGGGAGAACCGGGAGCGAAAACAGGCGGAGGCGAACCTCGCCCTCCTGAACCGGACCCTGGAGCAGCGGATCGACGCGCGAACATACGAGCTCGAGGAGAGCAACCGCTCCCTCCTTCACCTCAAGGCGGCCTTCCAGCAGTCCATCGACGGCATCGCGGTCACGGACATGGAGGGCTTTGTCCGCTTCGTGAACCTTGCGTGGGCCGAGATGCACGGTTTTCATGAGGATGAGATCATCGGAAAGCACCTGGGGATGTTTCACGTGGGGCGAAAGATGGAAAGGGAGTTCGAGTCTTTCGTGGAGTCCATGGCCTGGCAGGGTTCCAGCGAGGACGAGGTGGGGCACATGAGAAAGAACGGTACGGTTTTTCCCACCTGGATGAGCATGACCGTATTGAAGAACGAGGAGGGGGAACCGGCCGGCATGGTGGCCATCGTGAGGGAGCTTACCGAGCGAAAGCGGGCCGAGGAGGAGCTGAGAAGGGCAAAGGAGGCGGCGGAGATGGCTTCCATTGCAAAGAGCGTGTTCCTTGCGAACATGAGTCACGAGATAAGGACCCCCATGAACGGCATCATCGGCATGCTGGACCTTTTGCGGGACACCGTGCAGACCTCCGAGCAGGGGGAGCTCACGGAGTTTGTGGCAAAGAGCGCCGACAACCTCCTCTCCATCATCAACGATATCCTCGATTTCTCGAAGATCGAGGCGGGAAAGCTGGACCTGGAACGGATCGAGTTCGACCTCCTCGAGATCGTGGACGAGATCTGCGACCTCATGGCTCTCCGGGCGGCAGAAAAGGAGATCGAGTTCATCTGCCTCGTGAGGGGGGATGTGCCCCCCCGCCTCATGGGGGACCCGGGCAGGGTTCGCCAGATCCTCACCAACCTCTGCGGCAACGCCATCAAGTTCGTGGAGGAGGGGGAGGTGTTCCTGGAGGTTTCGGCGGGAAGGGAGACGGAAAAGCGGGTGGAGCTGCTCATGGAGGTGCGGGACACGGGGATCGGGATTCCCGAGGAGCGCATGGGGATCCTCTTCGAGTCCTTTACCCAGCTGGATGAGTCCACCACGCGCAAGTACGGGGGAACGGGCCTGGGCCTTGCGATCTCCAGGCAGCTTGCCGAGATGATGGGAGGAAGGATCGACGTGGAGAGCGAGCTTGGCAAGGGGTCGAAATTCTATTTTTCGGCGCCCTTTGAAAAGCAGCCGGATCAGGGTGAGGGGTGGCGGCGCCTTGTTGGTGGAGAGCGGCGCGAAATCCTGGTGGCCGTGCAAAACCGCTCCACGGCCCGGGTGTTTTCCGAATATTTGAGGTCGTGGGGGGTGGGGTGGGTTCCGGTTGAAAGCGGGGAGGAGGCCCTTGGGACCCTCCTTGCCGCCGCCCAAAGGGGAGAGGCGTTCGAGATTGCCGTGATCGACGGCGCGTTGTCCCTGGAAGACGGCGAGGGCCTCGGGCGGGCGATCGCGGAGCAGGAGGTCCTTTCCCGGACAAGGCTCATCTCCCTTGTCTCCACCGGGACAAGGGAGCCCGCCGGGCCGGGAAACGAGATCATCCTGAAAAAGCCGGTCAAGAAACGGAACCTTTACCGCTCCCTCTGCTCCATATACCTGCCCGGGGAAAAGACGGGCCTCGATTCACGGGCCCGGGAGAGTGGGGGGGAAAGGGCAAGCGCCCCGGGAAACGGGGACGCGGGGCTCAGGGTGCTCCTTGCCGAGGACAACCCCATGAACCAGAATGTGGCCGTGAACATGCTGAAAAAACTGGGGCACAGCGTGGTGGTGGCGGCCACGGGAAGGGAGGCGGTGGATGCATTCGAACGGGAGCGGTTCGACATGATTCTCATGGACGGCCAGATGCCGGAGATGGACGGTATCTCGGCCACCGTTGAGATCAGGCGCCTCGAGGCGCTCGTCCCGGGAGCTTCCGGGGAGGGGCGGATGCCCATCGTGGCCGTCACGGCCAATGCAATGAAGGGGGACAGGGAACGGTTTCTGGAAGCGGGGATGGACGACTACATCGCAAAGCCCATCAAGAGAAAGGATCTTGCCGAGGTGATTTCCCGCTGCCTTATATCAAACAAAGGAGGCCAGATGAAATTACATCCGGAAACACCCGCCCGCGCGGGGGAGGGGGAGAAACCCATCAACATGGAAGAGCTCATGGAGATCATGGACGATGATGTGGAACTTCTCAAGGATTGTTTCGACAGCTTCATGGAGAGCTTCGTAAGCCACCTCGATTCCATAAGGGGCGCCATCGAGGAGAGGAACCCCGTGGAGCTTGACAAGGCGGCGCACACATTCAAGGGCACATTGAAATATCTTGCGGCCGAACCCGCCGCCGATGCCGCCTATCGCCTGGAGGAGATGGGAAAGGTGAAACGGCTGGACGCGGCGGACCAGGCATTCACGGACCTCTGCCGGGAGTGCGACAAGGTCAAGTCGTTCATGGAGCGGGTGGATATCGGCGGCTGACCCGCCCTGTTCAATTTAAGTTTGCCTGATTCGCCGGGTTGATGCTAAGGAGGAGGGGTGTGAATAAAGCCCCCTTTTCGGGGGGCGTGACGGAGCAAACCCCTCGAACAGGATGAAAAACAGGACATGAACTTTTCAAACGAAGAGCAGGCAAAGGAAGCGATCGAGGCGTGGCGGGAAGATCCCCCCAAGGCCCAGTTGATGAAGATCGGGAATGCGATGGAATCACTTGATCTGAACGAGATGTACTACGAACAGAAGGGGAGCGACAAGGCCTTGGAAAGAGTCGGAAAAATACGAGCGATTCTCGAAAAGCGCCGGGAGGAGCTTTCCGCCGGGTAACTTGAACCGCTCCCCCGGGACACCGGGGGAGGGTTTCTCCGGGTTATGCCGGCGACTGATCCTCTTCCTGGAGCCTCTCGAATATGGACCGGATCAGGTGTTCGGTGAAGAAGTTGAGGTTCTCGAACTTGACGCCGATTCCCTCGTGGGTGGTCCTGACCACGCTGCAGGTAAACTCGATGGGGGGCTCCCCGTTGGGATGGGGGGAGGTCAGGGTGAGTTCCTGGCCCAGGTCGAAGGAGGAGGGGGTCCTGATGAACAGCCCGCCCATGCAGATATCCGAGATAAGGGCCTTGCGTTGTGAATCCCCGGTATCGTAATCCACCCTGATCAGGCAGGGAAGCCTGGGATGGGCGCGCTTCCCGTCGGAGGGAGCGGCGTGCCGATCCCGCAGCAGGAGCAGCTGCTCCTCGAAGAGGACCCGCTGCTGTTCGGCATCCAGCTCTCCGCATGAATCGAAAAGATCGTTGAAAAAATCATACTCCATCATCTCTTCGTCGGTAATCGTGGTCAGCATTGAAACGGCTCCTTATGGTTGTTTGCAAAAATCAGGTTCAGATTAGAATATGCCGAAGCATCCGTCAACGTAAAAGACCTGCCGGGGGCAGCGACCCATTGTAACCCGCGCGTTTGTAACCCGCGTGTTTGTAACCCGCGCGTTTGTAACCCGCGCGTTCGCCCGCTCATGCCCAGGTCGCCGATGCCCATGCGTATCAAATCATTATGGTTTGAATTCATCATATGCAAAATTCACATGTGACTGTCCATCCCGCAGGGCGTCGGGAAACGGGGCGCTCGGGGAGGTTTCCCCTCCACCCGCCAAAACCTTTGCCGCCTCCCCGGGGCAGGACAACTCCCGTTCATTCGCCCCGTATCCGGGCATGATCGCCCCGCCCCGGGGATCCGCGCGACGCAGGCCTGCTGCCGAATTCGGTATCCCTCCCGCCTCTTGCCGGCCCCCCCGGATAATCCAGTTGTTGAAAGTTGACTTAAAACAGTGTAACTATTCTGTAATTGTTTATCACTTGCTTATTCGTGCTTGTCGCGTGTGCATCTCGACCATTGACGCCGGGGTTATACGGGTATGACTATAAAAAGGGCTCTGCCGCCGCGGGTTTCCGTGAAGGATTCCATCGCGACGAAGCTTCTAAAAGCTGTTTTTTCAATATACCTTATCGTGACAGTCGCGGTGACCGTGACCCATATGGTTGCCGAGTACTCCCATACCAAGGAGAATGTCAGGAACGAGTTGAAGAACGTTCAGGACTCCTTCGAGCCCGGCCTTGCAAGGGCCCTCTGGGATCTGAACACCGACCAGATGGAATCCATTTACATGGGAATGGTGGGCATCCCCACGGTGATCGGCGTGGAGATCAAGGACGAGGACGGAACCGTGGTGGGAAGCATCGGCATAACCCCGGACCAGGGGAAGGACGGCGCCCTGGGCCCCATTTCCGGAAACCTCTTCTGGCACTCCGAGTCGGTCTATTTTATCCATAACGAAAAGCGGATAAACGTGGGCACGGTGATCTCCTATTCCAGTTCAAGGGTGGTGATGGAGAGGGTGAAACTGGGTTTTATCTTCATCATCGTCAATGCCGTTATTAAGACCGTTGCCCTTTGGGGGCTGTTCCTGTGGCTGAGCCGGAAGATGCTGGCAAGGCCCCTTGCCGAGCTCACAATGGCCGCGAACCGGCTGGAGATGGAAAACCTGGGAAGTTCCATGGTCCACCTCGAAACAGGGGAGCGCGACGAGCTCAAGGTGTTGGAGGAGGCCTTCAACGGAATGGTGGGAAAGCTCAGGACTTCCAGGGAGAGCCTCAGGCAGGAGATCAAGGAGCGGGAGGATGCCGAACGGATGGTCCGGGAGTTGAACCGGGAGCTGGAAAACAGGGTGGCCATTCGCACCGATGAGCTGGAAAAATCCCTGGACACCGTGAAAAGAACACAGAAGCAGCTCGTTGAATCGGAAAAGATGGCGGCCCTTGGCGGGCTTGTGGCGGGGGTCGCCCACGAGATCAACACCCCGGTGGGGATCGGCATCACCATGAGCAGCTATCTCGGCGAAAAAACCGTGAGGATGAGCGAGGTTTACTCGGGCAAAAGCATGTCCCGGCGCGATTTCGAGGAGTATCTGTCCACTGTTTCCGAGGGGGTCAAGACCATCCTCAACAACCTGATCCATGCGGGGGAGCTGATCACGAGCTTCAAGCAGGTGGCCGTGGACCAGTCCAGCGAAAATCGCCGTGAATTCGAATTAAAGGCGTACATGGAGGATGTGGTGGCCGGCCTGAAGCTGAAGATCAGGGGAGCCGGACACCGGGTGATCATAAACTGCGGGGAGGAGATCTTCGTGGACAGCTACCCCGGTTCATTTTCCCAGATCATCACGAATTTCATCATGAACTCCCTGATTCACGGGTTCGAGGGGGTGGAAGGGGGGGAGATCGTCATCAACGCCTCCCTTTCGGGCGAAATTCTGCACCTGGACTACCGGGACAGCGGCGTGGGCATGGGGGAGGAAAACCTCAAGCAGATCTTCGACCCCTTTTTCACCACCAAGCGGGCAAGGGGGGGCACCGGTCTGGGGATGCATATCGTGTACAATATCGTGACCCAGAAACTCGGCGGCAGTATCCGCTGCAGCAGTTCCCCCGGCAGGGGGGTCCTCTTTACATTGAGAATCCCCCTGAACCGGGGACCTGATGGGGAGTTGTCCCCATTCGCGCATTAACACGGTCAAACGTGACCCGATATCCCAAAAGAGAAAATGCCTTGAACAATAAGGATAATTGGTTTTGTCATCTATTATTGTCGGGTAGCTTTCGTATTCATTTGTAAGTCCCCCGGCCTTGGCCGGGGGATACGGTCAATTACCCCCAGAGCCATGGGAGCGTTGTCTTCTGCCGCGCTTCAAATGCCGCGATTGGGCAGACGTTAACCCCTTTCGGATCGTTCCGGGGCGAAACGGCGGTCCCCTGTCGGTCTTTTGCGGACTGTCGCCGTGCGTGGGTATCCATCCCGATGGATACCGTTGTGCCGCCGGGGGTTGTAATAAGGCCCCCGGCGAGGTTTACCGTGAATCGGACCCCCGGGTTGGACCGGATCTCCTCCATGAGGAGTGCCGCCTCCTCCGGGGCGACCGTAACGGGAAGGATTCCGTTCAGGATACAGTTGCCCTTGAAGATATCGGCGAACCGCGATGAGATGAGCACCCTGAACCCGAAATCGTGAAGGGCCCACGGGGCATGCTCCCTCGAGGAGCCGCATCCGAAATTATCCCCGGCAACGAGTATGGAAGCCCCCTCGAAGGCCGGGGCGTTCAGTTCGAAATCGGGGTTCGGTCCCCCGTCCTCCCTGTACCGCATCCCGTGGAAGAGGTGCTTGCCCAAACCCTTTTTTTCGATCACCTTCAAAAACTGTTTGGGAATGATCTGGTCCGTGTCCATGTTTGCCTCGGGCAGCCTTGCCGCGACCCCCGTATGTTGTTCCATCGTTTTCATTTTTCTGCCTCCTTTGCGGGATACTGGAAATCCCCATTGTTTTATTAATAAGGTGTTCGGGGAAAATGCCGGTCATTCCGCTGCCGTGATACCGGTGGAACCGTGCCGGCGGGTTGTCCCCGTTATACGAGGGCATATGAAGATGCCCCGTCGAAGGTGCCCCCTGTTTTTTCCCGACTTGCGGCAGGCTTCAGGGGGCCTGGTGGCGTTGTTTGTTGTTGGTCGGAGGGGGAACGCCTGCCGGGCGGCATCGGGCCTTCAGGTAAAAGATCGCTCCCGGTGGTAAACGTTCCTTCCGATTTTTTTGAACAATGAATCGATTCCGCCGATTCCGGTTCAGAGGGCGTCCGGAGAGACGATCCGCCCCGCCACCGCCGAAGCCGCCGCAACCCGGGGAGAGACCAGATGGGTCCTGCTTCCCTCTCCCTGTCTTCCCCTGAAGTTCCGGTTGGACGTGGAAGCGCAGCGTTTTTCCGGCAGGAGGAAATCGTCGTTCATGGCAAGGCACATGGAGCATCCGGGTTCCCGCCATTGAAATCCCGCAGCCTTGAAAACAACGTCCAGTCCCTCCTGTTCCGCCGCCTCTTTCACGGCGACGGAGCCGGGCACCACCATGGCGGTCACGCCGGCCGCCACCTTTCTGCCCCTTACCACGCCGGCGGCTTCCCTCAGGTCCTCGATCCGCCCGTTGGTGCAGGACCCGATGAACACGTTGTCCAGAGGGATTTCGCCCATGGGGGTTCCGGGGGAAAGGCCCATGTAGGAGAGGGCTCCGGCCCATGTTTCCCGGTGCTTTTCATCCACCGAAGTATCGGGGTCGGGCACCTTTCCCGACACCTCCGTCACCTGTTCGGGGGAGGTGCCCCATGTGACAAGGGGCTCGATCTCCTCCCCATTGAGGCGGACCCGGGCATCGAACGAGGCCCCCTCGTCGGTGACAAGGGTTTTCCAGTACGCCTTCGCACATTGCCAGGCCTCCCCCGTTGGCGTATGGGGTTTTCCCGAGAGGTATGAGAAGGTCGTCTCGTCCGGGGCGATCATTCCCGCCCGGGCGCCCGCTTCAACGGCCATGTTGCAGAGGGTCATGCGCCCTTCCATGGAAAGGTCCCGTACCGCCTTGCCGCGAAATTCGATCACGTGACCGGTCGCGCCGGCGGTTCCCAGCTTCCGGATCACGGCAAGGGCCATGTCCTTTGCCGTCACGCCGGGGCGGAGGCTTCCGTCCACTTCAACACTCATGGTCTTCGCCTCTTCCGAGGGGAGGCACTGGGTGGAAAGGACACGGGCCACCTCGGAAGTGCCGATGCCGAAGGCAAGGGCGCCGAATGCGCCGTGGGTGGCGGTGTGGCTGTCACCGCAGACCAGCGTCATGCCGGGGTGGACAAATCCCGTTTCAGGGGCGACGACGTGGGTGATGCCGTTGCCCGGAGAATCCATGTCGTGGAACGTGATTTTCGCCTCTTCGCAGTTTTGGGCAAGGGCTTTGACCTGGGCCGCCGCCAGGGGATCGGTGATGCCCTTTTCCCTGTTCACGGTGGGCGTCACATGGTCGACGACGGCAAGGCAGGTTTCGGGCCTTCGAACCGTGAGCCCCTCTTCCCCGAGAATGGAAAAGGCAACGGGGCTGGTGACCTCGTGGATCAGGTGACGGTCGATATAGAGCACCGGGGTCTCCCCCCGGCCTTCGTGGATGAGATGGGCCCTTCGGATCTTTTCGTACAGTGTTCGCTTCATGCCGTCCTCCTTTAAGGATGGTTGGAGCCCCGTAACGGGGCGTTTAAAAAACGGTTGAATTTAACTGTGGAGAGTGTACGGTAGGTTGAAGAATGAGTCCAATTAATAGTCTTCACGTTGGGTATGAATATGATGCATTTGAGTTCCGTTGATCTGAATCTTCTGGTGGTGTTCGAGGCCGTTTACAGCGAGAAAAACCTCACCCGGGCGGGAGAGAAGCTGGGATTGACCCAGTCGGCGGTGAGCCATGCCCTGGCAAGGGTGCGGAAGCTTCTGGGGGACCCCCTGTTTGTGCGGAGCGGCGGGGGGATGGTGCCCACGCCGAGGGCCGAGGAGGTATACGCGGGCCTTGCGGGACCCCTCGGCGGGATACGCCGGGCCCTTGAACAGCCAAGGCCCTTTGTTCCCGAAGAGGAGGAAAGAACCTTTCTCCTCTCCATGTCCGATTACTGCGGTATGGTGATACTGCCGCCCCTTACGGCAAGGTTGCGAAAGGTCGCGCCGGGGATCGGTATCGCGGTCTCCCCCCTCTCATCGGACAGGACCCAGGAGGGGCTGGAAACAGGGGCCTTCGAGCTGGTGGTGGGGAATCGAAAGGTGGGGCCGGGCATCTTTCAGAGGCGTCTTTTCGTGGATGAATTCGTCTGCATGGTCCGCAAGGGGCACCCGGAAGTAAAAAGCGGCCTCTCCCTTGAAGGGTATCTTCGCCTCCACCATGGGGTTTTCGATTCGGGGGGAAAGGCGGACAGGCTGGTGAGGGAAGCACTGGAGAAGGAGGGGGTGAAAAGAAAGGTGGCCCTCAAGGTTCCCCATATCCTGGTGATTCCGAGGATATTGGAGAGCACCGACCTGATCGTGACGCTGCCGAGGAGGCTGGCCCTCTCCTTTTCACCGGCCGGGGAGTTCCGGCTCTTTTCCCCGCCCGTTCCCATCCCGCCCCTGGAGATCCTTCTCTACTGGCATGAGAAGTACAACAACGACCCGGCGATCCGCTGGCTTCGGGAAACCGCCTGTGCGGTTTTGGAAGAATTCGGCTAAGGGAGTTGTTTCCGGCGATATGTCCCGGCATTTCGGATGCGTTCGCTTGTCGGATTGCCGTGAAAAAGGGGTTTGCCCCGTGCCCTTGTCCGGAAAGTCGGGATTGTTGATCCTTGGGCCGGTCGCACGATCCGGCAAAGGCGAAATTATCTCGAATAGAGGAGGGGGAGAAGCATGCGCCGGTATGGATTGATGCCCGGCTGCGTTGGATCTTCTTGTTAATGATGCCGTGAAGACAGCGCAAGGAACGGACCGACAGGCTGCCCGCGAGGAATCCCGGGCACGACGTTCACGTCGAATTACCCGTCCGCCCGCCCGGCTTCCTGGAGAACCCGGACGGGGGATGATCGGTGAAAAGGCGGTTTAAGGCGCGTGGCTGGTTCGCCGGGGTTACGGCTGAAATCCGTAGAGCTCCTTGAAGTAGTCGACGGTTTTTTCGAGCTCCCCTTCAAGGGGGGACTCAAACGGGGTCTTGCCGGTTTTCTCCTTGAACTCCCGGGCGGCTTCCGCCACCAGGGCGGGGTCCTCCATGAGGTCCTTGACGGTGAGGGCCAGGACCTTTGCCGCGTGGAGCATGCCCCTGTGCCCCGGGCCCGCGCCCACCTGGGCGGTGAGCTGCCAGGAGTGGCCGGGGGTACCCACGGCATAGCAGGCCGACAGGAACTGTCCCAGGGGAGCCGCCCAGGAGACGCCCCCCACGTCCGTGGAGCCCCCCAGGGTGACCCCCCTTCCGTGGATGGGAAGGATCTCGTCGCAGAGTTCACTAGCTCTGAGTCGCTCGAAAAATCCGGAGACATCCTTGGGGACGCTCGACAGCCTGGAATCGAAGTAGTTTTCGGGAAGCGTTTCTTGAATCCGGGCGGCAAAGTCCCGGTCCTCCCCGGTGAAGGCGGGAGGCCCCACCCGTTCCAGGTTCTTCTGGAGCAGGTTTTCAAGGACCGTGTTGGAGAGCAGGTTGGACGCGCCCCCCAGGAGAACGGGCTCCACCTCGGTTTCCGTCATCATGGCCGCGCCCCTTGCCACCTTGACCACCCGCCGGTAGACCTCCCGGGCCTGGTCCAGCCGGGGGGCCCGGACAACATACCAGACCTCGGCATCGGCCGGTACGATGTTCGGCGCATCGCCCCCCCGCGTGATGGCGTAGTGGATGGCCGCGCCGGGGATGATATGCTCCCTGAGGTAGTTGCATCCCACGTTCATGAGCTCCACGGCATCCAGGGCCGAACGGCCGTTGTGGGGATCCCCCGCCGCATGGGCGGTGCGCCCCTTGAACCGGAAGACCACATCGTACAGGGCCTGGAAGTTGAAGGAGACCACCGAGTTGACGTCCTCCGGATGCCATGTGAGGGCTGCGTCCACATCGTCGAACACCCCCTCCTTGACCATCCACTCCTTGCCGTTGGCGTTTTCCTCTGCCGGACATCCGTAGTAGCGGATCGTTCCCGAAAACTCCCCTTTCTCGATCTTCTCCTTGACGGCCATGCAGGCCGCCACGCAGGCGGTTCCGAAGAGATTGTGCCCGCAACCGTGGCCGGGCGCCCCCTTGACCAGGGGGCGCTTTACCGGTTCCGGAACCTGGCTGAGGCCGGGCAGGGCGTCGTATTCGCCGAGCACGGCGATCACCGGGGAGCCGGAACCGAATTCCGCCGAAACGGCCGCCGAGAGGCCCGCAACCCCCCGCTCAACGCGAAACCCCGCCTGTTCGAGGACCTCGGCATGGAGTTCCGACGATCTGTGTTCAAAAAGTCCAAGCTCGGCGTACTCGAAGATTCGGTCGCTGATCTCCGTGAATCGCTCTTTTTGGGATTCTATCCAGTTTTCCATATCGGTTGCCCTTTCTCCCATCGCGGTTTGTTGAATTCACGCTTTTATTAAGGTCGGCGCGGGCGCGGCGGCTTTTTGTCCGCAATTTCCGGAACCGGGGAAAACCCGTTCCCTCTCCCGCATCGGGCAACCCTACACATCCGTGTCCGGGAATGCAACCCGCTTTCAATGGAATACTGCCCGTGTATAAAGTCCGGAGTTGTTTTACCGACTACTCTATAATGCCGCCGGTAAGGGATTCCATATATCGCGATCGGTTTTCAGTGTCCGGTTGTCAACGGGAGCGTCAAACTTACCGTTGGGAACGTCTGGGCCTGTTTCGGCTGTTCCGGAGGGGAACACGTTCCGCTCCGGAAAGGCGAGGGCGGGGATCTCTCGTGGAGAACACACAGCCTCCATACCGGATGGATTGCCTCCCCGGGAAGGCGCGGGGCATTTGTTGACACCCCCCGGACCGGTGTGGTAGATCATTGGGACTTCAGTTTGAATGAGAGGTTGAAAATATGAATAAATACAATAATTTGTGTGAGCTCGGGTTTTCCCGGTACGAAATTTCCTGCTACCTTTCCCTGGTGAGCCGCCATCCCGTGAACGGCTCGCAGCTGAGCAAGCTTTCGGGAATCGCAAGGTCGAGAATCTACGATGTCCTGAGGAACATGGCCAGAAAGGGACTGGTAATGGAGGTGGAGAGCGGCCTCTATGTGCCCCTGCCCCCGGATGAGCTGGTCAGCAGGTTGCGGAACCAGTTTGAAACCAACATCTCCATGCTGGAAAAGGAGCTCGCGGAAATAGCCCAGGAGACCACTTATGAATATATCTGGGTGATGCGCGGCTATTCGGCGGTCATGGACAAGGCAAGGGAGATGATCGAAAGCGCCGAAAAGGAGCTGTATGTGAGGCTCTTTCCCAAGGAGGGAAAACGCCTGGGACAATACCTGAGGGATGCCGAGGCAAGGGGAGTTGGCATACGCTACGTGGCAATGGAGGAGGTCACGGACCGCTTTCATACCCAGGTACTGCACCCCGATTCCGGGAATCTGAAGGATTCCATGGGCGGCAGGTCCTTCGATATCATCGCCGATCGCCAGGAGGCACTTGTGGGAATATTCGAGGAGGGGGCCGAGGCCCTTTCCCCCATCAACTGGACAAGGAACCGCTGGTCCATAACCGCCAACCGGGACAGCCTTCGTCACGACTTCTACCATTACTTTCTGGACAAGACATACGATCGCGGCCTTTCCCTCACGGAAGCGGAACGGGAAATTTACGGATTTATCAAGGCCGACGACTGACCCCCCCCCCGTCATGTCGCCGCGAAACCCCATGGTTTCCGTATCCGCAAGGAGTGTCGTGAAAAGTGGCCCGAGCCGCGCCTTTCAAGGGATTCGGGAAGAGGGAATAAGCCCCCATTATTACCTTGACATCCGGTTGTCGATTTAACATATTGCCTCCTTGCGACAGGTATTATTACTTATTTATAAGTAGGTAAAAATACTCGTCATGGAATCGGCGACGGCGCTTCGGGGAATTGTGCGCCCTGTTCCGCTTTGAAAATGATGTCCGATTGCTGTATTTGCACTGTCCTGGAGGCTGCGGTTATGGGGGAAAATCCGTCTTACGAGAATTTGAAAACGAGAGTCCTTGAACTGGAAAGGGAAGTCGGGAGGCTCCGGAAGATAAATGCCGCCCATGGGCAAAACGATGCCGCCGGCTCCTCGGCCCCCGGTGGGAACGGTGATGGGCAAAACGGATGCATCGGCACGGAGGATTCCCTTGAAGAGCGTCTCGACAGGTACCTCGGGCAGGGTGAAAAGATGGAGGCGATCGGTACCCTTGCCGGCGGAATCGCTCATGATTTCAATAATATCCTCTTTCCCATCGTGGGGTACACCGAGATGACCCTTGCCGAGCTTCCCGAAGGATGCGAGCTCCATCAGAACCTGAGGGAGGTGCTCAAGGGCGCGGACAGGGCCGGTGAGCTGGTGCGAAAGATCCTGAGGTTCAGCGGCCGGGAGGGCAGGAATCTCAAACCGGTGAGGGTACAGCAGGTGCTGGCGGACAGCCTGGCCAAAATCGCCCGTTCCACCCCGGACAACATTGTCGTCAAGAGCGATATCGATCCGGATTGCGGAACCGTGAGGGCGGATCCCGTGATGATTCACCGGATGATCACGAACCTTTGCAGCAATGCCGGCCGCGCCATGGCAAAAGAGGGCGGCACCATCGAGGTGGGGCTTTCGCGGGTCCGAAGCGAACCGGGCAAGCCGGTACTCTCCTCCATGGGAAACGACGCATCCCTGCTGCTGACGGTTGGGGATTCGGGGGAAGGAATGGATTTTCTCCAGAAGGAGAAGATTTTCGAACCCTACTTCACCACCCGGGAGAAGGGAAGGGGAACCGGACTGGGGTTGTCGGTGGTCTACGGGATCGTTAAACGCCTGGGAGGGGAGATCCGGGTGGAAAGCGCCCCGGCCAAAGGGACCCGGTTTTCCATTTTCCTGCCCGTGAACGATGAGCGATCAACTTTCCCGGGGCAGGTCTCCGGTGCCGGAACCGGGGGGCGATGCGATTCCACCCCGATCAATACGGATCTTTTTGAAACGGCGTCAAGATAAACATCGCCGGCCGCCCGGCCGCGCCTGGAATGTACCCTTGCTGCGGGGAGTTCAGGAAGGGTACGGAATCGTTGAAAGCGGCCGGTTAAATGGATGATCCTCTTCCGTCCCCCCCGTATGCCCCATTTTATCCATCCCCTTTAAAATTGCCTCCGCCTGCCTATTGTAAGACCATGTAATCCTGGTGGCGCGTGGGGTTCCCGAACGGGAATTCGCCCGGCAAGAGAGATGGGTATTCCTTCCCCTGCATCACGAACATGCCGCGTCTCCGGTTTACAAGGGTTCCCGCTGCTATTTTTCCGAGAAGTTGTTCAGGGAGGTGAACCATGTCGATTCGGGATAAAAAGGTGGTCGTCATCGGTGGAAGTTCCGGTATCGGCCTGGCAACGGCGGTTGCGGCAAAGGAGGCCGGGGCGGTGTTGATCATCGCAAGCCGGAGCAGGGAGAAGCTGAGTCTCGCCCTGGAAAGCGTGGGCGGGGATGTCGAGGCCCATATCCTCTCCATAACGGACGATGGGGGCGTGGAGACCTTTTTCGACAATCTCGGGCCCGTGGATCACGTCGTGGTGACGGGAAGCGAAGTCTCCACCGGAACAATCCACGACATGGCTCCGGAGGAGGCCCTCGCCTCCATGGACAGCAAGTTCTGGGGGCCCTACAGGGTTGCCAGGGCCGCGCGGATCAACGACGGAGGGTCCCTCGTGCTGGTCTCCGGTATTCTCAGCCGCAGGCCCCAGCCGGGCGCCGTCCTCCTGGGGGCGGTCAACTCAGCGGTCGAGGCCCTGGGAAGGGGGCTGGCCCTGGAGCTCGCGCCGGTCCGGGTAAACGTGGTCTCCCCCGGCCTGGTGGATACCCCGATCTATCACCATATGCCGGAGAGGTTGCGGGCCCGGTTCTTCGAGAGCGTGGCCGGCACCCTTCCGGCGGGGCGCATCGGAAACCCCGAGGATGTGGCCGCCGCGATCATCCTCCTGCTTGAGAACGCGTACATAACCGGAACCGTAATCGATGTCGACGGCGGCGGACTCCTGGTTTAGGTTGAACCTTCCGCGCCGGATGATCCGTTTTGGTTCAGCTTTTCATTTTGGAATCAGGGTGTTGTGATCCGATAAAGCCTTCGCCTGCTTTTCACCACCACAGATCGGCTTTTCAAGTAACGAGACCGGTTCCGAGATAAGTTCCGGGAGTTTGGGATTTATCTGCAATCATGGTAGGTGGACTCAATGATGACGGTCCCGTAAATAAGCCCATGAGCGTTTTTACGACCACAACCCGCTGTATTCGACTCGACCGATTAGTGCGTCATGGTGTTCTCGAATAACCGGGATTGGATTTTTTTACGGGGGCATCAAAGTTGACACCGCCGTCGATTTTATTTTGACGAGGCAATAAAAAAGGACTTACGGTTTCTACCGTAAGTCCTTGAATTTTTTTGTGGTGGGCCGCGAAGGAATCGAACCTTCAACCTACTGATTAAGAGTCAGGTGCTCTGCCTAGTTGAGCTAGCGGCCCACTTGTTTTTGTTTGTTGACGGAACGTAACCTTTATTCCCCGTATGCATGTTTCAAACAATGCAATCGATGCTTGGGGTGGTGGGCCGCGAAGGAATCGAACCTTCAACCTACTGATTAAGAGTCAGGTGCTCTGCCTAGTTGAGCTAGCGGCCCTTTCGGTTTTTCGCCCGTCAAAAACAAGATGGCTTTTAGCAGCCGATGAACGACATGTCAAACCTTTTTTGTGAAAAACTTGGCCTTCCTTGAAAAAAACAGGTGACTCTCGGAACGGGTCAGTCTGCCCAGTCCCCTCCCTTGGCCCGCCGCAGGCGTTTTTTGTCGTGTTTCCAGGAACCCTTTTGCCGCTTCTTGTCCCCCGGCTTGTCGGGGAGGGGAAATACCTCTTCGGGATCCGGTTTGGGTTTGGTTTTCCCCGGGCCCGGCGCTTTTTTGGATTCCGCCTTTTTTTCGGGCAGGGGAGGGGCGGTAAAACAGCCCTCGGGAATAAATCTTGCCGTCACCAGCTGGGTGCCGGTGGTGTAAAATACCACCCCGTTTTCCTCCGACAGGTGGGTTTGGACCGTGAGGAGAACCGGGGACCTGTCCCTTCTTTTCCCCAGCCGCAAGGCAAACTCCCTGTCCGTTGAAAGCACCACCCGCTCCTCCTCCCTCGGGAAGAGCCCCCGTTTCAGAACGGCCCCGTGGGCTTTCTCCCGGATGCAGGTGTACAACAACCTGGGAGGATCCTCCCAGGGTTCGGGGCGGGGCAACTTTTCACGGTCCACCGCGCGGATCAGGTTCTCCCGGATCTCGAAGGAGGGGTTCGGAAGGGTGATGAGGAGCTCGTCCAGAAGGCCCCTTCGCACATGCCGCCACCCCTCCTCCTCGGAAAGGGCCTTGAGCAGCTCCTTGATCTTGATATACCCCGAACGGTCGGGAACCAGCCCGAATTCGAATGGGCTGCGTCCGAGGACATAGGCGAGGAATTTTGAAACCTGTTTGTTTTGAAGAGATCGTCCCATAGTATATATTGACCTTGAATAGGGGGTCTGGTATTTTCCTTCCGGGCATTCAAGCCCTTGAAGATCGACGGTTTCACGGCCCGGCGGCATCCAGGGTCGCCCGGGCGGGTTCGCGGCCCGGCGGCGTCCGGGGGGCAGGGGCCCGCCTTGCCGGGATCCGCGGCCCGGAAAGATCGATTCATCCCTCCGGGGCCTGTTTTCCTTGTCGCTTCATAGATCTTGGAACAGAGAAAAAATGTCAACAATATAATGATTTTTAATATGAAAGGATATTGGCCGAGATGAACGTCGAAAAATCCCGCAAACTTTTTGATGAGGCCGCCCACGTGATTCCGGGCGGCGTAAACAGCCCCGTGCGGGCGTGCAAATCCGTGGGCATGGACCCGCTTTTTATCGAAAGGGCGGACGGTGCGACCCTGTTTGACGCGGACGGGAACAGCTATATCGATTACGTGGGGTCCTGGGGCCCCATGATCCTGGGGCATCGGCACCCTTCCGTGACGGCGGCCGTCACCGGGGTCCTTGAAAGGGGCACGAGTTTCGGCGCGCCAACTGACCTGGAGATCGAGCTTGCCGAAATGATCATCGACATCGTTCCCTCCATCGAGATGGTCCGCATGGTGAACTCGGGAACCGAGGCCACCATGAGCGCCATCCGCCTTGCCAGGGGGTACACGGGGCGGGACAAGATCATCAAGTTCGACGGATGTTACCACGGCCACGCGGACATGCTCCTGGTGGAGGCGGGCTCGGGTATCGCCACCCTCAATATCCCCGGCAGCCCGGGGGTTCCCGCTGCCGTGACGGAACATACCGTGTCCCTTCCCTACAACGACCTTGCGGCCGTGGAGAAGGTGATGGCCGAAAAGGGGGACGAGATCGCCTGCCTCATCCTGGAGCCGGTTGCCGGAAACATGGGGATGGTGCCCCCTGCCGAGGGGTTCCTGGCGGGGCTTCGCAAGATCACCGAAAAGCACGGTGCCCTCCTGATCTTCGACGAGGTGATGACGGGCTTCAGGGTGGCAAAAGGCTGCGCCCAGGAGCTCTACGGCATCACTCCGGACCTCACCTGCCTGGGCAAGATCATCGGCGGCGGCCTTCCCGTGGGCGCCTACGGCGGCAAAAAGGAGATCATGGCCCATATCGCCCCCAGCGGCCCTGTTTACCAGGCGGGCACCCTTTCCGGGAACCCCCTTGCCATGGCCGCAGGGATCGCCACCATGAAGGAGATTTCCAAACCCGGATTTTACGAGGACCTGGCGGAGAAGACCCTGAAGCTTACCCGGGGACTTTCGGCGATCCTGGAAAAAACGGGCATCCCCGCCCAGGTGGGGAGCATCGGTTCCATGATGGGCCTGTTTTTCACCGATGTCCCGGTGAAGAACTTCGAGGATGCCAAGACAAGCGACCTTGATCGCTTCTCCAGGTATTACAGGGGCATGCTGGAGGCGGGAATCTACCTTGCCCCCTCCCAGTTCGAAGCCGGTTTCATGTCCGCCGCCCATACTGAGGCGGATATCGAGAAAACCCTCGCGGCGGCGGAAAAGGTTCTTTCGGAACTTGCCTGATCAAACCGAGGGACCCCGCGCTATGCGGCGTGGGGAAGGAAGGCGCGTCCATGCCGGGCGTGAAACAAGATGCCCCTCCAGGGACCCGTTCCATGGGGGGGCTTTTTTATCCGGGAGTTTAGATGGATTTGAATAGAAACAGGATTCCTGAGAACGTGAAAAGCGTGCACCTCATCGCGGTGTGCGGTACCGCCATGGGGGCACTGGCCTGCATGCTCAAGGATATGGGATACGAGGTCACCGGATCCGATGCGGGGATTTACCCGCCCATGAGTGATTTTCTCATGGAAAAGGGGATTGCCCTGAAAGAGGGGTTTCACCGGGACAACCTTGCCCATGCACCGGACCTGGTGATCGTGGGAAACGCCGTGTCGCGGAACAACCCCGAGGCCGAGGCCCTGGAGGAGATGGGCCTTGCCTTCTGTTCCATGCCCCAGGCACTGAACCGGTTCGCGGCACGGGGCAAGCGCACGGTCCTTGTCTGCGGTACCCACGGAAAGACCACCACGAGTTCCATCATGGCCTGGGTGCTCCACGCGGCGGGTCTCGACCCCTCCTTTATGATCGGCGGCATCGTTCAAAACTTCAACAGCAACTACCGCCTGGGAGAGGGAGATTTTTTTGTCGTGGAGGGGGATGAGTACGACACGGCGTTTTTCGACAAGGGAGCGAAGTTCTTCCATTTTTCCCCCGAGATCTCGATCCTCACCAGCGTGGAGTTCGATCATGCGGATATTTTCAGGGACCTTGCCCATGTCCGAGACACCTTCCACCGCTACCTCTCATCAAAGGACGACGGGAGCACCCTGCTGGCCTTTTCGGGGGACCGAAACGTGATTGACCTGGCGGAAGGCAGGCCCTATGCGGTGGAGGCCTACGGCAAGGGGGAAGAAGCGTTCTGGCGTTTGTCCGACGTTTCCGTGGAGCCCCCGTGGAGCTGTTTCACCGTTCACAGGGGGGACGAGGTGCACGGAGCCTTCAGATCGCGGCTCCTTGGGGAACACAACCTCTTCAACGCCCTTTCCGTGATCGCCGCAGCCCATCGCATCGGTATTCCCCTCGGGGCCGTCCAGGGGGCCCTGGAGACGTTCGAGGGCGCAAGGCGACGCCAGGAAGTGAGGGGCGTGAAAAACGGTATCACCGTGATGGACGATTTTGCCCACCACCCCACCGCCGTGCGGGAGACCATCAAGGGGGTGAAGCCGTTTTATCCCGAAGGAAGGCTCATTGCCGTGTTCGAACCCAGGACCAACTCCAGCATGCGCAAGGTGTTCCAGGAAACCTATCCCCTCTGTTTCGACGATGCGGACCTGGTCTGCATCCGGACCCCGTCCCGACTGGACAAGGTTCGGGAGGATCAGCGATTCTCATCGGAAAAACTCACGGCGGATCTTGCGGCAAGGGGAAAGGCGGCGCGTCATTTCGACCATACCGACGACATCATTGAATTTCTCGTGGAAACGGCAAGGCCGGGGGATCTTGTCCTGGTCATGTCCAACGGGGGGTTCGACAACATCCATGCCAGGCTGCTTGAAAGGCTTTAGGAAGGACCGGGTATCTATTCGGTCCCGGTGTTCTCCGCGACATTGGTGATGGAGAGGGGGATGCGCATTTTGCCGGCGACTTTTCTGTTGAGGTTCACGGAAAAGCTTGCCGTCTGGGGTGGGACATCCTCCACATTCCTGCCCGTGAGGATCGCGTTGACCATCTTGCCGGCCTGTCGCCCCATCTCCAGGGGATCGATCTCGAGGGAGACGATGGCCCCCGATTTCCGGTATTTCGGCGAAAAGGTGAGCACGGGAATCCGGTTGTTGAAGGAGAACAGGAGGAGGTGCCGCGCCATTTCAGGGTAATATACCACGGCATCGGGAATCATCCAGAACGCGTCGATCCGGCCCCTGAGCTCCGTGATGGCGGGGATCGTTTCCCTGGGGCTGATCACCTCCCTTGGAACCAGGGTAAGTCCACGATTCATGCAGGCGGTTTCCGCCAGTTTCGCGAACTGTCCGGAGCGGTCCCGGTTGTATACAAGTCCGATCTTCTTTAAGTGGGGAAGGCTCTTTAAAAAGGCATCCAGCTGCGCGCTGGGTGGAATTTCCATGGACACGCCGGTGATGTTTTTCCTGGCGTTGTAGGGATGGGGATTGTTGACCATGCAGTAAACAACGGCCGTGTCGCCGTTGATCTCGCCCACGCCGGACAGGGCAAGGGGACCCATGGCAACCACGATATCCGGGCCCAGGCGCCTTATTTTCCTTGATATGCTTTCGGGATTCAGTTCAGTTGCATCGATCACCTCCACCTCTTCCAGGGAAATCTCCTGGATTCCCTGCAGGGCAAGGTTGTAATGGGGGTAATCGGCGCTCTTCACGACCACGATCTGAGCGGCCGGACAGATACCTGCGCAGAAAAAAAGTATGTATGCGGTGATGATTAGATGCTTCACTGGAAAATCCCACATTCAACGGGTTACGGGACGGCGGGAAAAGCCCGATCCCAACAGTGTGACCATGGCGATGTACTTGTAACGCTAAATAATTGGATCCTTCGGCAGGTGCATGAAGCACCCGCCGAAGGGTATCCATTCGCATGCCTCATATGGAGTATTATGCTCCGTATGAAACAAAAAGGCAACATATCTTATCCACCTATACAGAACGGAGCAAGTAGAAGTCAAGGAATAGGTGGCTCCGACGGATGCCCGGCCGTTTAAAAAACAGCATCTCGGGGAAAATGTCCCATGCCTCCCGGAGAGGCGCCCCCAAAGGTCATCGACCAAGAAAATTGTGCGATTTTGCGCCAAAACAACATGAATTTCGGCATTTCCGCCCTATGCCCTCATGGGGACCAAGGCAATGTCGCAGCATACGGAGCGGGTTTGGGCATCGGCTTCAACAACGATAATCTTCTTCCTCTTCTTTGGTACCTGTGTGTTCACGTTTTTCTCCAGACTTTTAAAAGTTAAAAATAAAACCTGCTTCCATCCATCTCCGGGGTGAGGTGAAAGCCGCCGCCACCTGCTGTGCGCCGTTAAAGATATTGTGCCACTTGCAGAAAAGCTTGGTTTTCACCTTTCCGGTGATGGGAACTGTTTTGTCGAGCGAGATGTCCCATATGAAATCGTCGAAGTCCGACTGACCGTCATCGGGTAAATCCCACCAGACATAATGACCTGTGATTCTTGCTTTAAATGTGTCCCCGTTGTTGTATTCGACGCCGATGTTGCCGGTATAAATATCGCTGGTATCGGAGTCGGTGCCCGGTTCGATATCCGTGAATGTGAAGTTGCCGGAAACGGAGAAATTGTAAAACGGCAATGTCTCGATGCCGACCTCGATGCCCCTTCGTTGAACATTGCCGCTGTTGATGAAGATGTCGTTGTCGATGGGGGCCCCCTCTCCTTGTTCTGTCCTGGACTGGGCGTTCTTCAGGTCGTGATAGAACAAGGTGGTGCTGATTCGAAGATATTTGATTGCGGTGGTTTCAATGCCCGCCTGGTAAGACCATACTTCCTCGGGTTCCAGGTGGGGGTTGGGGTCGACGAACAATCCGCCGATGGATGTGAGGGAGAGCGAGGGGATGGTAAAACCCCTTGAAACAGAGGCCCTCAGTATGGAACCGCCGAAACGGTAGGTCATGCCGATGCTGGGGCTGATAAACGACCCTGTGATGTCGTTGTGGTCGAACCGGACACCCGGTGTGATGGAAAAACGATCGAATGTGAAGGTTCCGTTGGAGTAAACGGCCCATTTGTACGTGTCCGGAGACGCGGTGGTCAGTGCCGGCGAGCCGAACGACTGGTAATAATCTCCCGCCACATCGGTTTGATCGAGGGTTCCCCGGCTCATATCCACACCCAGAACCGCAACCTTGTTGAGGCGCTTCCAGATCAACTTGGCCGAACCGCCCGTCAGTTCCTGGTCGAACCGTGAGTCCTGCATGAGTTCTCCGGTTGCCAGCAAATTGCTGCCGATAAGAAGATCGCTTCTTGTGTTGTAAAATGAGAAGGCGAAGTTTAAATCCTTTACGATGCGGGCGTCGAGGGACGCTCTGAAAAAGGAAACCCGCTCGTCGGCTCCCGAGCTGAAGCCGCTCGAGGTAAAATCCCCAAAGTCGATATCGGGATGACTGTACCCGAAGCTCACGCCAAAGTTAACCCCCGGCGAAAAGGTGTACTGCAATTTGGTGAAACCGCTTTGTCTTTCGAACCCCCTGGTGTCCACCAAGCCGCCCGAGTACTGATCTCCCACATGGGCATAATAACCGAAATTATCGGTTCCGCCCGAAAATTGAGCGCTCAGATCATGGGTGCCGCGTTCGCCGAATGCGCCTTTCAGTTCTCCGGCGGGCTTCGTGGAGTAGCCCGCCTCCTTGGTGATGATATTGATCACGCCGCCGAGGGCCGAACCCCAGGCGGAAGAGGCCGGCCCCTTGATGATCTCGATCCGGTCGATAATTTCAATGGGTATACTGTTTGTCTCGGCATGACCGTCCGCCAGGAAATTCCACTCCATTCCGTCGAGGAGCACGAGCACGTGGCGTTCGGATGAACCCTGAATGTTGATAAGGGAGGTGGTGCCGAAATCGCTTGTGAAATTGACGAATACGCCGTTGACCTGGTTGAGCACCTCGGCCACCGTGTGGGCATGCATCTCTTCGATCTCCCTTGCCGTGACAACGGTAATGTTGTCGGCAATTCGAGAGCGGGGCTGGGGGAATCGCGTGGCGGAGTATACCACGCCGTCAAAATAGCTGTCCTCTTCAGGGGAATTGTTCGGGGTCTCCCCAAGGCACGGCACTGCAATGAGCATCATGACCAGCAGAAATGGGACAGCACGATGTAAAGGCATTGGCACTCCAAATAGTATAAACGTACATCATCGAACTTCGGAAATTTAATCATAAAATCGTCGACCGTCGCCCTTTGGGAGTACCAAAAGCCGGCGGCGATAATCCTTACCGAAGGCTGATTTGCCGAAATATCAACAGTTTTTAATCCGTACATCTGTATAAGGTAAAATGCCGTGTGTCAAGGGTTCATGGGCATGCACATGTTAAAAAACATGGGTGTTCGTAATACCGAGTCCAGCAGCTCAAAGGTTATCGTATATATACCGGGTTGTTCACCGGCCCTGGGACCGGCGATATTGAGGATCTCAACTCTATTTTCCAGGACCCAGGGAATCGTCGCTTCGGCTCCGTCCGCGAGGGAGACAAGGCCCAGGTCCAGGTGGAGGCTGGGACGCCCATGGGACCGGGCAAGCGCGAGGGTCAGGGCGGAGCCGCCTGAAAGGGGACCCATCGAGAGGATGAGGGTGCCGTCCGAATCCAGGACGTTCCTTTCCGTTCGGTCGCTGTAGCGGTCGCTTGCAAGTTCCTTGAGTTTGTATCGTTCCGGCAGCGGCCCGTCTTCGGTTTTCCGTCCCATCGGGATCGATCCCCCGTGGGGGATCCCGTTCCTGATGGCGAAGTCCAGTGCAGCCCTGTCCGCGCCGGTTTGACCGCCGGAAATTATTTTCATGATCACCCGATCCTCCCCTGGCGTTGGAAAGAGCCGGAACCTTCGGCCCGTTGTTCCCCGGGGGCGGTTGCCGGATCTTTAAATTGACAGTTTTTACCTTTTGTGGTTTTTATCTGTAACCCAAATTTATATGAGAAAACCTGCGTCACCCGGCCCATATCCCGGGGGATTGCCCCTGAGCCGCCGGCCCCGGCCGATTCAAACCGGTGGGGAAAGGGCCTGCGTGTTTTCTCCAATAAAAAGTTCTTTTTGTAAATTTAAAATATTGACGGGAGGTTGGAACCATATGTCCGGGCATGAAATCATAATCCGTTGAATGGGGTGGTTTTAACGCAAAATTTGCCCAAAAGTTGCGAAAAATGTGATAATATCGTTTGCAAATTTGGCGGCGGGCGCCCTTGAATGCTGCCGAAGGCGGGAAACTAAATAAACAAGGAAGATCTATAGCCATGTCAAAACAGTATCCAGAATGCCCGGTTTACAATCACAACAACTGTAAAGACTACCATAATCCCAAACTCTGCGCTATGGCCAAAAAGGACAAGGTCTGCCTTAAAAAAACCCCGAAATCCAAGGAAAAGGATGAGGCGTGTTGTGATGAAGACGCCCAATGCTCCGAATCCCAGACGCCGAAGGCTTCCTGAGGCGCGGAGGACCTTCAAAAAGGGGGGGGCTGTAACGGCCCGGGCCGGACAATGTCCCGCCGGGTTTAATCCGTTCGGTTTGCAATTATACCAATCATATATGAGGATGCAGGTTGAAACAAGAACCCTGGCCGTATTTAAAAACCATACCGCGACGGATGCGAAAATAATTGCAACCCCTTGACAATCACATCATCATACTACATATTTTCCAGTTTTGAGGTGCCGGGCCATGGAACCGGAAATATCACCCTCCGGGGAGAACCGGCGGGCGGAGGACGTTTTTTGGCTCCGGAGCCGGGGCCGACGGTTCGATAATGTTTAGAAAGGTATAGTTTTGCCGCAATGGGGAAAAGCAAAAGGGTGATTTTAAGATTTGTTGGAATTGGAACATTGCATGCGACGCTTTACCTTTGGCTCATTCCCAGGGTAATCCTGCCCATGTATGGGAGCAGCGCTTCAAAACTAGCTTTTGCCATTGCGGGGGTCCTGTCGATTTCAATTGTGGGCACCCTGTTTCTGAGGAAAAAATCAAAATAACATGAGGGGAAGGGGCGACGAAGCATGCGCCCGTAACGGGAAACGGCCCGTGTCGCGCGGGTGCCTTTGTATCGCGCCGGGATGATCCGCCCATTTCGTTCGAAATGGGAACCGCCTTTGGGCCGGTCTGTTCGGATCGAGGGCGACGCCCTTGCCGATCCCCTCGATGATGAAATAATATTTAACGACAATGCCGGGGCCCTTGCCCGCGGCTTGATTCCGGGAGAAAAATATGGAGACCATGGAGTGGAAAGAGGCGTACAGCGTTGGGATCGCCGAGATCGACAGATTGCAGCAGAACTATGTGATGCTCTTGAACAAGCTCATCGAGTTGAGAAACCAGGGCGCGGAGGTAAAGGAGATATCCGACGCCCTGGCCGATATCGTGGAATTTGTCCGGCTCTACTGTGCAAAGGAGGAGAAGATGCTCCTGCGGCACAACTATCCCGAACTGGGGCTTCACAAGTTGGAGCACAAGTTGCTGCTCAAAAACTCCATGAAGTTCCGGAGATGGTTTGCCGATGATCCCGACAGCCTGAGCGACGACGTGGTGAATTTCTTCAAGGAGTGGGGGGAAGCCCACTTCACGGTGACCGATTACCGGTACGGCGCCTTTGTTCGCCTCCAGGAGTTTCTGGGGCGCTACTCCCAGGTGGACCGCCGGATCAGGCCCGTTTAATCCGGCACTTGGGTGTGGCGGCGCCCCGGGCACTTTCGGGCGCCCTTCACGGGGCGTTCGAACACGGGATGTCGAACACGGGATGTCGAGCAGGAGGGGCCGGCGAACGGGCCCCTTTCCGTCATGCCGCCGCGACGGAACCGCCGGAGAAGGGAAGGCCTTTCCAATGGGGCGCGGCTACTGCAGATCCGTGCTGATAAACCCGTTCAATGCAGCGGTTAATTGAGGGAATCGCTGTTCCATCTCATAGACCGGTTCCCTTTCGAACACGTTTTCCACGCCGGGAAACTCGAGGGAGAGTTCGAGCACCTTTCCGAGGTAGGTGATCACCACCCAGAGGGCATAGCACGAGAGGCACTCGAACAACTCCTCCTTGGGAATCTCAGGGATCTCAGTGTCGTCGGCATACCCTTTCTGGAACTGGAGTATTTCCATGACGGCGGTGAGCAGCATGGTGGATTCCGCATCCTCGAAAGGATCCGTCGGCTCCGCATCCTCGCCCGGATCTTCGTGGCCCTTGTTCATGGCCGTCAGCAGAAATTTCTTTGCCCCCACCGCGAGATGTTCCAACCACTCTTCCGAGAGGTTCTGGGGCAGAAGCCCAACGGCTCCCTTGGAAACAACTTCATCCATAAATCTGTTTATCATCACGCCTCCTTGATATTATCGATGACGGACACTTAGTTGATCGGTTCCCCTTAGTCAAGGGGAATGCCGGTAAGCTTATCATTGTGTGGCCTCGCCGTGCGCATTATGATATCGAGTAAGGCTGTCGGCGAAGCAACTGCCTGGGCGAAATAAAGCGCGCCGGGTGTGGCGACGCTGTTATGATCCCGGCGCGGAAGCGCCGCGGGACGCGGCATATCAAAGGGAAGGAAAACGCCCGGGGCCCCATGCGGATGGTCGGCAGCCCGGAACAGGGAGAATCGAAACGAAAAATGGATGATACTTTAAAGGATGCGATAACGGCGGTAAGGAACTATGTCGGCGAATTGACGGGAAAACCGGCCTCGGACACTGAGATTGCGGCGGCTCTGAAACGCTACTTTGTCCTGAACGAGATCTGCGATACCGTGAAGATGGACCGGGAAAATTCCCACGGCCGAAAAGGCGCGGAAACGGAGGCGGGTGTTGGAAAAGGGTGATATGCTGAAAAGCCTTGAAGAGGCGCTGAAGTTTGTCCTCGGCAGGGAACTTACGGGGATCGACAAGATTTCAATGGAATCGGCCATCGAACGGTTTATCGTCGAGGAGGCGAGCCGGTATTCCGAAACGGAACTTATCGAAGAGTTCAAGACACCCGAGAAATCGGTGAATCGTTTTCTCAGGTATCTTGAAACGATCGGTGCCCATGAAACCCACGGGGCCGGCACGGTGCATTGAACGCGGCGCCCCGGCCGGAATACCTATTCCGCCGGTTTGGGGGGGGCGGGTGCGGGGAATAGCTCTTCAATGGAGACATCCTTGATCTTTTTCAGGCAGTCCGAAAGGGCCTCCTCCTCCGTTTCCCCGACACCCTGATACTGCGAACCCGCGATCACGGTGATCAGGTTGGGAACGGCGATATAGTTTCCCGCCAGTTTCCCGGCAAGCCTTTCGTGAATATCGATATGGATCATTCTGTCGATGCGTATGAGGTTGTACTTGCAGACCTTTGTCAGTATATCCGTGTCGTTGAGATCGAACATGGGGTCTCCCGGGGTTGTCTTTTTTATTCAATAAGCCGCAAGGCACGGCATCTTCCGCCATCTCCAACCTGTTTATATCAAAAAGGGGTGATTGTCAAAACCGCCTGCGGTCATTCCAGCCGATTCACGAGATCGGCCAGGGCGGTCTTTTCATGGGGCAGAAACTCCACGCACAGGGAATCGTACCCCAGCCGGATCACCTTACCCCCGGCATGCACGCTCCGGCCCGAAAGATCGAATGAAACCGATACCTCCACGCCCGGTGCCACGGGGTAACCGGTGTCGATGAGAATTCCCCCCGCCGAAAGGTTCCTGCCCCTTCCCCGGTAGGGCATCGCGGGAGATTCGTAGACAACGGGAACGTCTATGCTCTTTCTTTTATACTGTCGTTTTTCCATGGCTTGCCCTCCCGTATCAGTAGGGATCTTCCGGCGGATCCACGAACGATGCCAGGACCCTTTTCACGTCCGAAGCAGGATCGAGGAACTTCACCCTGAGTCCCTCCTCCCCGGAATCCACCACCTCCCCCGTGAGGTCGATCCTGTTGTCTTCATCCAGGTCGAAGCTGAACTTCATCCGCACACCGGGCTTGATCCGTTCGCCGGAAAGGATCTGCGTGCCTCCGGCGGAAAGGTTGCCGGTAAAATGACGGTGGGGCCAGTCCGACGCCGGGTAGTCCACGGGCCGGTGAATTCTTTTTCTCTTGAACATTCGTCTGTCCATAATTTCCCTCCTTTATATATATAGGAGTAAAATTGGAACGTTCCGGGGGCATGTCAACGAGTGGGCGCTGATTGGGGGAAGCCCGAAGGTTTAAAACCCGTTGACCGTGAAACCGCCGTCCACCGCAAGGCACTGGCCCGTGACATAGGATGCCGCCGGCATGCAGAGAAAAGCCGCCGCAGCGGCAACCTCCCCTGGCTCGGCCACCCTTTTCATGGGGGTGCGCTCAAGGACGGCGTCAAGATACGCCTTGTCCTTCAGAAGTGTCTCCACCAGCGACGTCTTCGTGTACCACGGGGCAACGGCGTTCACCCGGATACCATCCTCGGCCCACTCCACCGCAAGGTTTCGGGTGAGCTGGAGAAGGGCCGCCTTGCTCATGCCGTAGGGCGCCCCGGTGCGAAGATGGGTGAGCCCGGCAACCGAAAGAATGTTGACCACGGCCCCTGACGGGGATTTTTTCAGCAAAGGATGGGACCTTCGGCACATATCAAAGGAAGCGTGCATATTGACGTCCATGATGGATTCGTACTCGGCAAGGCTGTAGTCCACCGTCTTTTTTCGGATATTGGTGCCGACGTTGTTGATGAGGATATCCAGGCGACCCCATTTGCCTTCAATCTCCTCGAACAGGCGACGCCGTTCGGCTTCGTTTGATATGTCCGCCGCCGTGCCGAGCACATTGAAACCCCGCTTCGCGTACGAGTCGAGGCATTTTTCAAGGGCGGAACTGTTGCGGGCCACCATATATACTTCTCCTCCAAGCCCGAGGATCTCTTCCACTATCGCGGCCCCGATGCCCCTTGTCCCTCCCGTTACAAGCGCCTTTTTTCCCTCTAATTGCCAGTTGGTTTTTCCCATTGGATCAATGCCTCTTTATATTTGAAAATTAATGACTGTTTTCTCCGCGATTCTTCCGGGTGAAAAGTAAATTGGATGTTAAGGATAAAGTATGCGGCGATTGCTCCTTATTTCCGGGCTCGGTCGCAACTTCGGCCACACAGCTCTCGTCAAATTTTACTAAAAATGGAAAATGATGTGTAAAACAGGCCCGTTCGTGAATAGAGAGGTAAGTTCTCAATAAGTTCGGGAAACTTTCTTGGCCGAGAATGTCGAGCTGCTTCCTGAACGCTTTCAAAAAAAATAATGTTGTGAGCTTGCAATTTAGTTGTTTTTCGATTATTCCGTATTTTCTTTTGGTAACGGTAGGTTATGTATTGGAGGTTTGATGGCTGTTAAAATTCCCAAGATCGAAGACATTCCCGAAAATGAGCGAACACCATTGGTATTGCTGCTCATTGAATCGTTGAATGCGCTTCAAGAGGAAAATCAAACCCTCCGTGATGAAATCGCTCGCCTCAAGGGGCAAAAACCGAAACCGAACATAAAGCCTTCAAAGCTCGAATCTCGCGGCAAAAAACGGACAAAGTCGGGTGGAAAACGCCCGGGCTCAGCCAAACGGAAAAAGTCCCAAACTCTGCAAATTCACAACACCGTTTTGATCGCCCCAAAAAATCTTCCCTCTGGTAGTTGGTTCAAGGAGTATAACGATTTTTTGGTGCAGGGCCTCCGCTTCACCCCTTTCAACACTCTGTACCGTCTTGAAAGGTGGGAATCACCGGATGGCCGTACATTTGCCGGGAAGCCACCTACGGAATTGAACGGTGGTCATTTTGATCCGGAGCTCAGGAGATTCGATCTTTATCAGTATTACCAGGCACATGTCACTCAACCTCTTCTGCTGGAACAATTGCACGAAATCGGGATCGATATATCCTCCGGTCAACTCAACAGGATTATAACAGAAGGCCACGACGCCTTTCACAACGAAAAGGACGCGCTGCTCAAAACCGGGCTTGCGGTTTCGGAACATATCCAAGTAGATGATACAGGTGCTCGGCATATGGGCAAAAACGGGTACTGTACGCATATCGGCAACGATTTCTTTGCCACCTTTCACAGCACGTTTAGTAAGAGCAGGATCAATTTCCTGGAACTTCTCCGTGCCGGCTGTCCCGATTATGCAATAAACTCAGATGCCCTGTCCTATATGGCTTCACAAGGCTTGCCCAAAACTCAGTTCGATAATCTATCCATTTTAGCTCCAGTGCTACTTGAAGATGATGAGAAATGGAAAGAGTTGCTTGAATTGCAGGGGATTGAAAAAGAACGACATACCAGGATCGCTACCGAAGGGGCACTGATCGGAAGCCTTGTCGAAAACGGTTTCAATACCGGCATGGTAATTTTAAGTGATGATGCCGGACAGTTTAACGTCTTGAATCATGCCCTCTGCTGGGTTCATGCCGAGCGCCTCATCAACAAACTGGTGGGGTTTGACGACAAACAGAAGCTGGCCGTGAAATCCACCCGTACCAAAATCTGGGAGTTGTATGACTCCCTAAAGGATTTCAAAGAACACCCCGATGAACAAAAGAGGGTCGAAATTGAGGCTCAATTTGACGAAATCTTTACCCAAAAAACTTGCTTCGCCACTTTAAACAACGCACTTAAACAAATACATAGAAACAAACCGGAGCTGCTGAAAGTTCTGGAACATCCGGACATACCGCTTCACAACAATCTAAGCGAAAATGACATCCGAGAATATGTGAAACGCCGTAAAATCAGCGGGTCAACTCGAAGTTCAATTGGCCGGCGTTGCCGGGATACCTTCACAAGCTTGAAAAAGACCTGTCGTAAGCTGAAGATTTCCTTTTGGGAGTATCTCAATGATCGTTTATGCGCTTTGAATAATCTCCCATCTCTTCCTGAGCTTGTTGTCATGGAAGCCCAGGAAATCTACGGCTAATTGTTTCGCAGGATCAAAACTACCCGGACTTATTGAGATCTTACCGTTTTTCTTTTCAATAAACAACTATTACAGCCAATTCAGAGGTCAATAACCACCCCTGAAAGGGGTGGCTTGTTTGCGACCCTAAAAGGGTCAAATATGTATTACCAAAGTTTCTGTTGCTCTATTTTTCTGTCTTTGTGTTGCTGATGTTTCACATATCGTTTTATTACAGCTTCATCCAAACCCACAGTGCTGACACAATACCCCTTGGCCCAAAAGTGTCGGCCCCAGTAGCGTTTTTTGAGTTCATGGTGTAGATCAAACATTTTTATTGCGCTCTTGCCTTTCAAAAACCCTACTGTATCCGAAACAGAGTATTTCGGTGGAATTGAGAGGACCAAATGGATATGATCAACTTGGACATTTCCTGCTATAATTTTGATCTGTTTCCATTCACATAATTGGCGGATAATATCGCGTAAGGACCTACCGATTTCGCCTTTCAATATTTTGAATCGGTATTTGGGGCACCATACAATATGGTACTTACATTCCCAGGCTGAGTGTGCTAATTTCTGAAATCGAGACATCGAATACCTCCAGATTTGTTTTAGGGTCGCACCAAAACTATTTGGAGGTATTCGTATTTTATCGCAAGTCAGAATCTCGCACTTACCCGCAAAGCAAAGCCCGGACCCATCAGCGAAGCTGATGGTTTAATTTTCTAAATTA
>PPCM01000362.1_pt1 | contig 48078 bp, 45 predicted proteins | sample 1555541 | NCBI WGS metagenome assembly PPCM01 (sample SAMN05284479, study PRJNA326546) | Marine sediment metagenome, whole genome shotgun sequencing project. | isolation source: marine sediment | place: Germany: Wadden Sea | collected 2012-09-05
GTGAATTTGTTTGCGTCATCGCAGAGGGTGTCGCCGGTGAAAGTTTCCTTGAGTTTGGCAAGGGTGATAATTGCACCGGGACCAGCGGCGGTCTTAAGCGGTTTCTGTTCCTTGCCGACCATAAGCTGGATGTTACCCATTCTTTCTTTAGCACCGGTATTGGTGTTGGTCAGGGTCAGGTCGCCGCTGACGGTTCCGGAAAGAACGCGGCAGACGGTAAGCTGTCCGGCAAAGGGGTCAGCGAGGGTTTTGAAAACAAAGCAGGCAGCAGGACCATCCGCTTTGGATTCGCGGGTTTCACCGTCTTCTCCCTGCCATGGAGCATGGACAAGCGGAGAAGGCAGATAGGTCTGGATCATATCCAACAGGAAAGATCCGCCCTTGTTTTCCAGTGCTGCACCAACGCAAACCGGGAACAGGCTGCGGTTCACAACACCGGCGGTAAGTCCTTTTGCGATTTCTTCAGGAGCGAGTTCGCCTTCTTCAAGATATTTTTCCATGAGATCTTCATCACTTTCAGCGATGTTTTCAATCATGGTTTCACGCAGAATTTCAACTTCATCTGCGATATCGGCGGGGATATCTCCCTTGGCAACTTTTCCGTCCTCTTCGAACAGATAAGCCTGACCGGAAAGCATATCTACAACGCCTTTGAAATTTTCCTTGATTCCGATGGGATAATACAGCAGTACGGGGCTGATGCCGAGTGAAGAGTTCAAGCTGTCGAAAGCAGAGTCGAAGTCTGCGCGATCTCGGTCCATCTTGTTGATGTAAATAACAGTGGGGAGGTTTGCTTTTTCTACTGCTGCCCATGCTTTGCGCGAAAGGGGCTTGACTCCGTCCACGGCGTCAATGGTAAAGACAACGCCGTCGGACGCGGCTAGAGAGTAGGGCAGGTCACCGCAGAAGTTTGCATCGCCCGGAGTGTCGATAAGATAATGGTCGTTTTTGTCCCACTTGTATCCGGCGAAACCGGACTGGATGGAACCGCGGCGCTTAATTTCTTCAGGTTCGGTATCAAGGGCGGTAGTACCTTCCTCAATTTTACCGAGTCTGTCGATGACGCCAGCATTAAAAAGAATCATCTCGGCGGTAGAGGTTTTGCCACAACCGCCGTGGCCCACAAGTGCAAAAGTCCTTTGGTTTTGTAAAGCTTCAGACATTCAACAACTCCGTTTCTCTGAATGTTCACAGCCGGGACCGATGACCCGGCTTGTACAGGTCTAAAGGTGCAACTTATAATTCTTCCTAATAATCCCTATAGGTACAGCCCCGCTAACATGTCAAGCGTAGATAAATAATTAAATCTCGTGCATAAACAGTAGTTGAGCACGACCTGATTCCGTTTTACGGAGGTTATACAAATTGAGTAATCCCAGTATTTGCAGTGTTTCCCCGGTGGAAATAGATTGTTCCGGGTCATGGCTTCTTCACCCGGAATCCCCGGCAGAAAACCTGATTCTTTCGTTCAAAAAGCACGGACAGCTTATTCCGGTACTTGCAGTACAGGAATCCGGTAAAACCTTGTTAATCGCAGGCAGGGCGCGGGTTTCGGCAGCTTCCAAGCTCGGAATGGACGTATTGGTCCGTTATATAGATGCTTCTGATGATATTTCAAAAGCGGTGTTACATCTTGAAGAAAATAGCGCACGTTCGACAGATGAATCATTGAAGTTGGCAACAGTGCGTTATTTAAGCTCCCGCCTCAATGCTTCCGAATTAGTAAAAACTGTCGCTCCGTTACTCTCTATCAAGCCCAAATCCCGTGATATGAAATTCTGGATTGATTGGATGGAGCTTGAGCCGGAGTATGATGAATTTTTGAGGCTCGGTCATATCCCTTTGGCCGCTGTTTCTGTACTTTCCAAATTGGATGAAGTTGACCGTGCTGCGCTTTGCAGGTTTTTCGAGAAGCTGAGCTGGTCCCGGTCCAATGCGGTTAACTTTCTGACTTGGCTCTATGAGACTTCACGTCGTGAGAACAAGACCGTCAGTGAGTTGATTTCCGCACCTGAATTTGAATCTGCAGGTGAAAGTGAATCCCCCAAAGATGCAGTGGGCCGTTTCTGCAAAGCGGCAAAAGAACTGCGCTATCCCAAGCTCAGCGAGCTGGAGAAGATGCACAACAAGATCGTTTCCGAGATCTGTGCCGGAACCAAGTGGCGGGTAGAGCCTGTGGGCAGCTTCGAGACCGGTGAAGTGATGATTCAGACCCGTTTCAAGAATCGCGAGATGATGCAGAAAGCCATGGCTGATCTGGAATCAATCGCTAAATTCAACGGCTGGGAAGATTTATTTGAGCTTGGTAGGGATAAGTAGAATGAGTAATGAATTCATACTTCCCGCCCATCTTAAGGGAATAGAAAAAATATACATAGACCGTTCCATGCAGGACGTCCCGCTTACCGGGCGCGTGCTTTCGCGTATGCCGGATCTCCCGGTGGAGATCGTGGACCCGGATAATTTCCCGCATGGCGAGCTGGGCGGCAAGCAGTCCCTGTACCTCAAAGAGTATAAAGGCAAATTCCTGCGCTTCTGCCCCGGAACCCGCTACTACCATTGTTGCGGATACCGGATCATCCATATCGGTGAAGGCTGCCCCATGGCCTGCTCTTACTGTATTCTGCAGGCTTACTTTCAGGACAATGTGCTTAAGGTCTGGGCCAACCAGAATGACCTTTTTGATGAGCTGGGCAAGGCTTTCTCTGCCGACATCTCCACCCGCTATCGTGTTGGAACCGGAGAATTTACCGACTCCCTCGCCCTAGAAGCTGTTACCGGATACAGTCGTGATCTGGTGGAGTTTCTAGGCGACCATTCCAATGTCTGCCTTGAGCTTAAGTCAAAGATTATCGACCTTTCCTGGATGGACGTGGTCAAACGTACCGATCGTCTGCTTCCGGCATGGTCGCTCAATGCTCCGTTTGTAAATGAACATGAAGAGTTTGGGGTTTCTGCGCTTAAAGAACGTCTTGAAGCGGCCCGCATCTGCGCAGAAGCAGGGTTCCGGGTCTGTCTCCATTTTGATCCCATCATTCGCTTCGACGGTTGGCGTGAGGGCTACGCGGAAATCATCGATATGATTTTTGATTATGTAAAGCCGGAGCAGATAGCCTATTTCAGCCTTGGGTCATTCAGACATATGCCTCACCTCAAGCCGATTATTGAGCAGAATTTTCCGGAAACTACTTACATCTATGACGAATTTATTACCGGCAATGACAACAAGATGCGTTTACTGCGTCCTCTGCGTTTGCGCCAGTTCAAATTTATCGTCGACCGTCTGCGCAAGCACGGCATGGATAAGCAACTCTACTTTTGCATGGAATCTACCGAGAACTGGCAGGACGTCTTCGGCTACACCCCCAAAGATCTGGGTGGGCTCGGTAAGCATCTCATGCGGCAGGCCTTCAACGATTAATGTGGTTTGGCGATTTGGTTATGACGTTAAAGTCCCGCAGCATTGAAAAATGCTGCGGGACTTTTTTATGTGCGGCGGCGAACAGTTTGCACAAGAAAATAAATGGATGCACATATTGTCTTAACTGGTGCAGATAATTGCATATATAAATATTTAGTCAATATTAACGATATGTTAAGTGTTTTGCTAATCATCGCTAATTAAACATTTTTTCCGCTCTGGCATGTCGCGTGTAATTCTATTTTGAAAACTGTGAGGTACAAAATGGAATTATACAATATGACTGTCGATGTGTTTCAAACCCTGCTTTCCAACGAAATGATGGAAACCCTTCTCTGGATTTTGTTTGTGCAACTGGCTTTTGCTGTAGCTGTAATCTGGTCCGCTATACGTCTTTTTCGTAAGTCTGCAGACGAATCCGAATTCTCATCTGCATTTTATATCCAAAAAAAGCATTACGGATTAAGTGTGATGGATGATCGGCCTTACGATTACCTGAAGCATTAGTGGGTGGGTTATGATTACTATGAATGAAGTTTTTGCGTTAATGTGTTTTCTGTTTTTCGCTTACCACGCACTGTTTTCAGGGGTATAGATTTTTGTGCAGAACAATTTTTTGTGCAAATTTTAGTATTCGGTTGTAAAACTATTTGCACGTTAGTTTTCTGTCTTTTATTTAACTTGTTGATATTGTGGCTTAAGTTGCATGGCATGAGATATGCTTTGATACATGTAACTTTAAATATACGAGGTAAAGAGATGGAATTTATCAGTGCAATGAGCAATTGGTGTAGCGGACCAGGATTCGGTTACGGTGCAGGGTATGGAATGGGCAGCTGGATGCCTTTTCATTTCGGCGGCATACTACAGTTGATTGTGATCGGTCTGATCATTTATTTCACTGTGCGCATGTTTCGCAGGCCTGATACCGGGCCGGGGACTCCGTCCGCTTATGACACCCTGAAAAAGCGTTATGCAGCAGGTGAAATTGATGAGGAAACATACATTCGCATGAAGGATGAATTGAAGTAAGGCATAATCTGGTTTGATTCGTTGTTAAACTTGGTGTAATAACTCGATTAAAGGGGGATTATACCAATGTCCTTACAAGATTATAAAGTCCGAATTGACCGCCTGCAAGAAGGGCTGGGCAAGGCTTTTGTTGAAAATCCGTTTATCCTGAACATTCCGGGCAAATCCATCGCGCTTAAGGTGGACCCCTATTACTATGTGGCGTTTGAACCTGCATTTTCTGAGAATTTAAGTCGGTTTGCTGTCATGCTGCCCAAGAATGTACGCGAAACACTTGTGCGCACAGGTAATCTGGTTACTGAGCAGGAGAGCAGAAATCCCATTATCAAAATTCGAATGAAGTGGAATGAACGTTCATACGCTATGAATGTCTGCTTTGTGGAATCCGGCTTTATTGATCAGGCTTTGAAAATATATGCCGGGGTTAAAGAAGAAGTGGGCCTTTCTGAAATTCGTATCCTTGAGTCCGAGCGAGAAAGGCTGGAGAATTTTTTCGGCGAGCGTACACTGCTGAAAAGTGTCGCTTTTGTTGATTAGTCCTGCGTGTTGTCGTGGGGATTGATAATTTTTTGAAATATAATTATAGATAAAATAAATCTCTATTTAAGAGGTCGTATCGAATCATTTTTTAGTTAAAGCATGGCTTACTCTTGGATTCGGAGCAAAAGATGAAATTTATACAGGTTTTGTTTGCTGTTTTCATTTTTATTTTCCTTCCTGTTTTTGCTTTGGATAGTGAAGCCGATACCTATCGGGTTATGCGCTATGCCGAATCTTTCCCGCCTTACTATTTTTCAGAAGACCATCTCCAGAAAGGTATTGTTCAGGATATCTTTTCCGCTATTGCCCGTGAAACCGGGGATACTTTCGAGTATGTTCGGGTTCCATATAAACGTGCTCTATATAAATTTGATTCCGGGGCCATTGATATAGAACCCATGGCTAATCCAAAATGGAGAAAGAATGCAGCTGTATTAGGATGCTACAGCATTCCTTTTGCCGTGTCAGAGCAGGTAGTCGTGTACAACGCGAAACATTCTTTAGCCACAGGCTTTCCAGAAGATCTGCTTGGAAAAACCGTCGGGACAGTCATGGGGTATACTTATCCTGTGTACGGGCCGTATTTCGCAGATGGGCGTATTAGAAAATATGAACTTCGTAATGAAACCAAGCTGATTGAGATGGTGCTTGCAGATCGTCTTCATCAGGCGGTGATGAATAAAGATTTTGCCTTGTATATGCTTAAGATACATGAGGCTAAGGGGGAGCTGGTTGTGAGTGATCCCTGCAATACTGTGGATATGATGATCCGGGTTCATCCCAGCAAGAAGGACGCACTGCCCAAATTCAACAAGGCGATTAAGAAGCTGTTGGCAGACGGTACAATTGAGAGAATCTACGACCAGTACCGTTAAGGGCAGCCGTAAAGCTTAAGTCCATACAAATCAAAAAGCCTGTCAGAGTTTAAACTCTGACAGGCTTTTTGATTTTATATCGCGAAAAATTAGTTCTAGCGGGTCTGACTCTTGGGACAGGTGTCTTCGAGGTAACAGACTTCACAGCCGCCGGAGTACGGGAAGGGGGTGAATACTGCGTACTGGCGGTTTACAGTACCTTCTGCGTTCCATGTCAGGCCGAGGGATTCGAATGCTTTGAGCACTTCTTCGCCAGGCTTGGGCAGCGGAGCACATTTACCTTCTTCCAATTCAGGAATCAGGGACTGTGCAGCGGACATGACCATAGTGATAGCAAGGTTGTGGTGAGCAAGGCCTTCGGTGGGTGTTTCCTGCCATACTTCTTCAACTGAATCTTCTACTTCTTTTTCGAGGTAGAGCAGCAGGAAGTCGGTGCCTTTGGCGTCTTCGGGCTGTTTCAGAGTGTAAGCCTTAAGGTGAGGTTCCCACTTGTTCCAATGTTTTTCGAGGCTTTCCATGAGGGAATGCTCGATGCGGTTGGAGCCGTGCAGTTCGGCAAAATAGAAAATATTGAATTCCGGCTGCGCCTTTGCTTCAACGATTTTAAAAGCACTCATATTGTATATCTCCTGACTTGCGTTCTGGGTTGGTGAACAGTTTCTTTACCCGCTAAAACGTAATGTCTCAAGTCTAAAAGTCCACCTGCAAAAGTATATTTTCTAGAATCATGCGGTGAAAGCTGATAAAAGGTTTTGGGATTCTTAAACCCTTTTGCAAAAGGGCTTAAGTCGCCGGAGGTAAAATTTAATGACTAAAAAGCGCAAAGCGCATCAACTAATAAGAAAGCCCCGGAAACCTTCTGGTTTCCGGGGCTGAGTGTACTTGATTCAGGTCTGCTTAGATTTTGCAAGCAGTTCTGAGATCGTCTACAGCGTCGGTTTTTTCCCAAGTGAAGTCGGGGTTGTTGCGACCGAAGTGACCGTAACAAGCGGAAGGCTTGTAGATGGGGCGACGGAGGTCAAGACGCTCGGAGATGTAGTAGGGGCGCAGGTCGAATACTTCCTTGACAGCTTTGGTCAGGGTTTCATCGGATACTTCGCCGGTACCGTGGGAGGTTGCCAGAATGGAAACAGGCTCTGCAACACCGATTGCGTACGCAACCTGAACTTCTGCGCGCTCGGCAAGGCCGGCAGCTACGATGTTCTTAGCGATGTAACGGGCCATGTATGCGCCGGAACGGTCCACTTTGGACGGGTCCTTACCGGAGAAGGCACCACCACCGTGGTTGCCCATACCGCCGTATGTGTCGTTGATGATCTTACGACCGGTCAGGCCGCAGTCACCCATAGGTCCGCCGATTACGAAACGGCCGGTGGTGTTGATGTAGATTTTGGTTGCATCGTCAACCATATGTTCAGGCAGAGTCGCCAGAACAACTTCGCGCTTGATGTCTTCGTAAATCTGTTCCTGCTCGATGCCGTCATCGTGCTGTGCAGCGATAACAACGTCTGCGATGCGGATGGGCTTGCCATCGAGGTATTCGAAAGCAACTTCAGTTTTTCCGTCAGGACGGAGGTAATCGAGAGTTGCGTTTTTGCGGACTTCGGTCAGTTTGCGGGAAAGCTTGTGGGACCAGTAAATAGGAGCAGGCATGAGAGTGTCGGTTTCTTTGCATGCGAAGCCGAACATCATACCCTGGTCACCAGCACCCTGGCTTTCAGGGCTGTTACGGTCAACACCCTGTGCGATGTCAACGGACTGTTTATCGATAGAAGAAATAACAGCACAAGTGTCAGCGTCGAAGCCCATGTCGGAGTGAACGTAGCCGATTTCACGGATGGTATCACGAACGATAGCGGGGAAGTCGGCGTATCCGGCAGTGGAGATCTCACCGGCGATGAATGCCATACCGGTTGTTACCAGAGTTTCACAAGCGACGCGGGAGTTAGGGTCCTGCTCGAGAAGGCAGTCGAGAATTGCGTCGGAAATCTGGTCAGCCACTTTATCTGGGTGACCTTCGGTTACTGATTCAGAGGTAAAAAAGTACTTGCCTTTGCTGCTGATCATTTAAAAGTTCCTCCTGGAATTAATTAGCGGGGTAAATGTAGTCCGAAACCGTTTTTCGGTAACCCCCCGAAATATATAGTTCGAGATCACTATATAAATAAATTTGCATATAAGAATGAAGTCACCTTACACTTTTATGAGCAGATTGTCTATCAATCTTGCCTTGCCAACCTGCACAGCTACCGCACAAAGTGCAGAATCTCCCACATTCTTGAGGATATTGATATTTTCCGGGTGTACAATTTCGATATAATCAATACTGCTGCCGGGAATGGTTTCAGCGTAGAAGTCAGCGAGATCCTGTTTCAGTCTTGCTGTGTCGGATTCTCCGGAGGCAACTTGGGCGCGCATTTTCTGCAACCCTTTCTGGATATTGGGGGCTGAGGCCTTTTCTGTCTCGGTCAGGTAGACATTGCGGGAGCTGAGTGCCAGACCTGATTTTTCACGCACAATTTCATGCGCTTGTACATCGACAGGAATATTCAGGTCGCGGACCATCCTTTTAATAACAGCCAGTTGCTGCCAGTCCTTCTGTCCGAAAATAGCAACATGAGGCAGGGCGGTCATGAAAAGCTTGGTGACTACGGTAGCCACTCCCCGGAAATGAACGGGCCGTGATTTTCCGCACAGGTTTGTTGCAAGGTCGGGAACTTCCACCCACGTGCTGTGGTCGTCGAAGTACATGTCATCACGAACCGGGGTAAAAAGAATGTCTACGCCGTGTTCTTCTGCGAGTCTGGAATCGCGCTCCAGATCGTGGGGATAGGCGTCGAGGTCCTCATTTTCCCCGAACTGCGTCGGGTTTACAAAGAGGCTGACAATAAGCACGTCACACTGTTTACGGGCTGCATCCATAAGGCTCAAGTGCCCTTCATGGAAATATCCCATGGTCGGCACCAGACCGATTTTTTTACCCTCACTGCGAAGCATGAGACAAAGATTCTGAAGTTCCTGCGGATTGCTGATTGTTTCCATTTTTCAAACCCTGATAATCGGTTTTGCCAGCCGAAGCGTGGAATCACGGCTGCTATTAATTGATGGAAGACCGGGAAATCCGTTTACGCTGATCAGTAATCTCTGTCTATAGCAATTAAACCCGCACCCGCACAACACAAAGCACATCGTTTTTGTAGCTTCCATCCCTCTTGTATTCACGGTATCCGGCAGAGTGAGCGCAGCCGACAGCATAGAGCACCCCCTCGTCTTCAAGAAGTTTTACTGTGGATTCACCCTCGTTCAGGTTTTTGAAATCGGGATCAAGTTTGATTACGTCTCCTGTTTTATGCTCCGGGTTTGTGCTGGAGATTAATTTGCCCTGCGGTTCTAGAAACATCCCTTCGGCGCCTTCCAGAATCTCGCCCTGTGCGTCGCGGGGGAGCACGTCGCTGAGCATGGCTTCGAATTCCGGTTCGGAATCAAAGACGATTCCGATACCGCCCAGCACGTGTGATGAATCTTCGTGTTCGGTGATGGATGTATTATATATGTATGTGTAGCGATCGCGACCTTCTGTGGCGTAGAGGTCGGTCTTGAAGAAGTCGGACACGCAATAGAGCTGTGAATCAGTGATGCGCAGTGCTTCGTTGACGTATCCGGCATTCAGGGTGCGGCCTTCCTTGGAGTATTCTCCAGTACTGGAGCAGGCGATGATTTTGCCGGACCGGTCATAGATGAACAGGTTGGTGTAAACCGTATAAAGACTGTTGATGTAGCCCAGAATTTTACGCATCTTTTCTCGGTCTGCGTTTTCTATTTCGCCTTTGGCGAGGATGCTTTTGAAATCAGAAGTCAGTGCCCACCAGCGGCAGTCGTTGGCCCGCTCGTAGAGGTTGCGGTCCATGATGTCGATGGCCAGCCGGGCCAGAAACTGGGTTTCGTGCAGTCGGGAAGCAGTTACAAGTTTCAGCAGACCGTTGGTGGAACGCTGAAAAACATTCTGGACCTGATCACCAATCTTTTTGATCTCATTAAGTATATGCGGCAGGGCACGTCCTTCCATCTGTTCAACCTGGTTAGGTTCGATACATTTTTTGGCGGCCATGATTTCGCCGTTCTGAACCACCAGTTCAAGGTCGGAAAGGACATTCTCGGATGATTCTTCCACATGGGTAAGTCGTGCCGAAAAGTGAGCTTTGTCCCGGATGGTGTTGGCATCAAGTGAACTGTCACTGCTGCTGTCGAATGCTGTCTCCAGCTTCTTTAAGACGTGTCCGTACCATGTTAGCCCTAAAAAACCCTGATATCCTTTAGTTCTAACTGTTTTGGAAAGGTAGGTTGTTCCGTCGATGTTTACCAGCTGAAAGTCTTCATCCAGTGCCATTGAATAAATTCTGCCTGCAGGGGCATTGTTGCTGTCACTGGAGGCAATGGCATATCCTTTCTCATCCATAACCATAAGAATGGTATCATTGGAGAATTCCGCAAGGTTGTTGAAGATCCCTTCCATTTCCCCGGCAAAGTCGAAAATAAGGCAGAGAATGCCAAGTATCTCTCCTGTTTCTGGGGACTTGATGGCCTGCGAATAGATCAGTACTTTTCCCGCACCGGGAGCCAGATCGCTTTCACGGTATGTTTCCACATAATCTTCAGCTGAGAAAGTCTCTTCGATTAAAGGGTCTCTTGAAACGTTGATCTTGTTGTTCTGGTCAAGATGGGCGCAGACCCTGCCTTCAGTGTCCAGTACGATTATTTCATTGTATACGGTGTACTTTGCCCGATATTCCCGCAGTCTTTCTTCAATTTCAGATACTTCGTGCGCTGTCCGTTCGTAGTTTTCCAGAAAACGTACCAGATCGTCGTCCGTGGCGAGGAATCCGACATCGGCAGTTCGTTCAAAGAGGTTTCTTTTAAGTATGTCGATAACAACCTGCGCAACAGAGGAAACTTCCTGTACGACTTTATGGGTGTTCTCTTTGATGAGAATTTCGATCAGGGTCTGCTTCAAACCGGAGAAATTGTCCTGAGTCTTGATAATGAAATCAATGAGGGTCTGGGCTATGCGGCTACAGTTAATTTTACCTGTCATGGTCGCCATGGTCCACTGACGGTCCAGCCTGGTAAGTCTTTTCAGATAGTTGGAGGTGTCCGGCATGGCCTGCAGGAGGGACTTCTCATGTTTCTCTATTAACTCGGGATTCATTTTTTCTCTCGCTAAATAACAATAAAGTTTAAAATTAAACTACAATTTTGAATTCTTGTGTAGTCAATTGCAAAAAATGTGCAATATGTCTGGATTTGTCTTGGCAATAATGCTGTGAGAGGTCTTTATTGTCGTAAATTGTTGTTGCAAGACGCAGTTTTGGGTTTGATTTACATCTGTTTTTAGAGCTGAGAAAAAAATATTTATAATGCTTTGAGATTAGACACGTAATTTCATTTAGGTAGAAGAATACAAATTGTATTTGCTAAAATTGTAAAACAATGTCTTTGAGGATTTGGATGCCTTTTTTGGCGAATTGTGATGCTTGCCCGTAACTCCTCGCTTGTCTTGAGTCATCATGCGGGTTATGTCCCTGCCTATGAATAAGGATAATCTCTTCACCGCCGGAATAAGTCTTTCACCGCAGGATTTGATCCTCTACGAGCACACTCTTAAGGACCTCATTCAGGAATTCCTGCCATTTGAATCATACAGCCTCTATTTTCCAAAGCCCCCCAAAGGTAAATTCAGGTCCAAGCTTGAAGCACGCTACAGTGAGGAAGAAGGACAGCTGATGCTCCCTTTGCGCTTGCGTGGGCGTGATCTTTGTTACTTTATTGCCAGAGGTGTGGAACTGGATGCACCAGAATCTTTGCCGCCTTATCTCGAAGCATTGGCTTCCTGTTCGCTGGAGAAAATTTTACTTTATAAAAGCTCCATTACCGATCAGCTGACCGGGATGGCTACCCGCGATTATTTTATGGCCAAGCTTAATAGAGAATTGGACCTTATTCAAAATTGCATGATGCCCACCACGGGAGGGTGTAAGGATCCCGGTATCCCCACCTTTAGTGGCTCAGTTGGGGTGGTTGTTCTTGATATGGATTATTTCCAGCGCATCAATGACCGCTATGGCTACGGTCTGGGGGATTCAATCATTTCCGATCTTGCCGCACGGATAAATGAAGTGGTGGTCGAATCTGTAATCTGCGCCCGTATTTTTGATGACAAGTTCGCATTTTTGATCCCGGACGGAAGGCCGAAAGCATGCGCCAAGTTGGCGGAAGAGTTGCGTGCTTTGGTGGAGGGTTTCTCCGTTAAGGATCCGGTCACCGGGGATGTGATCAAGGTCAGTGTCAGTGCAGGATATGCCAACTATCCGCAGTCCCTTTCCGGCCCGCACTTCAAACGTTCAGCTGATGAACAGGCCCGTATTCTCATGCGTAAAGCGGCTAAGGCTGTTGCAACAGCCAAGGATTTCGGGCGTAATTGCGTTTTTGCCTATTCCGATATTCTCCAGAAGGGTGCTAAGGTTCTTGAGGTTCTGCCCCTGCAGCGTCTGGCTTTGTCCATCGGACAGAGTGTTGATGCTCGTGAGGGTGCTCGTTTTCTGGTCTGGTCTCCTGATTACCAGTCCAGAACACAGGCCCGACTCACCGAGGATGAACGTATTTCCGGGACATATCCGACCATGTACAAGGCCGAGGTGGTCATTATAGAAGTGCAGGAAGAAATCGCATTTGCGGAAATTTTGCATTTGAGTGATCCGGCATGGCCGGTTACCGAGGGCGACCGTTTGACCCTGCTTAATGAGAAGGACAGCTTCTTTGATGCGCAGGCCGGACCGGAAGCCAATGTCTCCCCGCAGCGTGATATGGTTACCGGGTTGTATAGCTATAAAGAATTTATCGGACGTTACGGCCGCATGCGCCAGAATCTGGATAAATTTTCCGTGGCTGTTCTGCGGCTGGCAACAAACCCGGCAGAGCAGGGCGGCAATTTCCAGAAATTGACTGACGCACAGGTCCAGAAAGTGGCCTCAAGAGCAGAGACTTTTTTCGAAAAAACCTGCATGGGCGGGCGGTACAGTCTGAACAGCCTGATTTACTTTTTCCCGCATGGCGAATCCGACGGGGTCATGGAAGATGTTTTACGTCTGGTGCGTGAATGTTCGGAGGATTTTGAAATCGAACTTGCCGCCGGTGTGGCCTCATTTCCGTTCCTTAATTACCGGCGTAGTGAAATTCTTGAGAACTGCCGCAAGGGACTTGACCATTCTCTTATGCTTGAAAAGCCCATGGTCGCCCAGTTTGATTCGGTTTCGCTGAATATTTCTGCCGACCGCCTCTACGTGGATGGGGATATTTATGGCGCAATCGAGGAGTTTCGCCTCGCTCTGCTGGCTGACTCCGATAATATCCTTGCCCGTAACTCACTCGGGATCTGCTACGCTCAGGTCGGCAAACCCGAGCAGGCCCGCAAGCAGTTCGAGGAAGTTCTAGATATCACTCCCAAGAACATTATGGCCCTGTACAACCTCGGTTGGACCTGCCAGATGCTGGGCAGTATGGGTAAAGCCCGCGAAGCCTACGAAAAGTGTCTTGAGCTGGAGCCGGAAAATGTCTTTTCCCTCGTGCGGATCGGTGTGCTTTCCGAACAGGATAAGGGACTTGATGAAGCAGAGCAGTACTATCTCAAGGCTGCCAAGCTTAAGGGCGGAGATGCTCTGACTATGCGCCATCTGGCCCGCATATCTTATGTGCGCGGTGATATGGACAAGGCCCGTGAGTATCTGCATCAGGCCTTGAATGCCAACCATAACGATGCTTCAGCAATGAACATGCTGGCCCGCATCTATCTTGAACGCGGTGAAGATCCTCAGGTCGCAGAAGTCCTTGCCCGCCAGAGTGCTGCGCTCAAGCCCGGCAAACAGCAGTTTTGGGAAACGCTTGCCAAGGCTCTTGAGGTTCAGGAAAAATTCGAAGAGGCCAAGCAGGTTAGGTCCAGAATTTAGGAAAAAGAACTTCCATGTCCAGATTTATAATCGCACTTTATGTAATCCTTTGCGGGGCCATCCTGTTTCGTGCGATGATTCCGGCTGAGATGGGACGTGAATTTTCTCCTGCAGAGCGACATGAAGTTCAGCAACGCATGAGAGTCGCTGAGCGCGAGCGGATTCCGGTGCGACCTCTTTTTGCACAGGTTGCTGAGGAGTTTTCACTGCACCCTGAGATCCTGAATGCCATTGCGGATCATGAAAGCGGGTACAATCCTTGGGCCTTGAATATTCAAGGGAAAAGCGTGTACCCTGATTCCCGCGAGGAAGCTCTTGCAATAATAGAAAAAAACAGGGGCAAGAGCTATGATATTGGATTGATGCAGGTGAATTCTTACTGGATCAGGAAATTTGAACTTAGCCCTGCCGAGGCACTGGAGCCGGAAGAAAATCTACGTCTGGGAGCTTGGATACTGCGCTACTGTCTTGACCGGTACGGCTATAATTGGCGGGCAATCGGTGCTTACCATACCGGTTCACCGAAAAATCTGCCGGGAAGGGCAAGGGCCTATGCCGTTAAGGTGATGAAAAAATATAATGCGCTGATGAGAAAATCCGCAAGGTCCGGGAAGTAATATTTTATGAATAGCAATGATTACATTGTCTTTGAGGTTGATGACGTAAAGTTTGGCCTGCCCTCTGTCTTAGTGGACCGGGTTGAACGGGCAGTCATGCTGACCCCGGTTCCGGAAGTTCCGGACCCTGTGCTTGGGGTCGTCAATGACGGAGGTGAAGTTGTTCCCGTACTGGGGTTGCGCGGCAGGCTCGGGCTTGAGGAGCGCGAGGTCATTCCCAGTGACCGTCTGGTTTTCAGCTCAGCGAATGGCAGGCGAATTGCTTTGCTCGCGGACAGTATTAGCGATGTATTCGAGATTGCTCCCGACACCCTCCGTGAAGCGAGGGAGATTTGGCCCGGTGTCTCTTTTCTTAAGTCATTTGCCGGGGTGGGAGTTGATGTGGTGCTGGTGCAGGACATGGGGGCATTGCTGGATCCCGAACAGGAACGTAGTCTGCTTAACGCTCTGGCTGCAATGTCAGAGGAGTCTCCTTTAAATGAATAATCTCCTGACAGATGACAGGATCAGCAAGCTGGCAGACATGGTCCGGCGGAGCTACGGGCTGGATTTTTCCATGGAAAGGTGGAACGATCTGCGTAGCGCCGTTGTCCGTTTTCATAAGGATAATAAGTTTTTCAGTACTGCAGCAGAAAGCCTTGAGTATATAATTTCACCGGAAGCCCGCAGTCATGATATTGAGCAGTTTATTAACAGCCTGACCATTGGCGAGACATTTTTTTTCCGCGACACCAAGGCGTTGAAGGTTCTCGAATATGAAATTCTGCGCAATTTGAACGGGAAGGGCAGCGGCAAAAACGGAGCCGTAAGAATGTGGTCCACAGCCTGCGCCACCGGGGAAGAACCTTATACTCTGGCCATGATCTGCCGTCGTTCCGGGATAAAGGTAGAGATCTTCGGAACCGACATAGATAGCCGGGCCTTGATTAAGGCTCGTGAGGGTTGTTATCGCAAATGGTCATTTCGGTCGGAAGATACCGGATTCCGTGATGTCTTTTTCAGGAAGGTCGGGGCGAATTCATATTTTATTGATTCCACAATTAAAAATATGGTCAATCTTTCACGGTTGAATCTCATGGATACTGCTGTTCCGGCATCTTTGGCGGATATGGACGTCGTACTATGCCGTAATGTGCTGATGTATTTTTCCAGAAAAGGGGTGCATGGAGTACTGGATAAGCTCTGGGATTGTATCAGCTCCGGAGGCTGGCTTATTGCTACACCCAGTGAATCCGCATTGCTGACTACACATGGCAGGTTTGAGCCGGTCAATGTCGCAGGTGTCCTTCTATTCAGGAAAAATGAACAGTACGTGCCTTATACTCTGGAAACTATTGCTGATCCGGTTCAGGATAGCTTCGATTCCCAACAACCGTTCTCCGGAGATTTAACGGGTGCTGATTCGCGTGACGATAATACGTTTTCAACAGAGGAATATTTTGTTTTTGAAGAGCCTGACCCGATGTCGATGGATAATACACAGGAGTGTGTCCCGGTTGAATGCGGGGAAGACCTTTTGGAGCAGGCGCGGATGCTGCGGGTACAGGGTGATTTGTCCGGGGCACTAGATGTTTACAAAAAGATTATTGATCATGATTATGACCGTAAAATCTGCTTGTCAGCTCTTCTGGGGATTGCCGGGTTAAAAGTTGACTCCGGGTTCACTAATGAGGCCTGCATGTGGTGCGAAAGGGCGGTTGAATTGGACCGGGTTGATCCTCGCGCTCATTTTTTACTGGGGCAGATTTGCTTGCAGCAGGGGGATCGGGAGCGAGCCGTTTCCGAAATGCGTAATGCGGTGTTTCTGGATAGCGGTTTTATCATGGCACATGTGCTTCTCGGTAACATATATTTTGAAAACAGTGATAAGAACGCAGCCCTTAGACATTTCAGGATTGCCTTGCAGGAACTGGAAAAAAAGGATCTGGACGAACTGGTCCCTTTTTCCGATAGCACTACAGCCGGAAGGCTGCAGGAGATGGTTCTCTTGGTCCGGGATAACATTGGCTAGATATTTTTTTCAGAGGTGGAAATATGGAAGGAAACACACTGGATTATATTAGAAATGAAAATGATAAGGAGCTTTTGCGCAAAAGGGCGGAAAAGCTGGCTTTGCAGGTTTCTGATCTAGATTCCGTAGAAGGGAAGAGTGAAAATGACCGGGACTATGTTTTTTTTCGCTTGGGACCGGAGGTGTTCGGTTTGGAGACTTCTATAGTAAAAGAGGTCCTGATCCCGGAAGATATTGTAGCTGTTCCCTGTACTCCTGATTTTCATCTCGGAGTTATCAGTGTGCGTGGTCATCTCTGGGCTGTCGTTGATCTATGCAAATTTTTAGGAATGCGGGACGGTCTGGAAGCGGAAAATCCCGGTGTAGTTCTGCTTTCCGGTGATGACGCAGAGTTTTGTCTTGCCGTTGATGAAATTGTTGGAGTCAGCCGTATTCCTAATACAGAACTAAAATCCCTCCCCTCGGGGGATGACCGGATTTCTGAATACTGTCTGGGTGTTACAGAGGATAGAAGGACTGTCTTGGATGGGGCAGCTCTTTTGCAGGATGAAGCATTGATCGTGAATGATTTTGTGGGCAGCATCAGTTAGCTGTTTTTTTAAGGATAGTTCTGGGGGGTGGGTATGTCCAAAATCGGCGGAGATCTAAAGCAAAGGCTGCTTAATGCGTTCAGAGGGGAAAGCTCTGACCGGATGCGCGTGCTTTCTACTGATTTTATGCGTTTGGAGAAAGGATGCGCCAAGGAAGATCTGGCATTGGTTGTGGAGTCTTCTTACCGTGAACTGCATAGTCTCAAGGGAGCGGCAAGGGCTGTCGGCTTAATCTCGGTGGAAGATTTCTGTCAGACATTTGAATCTTTTTTTTCTGTGCTCAAAAAACAGGGACTGACTCCTTCTTCTAAAACTTGCGCATTGATGCTTGGCTGGCTGGATATTTTGGAAGACCTGCTGCGGGCGGAGGATGATTCCGCAGATGCATCTGCTTCTCCACAGATGCTGCTTGCTATTTCAAGAATGAAGGAACTGGCAGAATCCCCTGCGCAGATTGAGGGTGACGGCCCTTCTGTGTATGTATCTGACACAGTCCCAAAGAGTGAATTTTCCCCTGAAGAAAGTGTTGTTGCCGGGAAGGAAAATATGACTCCTCCCAAACCGGTTTCACCGGCAGCGAGCAATGATGAAATAGAGTTGCATCAGGAGCAGGGACTTGAGCCCCGTAAAAATGATAATGCCCATGTTTCAGCTGGCATGGATGACACTGTAAGGGTCAGTTCTTCTTCGCTTACGGGATTGCTTTTACAGACTGAAGAATTGATTTCGTCCCGCAATTCCCAGAAGAACAGGGCTAGGGAACTATCTGAACTGGATCATTCTTTCAGGAATTTCTTAAAGCTTTTTCATAGCAATAGCGAAGGGCGTGTGTCCGGTTTGTCTGAGGAAGACGTTAAGCAGCAGGCTCAGATGACCGAGGCTTTGGAAGGTTTTTCCAAAAAGATCGAGGCATTGAATTTATCCGCCCGTAAAGCAGAATGGGATCTTACTTCCAAAGTTGATGCCTTGCTTAATGATTTCAAGGATTCCATGCTGCTGCCTTTTTCTTCTTTGCTGGAAGTATTTCCACGCATGGTCCGCAATTTGAGTATGGAGCAAGGCAAGGAGTGCCGGCTAGAAACCAGCGGAGAAAATGTACGTATTGACCGCCGTATTCTTGAAATGCTTCATGACCCGCTTATGCACATGATCAGAAACTCAATTGATCATGGAATAGAGTCTAAAGAAGAGCGTCTCAGACGGAGTAAGTCTCCGGTAGGCATAATAAATTTTTCTATCACCAAGACTGACCGGGATGTGGTCAAAATAGTTTATAGTGATAATGGCCGGGGAATAGATCAGGAACGGCTTAAAGCTGTTGCGGTCAGCCGGGGGCTTATTTCGGCTGAAGAAGCGGAAAAAATGGATCGCCGTGCTGCGTTGGAGCTGATTTATATTTCCGGTATGTCTACCAGTGAAATTATCACCGACATTTCCGGTCGTGGTTTGGGAATGGCTATTGTCCGTGATAAAATCGAATCCTTCGGCGGGAGCATTATTCTTGCCAGCCCGGAGGGCAAAGGGATCAGGATTGTGATGAATATCCCGGTAGCGCTGACTTCATTCCGGGGGATTGTTGTGGAGTCCGGGAGCAGGCTGGCCGTGGTTCCCAAATCCGGTATACGCAAAGTTATGCTTGTACGTCAGAATGATATTATTACTGCCGGTGGCAAGGAGACGGTATTTGTCTTCGGCAGACCCATTCCGCTGGTAGCTCTGGCAGATATTTTGGAACTGGAACAGGGGGAGACAAAAGCTGATGCTATTGCGGTTCTGGTTGTGGGTAAAGGCAGCAAAGCTGTGGCGATCAGCGTTGATGATCTGCATGGCGAGCAGGAAGTTATGGCCAAGGGAATGGGACCGCTGTTGAAAAGGGTCCGCAATGTCTCCGGGTTTTCCTTGCTCGGCTCAGGAGAACTTGCCCCTATCCTGCATACCCCGGATATGGTTCGCAGTGCTTTGACAATTCATACTCGTGGCCGTGTTCGTTCTGTGATACATAAACAGGAAGGGCAGGTTATCAAAAACGTACTTGTGGCTGAGGACTCCATTACTTCACGCATGCTGCTTAAGAATGTTCTTGAAGCTGCCGGATATCATGTTGTTACTGCCATGAATGGTCTTGATGCTTTGCAGAAGATTGAGGAATCCATTCCTGATGTTCTTGTCTCTGATGTTGAGATGCCGCATATGGACGGTTTCACCTTGACTTCAAAGGTCAGACAAATGGATAGCTGCTCAAGCCTTCCTATTATTCTGGTAACGTCTTTGGGATCACCTGAAGACCGTGAGCGTGGAGTTGAAGCCGGAGCAGATGCCTATATTATTAAATCTGATTTCGATCAGGGTAATTTGTTGGAGGTAATAGCCCGTCTGGCTGGATAATGTAAAATCTATTTTTATAATTTTATTGTTGTGTGATGTATAATAGCCATAGATTTGCAGCTGGGCTAATTAGAGTGTAGGTGATACGTCCCTTTATGTAGTTTTTGAATTTTCCCGATAGGAGCAATGGGTAAGTGATCAAGGTTTTGATAGTTGATGACTCGGCAACTGTCCGCACCATGTTTGCAGATTTGTTTAAGCGCGAGGATGATTTTGAAGTGGTCGGCTGTGCCGAAGACGGCTACTCTGCTTTGCGCATGGTGCAGGAGTTGAAGCCGGACGTCGTCACTATGGATGTTAACCTTCCTGATTGTGACGGTTTCAGGGTTACCCGCATGATTATGGAAGATAATCCTGTTCCTATCGTAATCGTAAGTGCTGTATACAGTGCTTCTGATGCTGAGATCGGATTCAGGCTGATTGATACCGGAGCCCTTGCCTTCCACGATAAACCGGGCCTGAAGAATGATAATTTTGAAGAACAGATGCAGGAAATCATCATCTCTGCACGCCTGATGTCTGAAGTTAAGGTTGTTCGCCGCAAGAGCAGGTTCAGGACCGATAATATTATGGATAGATCGCTGCCTGCTGCCTGTGAATACAAACCTGCACCTTCTTCAGTCAAAGAGAAGGTTATCTGCATCGGGGCTTCCACCGGTGGGCCGCAGGCTGTTAAAGAAATACTCATGTCTGTCCCTCATAAATTCCCGGCTCCTATCTTGATTGTGCAGCATATGTCTGCCGGTTTCACCGAGGGGATGGTTAGCTGGTTGAAAAATAATACCGGGCATGATGTAAGAGTTGCTGACCATGGTGATGTCCTGCGATCCGGTGTGGTTTACTTTGCGCCGGAAGGTTCGCATACAGAAATTTCATCTGATAAGCGTGTTTTGTTGAGCGATGCTCCAAATGTAAACGAGATCAGACCTTCAGTTTCCGTTCTTTTTCACTCTGCCGCCCGGAATCTGGGTTCTTCTGTGGTCGGAGTCCTACTTACCGGAATGGGGCGCGACGGGGCTGACGGACTGCTTGAGATTAAGCGCAGTGGCGGGTATACCATTGCTCAGGACGAAGATAGTTCAATCGTGTTTGGAATGCCGGGGGAGGCAGTTAAATTGGGGGCTGCCTTGGCTGTATTATCTATCGGAAATATCGGGAGGCATCTCTGCAAGCTTTTCTTGGAGTTGTCGGAGGGTAAGTAGTGGAAAGTCATCATATTCTGGTTGTCGAAGACAGTCTGACGCAAGCGGTTAAGCTGGAATATATTCTATTGGAAAGAGGATTTCAGGTTTCTCTGGTTTCCAGCGGTGAAAATGCTCTTGGTATACTGGCGGAAAAGGATATTGATCTGGTTATCAGCGATGTAGTTATGCCTGGTATGGATGGCTACGAGCTTTGCGAGAAGATACGGGATAATGATCACTACAAAAATGTCCCGGTTATCTTGCTGACCAGTCTTTCCGAACCGGGAGATATCATTAAGGGTTTGAAAAGCGGGGCCACAAACTTTGTGACCAAGCCCTATGACGAAGATTTTCTGATTTCCCGTATTGAGTCCGTTCTAAAAAATAAATATTTCGAGTCAGACAATTCCGCCACACAAGATGTGGATTTTGAATTTCAGGGTGAGAAACACGTCCTGAAGGCTGATTTCAGTCAGGTGTTTCACCTTTTGCTGGCAACTTATGAGAACACCCTCCTGCAATCCCGTCAGCTTGATGTTGCCAACCGCAAATTAGTCGACCGCGAGGAACAGCTCAGCTCTGTTCTGGCTTCCATGTCTGCTAAAATAGCGGTGCTTGATCCCCGGATGAAAATTATAGCAGCCAATGACTCATGGCGTGATATCTTTGTGCCGGGCATAAGCGAAGAAGGACTTGGTGGTCTTGATTTCGAAGAGGCTATTTATTCTTCCGGCTGCCTGCGCGGTTCGATGCGTGAGTTAATGGGTGGGGTGCGTTCCGTTGTAGAAGGCAAGCGCAAGATGTTTTCTTGTGAGTACTCTTTTGAAAGTAAAGACAAACCTTGCTGGTATATGCTGGAAGTTACTCCTATGCAGGGTGATTCCGGCGGTGCTGTAGCTTCTTTTATTGAGATAACTGAACGTAAGGCAATGGAACGTGAGATTATCAAGGCGCGTGATGTGGCTGAGAAAGCCAACCGTTTTAAATCCCGTTTTCTCGCATCAATGAGCCATGAAATCCGCACCCCGCTTAATGCTATTATCGGGATGACCGATCTTACCTTGCGCTCTGATCTTTCCGCGAAACAGACTGAGGATCTTGAGCTTGTAAAAGTTTCTGCCGACCAGCTGCTCACTCTGATTAATGACATTCTCGATTTATCAAAAGTCGAGGCCCGCATGCTTACCCTTGAAGAAAGTGATTTTTGTTTGGGAGAGGCGTTGCACGATGTTGTAAAAAGCATGGAGCAACAGGCGCGGGATAAAGGGTTGGTTCTTAGTATTGATATTGATGATGGTGTTCCCAAAGCCGTTTGCGGTGATCAGGTTCGTTTGAAACAGATTTTGTTCAACCTGATCGGTAATTCCATTAAATTTACTTCACACGGCGGTGTATTTGTACAGGTCAGCAGGTTGGAGAGAGACTCTCAAACTGGAAAAGAGATTGTGCAGGTTGCGGTCCGTGATACAGGTATAGGTGTCCCGGAAGACAAGCAGGCTTTGATTTTTGAGAGTTTCCGTCAGGCAGATGATTCCACTACCCGAAAGTTCGGTGGAACAGGGCTTGGATTGGCTATTTCACGTGAGCTGGTCGAGATGATGGGCGGCAAAATCAGGGTTAACAGCTCTGAAGGATGCGGTAGCGTTTTTTCTTTTTCAGTTGCCCTGAAGAGTGGAGATCCCTCTAAACTTGTTGTCGGTAAGGAGACCTCTGTAGATGTCCCGGGCGAAGCCTCGGAATACTCAATCCTGTTGGTAGAGGACAATCCTATCAATGTGTTGGTGGCTACAAGTCTGCTGGAAAAAATGGGACACGCTGTGCAGGTCGCATCCAACGGCCTTGAAGCGGTCAGCATGCTTTCCGGTATTGATGCGGATCTGGTGCTCATGGACCTTGAAATGCCGGAAATGGATGGATTTAGTGCCGCAAAAGCTATCCGTGACGGAAAGTCCGGGGCGGCTGCACGGAATATCCCCATTATCGCAATGTCTGCGCATGCCATGGCCGGAGTTAAGGATCGGTGTTCCAAGGCCGGAATGGATAGCTATATCGCCAAACCTGTGCAGTATCTCGCCCTGCAGGAAGCAATCTTCCGTGTCATGAGTGAAGGTGGCAGCGAGGCCCGCAAAGCTGATGATCCTGTCCCGTGCGAAGAAAAAGTCGTCGATAGGGCGAAAGCAGAGGTCATGTATCAGGGCGACACGGAGCTGTATACCGAGCTTTGCTCTATGTTTCTAAGTGATGTGCAGGACGAGATTGTTACTTTTAAGGAAGCACTTGGAAAGGATGACAGTGTGGCACGTAGGGTTGTGCACACTATGAAAAGCAGCTGTGCTGCGATTTGTGCACCCCGCGCCCGTGATGCAGCTATGCTGCTGGAGAAAAATCTGATTAATGAAGATTTTGACGGGGTGAATGAGCAGCTGGCTTTCTTTGAAGCTGAGGCAGCAAGAGTCTGTGATGAGTTGGGAAAATAGTTTTTATTTATAGGCAAAAAAAAGAGCAGCTCGCATCACGCAGGCTGCTCTTTTTTATTGTTCTCTTTTCAGTCGGCTACTTCAGAGCCTCTTCAAAAGCCGCATTGACAATTTTTGCCGCTTCTTCCTGAATTGCTACCAGATGCGCAAGACCTTTAAAGGATTCCGCATAGATCTTGTAAATAGATTCAGTGCCGGAAGGACGTGCTGCAAACCAGCCGTGTTCGGTGACAACCTTCAGACCGCCAATGGCTTCGCCGTTGCCGGGAGCTGCGGTAAGGCGTTCCTCAATAGTTTCTCCGGCAAGGGTTTTTGCCTTGACCATGTCCGGGGTAAGAATGCTGAAAGCTTTTTTCTGCTCTTCGGTAGCCGGGGTATCAATGCGTTTGTACACCGGGTGACCGAATTGCTTTTCAAGTGCGGTGTAGTGCTCTCCGGGATCTTTTCCAGTGATTGCAGTGATTTCTGCTGCCAGCAGGTTCATGATGATACCATCTTTGTCGGTAGTCCATACAGTACCGTCTTTGCGCAGGAAGGATGCACCGGCACTTTCTTCTCCACCAAAGCCACAGGTCCCGCTCAGAAGCGGGTCTACGAACCATTTAAAGCCGACCGGAACTTCCATAAGCGGACGGTTGATGGAGTCCGCCACACGGTTGATCATGGAGCTGGAAACGAGGGTTTTACCCACGGTCAGCTTCTCGCTCCATTGGGGTCTGTGCTTGTAAAGATATTCAATCGCTACAGCCAGATAGTGGTTCGGGTTCATCAGACCACGGCTTTTGGTCACGATACCGTGTCTGTCGGTGTCCGGGTCGTTGGCAAAAGAAATATCGTACTTGTCTTTAAGTTCGATGAGTCCGGCCATGGCATAAGGGGATGAGCAATCCATGCGGATTTTTCCGTCCTTGTCCACGTGCATAAAAGAATAGGCCGGGTCGATTTTCTTGTTCACAACGCTCATGTTCAGGCCGTACTTTTCAGCGATAGGTTCCCAGTAATCTATAGCTGCGCCGCCGAGAGGATCGACACCTATGCTGAGTCCCGCAGAAGCAATCGCTTCCATGTCCAGAATGTTTTCAAGATCATTTACGTACGGGGTAATGAAATCGAATTCCTTGCTGGTGTCAGCAGCAAGAGCACGGCTGAAGGGGATGCGTTTTACATCTTTAAGCCCGTTTTTAAGGATTTCATTAGCGCGGTCCTGAATTGTGCGGGTGATTGCTGTACCTGCCGGTCCGGCACTGGGCGGATTGTACTTGAAGCCGCCGTCACGCGGGGGGTTGTGGGACGGGGTAATGACTACACCGTCGGCGAAACCGTCCTTGCGACCTTTGTTGTAGGCAAGGATTGCATGGGAGATTGCCGGGGTAGGGGTGTAGCCTTTGTCGTTCAGCAGCACGGTTACGTCATTTGCTGCAAAAACTTCAAGAGCGGAAATCTGTGCAGGCTCAGAGAGCGCGTGGGGGTCCTTACCCATGAACAAGGGACCGCTGTAGCCCATGGATTTTCTGTATTCGCAGATGGCCTGTGCAATGGCGAAGATATGGTCTTCGTTAAAGGAGCCGTCAAGAGAAGAGCCCCTGTGGCCGGAGGTTCCGAATGCTACCAGATGGGAATCAACGGAAGGATCAGGTTTTTCTGTGTAGTATGCTGATACGAGTCTAGGTATGTTTTCAAGGATTTCCGCCGGTGCGGGTTGTCCTGCTAATTTGCTGAGTGCCATTTAATCCTCCGAATTAATTTGTACCGATAAAGAATATCAAAGAAATATAAAAATACAACAGTTAACAGTTATTTTCAGCTGATTGTAACCTGCATACCGGCAGGATATCTTGTGTTACAATTTACAGACTGCTGATAGCTTTGTCCATAATTCTCGGCAGATATGAACTTTTTTTGTGCTTGTCGCGATGTCTATCGGTTTGGAAAAGTTTATTTTAGTGCTTTATTCAGCTGTGAAAAATAAAATCCCAGTTCAGGTTGGTTCCGTACAGAATGCAGGCTCCGGTAATTAAAGCTATCAGCGAAAAGAATATTTCTTTTATGTCCGCCTTGTGGGGATTCTTGAGCAATCCGAATAATTGCACCGGCAGGGCCAGTCCGCGGAAGCTGAATAATGAGCCAATGATTACCAACACCGGGCCGAGCAGGGGGAGACGCATGAATTTACCCGCACCGGAAAATGCGTACAGACCAAAGAGCGCAATTACTGTAGCGATGAAGGCGGTAACTAATGTTGGAATTGGTGAATGTTTTTCGGCAAGTGTACTTAAGTCTTCTCCAGCCCCGAAATATCGGTAAGCCTTGGGTCCGACAACAATTATTACGATGTGCAGAATGGCTATCAGAAAGCAGACGATGCCGCCGAAGGTGAGTAAGTCAACTGCGTTGTGCATATGAATCCGGTTGTGCCGTTATGGAGTGGGTCGCGGGGCAGGCGCGATCAGCGTGCCGTATTTTTTCATTAAATTACTTGTACGGCACATTAGCATAATTCGTTTTTATTTACGAGGGGGGTGTGGTGCTGTTTTTTGCATCCAAAATAAAAAAACTCTCCGGCCATGGAGACCGGAGAGCTTTTCTAAGTACAATTTAAATTGCGATTCTAGCGGTGGCTTTCGAGTTCTTTGAGGAAGTCAGCAGAAACGTTGAAGCCGGTTTCGATGGCTTTGTCTACGCACTCGATAGCTTTTTTGTAGTCTTCTTTTTCGGTGTAGCAGAGAGCAAGGTTGTTCCATGCGGGACCGAAGTTGTCAGCAAGCTTGAGGGCTTTTTCGCAGACTTCGATGCAGTCGTCGAGCTCGCCTTCGTTGAAGTATGCTGCTCCGAGGGTGGAGAGAGCCTGTACGAAGTTAGGATCGTATTTGATGGCGCGTTTCAGAGCTTTGACAGCCTTATCTGTTTCGCCCTGCTCCATGTATACGTAGCCGATGTTACCCCAGGGAACAGCGAAGAAAGGACGCTGCTGGGTAGCAGTGATGTTGTAACGCAGACAGCCTTCAAGGTCGCCGCGCTGCATGGCGATACCGCCAAGCTGTACATATGCTTCCGCCATTTTGGGGGATTCATCAATTGCTACGAGGAATTCACGCTCAGCTTCCATGAAGTCCCTTTTGGACAGGTAGGCAACACCGAGGTTGTAGCGGGTGTTACTGCAGGTGGGGCTGGCTTCCTTTTTCTTTTTAAGATCCGCGATATAGTCGTCAATATTATCAAATTTCTGCATGGGAAAACCTCATATATTTATAAAAGTTTCAGTCTTTATCGGTCGGCTGCGGCAATCAGGAAGACTTAAATCTTTCTGCCTTCATTCTTGAGCAGTTCGTCATACCAGACACAAAAGTCATAAATGGGGCGTACCTTTTCGAAGTTCATGACCAGCATAACTCCGAATTCTGCAGCTGCCTGCGCGTACTCTGAGTTTCTGCTTACGTGGACTTCGCGTATGAATTCTTCACAGAGCTGCTGCGAAGTTCTTCCGGTGATGTCCTGACGCAGGTCAATGGGATCGAAAGGTTTCGCAAAAGGGTCCCATTCATCATAACCGATTTTGTCGACAAACCTGCGCCTGCGCGGCGAAAGTTTTTCGTACATGTATTGTTTTTGTTCTTCTATTTCTTCCGGGGTAAGTGTGCCCATTAGATTCTCCTGTACAGGTTACTTAGGGGCAGCACCCAGTTCTATAGAGTAGTTGCAGCTGGCGCATGCAGACTTGTCTTTGTCACAAGTTCCGCAGGCTTCCGAAGGTTCAGCGGCCGGGGCCGGAGCTTCTTCTACTTTGTCGCCGGTGTTGGCGCCCAGATATTCCGGTGTGTAGTCGGTTACCAGAGCCATGGAGAGGGGAACCAGAACTTCCGGCAGCTCCTTAAGGGAGGAGTTGATGGAAGCAGCCAGTTCTTCGCTCAGCTGCATCAGCTTGGATTGCAGAGTGTCCATGTTGATGGTGGGGTAGGCTTTACCGGGGGTGAAGCCTGATTTCTGACAGGAGTGAGCCTGACCGCTGATATTCATGGGAACACCGTAGATGCGGCAGGTCAAAGGTCTGAAATCGTAGAGAGCGCAAAGGTTGTCTTCTTTCAGGCAAGGGCATTTAACCCGTGCCATGGATACTTCTTTGAGGATTTCTGCTGTGGAGGCACCGGACTGGCTGGCCTTGAAAGCCCTTCTTTTGACTTTATGGATCAGTCTGTCCGCCTTATCCGCTTCCTGCATGATGATGGAGCGTTCCATACCGCTGTATATTTCGTTGAACTTGCGGTTGATGTAGATAGCTTCCACAAGGGTTAGATCGAAGAGGGCGTGGCAGCATTCACTGCAGCCTTTGGCACATTTGATGCCATCTTCAGTCTGTTCGGATATTTTATTAAAAGTCTTGTCTACTTCAGCGACAAGAGCTTCATATTTTTGAAAAATTTCTTTGAACTCCAAAGCAAAACCTCCGTGAAAAAATATGTTCAGAGCTTTGACGGAAAGTTCCGCCTAAACTCGTATAAGCTAAGTCTTATTGTTCAGCAGTCAATCGCCTGCATGAAAATAATTAATGATTTTATTGAACCATGTCCCGCGTGGCGGTCCAATCGCGCAGCGCAGCGGTGTTCCGGGGGGCGCATAAAAAATGGGGAAGGAGAGAGAGAGGAGAAAAGGGAATCCGGCTCCGGCAGGCTGGTCCGCTGAATATTTTAAATTCGTTGACCGTTAATTAAAGAGCAGGCGGGAATCTGGGCTAGACCCTGATTCCCGCCTTTAAAACTTCACTGATGAAGAACTTTCTACTGCTCTTCGATGGTGATAGCGTCCTGTTCGCAAACTTCGATACAGGATTCACAACCGAGGCATTCGTCTTCGTTAACAGCTACTGCTTTGCCGTCCTGAAGTTCGTAAACTTCGGTAGGACATACATCAACGCATTCGCCGTCGCCGTTACACTTGTCGTTATCAATGGTGATAATGTAGCTCATAGAGTTACCCTCCAAAAAGATTGATTTTTTTAGCCTCTGGTAGCCTGCGTACAAAAGCCGACAGGCTACGCAGTCTTCAACAATTAGGATTGGGCCGAAATTGTCCGGCTTTGACCCCGACTCAGGGCTATTGAAATGTGGATAGCCACAAGCCTTCCACATGTCAAGAAGCCAAGTACTAAAAAGTACAAGAAACATCTTAATTATATAGATTATGATTTTCAAGAAAGGATTATGATTTTCAATTCACGACAATATTTTTTTAATCCGGGTGATGACATTATACGGACATTGAATTATTAAGTGCCTTTAACTAAATGCAGATATGACATTTTAGGAGATACTTATGCTGACAAAAGAACAGCTTGATAAATACGTTGATGCTCTGTGGTGGGGGCTGACTACTGCGCGCACCAAGCCTTATGAAAAAGGCGACCTGATCATGGTCCGGTACGAAGCGGAAGCTCTGCCTCTTGCAGAAGCCGTATTTAAACGTCTTATTGATGAAGGGCTTAACCCTGTTCCGAGGATGACCCTGACTCCCGAGATGGAAAAAAGTTTCTACGGTGACGGCAACGATGACCAGCTTAAATACATTGCCCCCGGTGAACAAGAATTCACCAAGGGCCTTAACGGTCTTATCGTGCTGCTGGCTCCCTCTTCCCTGACCCATCTGGCGGGGGTTGACCCATCCCGCATGGGTAAATGTGCAGTGGCCCGTAAATTTCTGCGTGATATGATGGAAAAACGTGAGCAGTGCGGCGAATTGGGCTGGACCCTTTGTTCCTATCCCACTAAAGCTCTGGCTGAATCTGCCGGACTTTCACTGGAAGAATTTACCGCCCAGATCGTCAAAGCCTGCTACCTTGATGAAGAAGACCCTGCAGCCTGCTGGAAGGGTGTTTTCGATAAGGCTTCAGAAGTTAAGGATTGGTTGAACGGTCTGGGCATCGAATCCTACCGTGTGGTTTCCAAGGATATGGACCTGACTGTTAAGCATGGCGACCTTCGCCAGTGGATCGGTGTTTCCGGTCATAACATTCCCAGTTTTGAGCTGTTTATTTCCCCTGATTGGCGCGGTACTTCCGGTGTTTATTATGCTGACCAGCCTTCGTACCGTTCCGGTAACTATGTTGAAGGGGTACGTATTGTATTCGAAGACGGCGTAGCCAAGGAAATCACCGCCAAGGAAGGCGAAGAGTTCGTTAAAAAGCAGCTTGCAATGGACGAAGGGGCTTCCAAGCTTGGTGAGTTTTCCCTGACCGACCGCCGTTTTTCGCGCATTGATAAATTCATGGCAAATACTCTTTATGATGAAAACTACGGCGGAGAATTCGGTAACTGCCATGTTGCCGTCGGCTCTTCCTATGCCGACACTTATGCCGGGGATCAGGCTGAGCTTAACGAGCAGATGAAGGAAGAACTCGGATACAACACTTCTGCATTGCACTGGGACCTGGTCAATACTCAGGATAAGGAAGTTTACGCCACTCTCAAAGACGGCAGCGAAGTCCTTATCTACAAGTCCGGTGAATTTCAGATTTAACTGATTCGACGGTAAATCAGATTATAAACTCCCGGTGAATTCAGTTCGCCGGGAGTTTTTTGTTATTTTGGCAGTAAGTTTGCAGTAAGGGGCGGGTAGGGTCATTTTTTCCGACATTCATGGTTGTTTTTTTGGAAACAGTACATATGTTAATAATATGCCTTTTGGTGCATGATTTTGCATGTCCTTAAACAAATTGGATTTATTGAGGACCATCACTGTTTTTCCAAGAATTCTAATCGTTGACTGTTATTTGTGTTCAGGTTATTTACATTCTAGGGAAAATAGGTGGAGGTAAACACTATGAAGAGAATTTATACAATACTTGCCCTGCTGGTTATTTTGGCTGTTCCGGCACAGGCTTCAGCGTCATATTTTTATACTCTTGAGGGGACCGTTGGGTCCATCAGTGACGGTGGCGGACTGGCCAGAGCTTCCGGAATTTCGATCGGGGATACCGTTCGTTATGTGATCGAAGTAGATACTGATAGACTCGGTTACCGTACTATCGGTAATGGTAAGACCAAGACAGTGAATAAGTCCTACTACACTTCTTTGTTTTCCGGTAACCTGAACGGCTACTCATCCAATAGCAATAGCTATTTGAAGGATGGAAATTACAACTATCATGCCTACTCCGGGAATGATAACTCTGCTGTGTATATGAACGGCTGGGGTTCCAGCTTTGAAGGTCTCGCTGTAGGGGATACCGTGCAGCAGATTTATGAAGCGGCGTACAACTCGGAGAGCAACTGGACCTACAGTCAGATTAATGCCATTGATCTGAAGGTAACAAATATCTCAAATGTTGCACCTACCCCGATTCCGGGAGCAGCACTCCTGATGCTTGGTGGGCTTGGCGTTGTAGGATTTGTAAGACGTAAGCTGTCTTAATAAAAAATAAGACTTTTACTAAAAAAAGAACCGCTTCCGGTATTCGGGAGCGGTTCTTTTTTTTTGTGGTATGGGCATAGACTTCCGACTTTTCTTGACTGCAGTTGTCTTGCAAGGTATTTGCTTTATAAGGAGATGGTTGTTCATGAAAAATATTTTAAGCATTGTGGCTTTGCTGGTATTGTTAACTGTTCCGTCGTTTGCCTCAGCCTCAGCATATTACACCCTTGAAGGCACAGTAGGAGCCATACAGGATCGAGGCGGTCTAGCTAGTGCTGCCGGGATTTCTGTTGGTGATACTGTTCGCTATGTGGTTGAAATCGACACTGAACGGACCGGTTTTTATACTGGGTGGAATGGACAGGATCATGAAGTAAGAGGTTCCTATTATGCCTCATTATTTTCGGGTAATTTGAACGGAGTAACTTCAAAAAACCATAACTATTTCAGTTCCGGCAAGATTGGTTATCTTGTCAGTGCCGGGAATGAAAAATCTTACCTGTCCTTCGGTGATCTCTTTAGCTCTGGAGAACTTACGCTGGGGTCAAATGTCGGCTTGCTTTATGAATCTTCTTTTTCCGGAGGGTCGTCATTTTCCAAGTCCACTCAGTTGCTGGCAACCAATTTAAAGGTCACCAATATCTCCAATGTTGCACCCACCCCGATTCCGGGAGCAGTACTCTTGATGCTCGGCGGGCTTGGCGTTGTAGGATTTGTAAGACGTAAGCTGTCTTAATAAAAAATAAGACTTTTACTAAAAAAAGAACCGCTTCCGGTATTCGGGAGCGGTTCTTTTTTTATTTCGCAGCGTATGCGGTGTTTTTCCGGTTATTATATCCCAGAGTAAGCGCAGTTACCCCGATCATGATGCCGAGCGGCCAGATGGAAGAAAATGCCAGCAGACATATGAAGCCGCCGCAGAGAATCAGGCAGGCAAGGCGCATGGCTGCTGATTTGAATATTTTCAGGGCCGCTCCGACTGCGATCAGTGAATTGGAGATAAAAAAAACGTTTGCAAAAGATACAATATCTTCAAGGCTGAGAATTCCGGCCTGTAGCAGGAGCAGATTCAGCAGATGCAGACAGAAAAAGAGTGCTATGGCTATGTGCGGCGTTCCACTGCAGTTGGTCCGTTCCAGGATTTGCGGCAACTTTTTCTGCCCGGCAAGGCTTGCCAGCAGTCTGGAAATCCCCCCGACAATCATCAGATAGGTGCAGATGCAGAGGGCGCAGGTCACAATCATGACCGTGAAATTAGCGTAATCACCCAGTAGCGGGGCAACGATTCGGGCCACAGTAACCGGCTCCGCATGGCCGTTGCTGACGCTGTGTACGGCCCAGCCCGCAAGCAGGTATATGACGCTGATCACGCAGACTGCAATGATGGTCGCTAACGGTATTGTGCGTTTGGGGGTGCGTACTTCCATTGAGTAGTTGCCGATAATTTCCCAGCCGATGATGGCCCAGAATATGAGCAGCAATGTTGAACCCAACGCCGGAATATCCGGTGCTGTGTAGGGGCTCGGGCTTACTGGGGCCATGCTGATGCTGGTGATACTGCCGCTGATCAGGATAATCCCGATGATAACACTGGCCATAAGGGAAATGTTGCTCACGAATGTGACCCTGCGCATGAGTAGTGCGCAGCATAAGAGCAGTAAACCCGCTGCAAATGCCGGGGTTTGGGTTGCAGGCAGGGAGAATGTGGAAGTGATGGCTTCTGCAGCTGTCATCAGAACTGCAACCGGACCGACGCAGACCGCACAGATTATATAGTTGGTTGCCAGCTGTCCGGCTTTTTGACCGAATGCTTCCCTGATGGCGATGGGGACGCCTTCCGATCCGGGATAGGCCACAGCCAGCCTCGCGAAAAGCGAGGCGAATATCGCACCCAGCATCAAAATTATTGCCCATGCGGCAACCGCCCAATCTCCAAGCCGTGCCTCCGCAATAGGCGGAAGCAGGATTATACCCGACCCTAGAAGTGCTCCGGCCAGCAGGCCGCCTAATTGGAGCGGACCCATTTGCTTATTCGTCATTTTTACCTTCCTGAAATTTTGTAGCTTGAGCCTAGCAGTCTTTGTGTTATCTGAAAAACTGAATATTTAGATTGAAATGTTCAGTTAAATTGATAAGGGTCCTTGGCAGGAGGCATATATGGAAATCCGCCAGTTGGTTTCATTCAAGGAAATTGTGGAGCAGGGCAGTTTTAACAAGGCCGCGCAGGTTCTTAATTATGCCCAGTCCTCGGTTACTTCGCATGTCCGGGCTATCGAAGAATTTTACGGGCGTCCGGTTTTTGACCGGCTGGGTAAGCGGGTGGTTCTGAATTCATTCGGGGAACGGCTGTACCGCAGGGTTCTGCCGCTTCTGGCCGGGTATGATGATCTTTGCGCGTTAAAGCATGAAGTTGGCGAACCTGCCGGGCAGCTGCGTATCGGTGTTCCCGAATCAACCATGCTGTACCGCCTTTCTCCGGTGTTGCGGGAATATAAAGCCCTTTATCCCGGTGTGGATATCATTATGCAGAATTCCATCTGTCCGTTAATGCGCGGTCTGCTGCGCGAAGGCAGTCTTGATATGGCTGTCCTGCTGGACCGGGTGGTGGAAGAGGATGAGTTGCTTAGCAGACCTGTTTTTGATGAACCCATGTGTGTTGTCCTGCCTCAGCAGTATCCGGCAGAGAGGTTGATAAACTCACCGGTCCATGCGGTTTTATACACCGAAGCAGGGTGCAGCTACCGGGCGATATTTGAAGATATGCTGGCTAAGCAGGGCATCGAAACGGGTAATATAATCGAGACCGCCAGCGTTGAAGTCATCAAGCAATATCTGCTTTGTAATCTTGGGGTTTCGTTCCTGCCGGAAGTGGTTGTCCGCAAAGAGTTGGCAGACGGAAAATTACGGGCAATTCCTTGGGAATCAATTGATCCGGTACGGGTCCAGATTGTTCACCACAAGGACAAGTGGATTTCCCCGGCAATGGCGGAATTCATCCGCTTGCTGGAAGAAGCTTCGCTGGGTTGGGAGTAGTCGAGGCTGCAACGGACGCTTGAGCTATGTTGTGATTTGGCATAGAGTTTCTGCGAGTAAAAACAAAAGGACATCTTCAATATGGCGAAACAATACCAGCCCCGCATGCATTCGGCGGAGCACATTCTGAATCAGGTGATGGTGCGTAAGTTTGACTGTGACCGCTGCTTCAGCGCACACATCAACAAGAAGAAATCCAAGTGTGATTATAAATTCGAACGCGGGCTGACCGACGCTGAAGCCGTCGAAATTGAGAATGGTGTTAACGAAGCCATTTCTTCCGCTCTCGAAGTTACTGAACAGATGATCAGTCTTCAGGAGGCTGCCGAGCGTTTTAATCTGACACGTCTGCCTGAAGGAGTTTCCGAGGTTCGGGTGGTAAATATCGGCGATTTTGATCTTTGTCCATGTATCGGTGAGCACGTTGAAAACACTAATGAAATAGGTGAGTTCAAGGTTGCATCACACAGCTTTGATGATGGTGTTCTGCGCATTCGTTACAAGCTTGGTGAACCGGAAATTTAATATAAATTTGAAAAAGTTGTTTACAGAGCATAAATCTGTTGCTAGTCATTAACCAGCTTTTTGAATACATATTCCGTGCAACTGGCGATGTAATGTGGAATTAACCACAGGGAAACACGGAATTTATATTACCAGCCGCTCGCCTGGGCCTCGTCTTTTTTCAAGACGTGCATCCTTACCTCTCCATGAGGTGAATCATAAGGAGTGCCCATGCAGCAATATCGAAATCTTCTCCAGCAAAACGACTCAGAAATTTTCAATGCACTTTCCGGCGAGGAATCCCGCCAGAGAGTCGGTATTGAATTAATTCCTTCTGAAAATTACACCTACCCCGAAGTTCTCTGTACCCTCGGAAGTGTTTTTACAAACAAATACTCCGAAGGTTACCCCGGCAGACGTTATTACGGCGGTCAGGAATTCACCGATACCATCGAAGACATTGCCCGTGAACGGGCAAAACAGGTCTTCCGTTGCGAACATGCCAATGTGCAGCCTCTTTCCGGTTCTCCCATGAACCAGGCTGTATATCTCGGCCTCCTTGAACCCGGCGACACCATTCTGGCTATGGATCTCTCCCATGGCGGGCATCTTACTCACGGTGCTCCGGTTTCCTTCATGGGCAAGCTTTTCAATTTCATCCGCTATAAAACCGACCCTGTTGACGGTAGCATTGATTTTGACGAGCTGCGCAAGACCGCCCTTGAACACAAACCGAAAATGATTCTTTGCGGATACACTTCCTATCCCCGCGATCTGGATTATGCCGCGTTCAAGAAGATAGCAGATGAAGTAGGGGCCATCACCATGACCGATGCCTCCCACTACGGCGGGCTCATTGCCGCCGATGTTCTCCGCAATCCCTTTGATTTTGGTTTCGATGTAGTCACTTCCACCTCACACAAATCCCTGCGCGGTCCCCGTGGCGGTATGATCTTTTGTAAAAAAGAATTCGCCGCCAGGATCGATAAGGCCGTCTTTCCCGGTCTGCAGGGCGGACCGCACATGAATACCATTGCAGGTATCGCGGTTACTCTAAAAAAAGCGCTCGAACCTGAATTTAAAGAGTACGGAAAGCAGGTATTGCTTAATGCAAAAACTCTGGCGGATGAACTGCTGAAATCCGGTGCTTCCCTTGTCACCGGCGGTACAGACAACCACATGATGGTTCTCGATACCGAGAAGAGCTACGGTATCAACGGTAAAATTGCTGAAGAGCTTCTTGATGAAGTGTCCATCACTACCAACAAGCAGATTATCCCCGATGATCCCAATCCTCCCCTGAAACCCAGCGGAATCAGGATCGGTACCCCTGCTGCCACTTCCCGTGGCATGAAGGAAGCCGATATGGTCAAGCTGGCGGGCTGGATTACCACCATCCTCCAAAATTCTGAAGATAAGAATCTGGCCGCCACCACCCGGTCGGAAATTGAATCTTTCTGCTCAAGGTTTCCGGTTCCGGGAATCTAGTTGAAAACTCCTTCCTTCCCATGTGTCCGGGATTCTTTGTATCCCCTTGGGTCCCGGACAAAAATTTCTAACCGGTGCTGGCTGAAAATTATTGTAAATTGTCTTGTGGGTAACATTTTTTAGCCAGCCCGGTAATTTTTTATCACACCCCATCCTTCAATAAAAAATCGACTTGAATCTTACGGTTCAAGTCGATTTTTTGTTTATAGAATATGTTGCGCTTCGTGCTTTTTATGAAATAATCAGCCTCCGGCGGCGAATCCCAAAAAATTTTAATAAGTATAGTTGTTTTATGGACGATATTTTTCAGGCAATTTGTATTTTAGCCAGTAACTCCAGAGCAACCAGACCGAAATCGCTACACATGCGCCCAAAGTCCATCCGGCCATAACATCAGTGGGGAAATGTTTTCCCAGATAGAGGCGGGAATAGCCGACCCCGATGGGTAGGAAGAGCATCCACGGCCTAAGCGTACGGAAAAAGAACATGAGCATGACTGCAAAGGCCATTGAGTTCGCAGCGTGTGCGGAAGGGTAGGAGTTCCCGCGTTCTTTGGTCTGCTGGTAATCAAGCGGTCTGCGCTGCAATCGGCCGTCTTCTTTGAAATAGGTCAGGGCTATGGAATTGAGCGGTCTGACCCTGCCGATGGATTTTTTGATAAGGTTGGTGGAAAAGTCGGCCAGCCCCATAGTGGCGGAGATGAGCAGGATTATGACCAGAAATTTCGGTCCCTTTTTCCAGACTCCGAAGATTGTCACCAGCGCAATGATGGCCCAGAGCAGGGCGGCAGAGGAAAGCAGGGGCATGGCAATATCCAGCCAATGCTTGCGCATTATCTGGTTGACCAGAATGAATATCTGCATATCCAGAGGTTGGGTAAGAAAGGGCACTTATTTCTCCTTGATGAGCGTTTTCCTTGGCAAGACGGTTGTTTCCGAATAACATCCCCGTCCGTTGAAATGAATTTAAGCTCGTAATGTTGGATTTGGGGCGACTTAATAGCTGCCATACATGTTTTGCGAGTATCAATATAAATAAAAGCCCGCAAGGGGCTATACATTACATACAGACTACAATGAAAAGAATCGGATTGATCCTTCCCCGCTTCAGCCGTTACGGCGGAGTGGAACGTTTCGGCTACAACTTGAGCGCGGCACTCGCCGATGCCGGGTACAGTGTTGATTTCATCTGTGCCCGTTCCGAGGATACACCTCCGCAGGGTGTGAATATCGTTAAAGTAGGCCGTTATGGATTTTGCCGGGCCGGGAAGCTGCTCTGGTTTGTGCTGGCAGCGGAGAAAGCCCGTAAAAAAGGGAATTACGATTTGACTATCAGTCTCGGAAAATCCTTGAATCAGGATATTCTTCGTATCGGTGGAGGACCGCTGGAATCATTCTGGGCGCTTTCACAAAGAGCATGGCCTGAAGGTTTTGCCCGAAGCTTCAAGATGTTTCGCCGCCGTTCTGCGTTGGTTAATATGCTGATTAAATACATTGAGCGTAAACAGGCTGCTTCCGATTGCCGCATGGTTTGTGTTTCGCACCGGGTCCGGGATTGGATGCTTGATTCCCACCCCTCTCTTGCAGGGCGCGGGATTGATGTCATTTACAACAAACCAGACCTCTCATTATTCACTCCGTTGTCCCCGGAAGCAAGGGATGCGGCGCGTGCAGAATACTCGCTTTCCGATGATGATTATCTTATCAGCACGGCTACAACCAACTTCGCGCTCAAGGGTGTGTCTTTCCTGATCAAAGCCCTTGCAGAACTTCCGGCCAATTATCATTTGCAGGTTGCCGGGGGCCGCAATCCAGCAAAGTATATCCAGCTTGCCAAAGAGTTGGGGGTTGCCGAGCGAGTAAGTTTTCTTGGCAGGGTAGAAGACATGCCTACACTTTACGGACGGTCCGATATTTTTGTACTTCCTTCTTTCTACGATGCCTGCTCCAATTCCGTGTTGGAGGCGTTGGCCTGTGGATGCCCGGTGATCAGTTCCCGCGATAACGGAAGCAGCTATTTTCTCCCTGACGAACATATTCTAGATGATCCTGCTGATTATATGAAGATGGCAGACATGATCAAAAACACAGCGGTAAAAGATAAAGCTCATCCTTTTCAATGGCCGGAAGATGTGCCTTGCGGCATTGATCCATATCTGGAATTGGTAAAAGAAATCCTGAATAAATAAAAAAAGGCGAAGTTGAAATTTCAACTTCGCCTTTTAATTTAATCGAGTATGATCTGCCAAGCTAGCGACTCGCCAAACTATTAAAAGTTTTAGGAGAGTCCAGAGAACCCTTTTTCAAAAGGGCTCTTTGGTCCCCGAAGGGCCCTCGGAGAGTCACCGGAGTCAAAAAAAACTACCAGCTACCGCGAACACGGACGCCTTTGGAGGCCATGTGTTCTTTCAGTTGCGGGATGGTGTAGTCGCCGTAGTGCACGATGGAAGCGATGAGTGCTGCAGTTGCGCGGCCGTCAGTTACGGCTTCAACCATGTGCTGCGGGTTACCTGCACCGCCGGAAGCGATTACCGGAATGCGCACGCTTTCAGCAACAAGGCGGGTCAGCTCAAGGTCGTATCCGGTTTTAACACCGTCGGCGTCGATGGAGTTGAGGCAGATTTCGCCCGCTCCGAGAGACTCGCCGGTTTTTGCCCATTCGAGGGCGTCGATACCCATGTACTTGCGTCCGCCGTTGATGACGATTTCGAACCCGGAAGGAATGTTCTCGGACTTTTCAACGCGTTTGACGTCCATGCCGAGCACCACGCACTGGGAACCGAATGCTGCGGCCCCTTCACTGATGATGTCGGGATTCTTGACCGCACCGGAGTTCACGGAAACCTTTTCCGCTCCGGCGAGGAGTACATCACGCATATCCTGAACGGAGTTGATGCCGCCGCCTACGGAGAAGGGGATGAAGATTTCGGAAGCAACGCGCTCAACAACATCGAGAAAGATTCCACGGCCTTCGGAAGAAGCGGTGATGTCGTAGAAGACGATTTCGTCCGCGCCCTGTTCGTAGTACAGGCGTGCAGTCTCAACGGGATCACCGATATCGACATTGCCTTTGAATTTGATGCCCTTGGTGAGGATTCCGTTCCTGACATCGAGGCAGGGGATGATTCTTTTACTAAGCATCGGTTGCCTCCTTGCAGTATTCGTAAAAGTTGGAAAGCAGTTTCAGGCCGGGATTACCACTCTTTTCCGGGTGGAACTGAACGGCCCAAAGACCTTCGCGTCCGTGCAGGGAACAGAAGGGACGGCCATAGGTGGTTTCACCGATGATGTATTTTTCTTCGGGAGCCGGGTAGTAGCTGTGTACGAAATAAAAATGTGCTTCAGGATCGATGCCTTCGAAGAGAACGCAATCCTGCTTAAGCTCGATCTGGTTCCAACCCATATGAGGTACACGGATGGGAACACCTTCGTAATCTTCCCATGAAGGGTTGAAAAGACGGCATTCGCCGGGAATTACGGAAAGTGCCTGAGTGTCGTTTTCCTCGCTGTAGTCGAGCAGGATCTGGCAGCCGACACAGATGCCGAGCAGCGGTTTTTTCTGCTGCACGAGATCTTTGAGGAGTTCATCCAGACCGCCGGATGTGAGTTCATCCATGGCCTGTCCGGCAGCACCTACACCGGGGAAGATGATGCCTGTTGCCTTGGACAGCACTTCCTTGTCGTTGGTGATTTCGTTAGGAATGCCGAGTTTGTTCAGTGCGCGCTGCACACTGGTCTGGTTTCCGGCTTTGTAATCAAGAATAGCCAGCATTAGAGGGGCCCCCTTGTGTTTGTTAAATACTTATTGAACCGCAGAAGTCTGTAACTTTTAATGAGGGTATATTTCCCGGATGCAGAATTGAATCCGGAAGAACGGCTGCCGTAAGACGGCAGTATATAACGGTTCTGTTCTATATATAGGAGCTAGTCAAAAAACCGGAGGAAAACAAGTGAAAATGTCATCGGAGAAAAAAAATTTTAGAAAAAGCAGTGAAGAGAGCTAAAAATTATTTAGCCATAATGCGCAGATAAAGATCGCCTTTGAAGGGACCGAGCTTGCGGCCTTGTCCTTTAAGGCGGATGGGACGCCCGATTACGAAGTCCCGAGGCAGGGTTATCTCAAGGGTTTTACTTTTCTTGCGCAGTCCTTGCTGAAGGTTTATGCGCACCGTGCGGCCCGGATGCAGAGCGGAGGCAGGAAAATAAACGGTTTGTTCATCATCCAGCTGGCCCTTGAACCATGCTTTTACACCGGAACCAATCCCGGTTGATACATCGACAGAAGCTGTTTTTTCACCCCAGCTGAGATTTATTTTACGTTCTTTAATGGGCGGGCCGGATTTCTGGAAAGGTTTGTCTTTGCTGATCTGGCTGTAGATGTCTTCAAAGACCTGCCGGGCAAAAGGATCGTTTAAAATATCCTTGAGCACATCTTCTTCCTTCTGGAAAAAGTAGCGGCTCTGCTGGGCGTTGGAGGTGTTGTTGCGTGCGTCGGTCTTGGCTTTGGACTGCTGCGCCCGGTAGGCACTTGCTCCGTCCCGGGCTGTTTTGCTGTCAGATTGAGACTTGAAGTCTTTTTTCGCGCGGGTGTATTTGCGTTTGTCTGCAGCGTTTTTTCCGGTTGCTGTATTGCCGGCTACATTTTTGAGGAAGACATATGCTTCGTTAAGTTCACGGAACTTCTTGGCGGCATCAGGGCTGGGGTTCAAATCCGGGTGCATGCTGAAGGCCAGCTTGCGGAAAGAACGTTTGATGTCCTCCTCGCTGGCATTGGGGCCGACTTTGAGAATGCTCTGTGCCTGTCTTGTGTTCATATCAGAAATTAGTCTTCGGTGATGAGTGCGTTGGGGGCTAGATCGGGATCGTGCTGGCGCAGACCTTCGGCGCGGATGTATTCCTTGCCTTCTTCCACAAACAGCGCGTGTCCTGCTTCCGGGTTAACACCGGGACAGTATTCGTGAATCATCTCCCAGCTTGTTTCATCGATAAGATTGCCGCGGAAAAATGGCCATGCCCGGCAGATATCCGGGCGGCCGGGATGAACCCCGCAACCTTCGTTGTAAAAAACACAGTATCCGTCTTCGCGAGACTGCAGACGGATTTTTCCGTTTACGGTTTCGCTGTGTTTTTCAATCAGTTCCTGTTCGGAAATTTCAAGGTGTCCGGCGAGTCGTTTACGATCTTTGGCGGTCATGATGATGCCGCCTTCGCCCTGACAGCAGTGGCCGCACATCCGGCATTCAAAAGCCTTGCTCATTATTATTTGCCTGCTAAATTTTTATGGTCAACCATTATACAACGGTCTTCAATTACGGTGATATTTTTGCTGGAAAGCAGCTCCCGTGCTTCGGGGCTGAATATATCCTGCTGCATCCAGAAACATTTGGGCAAGGTTTCCAGCTCGAGAACTTCGCGCGCATGGTCTGCGCAGAACTGGGAAGCCCGGAAAAGGTTAACCACGTCCACGGAAAAGGGGATGTCTTTTACTGACTGGTAGGTCTCGAGTCCCCAGACGTTTTCCCTTTTGGGATGTACCGGAACAATCTTGTACCCGGCGTCCATCATGTAGCGGCAGACCCGGTCAACAGGTCGTCCGGGCTTATCCACCGCGCCGATTACGGCTATGACCTTGACCTCGCCAAGAAGTGCGGCTAATTTTTTTTCGTCAACTATAAGCATATTTTGATCTCTCCGGGCAATTGATTTCCGCATGCTACAGTAAAGCCCGGCTACTTGCAAAGTTCTCTTTTATTTGTTGCCGGTTTTTTATCCAAAGGAGTTTTTCCCATGTCTGATCTGGAATCCAATATTGTTGTCCCACGCAGTGAGCTTGAAGCCCGCTGGGCAAAGTGTCGCCGTTTTCTGCCCGAAGTGGCTCCCCGAGCAGGGGGCATGCTTTGCTTTTCGCGTTTGCAGATTTATTACCTCTCCGGCTCATTTGTCAACGGTGCAGTGTGGTTGCCTCTGGAAGGTGAACCTGTCCTTTTTGTGCGCAAGTCATTTGATCGTGCATCTCTTGAAAGTCCTGTTAAAAACATAGTCCGTTTCAAATCTTTCAAAGACCTTGCCCCGCTCGCCAAACAGGCCGGACAGCCTTTGACCGAGATCATGGGCGCGGAAACAGCAGGGTTGACCTGGCAGCTGGGCGAAATGCTTACTTCGCGTATGCCGGAGTACAGATTTGTTCCCGGCGATAAGGTCATGGCTATGGCCCGCGCGGTCAAGTCAGAGTGGGAACTGGAAATCATGCGCGAGGTCGGCCACCTGCATAATACCGCGCTGGCGGAAGTTCTGCCGGAACTGCTTGAGACCGGCATGAGCGAAATGGAGATCGCTAAATATCTCTGGAATGTCTTTTTCGAACTGGGTCATGAAGGGCATATGCGTATGCAGACTTTCAATGAGGAGATCTTTCTCGGACATGTTTCTGCAGGAGACTCCGGCATTTACCCCAGTTCATTCAACGGCCCGTTGGGGCTGCGCGGGGTGCATCCGGCGTCTCCGTTTATGGGCAGCGGGGATAAATTCTGGGATGAGAAAGCGCCTCTTTCCGTTGATTGCGGATTTGTAATGGAAGGCTACCACACCGACAAAACTCAGGTTTATTGGTCCGGTCCGAAAAGCTCCATCCCTGAAGAAGTGCTTGATGCCCAGCTTTTCTGTCAGGATATGCAGGCTCTTGCAGCTGAGAATCTCAAGCCCGGAACCATTGTCAGTGATGTCTATGCCATGGTTATGGCCGAGGCTGAGAAGCATGGTTATATGGATGGTTTCATGGGTATCGGTGAATGCAAAGTTCCTTTCATCGGGCATGGCATCGGGCTGACTGTGGACGGTTTCCCGCCAATTGCCAAAGGATTTGATATGCCAATTGAAGAGGGCATGGTCTTCGCCCTTGAGCCGAAGCAGGGCATTCCCGGCGTAGGTATGGTCGGGGTTGAAAATACCTTTGAAGTCACCCCATACGGAGGAAAATGCATCTCCGGAGATGAATTTGATATCATTTGTGTAGAGTAGTTTTAAACGTAAAAAAGCCCCGTAACCATCTGGTTTCGGGGCTTTTCTTATTCATATTGATTAAAATTATTTCACATCGATATCAAGTCCGGTCATGGTCTTGGTTATAACCGGAGCCGGGGTCTGACCTTTGAGGTCCATGACCATGCGGATTTTGTCTTCGTAGACACCGATCCTGAATCTTGAGAAAATCGGGTTTTCCGGCTTGAGTACTGTGGGGCCGAAGTAATCCCATTTGCCCTGAATATCCACAACAAGACGGTTGGGGTCGCGCAGGAAAAATGATGTGTAGGAAAGCGGTGAGCCGCCGAGATCAAGGCTGATTCTGGTTTTGCCGCTGACTTCCTTGAAGTAGATGGATTTCAGCTTGCCTCCCTGCAGTCCCTGCTTTCCTTCAACGGCTTCCTTGGATTTTTCAGCCGGAACAGTATCGTTAGCTACCTCTGTACTATTAAAAGCCAAAATAGTTTTGGAAGTAGCATTGGTCAGCGTAGCATTGGGCTGTGTTGCGTTGGCAGTGGTCTTAACCGCGTTCAACGTTACAGCCTTGGTGGAGTTGGTTATGGTGACAGTTCCGTTCTGCATCTGAAAACTGCTGTTGGTGGCATTGGCAATAGCCATGCTCAGCAGGGGAAGCTCGTTTTCCGGTTCTGATTCAGCAAGTTCCATCTCTGTATTTTCAGCTGGAGAGTTCTCCGCCTGTTTCGTTTCCTCCTGCAGAAGCCAGCTTTCCGGGAGCAGCAGTTGCGGATTTATTACCGCCAGAACCGCTAAAATTCCGAAAACGTGTATCAGGGCCTGCTTGCTGGTGAAGTAGTTACCATAGAGGCGGAAGCTGCGGCTGCATGAGCCACAGGTGTAAGACCTGACCGGGACGATCAGGGAAATCAGCACGTCAGAAATCAACCCCCGCCTGAAATACAGGCGGTTGCTGTCGCAAAACGGGCATTGAACAATTTTTTTCTGCTTTTTAGTCATTGTGCGGTATTTTCCTCCGATCCCCATCTACCTGCACTGTGAAGCTTGTCAAAATTCTTTAATTGTCTGTGGTTATACTTAAAAAGACCACACTAAAATGTCAATCAGCAGTTTGTTAGAACTTAAAGGGAACCCGCAGAGTGGGTTCCCTTTAATGCTTTTAACAAATTAAGTAGCGAAGCTTATTAAAAGTTTCTTTGGTCCCGCTGAAGGCGCCGCCGGAGGCATTAACCGGCAATAGCTTCGGACATGATGCATTCGAGATCTTCACGTTCCATTTTAGCGGGAGTGAACTCGAAAAGTTTGCCCATGGTCTGCTCGGCGATATCGACCAGTTCTGCTACGTCTTCTTCTTTTGCGCCGTAGTCTTTGAGGGACTCTTCGTTGAAGCCGGCACGTTCGAGCAGGGAACGCAGACCTTCAAGAAATACGGTTGCGCGCATGTTCTCGTCAAACTGCTGGGTGTCGTAACCCATAGCCATGGCGAGATCTTCAAAACGCTCCGGGCTTTCCGGGATTAAACGCTTGAAGTAGGGCACGGAAAGCTTGGCAAGGCCGAGGCCGTGCGGCAGTTCGGGATACTTGGCGCTCAGAGCATGCTCAAGGGAATGCTGGGAAATACAGCGGGAAAGGGTTTCACACATCCCTGCTGCGGTGCTGGACCATGCCATGACGGTGCGGGCTTCGATATTGTCGCCTTCGGCAATCGCCATAGGCAGGTAGTGGCTGCTCAGGTGAACAGCTTCAAGAGCCAGCATGTCGCTCATGGGTTGGTGCGCGGTGGAAAGGAAGGTCTCCACTGCATGGAAAAATGCATCGATCCCGGTGTAGGCAGTCATACGCGGGGGGACGCTGACCATAAGCTCTGGGTCAACGATGGAAATTGCGGGGAAGGTGGAATCGTTACCGAGGCTGATTTTTTCATTGCCGCCGGATTTGTTGATTACCGCCCACTGGTCCGCTTCGGTGCCTGTACCCGCAGTGGTTGGGATGGCGATAAGAGGAGCTGCGGGATTCTCGGGGTTAACACCTCCACCGGAACCGGCCTGCATGTAGTCCCAGCATTTGCCGACGTTGGTGGTCAGCAGGGCAATTGCTTTGGCGGCATCAATGGTGGAACCGCCGCCGAGGGCTACGATGAAATCAATATCCTTTTCGCGGGTGATTTTAGCAGCTTCGTCAACCTGATCTGATTTCGGGTTGGGAGAAATATTATCAAAAACAACAGTGGAAACATTCTGTTTGGCGAGCGCGGCCTGAACTTTATCGAGGTAGCCGTTCTTGATCATGGCGCCGGATTCACCGATTACGACCATGGCTTTTTTGCCTTTAGGCAGGGTCAGGGACTCCAGTTCTGCGAGCTTTCCGGGACCGAAAACAATACGGGTGGGAATGAATATTTGAAAATTAAGCATATGCTTCCTTAGTAGTGGTGTTTTAAAGTTGCTGTTGAGCCACGTGATAACTGACTGTGCTACAGTCGTAAAGGGGCGACGTGCAGCTAAATTATTTCATGCCATTTTTTAATCAACAGGATAAGTTCTTGAAGGCTTTCAGCCGTGCTTTTGCCTGCTGTATCAAGCACAATCCTGTTTGAATCCCAAGGGTGGTAGTCACGATTCATAACCTGCTCCCATGTAGGCAGCTTCAACCCCGGTACAGTTGAAGATCGTTTTTCAACTCTTGTTCTATGTTCGTCCTTGTCCGAACAAATGACCTCAATATCAATAAAAGATGCACCTGAATCAATGGCAACTTCACGCCATTCAGCGCGCGTCAATTCGATCGGATTGCATGAATCGGAAATAACACTGATGCCGGAATTCAAATTGTCGGCGGCAATACGGTAGGCAAGCCGGTATCCCTCGCCTTCGACCTTGAATCCGCAGAGGTCCCTGATTGCCTGCTCTATGGTGTCTATTCTTAGATAAGCACAATTGAGTTCAGTGCTTAAGGTTTGCGCTAAAGTGCTTTTTCCGGCTCCGGGCAGGCCGGAGAATATGTATAAGGTTGCTGATTTCATATGAGATATATTCGAATTTTCAGTCTTTGTTATCGTAGGTGATGAGATTCAGGTAAATTCCCTGCGGGTCCTGAATAACGCAGAATCGTCCTACATTTTCTATGCTGGTCGGGGCGAGTACTACTTTGCCTCCGAGTTCTTCGATCTCTACGACAGACTCATCAATATTATCCACAGCGATATACGGGTCCCAGCATCCTTTAATGTGCTCCGGCGTGTCGGCTGGCTTGAGCAGCATTCCTGCCGTCATCTGTCCATCCTTGAAGGCGGTCAGGTAGGTGTCGCCGTAGATTGTTTTTGACTCTTTAAATGTCCATCCGAGCAGCTTACCATAGAATCTTTTAGCTGATTCCAGATCTGTTGTCAGAAGTTCATTCCAGCTGAAAAAACCGTGTTCTGAGTTTTTATGCATTTGAATTCCTTATTTAAGGGTCTGACTCAAAGCTTCATCCATTTGTCCAGTGGTATAAAGGTCACGGATGACAGTCGGTGAGGAGGCATCTTCTCCGGGTTTAAATATGGCTGCCAGCGGAATAGACCTGCTGCCCAGCGCGCGCAGGAATTTGTCAGCGACTTTATCCGGTGCGGTGAGGTCTATTTTAATAAATGTAAGGCCGTATTTTTCCTGCCAACGGTTGAGGTTGGTCGGGGTCAGCACGGTTTGTTCCAGAACTTTGCAGGACGGGCACCAGTCAGCAGTGAATTCGACAAGCATTGCTTCGCGACCGAGGCGGGCAGTGAAGTCTTCCTGTTCGAATCCTATCCAGTGGGCAGTGCGTTCCTGCGGTGTTGCGGCCCAGAACCCGGCTGCAATGCAGAGAGCGAGTGCCCCGGCACGCATCAGGTACATGGTGGATTTTTTGTCCGTTCCGGCGGAAAGGCCCCACATCCATGCGCCCACAGCGGTGAACCACATGAAGATCAGGGTTGGGATGTACCTGTCTTCAGGCAGGATGCTGAACAGGTAGATGCAGGTTCCGGCAAGGAAAAATCCGGCAGCCCGTTCAATCCAGATGGTCCATGCTCCGGGCTTGGGAAAGCGGGTCGCCATTGCCGGGAATATAGCCATCAAAATATAAGGCATGGCCATACCAGCTCCAACACTGAGGAAAACCGAGCTGATCACGTAGTGCGGCTGTATCATGGCCCAGCCCAGCACGCCGCCAAGGAACGGCCCGCTGCAAGGGGTTGCAAGCAGGGTTGCGAGTATCCCGGTGAACAGTGCCTGTCTGCGCGGTCCGCTGTTTTCCGATCCGAGTTTCAGGTCGACAATGGGCAGGTTGAACAGTCCGAACAGACTCAGGCTCAGCGCAAAAACAACTCCGGTCAGCCCGATAACGACCGGGGGTTTCTGGAAAATCTGTCCCCAAGCCATGCCTGTGGCCCCGAGTATTGCGCTGAGCACTCCAAAATAAAGCAGGATGCCCAGCGCAAAAAATATGTTGTGTTCGCGGAATCCCCGTTTCTGCTCTTCAGCATTTCCATGCCCGGCTCCGGCCAGCAGGGTGGAAAGTTTCAGGCTGATCACCGGAAGTACGCAGGGCATGAAGTTAAGCAGGAATCCGGCCAGCAGTCCGAAAAGAATTGCGGTGCTCAGGTCGGTAACTTCAAGACCCGGAGTGAATGAGCGTGGTTTGAGTGAATCAAAGCTGAAAGCGGCTTCGGCTTCTTCTGTTTTTTCTGCTTGTACCGGCGGGGCGGTTTTTTGCGGCTGGTTTTTAGCCGCTTTTGCAGTGCTTTTGCTTTCTACCGTGGCGATTTTTTTCAGGTTAATTTTAACGGGCTTTGCGTTTTTGCGCATCTCCACAAATTCCGTCCACCAAGGTTGAGCACTGGCTTGCGGCAGTTTGTCTGGAGAAACCGCCATGCCGAAAAAACTGAGATCAGTTTTAAAAGGCATACAGGCCGTTTTGGAGCACATAAGCAGGCTGAGCTTTGCCTTAAGCGTAAACGACTTAATAGCGGGCGGAACCGGAACCAGAATCGGGGTAGGATCGGAGTAAGTGGCTACCTTCTGTCCTTTATTAAAGGGATCGTCCTTGAGCTTACCCGGCAGATACATTGTCGGGAGAATGGTGTTGTCCGGAGTAAGGGTTACCTTCAACGTTGTGGGTTGGCCCATTTTTCCCGGATTATGTGAGTATGTGTACCAGCCGTTTTTAGTTTCAAGGATTAAGGCGGCTAAAACATTGGTTTTCAGTCCGGTTTGTTTTTGGTCCTCAGCGGAAAGTGTGTATAGTTTCCACTTCGTATCCAGATTGGGATTCCGTTTTTGGGCACTCTGGGCCGTTTGCGGGTGGATAAGTGCAAGAGAAGAGATGAAACTCAATAAAATTAAACAAATTAGCTTAAAACGCATTTAGTTGCCTTTTTTAGTAAAAAAATAAAAAAACCATTTGACATCCGTGGTGAATCTCTCTAAACCCATTCTCACGACACGGGTCACTGGCTCAATTGGTAGAGCAGCGGACTCTTAATCCGTTGGTTCAAGGTTCAAGTCCTT
>PPCM01000363.1_pt1 | contig 47961 bp, 42 predicted proteins | sample 1555541 | NCBI WGS metagenome assembly PPCM01 (sample SAMN05284479, study PRJNA326546) | Marine sediment metagenome, whole genome shotgun sequencing project. | isolation source: marine sediment | place: Germany: Wadden Sea | collected 2012-09-05
GCGTTAATTTACTGTCGGAAATAGAAGGATAGAAGAATCCCTTTGTGATTTTACAAGATTTGCCTGAACTCATTTTATCATATACCTTTAACCGCAGATACCCCTAAGCTTTTTGGTAAGGCAATACATGCCATTAACCAGACCTGTACTCCCAGCTACCGTTTCGTGATTCCACACATCTGTATATGTCTTTTGTCTTCTTTTTACCTGCCTATCGACTTCTTTTCTGACTTCTTCCTGAATGATGCGTTGTTGCTTTTCTTTCTTGTATTTGAATAACTCACAAACTTTACCATCGTTGGCTACATAGGCTCTTAGCTTGGCCATTTTTGTTACACCAACTTCCGACCAACCTAACGGTCGACTGCTTAATCTCGATGACAGCACATGGCTCACATGTCCTTCTGCACTGCACCCCATCCTTGCATACTCATCATTATTGGGCCGTATAATGGCTTCCCAATGATTTTCTATGTACACCTTTGTTCGTCTTATCTGTTCCCGTTTATTATCACTGTCTGCCCATTCTTTGGCTATCTCAAAGACCTTCTTGACCGATTCCTTATCTTCATAACTTATCCCATCATATATGGCATCCCTTGCATCACTTACAGAATCCTCAAGATGACCTATCGCTCTCATAATTGCCTGGTTCAAATGAAACTTGTCTAAGACAAAGTGACATTTAGCTCCAAGTACATCCACACCCGCCTTAATCCAAGAAGCTCCATCACCCATTATATAGACTGCCTCTAAATACTCTTCATCATATACTGCATCGATGTATTCAAGTACCTCAAGCCAAATATCTTCTGCCTTTTTGTAGACGCCTGCAAAATAATGCTTCCCAATCAGCTTATTCCTTTTACTGCCTTCACTTTCCTTTTCAATACCCTCAAATATGCAAGCTAGCCGTGGTTCTATCGTATTGCTTTTATAACCATTCTTACCGACTTTTAGGTCACCTTTCTTCTTGTTGAACTGTAAGGATACATGGTCTTCATCTGCATTTATGTATAGTACTTTTACTTCTTTCTTTTTCTTTACATCTGGAATAATTGCTGGAATCTCTAAAGCGTGAATGTCTTTCATAACAGCCTGCTTACTTATAACATCATCTGTGTTTACGGCATGCTCACCACTAATTCTATAGCTGCTATCTGATGCATGTTTGATTGCCTCTATGACAACATCTTCACTTTTCCTCATGTTCTTAGTAATTCCACAAGCCTGATCTGCCAGATAAATGTACTCACCAGTTTCTTTTGACTTGAAGTAGGTTCGTTTATAGTTGATCTCACCACAGGTGCTCATGAAGGCATTGGCATCATTTGACCGCTCAATCACGTAGCGATCTGTCCGATATTTTGAGTTTCGATAGACCTCATCTATCTTTTCAATGGTTTCTGCAATAATCTCTCGTTGCAGCTCCTGGAGTGGCTTTCCTAGTTCCAGCACAAACTCTCCGATATTCATTTCCTCATTCTTCATGAAATCATCTACTATTTTTTCAATCTTTTTGACACCTAAATCCATAAATTGCTGTATACTATTATGCATAAGAAAAACACCTCTTCTGTAATATTATTTTGTTCTAGGCAAACTAATAATATCACTTCTGGGTGTTTTTCTTTTATCTTTCTGTATCCGACAGTATCTTTACGCTAGCGATTAAGATATCTAGGGACAGACGCATTATTTTAAATTACTACAAGCGAATAATTGGGGACGGACATATCTACTGGCTTATTTTGATTACAAAAACGTCTTCTTACATGTATTTATTACAGATATTATCAACCTACAATCCATTATTTCTCACTATATACGTCACATTTTTCAACTTGATACAAACATCACTCAATGTTGATGTTGCCTATCATAATTAGGCATGACTAATAAGCATCTTCATTCAAACGTGGCAATGAACATACCCTTATATTAATATTATACCTAAAGTTCTATAGCGTTCTTAATCTGCTTAAACAGAAAAGGTTTCCGCTCAAATTCCTCTAACCCTATCCTTGCCAACCGCCCTATGGTGATACTGGTTTGACTTTTAAAGTATTTTGTCATCTCGATGAATGATAAATCACAATATATTCTTAATGTTGCCGCAACTATACCTTTAAAAACCATATACTTCTTTACATACTTAGTGTGCAAGATATGTTCACTTTCCACTAATAAAAGCTTTTCAAGTATGCTAATAACCCTCTCAGGGTTTTGATCTCGATCAAATGTCTGTTTATCACTTTTATAGTCACCTCGTCTCATAGCCACTAACATTTCTTTTTCAAACTGATGATGCTCCCGCATTTGTATTTCCATCAGAGAAAGATAGTGCTTATGTGCCGTGTTATACGTACCACCCATTCTATTGAAGATGTACATTGGACTTGCAATCTTCTTTGCACTAATGGGATTAATATAATCACATATAGAGCTATAGGGATACTCCTTTATACTCTTATACCCCTGATATAGAAGGTCTTTTGCATTGTTATGTATGTAAGTTGACGTTCTAAGTAACTGATTCAAATCTCTAATAATGATGTTTTTAAACCTAGATGCGAAAAGGGTACCTTTCCGCTCATACTTTTTATTATATTCATTTGCATAGGGATTATTAATCTTGAACATAAATTTGGAGATATCACCACCTCTTGGATGGACCAATATATGTACATGGTTATCCATAAGGCAATAAGCTAAGACCTCAATATGATAAATCTTAGCAGCTTCCTTAATAAATGATAGATATAATTCTTTATCCTCATTGTCATCAAATAGGTTCCGTTCTGGTATGCTCTTGCTAATAATATGATGGGGTTGCTTCTTTGCACGATTTCTTGTTTTTCTTGACATTCAAATAGACCTCCTCTTGATTAAAAATACTCTTATTAGTATTTTATCAAGTTGAAGGTCTGATTTTGTCCGCTGATAGCAGAAAATTAGGGTGTTTTTGTAAAAAGAATTGCGTCTGTCCCCATTTTTTTTCAAGAGAATCCACTTGTTGATATGCCCATTGAGCCATATCAGGATAGTCCTGTCTGATCATGTTACCAATAATTTCATTGCTTTTTGCCGCTTCATTATCAATATCATAAAGACGAACTGTACCGGATAGACCTGTTTCACTTGCAAGGTCACTCATAAATCCCCAAGCCCATCCTCTGGAGCCACCTCCAATATAGGCAATATTGATTTTCTTCACTTGTCTATTAGTCCTCATATAACCTCCAAAAAACTGATTTTATGACCACATCATATATCATATAAAGTCCTATTCATTCAACTTTTCATGATTTAGAGGGTATTTCTCTACCTTTTATGATATAATTTGAGACAAATATATTCAAAAGGACGTCAATATGAGTACAACCCATTTCCAGAAATATGATTCTAATTTATTCATAGAACATGTGACGCGACCCAATACATATGCCATGCAGCGGGGTCATGCCCACGGTGCCTATGAAGTTTATTTCCAGTCAGATGGCGACAGGTATTTCTTTATACATGACCGGACCATCCATCTAGAGAGAGGTGATCTTCTGATCATTCCTCCTTACATGATTCACAGGAGCTTAAATGGCGATGAAGGATATTATGAGAGAATCCTTGTGGAACTACATCCTGACTTCTTTTCAGGACTTATCACAACACACCTTCGGGACCAATTGCTCCAGACACTTGATGCCAAGTTTCAAATTTATAGGCTATCCAACAAATCCATATTAAGCCTCAATAATATTTTTCATGATTATGTCATAAATGAAAAAAAAGGTGAGGATGACCTCCCCACCTTGATTTTCCTCTTAGAACTGCTCCGCTTCATCAAAGAACTAAAGGGCAACAGAAGCAATCAAGTCTCAATTGAGTCAGACCCCCTAAGTCGTCGTATGATCTCAGTTGTTCAGTATATCAACAACCGGTATACTCAAGATATCGGACTCGATCAGGTAGCTGAAGCATTTTTTATCAGTCCCGAACATCTTAGCCGGTCCTTCAAGCAATCTACAGGTTTCACATTTAATGAATATCTGACCAACCTTCGTATGCTTGAAGCTGAAAAACTGCTAAAGTCAACCCGCCTCTCCATTGCCCAGATTGCAAGTTCTATCGGGTATCAAAGTCATACCCATTTCGGAAGGGTATTTAGGCAAAAACATGGGTTGACCCCTTCCTATTACAGAAAGAAAGTCAACCCTTAAATGTTATATCAGTAACTTACCTGGATTTACATGGAATGAGGTTGAATAAGTTGAGGCAAGGAAAGCTAGTCCTAAGTGAAGAAATTCAAATCAACCAAGATTTGCCCACAAAAAAAGCTGATTTCATTGTTGAAATCAGCTTTTTTATATCATATGTCTTCAATTGATCTTACCAATACTAGCAAAGTATATAGGATGGGAATCTTCTATCGTATAACCAAGCTTTTCTGCCAGCTTCACAGATTTCTCATTGTCACTGAAACATGACCAAATAAGCGTTAGATTGTTCTTTAGACATTCCTCTATATATGCACAAGCAGTTAAATATGCCAATCCCTTTCGCTGGAACCCAGTAAAAGTTTTAATACCTACTTCTCTTTCATTTTCTGATGCAAATACAGTGACACAGATGTTTGCGAAATCATGATCATTCACAGCGCAGTATCCAAAACCCTTATCAAAGTATGCCTCTAAAGTCGTCCAGGCAAACTTAATATAATCTACAAATTCTTTGTTGTCCTCTATTGAATCAATGATAGTTTGACTGATTCTTTCTATCCTAAATCCCTCTGGAATAAGGTCTCTCCAGTTTTTATTAAAGCCTTCCTTATTATAGGTAAAATATGTTTTTCCAGATCTAGTTAATCTCAAATGTGAGAAAAGCGCTTCAATGTTTTGACACCATTTTTCATCATCTGGATAAAATGCAAAGTCTATATTTGCATCTGTTTTGATACACTCTGGGAAGAATTCCTTCTCCAAAAAATCCACCATGGATGAATTAAACTCATCATTAGTCGAATCTCCAGCAAGATAGTAGTATGCCCATGAGTTAAGCACTAATAAACTCTTTGGCTCCTCTAGATCATCAACAAAGAGTCTAGCCTCATTCTTGAAGTTGAAAATTGATTCAATTGCTGTATTTGTTTTTAGATTTGTAAACAAGTCGACTGCCTTATGGTAATTTTCTTTACTCAATTCATAAATCATTGTCAAATCCTGCCTTCTATTCATCTAGATTAATTTTTACTGTTGTCTTAATGTTATATTACTATTTTGCCATAGATGTATTTGAAATCATAAGTCATGTTTATTTAAACCCAATCATAACTGCGATTTCCCAACTAGAGACTTAAAACTCCCTAGTATTTCTTATCCATTCTTCATCATAACTTTTTGCTGTCAATTCAATCCAAGCGTCTTTAAAGCCGGCTTTACGGGCAGTATTCTTTGATGCCAAATTTGACCAAGCGCAACAATAAAAGGGTACTATTCCTCTCTTTAAAATTTCTTGAGATAATAGGTAAGTTAGAGTTGATGCGATTTTTCTATGTCTAAACTCTTCTAAAACATCAATTCCAATTTGCCACATAGTTTTACAGTCATTTGTTGCACCTGCAACGCCTGCTATCTGTCCATCCACATATGCTACTATAGCTATGACATCAACACGTTCGCCTGTCCTTTTATAATCTAAAGCCATACTGAACCTTATATCCTCATACAATTCAATAATTTCATCTTCATAAAATACCTTTGTCATAATATCAGTATTTAGATCTGGAACATACTCAAGATCAGGTAAAAATGATTGGGCTAAATGGGCAATACACTTACCCTTCTTTTCCAATTCATTATTCAATGCTGTGATTTGCGGTGCATCAAAGCAACGATAAATACTGTCTTTATATTTACTCAAATACTTTTCTACAAACTCTTGTATCTCTTCATCTACAACTGCAACTAGTGATTGACCATAGTATATAAAGTTGCAGAATGGTTTATTCTTCAAGTAATTGCGAGCATCACTAGTAATGTCTCTTGGACTATAAATTGTATAGTCGCCCTGTAACAAATCAGTTGCCTTAATGCTATAATCAGTAGCACTTTGTTGAAGTGCTACTTCTAGTATGTCTTTATTATTCATATGTCATACTCTCCTTCTATAAATATACCTTCTTTATCTTAAAATCAAAAAATTGATTTCCTTAATGAATTACTTTTGAAAAGCATCAACTAAACAAATCAAATACTTTAAGTACTTTTGAAGCCATATATTCTGGTGGTTCTATCATGCCATTCTTAATCCATAAGATCGTCATGGCATCTAATCCCCCTGCTATAAACACCATGTCATATTCTTCGTCAAACTTAGGAATAATCGTGTCAAAGTAATGAAAAAACTGTTTTCCTAGGGTTTGTGATAACTTATTTAGTTTGTTTTGCTTTGCAAGAATGCTGGTATATTTAGATTCCTTCAATACTTTGAACCTATACGCCAATAGTTCTTTTAGCGATGGTATTTCAAAATCATCAAGATGCCTTAAAACCTTCTCCAAATGCTGCTCAAATGCATAAATGATAATGTCCTCTTTTTCTTTAAAGTGTCTATATAGCGTCATCCTTGTGACGCCAGCTTCCTGGGCAATTTGACTCACTGTGATCTCATCATAGTTTTCATCATTTAGTAAACACATAAAACCATCTAATATCATTTGCTTGGACTCATTAATCTGCTTAATTCTCTTCATGTTACATTACTCCTCTTATTGTATAACTTAAGGAAATGCTATTGCCTCACTATATAGAAAAGTATATACTAATCTCACAAATGTTACAATGTAAAAGTTAATTCGAAAGGAGAAAACTATGTTTTCCAAAGACAAAGCTTTAAAAATTGCAATCATCACATTATCAATTATAGGAGGCGTTGATTTATTTCGTGGATTTATGCATACCTTTAATATTTGGTGGGCATCAGAAAATATTGCTCACATGTCACAGACAGCAGATACTATGTTTCTTATGAATACTTTTGGTATATCTAATTTGCTGACAGGCTTTATTTATATTCTAGTCGTCATAAAAGCTAAAGATATTGTGCCCCATATCCTGTTATTAGTCCCTGCAGCATATGTCCTTGGTATCATCAGCAATCATATGACTGGTGTTGCAGCCATGCAATCAACGACTGAGTGGAATGGTCAATATATGATGCAAGTTTATTTAATTATTATCGGTCTTATAGGCCTTAATTATTTCATTGCCTCATTTAGAGAAGATCAAGCACAAAAAGTCAAATAGAAAGGTCGGTAAGAAAATGTTTAAAATATTACTTCCAGAAAATGCTGATAACACCTATAAGGGGCACAAGATAGCAAAATGGTTTCTCTACCTCTATATATTTAAGTCATTCTTTGCAGGGTGTGTCCATATGTTTGCATCAGATGGTGGTGCAATGAGCATTGGTTCAGTTACCCTAGATGCCTTTTCACAAGGAGCAGCTGATAGTGTTATAACAGTTTTTGGATTATGGGGTATGGAGCAATTTGTTATAGGTGTCATCGCACTCATTATCATAAGACGTTATAAATCCTTAATTCCATTGTTATGGGCAATATATGCCTTAGAATACTTTGGTCGATTTGCAACTATATTCTTCACACCTGGTCTTGTAACTGCAAATACACCTCCAGGGGCTGTAGCCGATATTGTATTGCTTCCGTTGGCAATTATTATGTTCATAATCGCCCTATATACATCCAGAAACATCACAAGAGATGGCCAGTAAATAACTAGGAGGTGGACAAGATGTCAGTTTATGGAATAATCTTCTTTGTTATTACATCATTAGCGGCTTAAAAGAATTATGTAAAGAAGATGACGGCAAATCATTTTATATGGTCAACTTAATGAAGTTTAAAAGAGAGTACAATGACAAATTAGATATAGAAGTAAAAGAGATATGCTTAAAATAATCTTTAAGTCTCTTTGACCTTGAGTTTAGTAAATATAAGTGGGAAGCATCTAAAAAACAAATATGTTTCCTACAAAGCATAGTGTTAACCTGGCTTTTATTAGAATCATATTTATTACATTGTTATTCTTAATTTCAACTCTACTTTAGATTTATAGTAAAAATTTGACCAAACCCACACTTTTCTGGTGTGGGTTTGGTCAAAGAATCAGTTGAATCAATATAAAGAACGCAGTTACTTATGGTACGGTTCTCTCTACTTCATTTTAGCTAGTTCTAATTATTCTATATTTTCTAGGAACTTGTCTATTTCAATCACATGAGCAAATCCCTGTAATGCAGCCATAAAAGTTTTTTGAACTGTTTCAGCAGGAATTATCTGTTCATTTATTTCTAAGTCCTTTGTCGCACAAGCTTCTTGAACCACAGTAACCTCATAATCATAATCTCTCGCCGCTCGAACTGTTGTATCAATACAATGGTGAGTCATCATTCCAATAATAACTATTTTTTTTATGTCGTGTTGCTTCAATGACTCATCAAGATTAGTTTCGTAAAAACTATTAGCATAATGTTTTATAACCACTGTTTCATTTTGCTGAGGTACTATTTCTGCGTGTATGTTTGCACCTTTTGTCCCTTTAATAAAGAAAGAAGCATTTTCCTTTTGACTAATATGCTGGACATGTACAACTGGAAGGTGATTGTTCCTACATAGTTCAATGACTTTTTTTGCATTATTTAATGCGGATTCAGCCTTATATAGAGGATTCATCCCACCTTCAAAGTAGTCATTTTGAATATCAATTATAACCAATGCCGTGTCCTTCCAATACATTTTCTTACCTCCTTAATTTTCTATACCTTATCACTAACGAGCTTCAATGTATATTACCCACTTTTTTGTGGGTATACTTAATGATACCAACTATAATCAATACCTTTTTCATCCAATACCTTTGTATTTCCTTCTTTAACCATAATCTTTATTCCAGTTCTTTGCATCATATTAATTGCCTCAAGTATCTCCAAACCCAACTCATCAGTAAGATAATATTCAACTTTTAAGGGATATCCTTCAAAAGTTTTTTTCTCAATAATTTCATGGATTTGTAATTCTTTAAGATGCTGAAGTAACATTTTTTGACTTATCCCTTATATACTCTTCTCTAACTCGGCTAATGACATACTGCCTTTTCGAAGTTTAAATATAATAATGGTTTTCCACTTGCCTTTTATGATGTCATGTACAAATTCTAATGGACATGTATAAATCTCTCTAATTTTCATGCTAGTCCCTCACTTATTTATTAATTATACATCCGCATTTATTTATGATACGATTCACCGGTTATTTGCAATACCAAATGGTTTTGATATTGCTCTAACCTTCAAAGTCAAATCTTTCTAACAACAAATCATACAAATTCAAATGTATGATCCCATCTTTTGATAAATCAATTTTATCCATCGTGACTAAATATTTAGGATACTGGTCATTTATCTTCAGCAGTGATTTCATTTCCCTGTCATACGTACTTTCATCCAATGCTGTCAGACTAACCTGGAAATATAATTTTGCAGATCCTTTTACAGCTATAAAGTCTACTTCAGAGGATAAATTTTTTCCTACTGTAACTTCATATCCTAAACGAAGAAGCTGAAGGTAGACAATATTTTCAATGACGTGACCGAGGTTTCCCCCACGATAACCAATCAACTTATTCCTGAGACCCGTATCAACAACATAATACTTTCCATTGGTCTTTAAACGTTCTTTACCTCTGATATCATACCGTTCACATTGATAAAGCATATGTGCATCGCACATGAGCTGAAGGTAATTATCCACTGTGTCTGAAGTTATCTTATGTCCATGTGATATCATCACATTCTTTATTGCGTTTGCTGATGTATTGTTGCCAATATTTTCAAATACAAATTTAGCTACTTTGTAAAAAGCTCCTTCATCTCTTATTTTACCTCTGAGAATAATATCTCTGGTAAATATAGAATCAAATAAACCGGCTAGTATTGCTTCAATCAATTCCTCTTGATCTGTTAAGCTAACTGCTGGGAACGAACCGATTCGAAGATACTCATTAAAATGCTCATCCACATCTTTCTCATCCTTAGATTTGAACTCAAGAAATTCTTTGAAAGATAGAGGCAATATCTTAATTTCTATATATCGACCAGATAAATATGTGAGATGTTCTCCCAAAAACATTCTTGAATTTGAGCCCGTCACATAAATATCTGCATTAAAACTTACTCTAAGACTATTGATTATCTTTGCCCATTCATTTAACTCTTGTACTTCATCAATTAAAAAATACATCCTATCATTATTGACCACTCTATCTTTTATATAGGTATGTAATGTTTCTCCGTTTTTCAGATCATCAAATACATACTTTTCATAATTGATCTCAATAATTTGCTTCTCTTCTACACCTTCTGTTAGAAGATACTCTTTAAACAAGGCAAGTAATGATGATTTTCCCGATCGTCTAACGCCGGTAACTACTTTTACAAAGTCATTGTCTTTATATTGAATTAGTTTATTTGTATATCTATCACGCTTTTTCATAAGTACCTCCTAGGTTGCATAGGCGAGCAGTAACTAGTTACGACTTCCACTTTTCTAATTATAGTCGATAAAATTATATAAATCAACTTTTTTACTACTATTAATAGTAAAACTATCATTTGCAACCACTTTTTCGAGTACATAAAAACCGACTTCAAAACTTGAAATCGGTTCATACTTCCACATAATCACAATAGGATATTCTTTTTTACCGTTACTTATGATACGGTTCACCCTTCATAATCCGAAAACCCCTATACACCTGCTCCAACAAAATCACCTTCATCAACTGATGAGGAAAGGTCATCTTTGAGAAACAAATCTGAGTATTTGATCGTTTAATAACTTCCACCGACAAACCTAAGCTACCACCAATTACAAAGACCACATCACTATCACCATAGATTGGTAACTTCTCGATTTCCTTTGAAAAGGCTTCTGAGCTACGTTGTTTCCCCGACAGGTCCAAGGCATAAACATATTGGCTATCTTTAATCTTGCCAAGGATCTTCTTGCCTTCTTTATCTTTGATCTGTAGTTCTTCTTTTTCACTTAATGTTTCTGGTGCCTTTTCATCAGCCACTTCTATATGTGTAAGATTACAATAGCTTGAGAGACGTTTGCTGTATTCTGCTATGGCATCCTTTAAATACTTTTCCTTGATTTTCCCGACGCTTATGATTGTTATTTTCATTGTGTTCCTTTCTGTTACATAATTAAACGAATAAGGAGCAAATTTATAACACGGAGTACGCGGAAAACACGGAATGAAAACAATCTACTTTACTTTTCCGCGTCTACCGTGAGCTCCGTGTTACTAAATAATTACTTCACTTCTGCTTTTGGGCTATGATTTATTATATACTCTAAGACTTCTTCAAAAACTTCTCCATCTACATATACCTGATTGTGATTCAGACCTGCATTCACATAAATCACATGACGTTTTGCATTGGCTTCTATTTTAGTTACTTTAGAGAACTTACTATAAGAACTTTGTTTGGTAGCGGACAGTAATCCTGCACCTGCAGTTTGAAGGTTTCCGGTCGTTAGGCCAGCAACAACGGCAACCATAGCAATAACTTGATTTTTCTTAAACTGCTTTTTGAGTTGTGTATGAAGCACACCAGTTTCGTCCATCTCAAATACAACACAGTATTTACCACCATTGATAATTGCTATGACTGGATAGGCAATCACCAACAAGCCTAACATAATACCCGCTACAATTAAGAATACTTGGACAAAAGCATTTAGCGCTGACATCAGCCCATTTTCTAGTTCCAAACCTGCAACTAAAAGTGTAGGAAATAGTGCGCTTAACATAAACACCTTAAGTACAGTTATTATAATCGTTGGGTTCTTCCACATATTTAATTCATAGACCCATCTAACAATACCTTGCTCATCCTTCATCAATTCATTATTAGTACTCATCAAATCACCCCTTCAACACTATAATCATATGGTTGCATTTATTATAACAAACTTAGTTTGTAGATGCCAAGCTATGTCATTTTACAAGGTTGATTCACGTTTCAATGACTTAGATAATCACTAATAACTGGGTTCAATAATTGCTTAAAAAAAGCATCCAGTTGTTTGGGACTATACCGCACCTTACCTGCTAGGCAGATGCTTAACATATTGACCAAGGTCATGGCAATGTGACTGGCTAGAATGCGTGGTGGAAGTGTATCCTTGTCATTCTTAGCTTGCTTCTCTAATAGAAAGCCTTCTATCGTATCCGTCCAATACCCCACTGCTTTATCTTTGAACAGTTCCATACCATCTGAAACAAAGAATGAACTTATAATCTTTTCATTTTCATAAACATGGTCAAACAAGCCTTCTATTGATGCAAGGGTCCCAAGTTCATTTGAATCATCCATAATCTTTCTGACAAACTCATTTAAGTGATTTAAGTATTCTACTGATTGGGAAAAGAGCAAATCATCTTTTGTCTCAAAATGTGCGTAGAAAGTGGAACGGCCAACATCTGCTCTATCAATAATTTCTTGAATGGTTATTTTGCTATATTTCTTTTCTCTCATCAATTCAGTTAAGGCATTAAAAAGGTTGTGTCTGGTCTTTCTTACTCGTCGATCTAATTTTGCTTCTGGCATATAGCCCCTTTCCGTACAATTATATATATATGTTCCGTAACGTACTTTTGACGCATATTGTAGATGGTTTTTTGTGTAAATCTGAGTTAAAGTATAATCGAACAATATGTTCAGTAACATATACATTGTACAACAAATTTTATAGAATAGGAAGTGGAAATATGACACACATAAGAACAGAACAATTGACAAAAACATACACGCAAACCGAGCAAGCCTTTGACGCCTTGAGAGATGTTGAATTAAAAATTAATCGTGGTGATCTAATTGGGATTGTTGGTAAATCAGGTTCAGGAAAATCAACACTTATGAATATGCTATCCGGCATAGATCAGCCAACTAAAGGACGTGTTCTAGTAAATAACAAACTTATTAGTTCAATGACTGAAAGTCAACTAGCAAAATGGCGTGGTAACAATGTTGGGGTTGTCTTTCAATTCTTTCAGTTAATGCCAACATTGACCATATTAGAGAATATCTTGTTACCAATGTCATTTACAAAAACGATTCCAAAAAGGGAACGTGTAGAAAGAGCAAAATCCTTATTATCCCAAGTGGGGATATTGGATCAAATGAATAAATTCCCTTCTACTCTTTCTGGTGGCCAACAGCAAAGAGCTGCTATTGCTAGAGCTCTAGCCAATGACCCCCATCTCATCATTGCGGATGAGCCAACAGGCAACCTTGATTCTAAGACAGCCCAGCAAATCATGACCCTTTTTCAAGACTTAGCAGCTCAAGGTAAAACAGTGATCATCGTCAGTCACGACCAGGATATGACCACTTATTGTGACAGAATCATAAGAATCAAAGACGGTCAGGTCGAGAATACTCAATCGAAAGGACGTGTGCACTATGGTTAATGTCAGATGGCTCAAATTATTCCGAGATCTCTATCAACAGAAATCTAGATCTATCATGGTTTTAGTCGCTATGGTAATTGGCATCTTTTCATTTACACTTGTTGCCAATGCCTATATCATCTTAAATCGGGAACTTGATAAGAACTACTTAAATACATCACCTGCATCTGCTACCATCATCACCAATAAGCTCAACGATACTCAAGTCAGTCAAGTGGCCAATTTATCTGGTGTTGCACAAGTGGAATCTAGACCTACAATCATGGGTAGAATAGAAACAGACCTTAACCAATATGTACCCATCCTCCTATTTATTGTTGAGGATTTTCAAACACTCAAAATGGATACCTTTACACCTGAAGATGGACAGTACCCACCAAGTATTGGTGACATTATGATTGAAAGAGTTGCTCTTGATATCGCATCAACTTCTATTGGCGAAAAAGTTAATGTTAACGTACCCGATGGTCAAGGCCAAATATTAAAAGTCGCTGGAACTGTTCACGCACCTGGTCTTGCACCTGCTTGGATGGAAGGGTTTGCCTATGGTTTCATATCTGAAGAAACTTATGACTTATTCGGTGCACCCCAAGTAACAAGCACCCTTAAACTTTCACTCAAGAATCAAAGCTTATCTAAGGAAGAAATACAGGAACTTGTCTATAATTATCGATCTGAGCTTGTGGCTTATGGTATTGATGTGATCCAAATTCATGTACCTGAACCCAACCAGCACCCTCATCAGAGTCAAATGTTGTTGCTACTTTACTTAATGGAAATCTTTGGAATTGTAGCTGTGGTTCTTAGTGGGGTTCTAATAGCCAACATGGTATCAGCCATATTAGAACAACAATCAAGACAAATTGGGATCATGAAGGCTACTGGTGCAAGCACATGGGTAATCATGGCTTACTATATGACAATGATTCTATCCTTTGCTCTAACATCCATGATGATTGCCTTACCAATTGGTCTATATGTTGGTCGCCAGTATGCCAGATTCGCCTCTGGAATGCTTAATTTCAACATATTTGACCAAAGCATTCCCATGCCACTCATGTTCATACAGCTTGCTTTCAGTTTACTCATACCACTGATTATCACTGCATACCCAATCTACAAGAGCAGTCAACAAAGTGTAAAAGAGACCTTAAGAGATTATGGTATTAAAAGTAAAGTGTCTCAAAGTAGTATTACAATAAAATGGCTACCCACACCTATTGTCATGGCTGTCAAAAATACATTTAGAAAAAGAACCCGCTTGATCTATACTGTGCTTATTATTATCATTGGTGGTACTGGTTTTATCACTGCCCTTAATGTCTATGCATCTATGACTAACACTGTCGAAAAAAGAATGGACGCAACAAACTTCAACCTTCAGATCAAAACGGTTCACCCAATAGAGGAAAGTCTAGCAGACCAACTTATTGATGGCATATCAGGCATAAACAAGAAAGAAAATTGGTCAGGTGGTAAGACACAAATAGTCTACGAAGATGGTACAAGAAGCAATGCTTTCAGCTTAATGGCGCCACCTGTAGACACTCAAGCTATTGACCAACCTATCATGTATGAAGGCACATGGTTAAGAGATGCCTCAGCCAAGCAAATTGTCATTAATCAACGTGTTCAAGCAGATAATCCAGGTATACATGTTGGTGACACAATAAGTTTATACCTAAATGGACAAGCCTCTGATTGGTTAGTTGTTGGTGTACTTGAGGAATTAATTGGGCCACCCTACGCCTATGTTAATCAATTACCTTATCAAGAGATCATGAATAACAGTGGACTCATATCCACACTCAATGTGTTTGTTGAGTCTGATCAAGTAGATGAAGTCTCCAAACAAATTGAGGTCAATTTCAGGAATGCTGATATACAGATATCAGAAAGCCTTAAGTTGATTGATTTCCAGAAAGCTGTAGAAGACCATCTCCTCATTATTGCCCTTCTGCTGATCTTCATGTCTTCTCTTGTATTGCTTGTGGGCGGGATTGGTATGGCCATTACTATGAGCATGAATATGGTAGAGAAAACTAAGCAAATCGGGGTTATCAAATCCATTGGTGGGTCAAAATACTGGGTTTATGCAATTGTTCTAAGCGAAGGTGCTGTTATTGCTTCAATTAGTTTTGTCACTGCAATCATACTTTCTTATCCGCTGAGTCAATATATTTCTTATAAATTTGGGTTAATTTTCTTTGAAGCACCTTTGAGATTTGTCACTTCTCCACTCTCTTATATTATATGGCTATTAGTCATTGTAGTGTTCACACTCATAGCCTGTATCATACCCGCTAATACCGCTGTTAAGATGTCTGTTCAAGACACTCTATCCTACGAATAAGGAGGTTACCATGAAGAAAAGAACAAAAATTATACTTACCATTATTATTGTGTTTGCCATAATGGCAGTCATACACTTCTCACTTAACTCATTAGGTTTAGTCATGTCAAATCACTTACCATTTTAATAGACCTATAAGTAAAAAGAAGACGGATGAATAATCCGTCTTCTTCGTCTTATAATAGTTCAATTATCCCTGTCTCACCATTAATTCTAACTCGTTGACCATCTTTCAAAGCATCTGTTGCAGATGAGATACCAACAACTGCTGGTATGCCATACTCTCTTGCAACGATACCACCATGACTCATTGGTCCTCCATACTCCATAATCAATGCGCCTGCTGTAGCAAAAAGTGGTGTCCACGCAGGATTGGTACTTTCTGTCACCATTATCTCACCCTCTTGTAAAGTGTGATTCATAGGGTCATAAACGATTTTGATGTTACCTTCGTATGTCCCCGCTGATAATGGAGCACCTTGTAGTGTTTTAGCACCAGGTGTAAGCTTTGAGGCTGAATAGTAGGTACGGCCATTGTTAAGTAACATTCTTGGAATCGACTTACGTTTCATCTCTTTATCATAGCTTTCTTTAGCCTTATCCACCAATGACTTCAGATTATTGCCTTCAATAATCTCTTCTCTTCTGAGGAAGAAAATATCATTCCTATCTTCCAACTTCCCTTCAGCTTTAAGGCGATCACCAATAACTTGTACTGATTTTCTAGATAATTCTAAGAACCTGACAATATCCCATTTTGGATATTCTCTCATAGCTACTCCATAGCGATAGTTAATCATATATGTCTTAAACTTAAGTGCTTTTTTCTTACCGATTATATCTACTAACTTGGCGGTTACTTCCTCAATCATGTCAAGGGCCTGCTGTCGTTTATTTTCATGGTCCTGTAGATTACGTACATACATGTCATCAGTCATATAATTTTTTACTAAGTTCATAAGATAAGTTGGGTCTTCTCGCCATCTCATTGTACCAAAATCTAATTCAACATTGGCTCGGTGTCCGTACTTCTCAACGATTTCTATGAATTTTCCATGGTCGTATGTAGGTTCAATCTTTTGCTCAACACAATACTTGGCATATTTGTTTAAGTCCATTGTCATGGTCTGGGTCACACAACCATCTAAGGATTGGACCAATGTTTCAACTTTATATGTATTGGCAAAATGCTTCTTAAGCACCTTCTCAATTTTAATGTAATTATTTACGTCAAGGCAATAACTCGCTTGCTTCTGGGAAAGTTTAAATGCTTCAACTAAGGCTTTGGTTACAAAATCAAGCCTTTCTAAAGTTGTGTCAGCACTTTCATAATCTTTATAGATCTCATTGTACCATCTGTCACCTTCTTCGATAAGAGCATCATACCTCTGAGCATTCGGGATTTTATTAATCTTCATTATATCCTTTGACATAGTTATGCCATATTTTACAAAGCCAAGAGGTAGCCTGAATCGTATACCTTGTCTTCTAAATCTTTTACCATAATCCTCTAACATCTGTAACATGACATCTTTAAGGGGTAGGTCATTACCAGCAAAAGCACCTGCAAACTGTTTTGCCACCAAGCCGTTAGAGAGTAAGTAGCTCATATCAATGAATATTCTATTGCCCGCATAGGCGACAAAACTATTGGTTAAAAGCTTCTTCTTTCGCGCAGTCATCACGTTAATAATGGTAGGAAACATCATGCTCATTAAATCAAAACCAAGGGGTGTAAAAGGTTCTCTAATACCAAGCAACACGGTACAGGCGCTCATATATGGTCTTAATTTGTCATCCTGATTTAAAGCATCAATTGGATATAAGGTGGTAATGTCTCTAGACTGAACAATATACAAGACCCCCTTAGCATCAAAGGCAAATTCCATATCTTGAGGCAAGCCAAAATACTGCTCAACTTTATCACATGCTTTGAGTAACACATCAATTTTATCCTGTGTGAGACTTGCTTTCTTGCTTTCATCTTCATCAAGATCAATAGACACTATACCCTCTTGACTATAAATATACTTAAAGGTTTTCTCAGCAATCTTCTCTTCAACTATTTCATGCCTGTTTCTATCAACAACATATTGGTCCGGGTTGACTTCACCACTAACAACGGCTTCACCAAGCCCCCATGAGGCATTAACAACCATCTGATTTCTAAGACCACTCATAGGGTTAGCTGTAAAAACAACACCTGCAATTTGGCTTTCTACCATCTCTTGAACAACTACAGCATGACTAAATCCCTCTATAATACCATGCTTTTCTCTATAATCTATAGCCCTTACATGCCACAATGACTGCCAGCAAGCAATCACTTTCTCGAGTAAGGTTTCTTCAGTAACGTTAAGGTAAGAGCTGTATTGCCCAGCAAAACTCATTCCTGGCAAATCTTCAGCTGTAGAACTACTTCTCACAGCGACCCGCCCTGAATCTATACTCTTATAGGCCTGATGAATCTGATGTTTTAAATCATCTGACATTCCCTCTACTGTAAAAAATTCCTTAATCTGTTCGGATTTCCCTTGATTATCAAGGCTACTACTAAGGATTTCCTTCATTTTGTCTATCACACCATTATCAGCCATATAAGTCTCATAAGCCTGAGAGAGTACCACAAAACCATTTCGAACATTTAAACCAAATTGATACATTTTTGCCAAATTGCTAGCTTTACCACCTACAAGCATAAAGTCATCTTCCTTAATATCTTCAAACCACTTTATCATCTAAAACACCTTACCTTTCATCTGCTCTTTCATTGACTCTAAATAGGACTCGGCCATCTTCTTAAGTTGAATGGTTCCCTCTTCTAATCCAAGTTGCTGATTAATTAATCCTTCGTTAAAATCAAGGGTTTTAAAGAATTTGTCTTCTGATAACCGCTCGTCCATAAGAATGTGTCGAGACATCTGCTGAAACTTAATCACTTCTCTCGCCCATAAGTCAGCCAATGCTTGCGGATGTTCTGTTGTGAAAATTCCCTGATCCTTACCTTGCTGGATTAACTTCTGGTAATATTTCCCTGTCTCACGTTCAAATGCCTCCCCCATTTTCCTAAGGAGTATGTGATTATCTTTAAATGTATATAGGTTTTTTATCTTCTGCCAATCTTTAACTGATTCTACTTTCATGGCATTAAGGCGGTAATAGGATTCGACGAACTTCTCAATGACATCCATCTCTTCATCTTTTAATATAGCCTCATATTGCCTAGCAATCATTTCAATATAGTTAAATGTGATGGTTTCAAGTATTTCCTCTTTGGACTTAAAATGATGGTAGAAACCTCCTTTTGAGGCACCCGCCACTTCAATGATTTGGGCCACAGATGTATTTTCATAACCTTTGGAGCCAAAGAGCTCATAAGCTGCATCAATAATTTTATCTCTAAGTGTCATAGTCATCACCTTTCGTTCAGTATATATGATTGAACTCTCTACAAACCGACCGTCGGTCTGTTATAATGTTAGTTTATCACCAGTGGTGATTTTTGTCAATATAATAGAGGTGGATCATTTTGATCCACCTCTTTCTCTATAAAAGAATCTATTCTGTGATTTCAACAGATAATATCAATGATACCTCATCACTTTTCATATCAGTAATCTCAATTACTCGATTTCTTTCACCTGTTTTTTCTGCATATAAGTAATAATAACTTCCATCGATGCCTTCGTTTTTAGTATAGCTATTACTGATAATGCCATCGTCGTAATAAAGAAAATCTTCATCCTCATCTTCAACAAATTGACTCAAATCTATAATCAGAATATCACCTAGTTTACATTTGACTTTAATTGATTTTTCTTTCAGCACAGGTGCTTGATTCTTTTCAGCAATATAGTATATTTTTCCATCTTCAACCCTTATTTGATTGTTGACAAAATTGTAAGTGACTTCCGGTTCATAGAAAAATGCTTGATAATTAAATCGGTAATTCCCATCTGGTAACATTAAGCGATTACTGCTATATGCAATATCTTTGGTTAACACTTCATTGGTGTCAAGATTTTGCACCCTGAACCTCATATACATATCACTCATCTCACCAAGGTCACCGAATTGTGGTCTTAGCTCATTGCCATATTCATCAAATGCAGCAATCTTTGCCATGTCATTATTAATGCCTGCTCTGATGATATTAATATTGAGGTATTGCCCTAATTGTAGCTTTTGAAGTTCTTTACTTCCATCGATAAATAACTTCTTTCGATATACATATCTGTATGTATCCATTTTTGTATAAGCTGTGTATGTATAGATATTTGGTAAAAAGTCACTTCTGATTTTTTTGTTATCTGTCCCATCAAAGTAAGTTATATGTTCAGATTCTAAATGTGCTGTGTTTCCGGTTGATTCAATATTTGTTCTTAGATCCACCTGTTTCTCTTCCCATGCTCTATAAATTACATATTGCTCTGTTGGTATAACAACAGCGTTAACATCTGCAAAATCATCTCCAACAATGGGTTGATTGCTATACTGGATGCCTGTGATTTTAGCTTTCTTATTAGTCTCCTCATCGTCAACCTGATCATCTGTGACGGTTTGCCCAGTAGACACTATAATATCTCTATTATCAGCTAATGGTCTGTCAAATGATTGAAAACCATAAAGGCTCAACGCTATAATAAGCAAAATTACCGCAATACTAGTAACTACTTTAGTCCATGATAATCTCTTGATTTGATGTGGTTGATAAGGCTTCAAATAGATATTCAGTTGATGTTTGTTAACATAGTTCTCGATGTCTGCGAATCCTCTTGTATTAATTATGATGACATCAAAGCCAATGTAGTTTAGGAAAGTCAGTATTAAGGACGCCTCTTTACTAAGCACGTTCTCTTTAAGGTGAATAATCAGTTTTGGTACAGCGAATTGAAAATCTATGTGATTGTACAAATCTATTATATTCTTGTCTAAAGCCAAAAATGACTCTTCTAATATGGTCCCTACTTCCTCACCATCAAGTAAGGTGATTTTATCAGCTTCAGAGATAAAAGAAGCCATACTTTCTATAATAAAAGCTCTATAGCTAGGTCTCAAATTTCTAAGTTTTTCGTCTATGGACTTAAATGAACTCTCTTCAATGAAATGATGGATAGATTTATCCGTATAGATTATGGTATTTGGTGCTTTCATTGTAATCTTATCTAATTGATCACTTGAATAGTTTACTTTGGCAAACAAAGTGGGCACTCTTAACCCCTCATTTGTTGCCTTATAGCCTGGTCTTAGGTAAGGTTCTAAGGACCTATATTGAACTATTTCGTCGATTGTACTTTCTAATATAATGAGTGACATGTTCATATCAAGATAACGCCAAGGTTGCGGTATGTCTGCTAATTTATTCGTCTCTCTATTTACATACTCTTCTGCCATTGCTGCATTCGTTTTATATTTCATATCCACACCCCCATGTATCTATATGACGAAGAGACATAATAACATGTTCCTCATATCTTTCAATTATATCAGAAGGCCAGTGCAGCCACAATTCTAATATAAGCAAACAAAAAGACAGATGACGCAAATTCTCTATCATCTGTCTTTCTATGTATGTGTGTGTAAACTAACTTATACGAATGTATAAGCGATTGTCCTATTGACCATAGTAAGCGTTTTTACCATGTTTTCTTAGGTAGTGTTTATCCAGCAGAAGGTCTTGCATTGGTTCTGCCGACCCAGTAAATCTTAACATCTGAGTACGATAGGCCATCTTGGCAACCTCTTCTAGAACCACTGCATGGTAGACTGCTTCATCTGCAGACTTACCCCATGTGAATGGGCCATGTTCGTTGACAAGAACGGCTGGTATCTGATTGGGGTCGATGTCTTTGAAGGTTTCCACAATAACTTTTCCAGTATTGGCTTCATAGTCCTGAACCACTTCATCATTAACCATTTTCCTAGTACATGGTACTTCTCCATAGAAATAATCACCATGGGTTGTTCCATAAGCTTTAACACCTAGGCCTGCTTGTGCAAAACTTGTAGCCCAAGCTGAATGCGTGTGGACAACACCTCTTACATCTTTGAAATTCTTGTAGATCTCAAGGTGAGTAGCAGTATCAGATGATGGTTTTAATCTACCTTCAACAACTTCTCCATCTAGATTCACAAGAACAATGTCTTCAACCTTAAGGTCTTCATACTCAACCCCAGAAGGTTTGATTGCCATTAGCTTTGATTCAGGGTCGTAGCCTGATACATTACCCCACGTAAAGACGACTAAACCATAAGATGGAAGGGCCATATTTGCTTCATAAACTTCCTTTTTTAATGCTTCTAACATATGAACCACCTTTTCTATCTTTTAAGATTCCAAATCATATCTTTGACTTTAAGGTCATCTTTAAACCTAGCCATGTCTGTGTTCTTATCAATGATGACTGTTTCAATATCCATAAACTCAGCAAAGTCCTGTAAGTCTTCTACTGAAACATCATAAGTGTAAACCGTATGATGAGCACCTCCAGCTAATATCCAACCTTTGACACCATCTTCAAATGAAGGGTTAGGACGCCATAACGCTTTAGCAACTGGTAGATTAGGCATATCTTTGGTCACTTCAACTGCTTCAACAGTGTTGATAATTAATCGCATTCTACCACCAAGATCCACTAGAGATGCGTTTAGTGCTGGACCTGTTTTGGCTGTAAAAATAAAACGGGCTGGGTCATCTTTACCACCAATACCTAGTGGTCGTACAATAATCGAAGGTTGGTCTACTGCAATTGATGGGCAAACTTCTAACATATGTGCACCTAAAACAACTTTATTGTTAGGGTCCATGTGGTAAGTATAATCCTCCATAAATGACGTACCTTTGCCGTTCTCACCACCCATAATTTTCATTAATCGAAGTAAGGCAGCTGTCTTCCAATCACCTTCTGCACCAAAGCCATAACCTTTATCCATCAATCTTTGTACAGCCAGACCAGGTAATTGTTCAAGTCCATATAGGTTTTCAAACGTTGTTGTAAAGGCGCCAAATCCACCATCTACAAGAAACTTCTCTATACCTAATTCTATCTTAGCTTGTGTAGCTATGGATGCCATAGCTGCCTGAGATTGATCAGGAATCTTATATAATGACTTATACTCTTCAACAAGGGCTGTAATATCCTCTGCTGGGATCCCATCAATAACTTCAACCAAGTCACCTATAGCATAACCGTTCACAGACCACCCAAACTTGATTTCAGCTTCCACTTTATCCCCTTCGGTTACAGCCACTTCTCGCATGTTGTCACCAAATCTAGCTACCTTTAAGTTTTGACTCTCTTCTATGGCCACAGCAACATTTAGAAAACTCCCTAGTTCCTTTAGAACCTTCTCATCTTCATAATGACCAACAATAATCTTTCTAGGTAATCTAAGTCTTGTATTTATGAAACCAAACTCTCTGCCACCATGAGCTGTTTGATTTAAGTTCATGAAATCCATATCAATGTCATTCCATGGAATATCTCTGTTAAATTGTGTGTGAAGTTGTACAAAAGGTTTCTGTAATCTGCTTAAACCTTTAATCCACATTTTTGCTGGTGAAAAAGTATGCATCCATCCTATAAGCCCAGCACAATTAGGGTCGTTGTTGGCTTCTTTAATTAGATCAGTGATTTCATCTGGGGTGGTCAAAAGTGCCTTAAACTCAATAGCATAGGGTGTATCAACTTTAGCCTTAAGTCCTTCTACAATGTTAATTGAATCTTTTATAACCTGCTCCAGTGTTTTCTTACCGTAGAGATGTTGGCTCCCAGTAATAAACCAAAATGTATGTTGTTTCATTTTATTTCCTCCTATAGACCATAGTCTTTGTTATTATAAGAACATATCACATTATTTGTACGTACAACATATTTTAAGAACAAAGGCATTCCAAGCAGAATGCCTGATCTTTATAATTTGCGTGTGGAATCTCGAACGATAAGTTCTGGTTTCATCACATCTTGAAGGTATTTGGTTGGTTCCTTCATAAGTTCTAACATCATCATAGCTGCATGTTCACCAAGTCTAGCCTTAGGGTGAGCAACCGTTGTGAGTTTTGTTTCCAAATTAGCAGCAAGTTTAGAGTTATCAAAGCTGACAATAGAATAATCTCTTGGAACATGGATACCCATACCTTTAAAACAATTTAGTAAGTTAACTGCAATCTGGTCATTATAGCAAATAATACCTGTTGCTCCACTCCTTGCGTCTAACCATTGACAAAGGGTTTCTTCTTGTATGATTGTTTTACGTTCTTCTGTTGTAAACCATTTGATCAAATTATGGTCAACTGCCACTTCTGCTTCTTCAAAAGCATTTAAGTAACCTTGATACCTGCCGTGACCTTGCATGTCATCTTGTTTGAATATACCAAGAATTTTTTTATGACCCAAATCAAGTAAATGTTTAGTAGCAATATAACCTGCATATTCATCATCTTCAACAACATAGGAAGCTTCAAAGCCTCTATAAGTTGCATGTATAAAAATGACTGGTATGCCACGATCTCTGAATGTTTGATATAGATGAATGTTTTGATTTGGAAAAACACTTTTGGTTGGTTCAACAATAAGTCCTGCTAGTTGATTGTTTAACATGTTGTTAATCACAACCTTCTCCCTAGCTGTCTTATTCTTTGTTGTTCCTAGCAAGATGCTGTAACCTTCTTCAGATAATACATCATCCATACCTGATAAGATATCAGGGAAGATGTAATCCTTAAAATATGTGGTTATAACACCAATCATTTTACCTGAAAGGTTAGTGTCTGCATTTGGGTCAGCTACGTAAGTGCCAGAACCTTGCATGGTGTATAACCACCCTTGGTTGACAAGCTCACTTAGTGCCCGTCTTATGGTGTGACGACTGACGTCAAATCGCTTCATCAGTTCACTTTCCGTTGGCATACTATCGCCGTATTTTAATCCTGAGTCTTGAATAAAGTCGATCAGGAAGTTCATTACTTGTTGATATTTGGGTGTGGCCATGAGTTTTCGCCCTTCTTACTTGTACGTATAAATACTTACTCTAATCTTAACGAAAACCATACAATTTGTCAATGGTATTTATAGAAAGTCTTTTGCCATTTGCTCTAATTTTAATCCATCTTTGTACCTTTTCATGTAATTATTGAACTTATCAATTTCCTGGCCTGTTGGTGTATAAGTGTCCACTTCCATGCCTGCAAAAACTTCTTTTGTCAAAAAGTCTTCTAGGCTTAGGTCATTATTCAATAGGTAACGAGCTAGAATAGCCATACCCCAGGCACCACCTTCAGCAGCCGTAGGCATAACAGATACTGGCACACCAGCCGCAGCAGCCATAATAGGCTGACCAACACCTCGAGTCTTAAAATAACCGCCATGACCTAATAGGGACTCTAATTGAACTTTCTCTTCAACTAACAAGATATCTAAGCCAATCTTCAGGGCACCAAGGGCTGAATACAGGTGACTGCACATGAAATTTGCCAGAGTAAACTGACTGTCAGGACGGCGTATAAATAATGGTCGTCCATCTTCTACTTTGGTAATGTGCTCACCAGAAAGATAACCATAAGACATTAAGTTTCCTATATCATCATCTGATTGTAAGGCTTTTGTAAATAGGGTTTCGTACAAGTGGTTGACATCAAATTCTGCACCAAGGGCTCTTGCACCTTCAGCAATAAGTTGTACCCATCCATTTAGATCAGATGAGCAATTATTAGCATGGGCCATAGCCACTAAATTGCCTGCTGGCGTTGTTACTTGATCAATTTCTGTATGGACTTTTGATAAGTCTTTCTCTAGAACCACCATAGCAAAAACTGAGGTCCCTGCTGAGACATTACCCGTTTTTGCCTTGATGCTATTGGTTGCAATCATACCCGTTCCCGCATCTCCTTCAGGTGGACATAAAGGTATACCAGCGTTAAGGTTACCAGTTGGGTCTATAAGGGCAGCCCCTTCTACAGTAAGAAGTCCTGCATCTTGTCCTGCAAGCAATACTTCTGGCATTATATCTTCAAGCTTCCAAGAAGCACTTTTATCTAGTTGATCAAAGCTGGCCATCATATTTTTATCAAAGGACTTACTATCAAGATGAATTGGGAACATACCGGATGCTTCACCAATACCCATGACTTTTTTACCTGTCAGTCGCCAATGTATATAGCCACTTAAGGTAGTTAAGTAAGATATATCTTTAATATGATTTTCATTGTTTAAGATCGCCTGATAGAGGTGGGCAATGCTCCATCTCTGAGGGATTGGGTAGTTTAGTAACTCGGTCAATTTTGCCGATGCCTCTTCTTGTTTATTATTACGCCAAGTCCTGAAAGGTACCAATAAGATGTCTTGATGATCAAAGGCTAGATAACCATGCATCATAGCTGAGAACCCAATAGAACCTATCTTAGATAGGCTAACACCATATGTTTTACTCACATTATCTACTAATTCTTTATAGGCACTCTGAATGCCCGTCCATACGTCATCCAAAGAGTAAGTCCAGTAGCCATCAACTAGTTGATTCTCCCAACCATAACCACCATCTGCAATCACCTCATAACTATCATCAATCAATATTGCTTTAATTCTAGTTGAGCCTAGTTCTATCCCAAGGGATGTTTGACCATCCTTTATTTTTTGTCTCATCAAATCTAAATTCATTTATTTACTCCTTTTTAGTTTGTATGTCTATTATATATAATTTGTACGTACAAATCAAGCAGAAAGGCAAGACCCTAATACAGGTATTACGTGAGGAAACTGTATTAGGGTCTTTATGAAAAAACTATTATTTGGCTTTTGATTTAGAATAAACATCAAATGCAACAGCACCAAGAAGTACAAATCCTTTGATTGCTTGTTGCCAGTCTATTGAAACACCCATGATGGACATACCATTGTTAAGGACACCCATTAGGAGACCACCAACTATGGCACCAACAACTGTACCAACACCACCACTGGTAGAAGCTCCACCAATGAAACATGACGCAATCGCATCTAGTTCAAAGTTAACACCTGATTTTGGTGTTGCTGAATTTAAACGTCCAGTAAAGATAATACCAGCGAAAGCCGCTAATACACTCATATTCACATATACCCAGAACATAACCATCTTAGTGTTAACACCTGATAATTTGGCTGCTTTGGCATTTCCACCAAAGGCATAAATATGACGGCCTGGAATGGTCTTCATTGTAATAAAGGAATAGATAATCACTAAGACAACAACAATAACCAATACCATTGGAATTCCTCTATAAGATGCTAAAGCGAAAGTAAAAGCGTTAATGACGGCTACAATCCCAACAACTTGTGCTATGAAGCCACCTTTAGCTGAAACTTCAAAACCGTATTTTCTCTTACTAGCTCTTTTCCTTAATTGAAAATAGATGTATAAAGCTGATGCACCAACTCCAAAGAGTATGGCCAATATATTCAGGTTAGTCCCCCCAAAGGGGTCACCTATAAATCCTGCTGCTAAGAATGAATAGTTACTTGGCATTGGTGCTATGGATTTTCCTTGTAAGATAACCAAAGTCAAACCTCTAAAGACCAACATACCGGCCAAGGTCGCTATAAAAGCCGGAACACCAACAAAGGCGATCCAAAACCCTTGCCAAAAACCTATCAAAAGACCAACGGCTAGTGAGATTAGAATTGCCCAGAAAACAGGCATCCTCATATTGACTACAAGTACTGCTGATATGGCACCCACAAATCCGGCAACCGATCCGACAGATAAGTCGATATTACCACCAGTAAGGATACACAATAACATACCTGTTGCTAGAATCAAGATATATGAGTTCTGCATAATCAGGTTGGAAATATTTAGGGGTTTAAGTAAAACACCATTTGTTGTAATTTCGAATAGTATGATAACCACAGCTAAGGCTATGACCATGACATACTGGCGCATATTGTTCCTAAAGGCTACGCCAAATGAACTTTTCATATTAAATCCTCCTAATGACTTTGCATGATACACTGCATGATATTTTCTTGTGATGCTTCTTCAGCATCTAGTTCCCCGACGATTCTTCCTTCATTCATGACATAAACCCTATCACACATACCAAGTATTTCTGGCAGTTCAGAAGAGATCATGATAATCGTCTTACCACGTTCGGCCAATTCGTTAATAACGGTATATATTTCGTATTTTGCTCCAACATCTATACCTCTTGTTGGTTCATCTAGTATGAGGACATCAGGATCAGAGAAAATCCATTTACTGAATACAACTTTTTGCTGATTACCACCTGATAGATTACCTGTTTTTTGTAGAATACTAGATGATTTTATTCTTAACTTCTCTCTGTATGTCTCACCTATTTTAATTTCTTCATTATCATGGACAACCAAATTTTTACTGATTGTTTTTAGAGAGGCCAGGGTTATGTTCCTTTTTATGTCATCATTTAGAATCAAGCCTGCAGTTTTTCTGTCTTCTGTTGTATAAGCGATACCATTATTGATGGCATCTTTTACAGTGTGAAGTTGTATTTCCTTACCGTCTTTGATGACAGTACCATGAATTTTCTTACCATAGGTTCTACCAAAAACACTCATAGCAAATTCTGTTCTACCAGCTCCCATAAGTCCAGCAATACCAACCACTTCACCTTTTCTAGTATTAATGCTTATATCCTTAAGTTTATGTTTACTGTCATCCTTCTGGTCATAAACGTTCCAATCTTTTACTTCAAAGCAAATCTCACCAATGTCATGATGACGTTTGGGGAAACGGTCTGTAAGTTCACGACCAACCATACCTTTGATTATTCTGTCTTCTGTAATTTCGTCTTCACCTTTAACCAAGGTTTCAATTGTCTGACCATCTCTAATAACGGTTATTTCATCTGCTACTTTTGTTACCTCATTCAATTTATGTGAAATGATAATGCTTGTTATACCATGTTCTTTCAAGTCTAATAGCAAATCTAATAAATGATCTGAATCCTCATCGTTTAAGGCTGCTGTTGGTTCGTCTAGAATCAGAATTTTAACATCTTTTGCCAAAGCCTTTACGATTTCAACCAGTTGCTGTTTACCCATCCCTATATCTTGTATTCTTGTCTCTATATGTTCATTAAGTCCAACTTTTTTCATCATTTCAAGTGTGTTGGTTCTGGTTCTATCCCAGTCAATTACCACACCCATATCTGCTTGTTCGTTGCCAAGATACACATTTTCAGCAATCGACAATGTAGGAATAAGTGCCAACTCTTGATGGATAATAGCAATACCTTTTGCTTCACTTTCCTTAATGCCTTTAAAAGAGCAAATAGATCCTTCTACAACAATATCACCTTCATAAGTACCATGAGGATAAACACCACTTAGTACGTTCATAAGGGTTGACTTACCGGCTCCGTTCTCACCAACCAAGGCATGTATATGGTTTTTCTTTACTTTAAGATCCACTTGATCAAGTGCTTTAACACCTGGAAATTCTTTTGTAATGCTTCTCATTTCTAATACATAATCACTCATATATAGGCCTCCTTTCTATACCATATCACAAACATCGGCCAGCAGTCACCTGCTGACCGATCTTTTGTGTATTTAGGAAGGTACTTTACTTAATATCATCAGCTTTCAAATAACCTGAATCCATAACTAGTTCTTGATAATTATCAACTGTTACTGTGTAAGGAATTAATAAGTATGAAGGAACTATTTTAACATTGTTGTCGTATGTAGATGTATCGTTAATTTCTGGTTCTTTACCTGCAAGTACTGCGTCACACATATCAGCAGCAACTTTAGCTAAGTCACGTGTATCTTTAAGAATTGTTGAATATTGATCACCTGTGATGATCATTTTGATTGAAGCTGCTTCAGCGTCTTGTCCAGTGATAATTGGAAGTGTTTCACCTTCATAACCAAAGGATACACATGCTGAATGGATACCTCTTGATAAACCATCATATGGAGATAAGACACCATCAAGTTGCTCGCCACCTGTATAGTTAGCTGCTAAAAGAGCGTCCATTCTTGCTTGAGCAACAGCGCCGTCCCAACGTAATGTTCCAACTTCTTCTTGTGTCACTTGACCAGATTGAACAACAATTTCTCCTGAGTCAATTAAAGGTCTAAGGACATCCATAGCACCTTCAAAGAAGTAGAATGAGTTTGTATCATCAGGTGAACCTGCAAATAACTCTACATTATATGGTCCTTCACCTTTTTGAGCTTTAAGTCCATCTACCAATGATTGAGCTTGTAATTTACCAACACCTCTGTTGTCAAAAGTTGCATAGTAAGAAACTGCATCTGTGTTTACTAATAGACGGTCATAAGAAATAACTTTAACACCATCTTTTGCTGCATTGTCTAAAGTATCTGATAATGTTGATCCGTCAATAGCTGCAATTACTAGGACTTTAGCGCCTTTTGTAATCATGTTCTCGATTTGTGATTTTTGAGTAGGAATATCATCTTCAGCGTACTGAAGGTCAACTGTATACCCTCTATCTTCAAGAATCTCTTTCATAGCGTTACCATCTTTAATCCATCTTTCAGATGATTGTGTTGGCATTGAAATACCAATGTAGTTGTCATCCCCACCACCACATGCTGATAATGATAAGATCATAGCTGCAACCATTACGATAGCAATGATTTTTTTCATTTGTGTTTCCTCCTTCAATATATGTTTTTACGATTGAATTGCTTCAACCATCTCCTAGCCGAAAAACACATCTTCGAATTTGATCGTTTTGTGTTTCGTTTCTGTTCGACTTGAGTATATGTTAGCATGAGTGATTGTAACTTGTCAATACAAATATACCAATAACATGTATTTTTTGTACGTACATATTGTGAATATGCCCAATTTACTGTATGATATAAGAAATAGAAAACTATCACCTACATATAATCCGTACATAAAACGTACAAATTCGAACAAATTCTTGTGTTTCTTCCATAGAAAGGGTTACCATGTTTGCAGCTGAACGTATTAAGATCATTAAAAATCATCTCATAAAAGAAGAAAAAGTCTCAACTGCTATGTTAAGTGAGCTTCTTGACGTCTCTGAAGTCACCATAAGACGTGACCTTGAGAAACTTGAACTTGAAGGCTTTTTAGAGCGTACTCATGGCGGTGCTATTCTAACCAACTACAACGAGACTATTTATTCAGATAATGAGACAGATCTTTTTTACCAAGAACAGCGACGTGAGATTGCAGATACGGCCTTCCACTTAATAAATGATGGTGATACTTTAATGTTAACAGAGGGCTTAACCAACTTACAGATTGCCAGAAAGATAAAAGAGAAGAAGAACCTTACAATTCTTACCAATGATATTCGTATAGCTTCAGAATATGCTAATGTGACAAACAATAACTTAATTATGTTAGGCGGCGACCTAGAAGGTCACGGCGTCTATGGGCAGATGGTATATGACACTATGAGTAATTTTTATTTTCATCACCTATTTGCAGAAGTTGATGGCATTAGTAACGATATTGGTTTAACTGTTTCTACAATAAAAAAAGCCTCACTGATACAAAAGGCCATGAAACTATCATCTTCCTGCACAGTAATAAGCTTGTCCAAGAACTTTGGTCACAAATCCTTTTATAGAGTTTCTGATTTTGAGGGCATCAAGCAACTTGTAACCGATTCATCTATAGAAGCTTCCTATAAGAAGTTTCTTTACGAAATCAATATACCACTGTTCACATCAATCAACTTATATGAAGGGTAACTGGTCTGTATATGTCTACTAATCAAGCACTACTGCAATTGAATAACATACATCTTTCAGTCGAAAATTTTGCACTGGAGGATTTGTCCATCCATATTCAGACCAATGAAATTCATGCCATAATGGGTGAGAACGGTTCTGGTAAAAGCCTCTTAATGGAGGTTATTTGTGGTGGAATTAGTGCATCATCAGGAACAATTTACTATGATGGCCAATTATACACCCCCTCTTCGTACAAGCAAGCAGCAATCAATGATTGTATTTATATACGACAACATACAGAACTCCTACAGAATTTGAGTATCGCTGAGAACTTATTTTTCCATCAGCTGCCCTATCGTAGTAAGTTTCTAAAAATGATTGATTATGATTTATTAGATTTTAAGTTTATGGACTTGGTTACTACCTTAGGACTGCCTTTTAATAACCACGATACAGTTGCTAGCCTTGGCTCAGCTCAGAGGCAGATTCTTGAATTCTGTAAAGCTTATATCTCAGACGCCAAAATAGTGATTCTAGATGAACCCGCTTCTTCATTGACCATTTCAGAGAAATCTATGTTATATAACATTGTTAGGCACATCAGAGACAAAGGCGCAGCTGTCTTTTATATTACGCATTGTATTGACGATGTTCTCGAACTTGCAGATCGTGTAACAGTCATGAGGAAGGGACGCATCGTCGGCTCAAGCAAAATTGACGAGGGTTCTGAACAAGAGATTATAGATTTACTTAGTTTTGATCATCTTAATAAACGTTATCCCAAAATTCATACCACAATAGGAAAAGCCCTTCTATCGGTTAAACATCTGAATTGTGAAGATAAACTAAAAGACATTAATTTCGACTTACACGAAGGTGAAATCTTAGGCATCACCGGCCTTGCTGGTTCAGGCAGAACCTTACTCGCTAATTGTTTATTTGGTGCAGCAAAAGTCACCGGTCATATTATGATTTCTGGGGAAGAAGTTTATTTAAGCTCTCCTAAACAAGCCATTGATCGTGGGATTGCCTTAATGCCTGAAGATAGGATTACAGATTCAATCATAAAATACTTAGATACTGACGAGAACGTTGCTCTTCCGTCCCTTACACGTTTCTCTAATAGTCAAATTATTAATGGTCACCATTTAAGACAAACCACCACAGCCTATATGGATAAAATCAACCTACCTCATAACCTACGTAATAACATTATGAACTACAACAATAACCACCTTCAGAAGGCAATATTTGCCAAATGGATTATGAGCCGTGCTAAAATATTCATCCTTGATGAACCAAATAAAGGCGTTGATATACCTAGTAAAATAGATACTTATAATTTTATCAATGACTTAATCCGTAAAAAGGCTGGTGTCATCCTCATCTCCTCAGATATCGAAGAAATCTTTGGTGTTTGTGACCGTGTTGCCGTCTTATCAAACAATACTTTATCCTACATAGAAACTGTTAAGAACTCATCTGTAGAGGCTATTGTCAAACACGCAACGATAGAATCTCAGATATCATAAATCTATATGTATACAAATAACTTAATCCCAATAACTGAAAGGAGAGCGACCTCATAGGTCACTCTCCTATTACTAATCAATCCTCACTTATCTTCTTTTATCCATGGATCCTGCTATGCTTCTTGCACTTCTTCAACCAATTCTATTCATCACAATCATAGTTGACGCAAAATCTCCAGCCATAAATGGTAAGCGAATGCCAAAATGCATCATCGTATCACCATGCATCACTCGGCCATCTTCTAGCTCATACATTGCCTCTGGATCAAGGTGCTTTAATTTCAACTTAGCCTCCATATTATTGGGTTCAGCTAAATGTCTATAATAATAAACGATTATTTGCTTATCATCTTCTGACTTTAACATCCATGAGCTTCCATTCCCATCATAAGGACTTTTCAATCTATAGAAATCACCATATTGAACCGTTCTCCTGACCATCTTATACCTATCTATCATATCTTTCACAGCACGCTGATCTTCTACTGCCATCTTGGCAACATTGAGTTCAAACCCAAAATTTGCAGCCATTGCAACGTGGGCTCTGGTCTCAAGAGGTGTTATTCTGTGAACCTGATGGTTGGGTACTTCTGATACATGAGCTGCCATAGCTACCGGAGGATACACCATGGAAGTTCCCCATTGAATCTTAAGACGCTCATAAGAGTCAGTATCATCACTGGTCCATGTTTGAGGCATATAGTGAAGTATGGCAGGATCAAATCGCCCTCCACCTCCAGAACAACTTTCAAACAATATATTAGGGTAAGTTGATGTAATCGTTTCAAGTATTCTATACAGACCTAACATATATCTGTGGGTAACTTCTAGCTGCCTAGACCCTTCAATAATCGCTGAACCGACTTCAGTCATATTACGATTCATATCCCACTTCACATATTCAATATTTGTAGATGATAGTATCTGACCCATAGCTTCAATAAGATAGTCTTGTACTTCAATCCTTGATAGATCTAAGATCAATTGGTTTCTAGCTGGTGATCTGAACCTACCAGGCACGTGCAAACACCAATCAGGATGTTTTCTATATAAGTCACTGTCAGGATTTACCATTTCAGGCTCAAACCATAAGCCAAATTTCATACCTAAATCATTGGCTTCTTTGGCAAGTCCTTGTAAACCATTAGGTAATTTTTCCATATTCACTATCCAGTCACCTAGGCCTGCTTTATCAGAATTACGGTCCCCAAACCAACCATCATCAAGCACAAAAAGCTCCATACCTAATGTAGCACTTTCTCTGATGATACTTTTAATCGTCTCTTCATCAAAGTCAAAATAGGTAGCTTCCCAGTTATTTATGAGAATTGGTCGTTCTTTGGACTGCCAATGACCTTTCATCAAACGTTCTCTGTATAGTTTATGGTAGATTCTAGACATTTGTCCAAGTCCTTCTGATGCATAAACCATCACCACTTCAGGTGATGGGATTTCCTTACCAGGCTCAAGCTGCCAGGAAAAATCTATTGGGTTTATCCCCATCTGCATTCGTGTTCCACCATAACAATTCACAGATACTTCTGAAGTAAAGGACCCACTATAGACCATATTCATTGCATAAACTTCACCATAATCTTCTGTTGTATCTGGGCGGACTAAAGCGATAAAAGGGTTTTGCTCATGAGAACTTGCCCCTCTTTTACTATCCACAACATGGCTGCTTCGGCCAATTGGGATTCTGGAAATATGTCTTTCTCTAGCCCATGCGCCATATAGGTTCATCAGTTCAAAATCATGATCTTGATAAAAGTCAACATTAGTACTTAGGACCTTGTTTAGTTTGATACTTTCACTACCTTCGTTTCTTACAACAACATGACGTGTCATGGCATCATATTGATTAAAGACCGTATAGTGCAAGTCAATCACCATATCCGTCATCTGATCTCTCAAAGTAATAATCAATGTGCTCGCTTCTGAAGCCTCAAGAACATAACTAGAAGGAAGACCTTCAATCTCAGGTTTGCCATCAACTATGATATGAGACTCGTAGACTGGAGCAATAATTCTATGACCACTTGCTAGTGTCACATCAATGGCTGGACTTTGATAATCAGACCTTCCATAATCTGGATATTCTCTAGGCATGACATCAAAAGATACAGCTAAATTATCTTCTTCAGGATTGGGAGAAAAACTACAGACTTCAACTAAATCAGTAAAGTTGGGAAGTAATGGCGTGTGAATTCTTTTACCCCAATACCCATGTACTAAGTGGCCATCTCCAACAACTTGTAATAAGTAACTCGTTTGATTTGTGCTCAAGTGAAACTGCTTAAACTCAGATTTATATTCTATACCCATTTTTATACCTCTTATTGGCTTATTTAGTAACTACATGGAAATCATATCATAAAACTTTCCCATGATGAAGTAAAATTTTACTAACTCCCCTTAGGCAAAAAAAGAAAACCCTGTGTTATCTCGTTCCACAAAGGTTTTCTATCATTGAAATAATCATTAACATCATACTTTATTGTTTGATCCACCTGTTTTTGTTGATTCATAGGCTTTATGGGTGGATCCCATCTTACGATTAGGTTTATACTTATTGTTCACTGAATGATGTTTGTGTTTGTCGGCAATGAGTTGCTTCATTTGCTCTTTGCTTCGTTCTGACATTCACAACACTCCCTTCTATATGGGCAACTATGGTTTCTATACTACTAGTATAACAATCACCCACCCAACATATTAGGCATAAGTTATTTATAAACAAAATGTGAACATTATTTAAAATAGGTCTTATGGCCTATAATTACTATTTACATAGGTCTATAGTCCTGCTATAATATGTTTAGGCGGTGATGAGATGTCCATATATAAGAAAATTAAACAATTGTATCAATCTGCTCCATTACAAGGCAAAATATTCTATTTGCTGATTATTATTGGTGCTTTTTTTGCACTTGTAAACACTATACTAAATTTGATTCTTGACCTACCTATTGCTACAGTTGTGATATCTATCTTAACAAGCATCACCTGTATCTTTATCCTCATGTACACAGCCAAAAAAGGTTCTTATGCAAAAGCTGCTTTTATGACCTTCCTCCTTCTTATCGTATTTATTTATCCCTCATTATGGATAACAAACGCTGGTAGTAGAGGTCCAACTGCGTACTTTCTTATTTTCAATACACTTTTGTTAACAATCTTATTGACACATAAGCAAATTTTGATACTCATGATTCTTAAGGCCTTAGTTATCAGTTTACTCATCTTAGTTGAGCTTAATTGGCCTCTACTTATCCAAGGTTATACATCAGCAGCATCCCAAACGCTGGATCTTGCTATATCTGCTGTTCTTGTAGCTTTTTTTACTCTGGTCATTATTATGAGATTAATGATGGAGTATAATAGCCGCATCAATGAGTTAGGTGATGTACAAGCTCAACTTAGGAAATTATCTATAACTGATGAGTTGACAGGTATTTACAACCGTCGTTATATCATACAAGAAATCAATAAGCAAATTAAAGATCTTAATGTACCACCTTTCTCAATTGTTATGTTTGATATTGATGATTTCAAGAAAATAAATGATCAACATAGCCACTTAATTGGAGACGAGGTTATTCGAGGTGTAAGTAAATTACTGGCATCACATGTAAGACCTATTGATGTGGTTGGACGTATTGGTGGAGAGGAATTTCTTCTTCTTCTTATGGATACTACAGAAGATGAGGCAAGACGAAGAGCAGAGGATATTAGGCAATCTGTTAGTCAGCTTAAGTGGTCAGTTCCATCACTAGTAGTTACAGTCAGTGGTGGTATTCATTGTAAAGACAAAGATGAATCCTTAGATGACATACTTGATCAAGTGGATCACTATCTTTATCAGGCAAAGGCTTTAGGTAAGAATCAAATAGCGTAACTCATAGATATATAAACATAAGAAAGATGCTACGCATCTCTATGAGCTTCGCTCATTTTCAGTTATTCCTCTTATCTATTTCCTCATACCAGTTTATTCTTTGTCCCTGACAATCTCGGTACTTAGAATCCATTTTCTCCCGCCAGCCCTCTTCACCTTCATAAGCGATCATAACTAGATGTTCAATCACATCATCATGGTAAGGGTACTTATCATCTTCTTTAAATGCCATTAGCTTCGTACAAGGGTATTGAGTACACTTACTACAAAAATCAATACCTTTTTCAATAGCACAGGCTTTCAGGTTACAGATTGTACACCACTTTGTTAAGGTTTCACTTCTGCAACCCATACATGGTTCATCAACATGCTCTCCCGCCATAGTCTTAATATAGTTGGGACAAGCATCACAATACAAGCCACAATAAGCTGATGTTTTCTTCATACAATCACTCCTTTATTCATATATTAAGTATATCACAGATTCAGTGGTCTGACCTCTGTACATCTATATTTTCGTAAAAATTCACTATTTATAGTAGACCCTTTGAAGACAGAGCGGAATTTTTACCTTTTCAAAGGGTTTTTTATATGTACTTAAATATCCACTTATGGTTTAATTACTTCATAAGGGCATAATTACCCTTAAATATATGGAAAAATTACCACTTTAGGAGTTAATATGGTTACGATACTACTACTTATTATTATGTACTTAGCTTTTATTAGTTTAGGTTTACCTGATTCATTACTAGGTGTTGCATGGCCGGCCCTCAGAATCGAACTAGGCTTGCCACTCGATGCGGCTGGTATTATTGCTCTAATTGGCACAGGTTCTACTATCTTGTCTAGCTTCATGAGTGGGCATATCATTAAAAGATTAGGTACTGGAAAAGTAGTTTTCATCTCTTGCGCCATGACAAGTGGTGCATTGCTAGGATTCTCATGGTCACCAAGTTTTTTTTGGTTGGTTATACTTGCAATCCCTCTTGGCTTAGGTGCTGGTTCAATAGATACAGCCCTTAACAACTATGTTGCACTCCATTATAAATCACATCATATGAACTGGTTACACTCCTTCTGGGGTGTTGGCGCAACAATAGGTCCGCTTATTATGGGTCAACAACTCATTCGTTCCTCATGGCGAATAGGTTATCGTATGATTGGTGGTATACAAATGGGTCTGGCAATCATCTTATTACTAAGCCTTCCTCTATGGGCTTGGCATGCTAAACATGTGAAGGAAACTGCCACCGAAGAAGGTCACACCAAACACCCTAAAGCAAAAAAAGCATACTTAATTAAAGGTGTCCCTTTTGCACTGCTAACCTTCCTTTTCTACTGTGCTGTTGAGTTTTCAGTTGGTCTATGGGGTAGTACCTATTTAGTTGCGACCAAAGGATTAGATGTGGGTATTGCAGCGACTTGGGTGGCAATGTATTATGGCGGTATTACTGTAGGTCGTGTCGTATCAGGCTTCATTTCAATGAAATTTAACAATGATCAAATGATTCGTGGGGGTGGTATCATCGTTCTACTAGGTACCTTACTTGTACTTATACCACTTCCAAACTTCATGGTTATGGTAGCCTTTGTCTTAATTGGTTTGGGCTTGTCCCCAATCTTCCCAGCTATGATTCATGAGACACCAAAAAGATTTGGTAAAGATGTGTCCGAAATTGTCATTGGCTACCAGATGGGCTTTGCCTATATAGGTATTGCTGTTCTACCTCCACTATTGGGGTTAATTATTGACAGTTTTAGTGCTGAGGTCTTTCCTTATTTCTTGGTTATATGTATTGCACTTATGATTACTTGTACTGAGAGTGTTCGTGCATTGACTAAATAAATGCATAGCAGGATACAAGGATAAAAGAGGATCAAAACAGATGAATCATATATAAAGGGCAGCCTGATGGTTGCTCTTTTAGTTTGCTAATACTTGTTGTTTTAATTCTTCTGATAGAAACCATAGATTCTCACGTCGGCAAAGTACGCCTCCTCAGAATGACGTGCGTATGTCAACATCAGTAAAGATGTCTTGTCTGAATGACAAAGATAGGTCTACTCCAGTAAAATATCCTTCTCGAATTACAGGGAGATATCTACTCTAGTGATAGAGGTTTCCTATGCAAACGAAGATAGTACGTATCAAAAAAAGGTGTGCAATTAAGGCACACCTCTTGAAGTAAGCGACGCAGTCGCGGGGTATTTAATTATTTACTCAAGTTAAGGAAGAAAATGATGATTTTCCACAACAGAGTAAGGTTCTTTTAGAAATGTTATATATCCTAAGCCAGCGAAGAACGGACTCGGAGCCTCCGATTTTAGATACAGGACGTATCTATATGAGGACGTGGGTGTATGACTTTCTAAAGGGTTCTTACGGAAGCCTCAAATTCTACCACCTAAATACCGCACTCACAAGGAGCGCCCATTAATCCCAAACCATATGAAAGCCACCAATCCAACCCTCATAACCATTATCTGTACTAACCTTAGTACGACTGGTCATATGGTCATGTTCAAGAACAGTCATAGTAAGACCGGCTTCCAAGATTGTTACTCGTTTGCCTTCTGACATTTCAACCATTTGGTCAAACTCTAAGGGTGCACCGTCAAGCACGTCATTTTTGGTTTTGTATAAGATAACCTTCCATGTCACAGGTACTTTTGCCCCAATAATATCATCGGTTGTCATGTAGGTCCTTTGTTCAATATCATAGTAACTTGTTGCCAAAGCCGGGTCGTGTTCACTAGCATCATTAGGCTCAATAAGTTGACCACCCCAGTAATAGATCCGTCCGTCCCCATTTATAGCAAGTATCTCACCAGACATTGTAGTCACTTGAGTAAGGATACCATTCTCAATACGGTAGATAGAATAGAGGACTCTATCAGATAAGTCACCCTCTTTAATATAGAACTCAACAGTATCATCAGCTTGATTCACATCCATAACACCAAGTTCTGTTAAGCCCCAGCCATATTCACCATTATCAACATACTCAAATACTAGTGTTTGATCCTTATAGATAATCTCACTCCTTATAACAGCTTTATCACCAGGCTCTATCTCACCTAATTTAAGGTCAAAATAGACACTATCCATCTCACCATCTTTGTCAAAATCATAGACAAGACTCCGATACAACATGTCCTTTTTGATTAAGCTTTTATACCAGCCATTGTTATTAATACCCTTCTGAATATTGTTGTAATCTTTCCACTGGTCAGCAGTCAACTTATAGTTATTTGGATTTTCATAGAGTTCAGTAAACCAACCTGCAACCCAACCTGTTAGGTTAGTATCATACTCTATTTGGTACCATACACGGTTCTCTTCATCTTTAGCTTCTTTAAGTATTTTATAAACACTATCTTCTAGAACAACACCTAACTTGGTGCTATCCACAACAGTTGGTATATCTCTAACATTTAAAATGTCTCCTGTAATTTTAATGAGCGGGTCAGACTTAACAACCTCCTCTTGTACAGGTTCAGTTTCTTCTACCTCAATAGGTTTACTTTCTTCCTCAACCTCAACTACTTCTTCTACAGGCATCTCTTCCTCTGATTCTTTATTAATAGGTTGAATGCCACAGCCACTCAGACCAATACATAGAACAACTAACCAAAACACTTTTTTCATTCTATACCTCCTTAAAGGTCAATCTATAGGTATTATATCAGAACTTCTTTCATGATTGTTTGATGTAACAGTTATGTAAAAGATTTATAATACACAAATACAAGAAAAAGAGACCCCTAGAAATACTAAAGGTCCCTTGTTTTTATCCTTTATGTAACGCTTTTGTCGTTTCTCTAACGATAAGTTCAACTGGTAATTTCTGTGATTGTACGCCGTCTTCTTTATCAACCTTTTTGATGACTAATCTTGCCACTTCAATCCCTTTTTTGTAGATATCTTGACGGATGGTTGTAAGGGCCGGGAATGTATACTCACAAATACTTAGGTCATCAAAACCAATAATTGATAAATCCTCAGGAATCCTTTTGCCAAATTGATTCATAATTTTTATGACACCAAGTGCCATAATATCAGCTGCTGCAAATATAGCTGTTACTTTAGTATGATCTTTTAACAACTTATGACCAACTGTTATACCACCTTTAAAAGATACATTTTCCTCAATAACAGGACAATCAAGGGGGTCAAGCTCCGCTTCTTTGATAGCTCTTCTAAAACCAACATAACGTTGTTCATTTACCTCTGATGTACTAATATCACCAGTTCCATAAGCAATATGTGTATGTCCAAGTGTGATTAGATGTTTTGTCGCCAAGTAGGCACCTAACTCGTCATCAATACCAACATTGTTAATACCCAGTTCTTCATATCTGTAGCTGTCAATTAATACAATTGGAATGTTGGCTGTTCTCATCTCTTTCCAAAAACCATCACCATAATTCCCAAGAATGGCTATACCATCTAACATACGTTTATTGACCAACTCTAATGCATGATCAGCTGACTTAATACATGAAATCAGGATATCATAACCTAACATTCTCGCTTCATATTCAATACCACTGATAATTTCACTATAGAAAGGATTCCCTTTCAACACTGAACTAGGCATACTATTTTCGTAAACTTCTGGTAAAAAGATCCCAATTAGATTGGATTTTCCGATAGATAAACTTCTTGCAGTCATATCCATCTTATAATTCATTTCTTTTACAGCTGCTAACACTTTTTGACGGGTTGCTTCTGTTGTTTTATTAGTCACATTATTAAGTACGTTAGAAACAGTTGCTACTGAAACACCTGCGTACTTTGCCACATCTTTCATAGTTGTTTTAGCCATCTTATTACCACCATTATTCCATGATTTGTACTGCAAACATCAGATGAATTTACAGTTACTCTACATCTGATTATAAGTCTTTTTACACACCAATGCAATAAATTTAACCGATTTAGTAAATATTTTTACTTGTGTGCAAATAGACTTCAGACCTGTATCAACTTATTATGAGCCTTGATATCACTGCTGTTCCAGACATAAAAATACACCTCATACTATTAATAGACTCTGTAAGAGGTGTATTTATTAACTTATTAACAAAAATCTATACTTTCATTACCGTAATTGCATTAACAAACTCTGCGCAAGCCCATGATAAGGGGTTAATAAGTGGCAGATTTTCGTAAACGCCATCTACAGCTTCTACCATTAACCCAAATCCATTAGCATGATCTATCATAAACTTGATTTGCTTATCATAAACAGTCTTATCACCATACAAATATTGATACTGGGCACTAGCACCAGTATTAAACAACCAGGCACCTGAGTGATAAGATTGTTGAGAATAGCCCATTCCACCATCATAAAAACTGGCGTTCTGAAGTAAATAGGTATTATTTCTAGTGAATCGTTCATCATTCTTGTAACCATAGAACAAACTGAAATACTGAGGTGTGTCATATCGTTTAATGGTCATCTCAAGTGTCTCTGAATAGCCATAATTATAAAAACCTTTTTCATCATTCCACATGAGACTAATTCCAGATTTGATACCTTCTATTAGGGGTTGTGATAAAGATTTAAGCTCTTTGTATTCTTCAGGTGTAGCCCAGGTATGGGCGTCACCTTCTGTTAGACATTCTAATAAATGATTTAAACCCCCAAGAATAAACATGTTCGTTGAGGTTATATATGAGGCACCATAAACACCTTCATTCACACCACCTTCTGGACCAATTAAACCTTTGTAGGTTTGTTTTGACTTCAGAAAATGTAGTATATCAATGATAAACTGAGGTTCAATAAGCAATTCCTTATACTTCCTATAATACTGAACAATTAGGCTTATGAAGTAACCATTAGCATCTAATTGATGGTCTACACCATTATTGGCTCCTTCATCACCTTCACAATGGTTGTTGTATCTTTGATAAAACTCACCTTTGCCTTTCATCGGAAGGCTAGCGTATCGCTTTATAATGCTTTTTGCTTCTTCGCCGTATCCTGCATTTAGGAAGGCTCTTGCAACCATTAATGAATCACGAACATAAAATGTAGGGTTCCCCCATGAAAAATAGTGACCAGTTACATCAGCAGGCACAAGACCTTTTGATAGCACTGCTTTTAAAGCCACCATATTTTGATTAAGAAGTTCAAATGTCTTTTTATCCAGGATATCTTCATACTTCTTTAAAGGTTTTAGGAAATCAGCGTACATTGTCTGAGCTTCTTGAACAACATCGGTCTTTCTGATCTCTTTTAACATAGATATACCTTTTTCTCCATCACTGGATGGTATGATGAACCACCTAAAGGTGTAGCTACAATTAGCTTCTATGCTTATATGTTTTGTTAAGGATGTAGACAAGCCAACCTGACTTTCTATTTCATTAGATAAAGATTGTTCTCTATCCATTAACTTTTGAATAGTACCTAAGGCAAAATGCCTTTGTTCTTTCGACAAAGTAAAACGGGTTGATGCCTCTTCAAGACCAACAACAATATAATCTTCTGCTTCTTCCTCTTTCCAAATAACACAATCATGATTTACTTCATATTTAAGTTTCGAACGCTTATAGGTTCTAGGAAAGAAAAAAGCATGAGCATCTAATTCAACTTTTTGGTCTGTCAAATTATGATAGGTTTCCTCTATCACAAGATACTCAAACATAGCGTAACCTTTAGTTGTACGTTTGACATCTTCTCTACGAAAGGAAGTTGTATTATAACAATAACCATTTTCTACAAAGTCTTCTACATCATGATGTACCCTTGGGCATTGATCCCCATTGTAGTAAACATTGCCATACTCTAATAAACCATCGTCAAAGGTGGTCATCGTAATAGCCATATTAACTAAATCCATCTGATATCCTTTATAGAATAGATGTTGCAAACCTCTTGCAAAACCATCATTGTATTGTTCACTTGGTGTCCATAGACCACAGAACTTACCAAAACCCATAGGGCTGACCCCTGTATACATAAAAACTCCTTGTAGTTAATCGATTTACATAATCATAACATACTAGGAGCCTTCTTGTAAATATAGGATGTACACAACTATTTTCAGTCCCTGTCACTAAGACATCGACTAATAGTTTCTACTAATTTCTGGTAGATAATTGGTTTAGTAATATAATCGGTAAACCCTTTTTCTATAATGACGGTTTTAGCCTTATGAATGACATCTGCAGTCATTGCGATAATTGGTATGTCACAAGTGTCCGGTAATTGTCTTATCCTTCTAGTCGCCTCATAGCCATCCATTTGGGGCATGTGAAGGTCCATCAGTATTAAATCAAATTTTCTTGGCGATTTAGAAAGGATATCAACAGCTTCTAAACCATTTGAGGCTATAATGACTTGTGCACCTTCCGATGCTAAAATCTCAAATATCACCTCTTGATTTAAGAGATTATCTTCTACAACCAACAATCGTTTGTTGTCAATATCAAGACTAAACACTGTATCATCCAGACCATAATCATAGTTGATAGGGTCAATGCTTTCAATTAAAGGTAAAATTACTTTAAAACTGCTACCATTACCTAACGTACTATCCACTGTAATTCTACCTGCCATCATACCCACTAATTTTTTGCATATAGCCAGTCCAAGACCTGATCCACCATATTTTCTAGTCGTAGATGTATCTGCTTGCTCAAAAGAGTCAAAAAGTCGTAATTGATCTTCCGCTGCTATACCAATACCAGTATCTTCTACAATTAATTCTATACTTTTATTATCTGCTAAATCATCAATCACTTTTACAGATACTGAAATTGTACCTTGGTTTGTAAACTTGATGGCATTTGTGACTAGATTGGTCATAATCTGCATAAGATGGAATTCATCCCCTAACATAACGCACGGAACCTTATTATCCACTTTTATAGTTAGATTGACTGAATTATCTTTTTTTGCCAGATCGCTATCCATCATTGACTCAAGGTTCTTAAGCATTACACGTAAGTTAATAGGTAGGTATTCAATCTCAACCTTACCTGCCTCGATTTTTGAGATATCAAGTACATCATTAATAACACCTAAGAGGTTATCAGATGCCGTATGAATGACATCCACATACCTAGCTTGTTCGTCCGAAATTTCAGTTTTTTCAAGTAACTGACTCATACCAATAATTGCATTCATAGGTGTGCGAATTTCGTGGCTCATATTCGCAAGAAAATCACTCTTAGATTTAGAGGCACGTATTGCTTCTTCTTTGGCAATATGTAGGGCTTCCGTTCTTTTTTCAACCAACTTCTCAAGGTTTTGATTGATCTGGGTAATTTCATCTTGATGGATGTTTCTTTCAATTGCCCCTGTAAGCATTGAGGAAATATGCTTCAGTAAATCTTGTTCCTCATTATAAAAAGGTCCAATATCCGCAATAGGTTTCTTTTCTTGGTAACAGACAGATATACTTCCCACCACTTGCCTTCTGTAAATGATATTCTCGCTAAGACAATCAACAAAGCCTGTACATTGGCCATGTTTACTATTTATATACTTATTGCTTTTTATATACTTATTACTATTAAAATGTATACAACCACATGCCACATCTGGGTATTGCCAAGCTTGAGGAAGATATGTCACAAGCTTCTCCATAATGAAATGAATATTCTCATTTTCTCTAATAAGTTTCTCAACATTGAAAATACAAGTTAGTTCTTTGATTCGTTCACCCATACTATGGATTAAATTGTCTCTTTCCTTCTCAAATGCCTTTACATTTGATACATCTTCAAACGTCGCAAGGAAGTTATCCTCTAGGGTTATACCCCCAATTATGATAGATTTTTCATCACCATTCTTACACGTAACTGTATAGATCTCTGGTTCAATATTTTGGTTTCCAACGATTGCTTTATCGACAAAATCAGACCATGTTTCTACAATCCATTCTCTATAAATTGGGTCGGGATAGGCCCTTTGCCACCATGTCTCAAGGTCCGGTATATCATCTAAATTATATCCAAACACCTTGCTAAACTCTTTATTCATAAATCTTATCTTATTATTCGCTTCTACAAAACAGTAAGGGATTGGTCCCTCATCAAAAAATCGCCTAAACTGTTCTTCACTTTTTTTAAGGGCATCAATGGCAATCTCACGTAACTTCTCTGAGGCCACTTGGTCAGTTCTATCACTAATAAAGACAATGTACTCTCTTCTTGTTAAGTCCATGTCATATTTAGGAAAAATCATCATATGAACTGGAATCACATCACCATTAAATGTATTCAGTTCATGGTCATATTCAACACCTTTTCCAGTCCGTTCTATTTGGTCAAGCATTTCGTCATCTTTAGATGTATCACCATTCGGAACCATATGTTGTCTCCAATTGAGTGCACTTAAATCATCCTCATAGAAATGTATCAAATTTCTAAAAGCACGGTTTACATTCACCATGTTACCATCTTGCTTAGCTACAGCAATTGCAACAGGTGCATCATTAAAAAAGCGTGAGTTCTGAGCTTCTATATCTAACTTTCTTTGTAAGTCTTCCTTTTCTTTCTTACGGCTTGAGATATCCCTAGCTATCGTTAGTACTCCCTTTTGTCCTTGATAATCAAACATATTGATCTTAAGTTCAACATCGATGTGTGAACCGTCCTTCTTTATAAAAACTTCATCAAAAGTCATTTGCTCTAAATCAACAAAGCTTTCGATGACTTCTTCTTGCTCACCTACAGACTTGTGAATAATGTCAGCTGGTGTCATTCCTAACAACTCTTCACTACTATAACCAAGTACTTTGCAGGCTTGTGTATTCACTTTAATGAAATTGCTCATCTGATTCTTATCATCTAATATATGCAAAAAAACCATATCATAAATAGACTCAAAAATACGCTGGTATTGGTCGCGTTGAGATGAGATATCTAAGCTATGGCTTTTTAAGTCATTATATTCTTTTTTTAATTCTTCATAGGCATATTGAAGTTCTTGAAATGAGCATTCGTTCATTGTTCCACCTCTGTGTATATTACCCCTAATATAGCCAACAGATGGTATCTTCCTAATTATAGCATAAGGCAGATCTTTTGTAATTCAATTGACCCACTAAATTGGATAACTATGAGGCAATTGACATCTTCATTTCTTTGACAAAAGAAGATTATCATCCTATAATTAAATTGAGACCAGTTATCACTTATAGGAGGTGTGTTTATGGCTGCAAAAGCTAAACATTCACATTACAACGATTCTTTTAAAGGAAAGGAAGCAAAGAAACGAAAAAACAAGTTTGTACAGAGTCATCGAAAATCGATTCGAAAGACACTTATTAAGAAGTAAAACATGATGTTTCACATATATGTCCGCGATCTATGTAAGGATTATCTGATTGGATAGTCCTTTTCTCATAATTAACTGTCTAAAAACTATTGACAAACCGAGTAATTGTGGTAAGATATATCTTGTTCTCTTGTCGTCAGTACTTTAGAGAAATGAAGTGAATATTTAGTTCGGAGGGGTTCCCGAGTGGCCAAAGGGGGCAGACTGTAAATCTGTTGCAATAGCTTCGAAGGTTCGAATCCTTCTCCCTCCATTGATGATATTTAGATTTTGGTTTAAGTGTTATCACAAGTTGTAGCTAGCGCGCCGAAGTGGCGGAACTGGCAGACGCACAGGACTTAAAATCCTGCGACCTATAAAGTCGTACCGGTTCGATTCCGGTCTTCGGCATTAGTTATGACTTATAGAAATTTATTACTTCGCCCAAATAGCTCAGTTCTAGCGTTAATCACCCAGTGATTATCAGCGTGCTGTGAAGGATCACATAACTGCAGTGATACGCACACATGGGTAGAGCAGAGTAAACACCAAAAGTCATTTATGTTACAACATGCCCAAATAGCTCAGTCGGTAGAGCAGAGGACTGAAAATCCTCGTGTCACTGGTTCGATTCC
>PPCM01000364.1_pt1 | contig 47915 bp, 58 predicted proteins | sample 1555541 | NCBI WGS metagenome assembly PPCM01 (sample SAMN05284479, study PRJNA326546) | Marine sediment metagenome, whole genome shotgun sequencing project. | isolation source: marine sediment | place: Germany: Wadden Sea | collected 2012-09-05
TTTGGAAAGACATAAAAAAAGAAGCTTTCAATGCCATGAATTATGATTTGGACTTAAAGATATATGCTTCTGATATTAGTGAAGACGCTATTGAAGCTGCCATTGACAATGCATGCGAAGCAGGCGTTGATGATTGTATTACTTTTGAAGCAAAGCCTGTAAGTGAAGTAACCTTTGATGGAGACTATGGTGTTATGATAGGTAACCCGCCTTATGGAGAGCGTATTGGTGAGCGTGATAAATTGGTTCCTATATATAATAGCTTAAAGAAGCTTTTTAAAACCAATGACACTTGGTCTTTATATATTATTACAAGTGATACTGAGTTTGAGAAGATCTACTCTAGATTAGCTCCTGACCGTAAACGTAAACTGTATAATGGTCGAATCCAGACAAATTATTATCAGTACTATGGAAAGAAACCTGAAAAAAAGAAAAAAGAAGACTAAAAATATAGAGTAAAGAAATCTGGACAGGTCCTATTTCTTTACTCTTTTTTATTGTTGTTTTATTATCATTTTTATTTCTACTTGGTAGGCTTTGTTTTTTGTTTCTTGTTTTATGCCTTCTACTTGATAGATTTTTTCGTTATTTTCTTCATATACATGTGGTACTATTTCTAGTGTTTCTCCAAACTTTGTTTCTTCTGTAAAATGTATTTGAAGTGTTTTTATTTCGTAGTCTATATGTTCTCTTGTTAAGAATGCATCCATTGTCCATTCTATATATTTTGCATTGTTTGTATGCTGATATATATCTATATCACTATAGGCAGATGTTCTCATGACTGCTTGCTGTTTTTCACCTTTTATATTAATCTTTGTTAGTTTTTCTGTCATTGCTTCTTTTTCATTATGGGGTACTGGATATGTCAGCTCTGATAACCTATGTGGTTTTCTTGTCTCTGAATTGACTAGTGCCCATACTGATGTTGCTACTGCTATTTTTTCGCCGTTACTTTCTATCTCAAATTCTCTGAATGCGAACATCTTGTTTGAATTTTTTGACCATGTTTTTACTTCTATTTCTTCATTCCACTTTGGGTATTTTATGACTTCTATCTTTAGTTTTGTGAGTACCCAAAATAGTTTCTGCTCTTTTAGTTGCTCGTACCCTAGGGCTGTTCCTTCTGTATGGCTATGGGCTGTTTCTTGTAGATAGGAAAATATTGTTGCTATTTTTAACCTATGCTTAAAATCTATATCATATGATCTTATCTTAAATTTTTCTGTGTATATTTTTTCTATTTTATCCATTGTTTTGCGACCTTATAAATTGCTTCATTTGCTCTAACTTTTGTTCTGCCTCTTCTTTTGTTTTTCCTTGTGCTGAATAATAAAACTTTATCTTTGGCTCTGTTCCTGATGGCCTTACTGCTATCCATGAGTCTGATGCCATTACATATTTTAATACGTTTTCTTTTGGGAGTCCTGTTTCATCATTTTTGTAGTCTGTTCTTTTTACTTTTTCTTTTGCTATTTCTTTTATCGACTTTTGGCGATACATTGCCATTATGGCTTTTATCTCTTCTTGCCCTTTTAGTCCTTCTTTTTTTATATCTTCTGTTTCTTCTATAAAATATCCGTATTTTTCATAGACTTCTTCTAGTCTTTTTAGGATTGATTTTCCTTGTTTTTTGTATGTGTCGGCTAACTCTAATAGTAGCATAACTGCATTGACACCGTCTTTGTCTCTAGCATGCATTCCTGATAAGTAGCCTTGGCTTTCTTCATAACCTAATACAAAGGCCTGCGACTCATCTGCTTGTCTTTTTGTCATTTGCTCGCCAATGTATTTAAAGCCTGTTAGTACATCTATGACCTCTGCATCATATGCGTTTGCTATTTTATCGCCTAATGACGATGTCACTATTGTCTTGACTATGTATGCTTCTTTTTCTTCTTTTTTTCTGTGTGTCATTAAATAATCTATTAGTAATACACCTATCTGATTACCGTTTAGTACTTGATAGTCCTCTTCATTTTTTATCATGATCCCTACTCTGTCACAATCTGGATCTGTTGAGAGTATTATGTCTGCATCTATTTCTTTTGCTTTTTTTATAGCTAAATCGTATGACTCTATTTTTTCTGGGTTTGGTATTTTTACCGTTGGAAAATCTCCATCAAATGTCATTTGTTCATCTACATAATTTATATGCTCGCAACCCATCTCACCAAAGAGTGCTTTCATGTAATCTCTCCCTGTTCCATGAAGGGGTGTATAGATACATTTTATTTCGTCGCATGGTGTTTTTCTTTGTCTTAATTGGATTATCTTTTGTATGTAGTCATTATCTATTTCTGTTGTTATTCTTTTTATTTTATTGTCTGTTTTACTTATTTTTATTTGACTCAATTCTTCTATTTTTTTATAGGCATTGCCTATGCTTTGCATTTCACTTGGTGTCATTTGACAGCCGGTTTGATCATATAATTTATATCCGTTATATTCTTTTGGGTTATGACTTGCAGTTATGGCTATGCCACCTGCCATTTGCTTTTCTCTTATATAATAACTTAGGACTGGTACGGGTATTGGCTTTTCAAATAAATTGACTGTTATCTTGTTTGCTACTAGTACTTTTGCCGCAACCTCTGCAAATGCTTTTGAATTGTTTCTTGTATCATAGCCTATTGCGATTGTTTCTGTTCCGTCTTTTTTTAATATATCTGCATATGCTTGTGTTGCTTTTGCCACTAGGTATTTATTAAATCTATTTGTTCCTACGCCCATGATGCCACGCATACCTGCAGTTCCGAACTTTAGCTCATCAGAAAAAAGCTCTTGTATAAGAGCTTGGTTTTCTTCTATGCTTTTTAAATAATCTCTATCCTCTTGGTCTATAAAGCTTGATGTTTGCCATGCTTTATACTCTTTTATCCCCTTCATTTGTACACCTTCTCTTTACGGTTGGTCTATCAGTGCAAATGTGATTTCAGCTGCGCATGCTACTTCGTCTTCTACTGTTGCTGTTGCTTTTACTTTTACGATTCCTCGCTTCATTTTTACGATTTCTGCTTTTAATGTTAGTGTGTCTCCTGGTACTACTTGTCTTCTTACTTTACATCCATCTATACCTGTTAGTACCCCTAACTTGCCTTCTTCTTCATTTCCTACTGTTACCATGATGCCACTTGCTTGTGCTAATGCTTCTACTATTAGTACCCCTGGCATGATTGGGTTTCCTGGAAAATGCCCTTGAAAATGTGGTTCATTCATAGATACGTTTTTTATTGCTGTGATACTTTTCATTGGTTCTACTTCTACCACTCTGTCTACTAATAAGAATGGGTATCTATGCGGTATGTACTCCATTATTTTTTTTACATCTATCATTTTTCTTCCTCCTATTTAAAATCTGAGACAGTATGACCATCTCAGATTGTTTTTTTTATGTTAGATTTTTTGCTCTATTGATTGATCTTTTTTCTATCATGTCAATTGAGTTAAGTGATTGGCCTGTTCCTATTGCTACACATGAGCTTGCATCTTCTGCTATGTGTACTTCTATTCCTGTTTTTTCTAGTATTCGTTTATCTATGCCATACAGTAATGCCCCACCACCTGTTAAGATGATTCCTCTATTACTTATATCTGCTGCTAGCTCTGGCGGTGTATCTTCTAATACTGCATGGATTGACTCTGATATAGCCTCTAGTGGCTCTTCAAGCGCCTCTAGCATTTCTTTTGATGAGATTTCTATTGTTTTTGGTAGCCCTGTTACTAAGTCTCTACCTCTACATTCTCTTGTTACTACTTCTTCTCTTGGATAAGCTGTTCCGATTGTTATCTTTAGCTCTTCGGCTGTTCTTTCTCCAATATAAAGCTTATGTTCTTTTCTCATATATTTGATTATGGCTTCATCAAACTTGTCTCCTGCTATCTTTACTGATGAGCTTACTACTACGCCCCCAAGTGAGATAACTGCTACGTCTGTTGTTCCACCACCTATATCTATTACCATGATTCCGTCTGGTTTTGCTATATCTAATCCTGCTCCGATTGCAGCTGCAATTGGCTCTTCTATTAGGTATGCGACTTTTCCACCGGCTTGTGTTGCTGCTTCTCTTACTGCTCTTTTCTCTACTTCTGTTACTCCACTTGGAACACATACTACGATTTTGGGTCTAAAAAATCTTTTTGTTCCACATGTTTTCTTTATGAAGTACTTTAGCATTCTTTCTGTGATATCATAATCAGATATTACACCATCTTTTAATGGTCGAATTGCTACGATATTACTTGGTGTTCTTCCTAGCATTTGCCTTGCTTCATCACCTACTGCAAGTATTTCATTTGTATCTTTATTAATAGCAACTACTGATGGTTCATTCATTACTATTCCTTTACCTTTTATATACACAAGTACATTGGCGGTTCCTAAATCGATTCCTACTTCTACTGAAAAGCCCATATTATTTCCACACCCTCCTGCAATCTTTTTTATATACACTATATTCTAACATATTTTGAGTGCTTTCGAACATTAGATTTTTCTTAAATTTTTCTTTTTTATTAAGTTTTTTGTTTTATTTTATCAATCATTCATTTTGATTTTCTATTACACGTCTCTTATTGCTTCTTTAAATATTTTATACATCTCTTCTTGGCCCTTTTGGGTAGGATGTAGCCCATCTATTAGATAGCTTTCTTTATTTGTTTCGTTTATTATTTTACCTAATTTTGTATTGAAATCTATTACGGGAATTTGTTCTTCTTTTCCTATTTTTTGTATGATTTTCTTTATTTCTTCTAAATCTTTGTTCATTTTATTATAGTCTACGCCATCTGACCATGCGTTAGATGCCATTTCATGATCTGCCATTGGTGGTATGCCTATTATTGGTTTGATGTTATTTTCTTTTGCAATTTTTATCATTTGTTTTATATTTTCTAGGATTGTTTTTACATCTGCTATGCTAAATACTAAATCATTACTTCCACCCATTATAAATACATAATCAGGTTTATTTGCTATTACATCCTCTTCATATCTATTAATCATTTCATATGTACTGTTTCCGTTAGTCCCCTTATTGATTACTGTATCCTTTGTTTGTGCGTCATATATATGTGCCCACCCTTTTCCGTATGGCACACCATATCCGTATATTAGGCTATCTCCGATTAATACTATTTTCATTCTTACCTCCTAAAAAAATAACATTGTTAATATAGGTGCTATTATTGCCGTTATGATTCCTGCCAGTCCAAAGGCTAATGAACTCATTGACCCTTCCGTTTCGCTTTCTTTAAACGCTCTTGCTGTTCCTACTGCATGGGTCATGCTTCCTAGCGCTATGCCTCTTGCTATTTCGTTTTTTATGCCTAGTTTGTTTAATACTTCTGGTCCAAAACTACCACCGAAGATTCCTGTAAATACGACTAAGGCTACTGTAAATGATGGTAAACCACCTATTATTGCGGATACTTCTATGGCTATAGGATTTGTTACACCTTTAGGTATCATTGATATGATGACCTGTGGGTCTGCTCCTAGTAGCTTTCCAAGACCTATGCATGTTAGCATGGTCGTTATGCACCCTGCTGTCACCCCTATTATAATAGGTACGAAATGTTTTTTTAGTATGTGTATATTTTTATATAGTGGTAATGCTAATACAACTGCCGTCGGCGCTAACATAAAATTTAAAAATGCATTTTGTGCATGATAGTAGCTATAATCTATTTTGAGTACTTTTAATAATACTATTATTATTATTGTTGCTGTGAGTATGGGTTGTAAATATGTCTTTTGGGTTTTTTCAAATACTTTGCATCCTATATAGTACGCAAATAATGTAATCATTGTACTTGTTATGCCTATTGCCATTATTTTTTCTATCATTTTTTCAGCTCCTTTTTTATGAGGATTTCTGTTACTTTTCCTGCTACAAAGAAGCCTACTATTATACTTGTTAATACGGGTACAAATATGATAATAAAATCTTTTTTAAATATATCTAAATAGACCATTAACCCTACCGATGGTACTACATAAAATACGGCTAAGTGGCCTACTATAAAATCGCCTACTTCTTTTATATCTTTTGGTTTTATTAACTTTGTTGCTAAGGCTAAAAATAAAAGTACCATCCCTATTACATTTGCGGGGATTGGTATATTTGTTATGATGCCTATGAGATAACCTACGAACAATGCAGTAAGTATTATCAGAAATTGTTTGACTATTTTCATTATTTCACTTGCTCCTTCTATTTTCTAATTGTATTTTACCATAGATTGTGCTATCCTTTACAAAATTGTGACACAATATGTTATTATGTAATGGGAAGAAGTAAAAAATAGAGAAGCACTACTATAAATTTTATTCGTTTTAATTTTAAGGAGGATTTATTATGACAGAGTTTATTATGGCAGCACCCGGCACTAGAAGTATTAGTGGCGATGACAAGATTTTTGGCATTGCGAAGGCAGCCAATGACATGGCTCATGAAGTTGGTCCTGATAAGGTAACGAACGCTTCTATCGGTGCTTTACTTGACGATAAGGGCGCGTTAATGGTTATGCCAAGTATCATCAACACTTTAAAGAATTTATCTGATATTGAAATTGCTGCTTATGCACCTATCGCTGGTGTTCCTGAGTATTTAAGAGCAGTTATTCCTGCTACTTTTGGAAAGTATAAGCCTGAAGGGTTTATCGAAGCTTTTGCCACACCAGGTGGTACTGGCGCAATTAGAAACACTATTCAAAACTACTCTAATGTAGGAGATAAAATTCTTACTTCTGATTGGTACTGGAGCCCGTACAAGACTATCGCTGATGAAAATGGTAGAAGAATAGACACTTACAAAATGTTTACAGATGAAGGCACTTTAAATGTTCATGCACTTGAAGAAAAAGTTAATGAGTTATTAGCTGAGCAAGGTAGAGTTGTTTTACTTTTTAACGCACCAGCTCATAACCCTACTGGTTATAGCCCAAGTCACGAAGAGTGGGATTCTTTACTTGCTGCTTTAAAAAGATCAGCTGCCAATAAAGATAATAAAATTGTTTTATTTGTTGATGCTGCTTATATTGACTTTGCAGGAGATCCTGCTGTAGCGCGTTCTTTCATGCCTAAGCTTGGAAACTTACCTGAGAACTTATTACCGATTGTTGCTTTTAGTATGTCTAAAGGCTATACACTATATGGTATGCGTGGTGGTGCTATGATTTGCGTAACACCTAACGAAGCTATTGCCAATGAGTTTAAAGTTGTTAATATGTATTCTGGTAGAGGTACTTGGTCAAACGGTACACGCTCTGCTATGATGATTTTAAGTAAGATTTTCCATGATGCTGATTTAGAAGCTAAAGTTGCCAAAGAAAGAGCTGAGTTTAGAGCGTTATTAGAAAGACGTGCTAGTGCTTTTATTACTGGTGCTGATGAAGTTGGTCTACATCATTGTTCTTTTAGTTCTGGTTTCTTTATTACTGTTCCATGTGATAATGCAGATGAAATATGTAATAGATTGCAAGTCGAAGGTCTGTTTGTAGTACCTATCGGCAAAGGTATTAGAATTGCAATTTCTGCTGTTTCTGAAAAGCAATGCGCAGACATGCCTAGGCTTATGGCAAAATATATTGCTGAAGTTAATGGCTAATTATACATAAATAAATGCAAAAGCTACGCCAAATGGCGTAGCTTTTTTTAATAAAGCGCAAATGAACCAATTGCGCTCGCACCTGGAGTCGCAAACAACGGCTTGCGACAAAGATATGGAGACCTCGATGGGCTCCATATTCTTTATGCATTTAATTTTGGGATATTATGAGGGATATTTTAACCGCCCGCTATTATACGGACAAATTTAATCTGGTCTCCTGCTTTAAGCTTTTTCTTTTCATAACTATTTGGATTTATTTTACTACCATTTAACCATATTATAGTTCGTTTCCTTATTTTTTTCATTTCAAGAAAATCATATAGTGTAACTTCTTCAGCTATTTCTTCTGAATGATTGTTGAAGTTAATTATCATTGTCTCACCTCTTATGTTAGCCAATCTAGAGATAATCTTTTTAATGTCTCTTTTGTCGGATTTCCGGTTTCTTCGTTCCACCCTGCTAATCTATAATATGTTTTCAATGCTTTCTCAAATGATTCACGGTCGACTTTTGCGCCTTTTGCTGGCCCGTCTTTGAATGGCTCAAATAATCTTTTTGGCAATGTATCATCTTTTGATGTAAATCCTTCACGTTCATTAAAGTATCTCATCATATTAATTCTACGCTCACCTACTGTCATTAGTTCCTTTATAGATGTGTCCCAACCTACACCATATTTACATGTATCTACTAAATCATCTGGTCCATACAGTTGCCAAGCTACACCAAATGCAAATTGGCATAATGACAATGAATCTAGCATGGATAAAAAACACTGTGTGTTAAATGCAAGTTTTGCTTTTCCATCATCTAAAGTATCATAACTATCATATTCTTCATTACAGTCTATTTTATTTAGCCAGTTTCTTTCTTGCGAACCATCTGGCATCATTAAAAATATATCGTGTTCACTTGACTGATGATCTGCCCCAAATGGGTTTGCAGCATATACTAATGCTAAACTTTGTTTCAACTGTGGCATATGCGCCGGCATTTCTTGTCCTTTTACTGTCATGCTATACGCCATAGCATCTTTTCCAATTATTTTTGCTGCACGTTCGCTTCCTTCGGCTAACACTTTTCCAAAGCCTTCTTTCAGCGCTATTTTTTTTATCATTTCCAATATAGCTTGTCCATTTCCAAAGGTTAATTCTATACCATCTGTTTCTTTTTTTGTTATTAAACCTTTTTCATAACACTCCATTGCAAACGCTATTGTCGCTCCACATGAAATTGTATCTATCCCGTACATATTACATAGTTGATTTGCTTCTGCTATTACTTCTAAATTATCATTTCCGCAGTAAGATCCAAAGGTTGAACATGTTTCATATTCTGGCCCACCATATAAAGGATCAACTTTGCCTTCTATTTCTACTACACGCTTACATCTTATTGCGCATGCATAACATGTGTCTCTTTCTTTTAGCATGGTATTGGTCATTGTTTCTCCTGTGATTTTTTCTCCACCTTCAAAATAACCACTTTGCCAATTGTTAGTAGCTAAGTAACCTTCTTCGTTGGTTCCTTGTAACTCTCCATCTGTTCCATGCTCTCCTAATCCTTCTATACCTTCATTTGCTTTTATTCTTGCTTTTGTATTTCCTGTTAGTTTTCTAAAATTTTCTAAATCAACTGGCTTGTTTCCTTTTGATTTTTTTACTACTAGTGCCTTTAGATTCTTTGAACCCATCACTGTACCGACACCATTTCTTCCGTTTGCTCTATTGCACATATTCATAATGCAGGCATACTTTACTAAGTTTTCTCCACCTGGTCCAATCTGTGCTATTTCTACCTTTTGTTCTCCTAGCTCTTCTCTTATGATTTCCTCTGCTTCACCCGTTACTTTACCCCAGACGTTTTTTCCGTCCTTTATCTCTATTTGGTCTCCATCTATATATACATAGACTGGTTTTTTTGCTTTTCCTCTAAATATTATTGAATCATATCCATTGAATTTTATGTGCGCTGGCATGAATCCGCCTGCTTGACTATCCCCTGCGGTTCCTGTTAAAGGACTTTTTGTTGTTACTACCATCCTGCTCTGTCCACTAATAGGTAGGCCTGTCAGTGGTGATACTGAAAATATAAGTAGATTTTCTTCTGACAATGGATCTATTTTAGGTTTCATTTCTCTTAGCATTAGATACATACCTAGAGCTGACCCCCCTGGATAAAGCCTATATGTCTCTGCATCCAAAGTTTCTGTTACTACTGTTCCATTGCTTAAATTTATATCAAGTATTTTCGCTTCAGGAAAACTATTCATACTATCTTTTCCTCTCTGAGTATATATTGAAGCTTTGGATAAGCTGTGCCTATCCAAAGCTTTTTTAGAATCATTTTTTTAAATCTTTTAGAATATAAATCCTGCTATAAGGAATGCTACTGCTGAAAATCCAGCTGCTAAAAATCCATATGGCATTTGAGTAAGGGCATGCTGGTAATTGTCACACCCAGAGGCTGATGAACTTAATATTGTTGCGTCTGAGTAGAAGCATATATGACTTCCCCATACACCTGCTGATAATACAGCTGCTACTGCTAGTACAGGGTTTGCTCCAATTGTTAATGCTAGAGGTATAACTATTGGTAATGCTATGATATACATTCCCCAGTTTGTACCCGTTATAAACTCTGTTACGCCTAATATTAAGAACATGATAAATGGCATTAATTCAGGTGATAGAATTGGTGCAGTACTGTTTATTACATACTGTATAAATCCTATCTGCTCATTTGCAGATGCAAAGATAAATGCAAGTACCATCAATAATAGTGGCAATAACATGTTTTTAATTCCTTTGACACTAACATCAGCAAATTCTTCTGCTGTTACGATTCCCTGTGTAACATATAATATGAATGTAAATACCATTGTACTTACAACGCCCATCATCATGTCTACATCAAAATATATTGTTGATGCTACAAGAAATACTATTGGTAAGAAGAAGTTAAATACTTTTGGATTGTCTGGTATTACTACGTGCTCTCCTGCTCTAATATCAATCTTCTCAGATCCGGGAGGTGCTAACACACCTGTTTGTTGTGCTCTTAATTCTGCTTTTTTAAGTGGTCCAAATGTTGGGATTACGCCTATGATTACTAGTGGCACTATTAGTGCTGCAAACCATCCGTAAAAGTTAAACGGGATTGTTTTTATGAAGAATAGTAACCCTTCGCCTTCTGCTGCTAATCCATTTGCTTCTAATAATTTTGATGCAAATACTGCCCATGTTGATATTGGTATTAATACACATATTGGCGCTGCTGTTGAATCTACTACATATGCTAAATATTCTCTTGAAACTTTATGCTTATCTGTAACAGGTGCCATACACGACCCTACTGTTAACGAATTCAGATAGTCATCTATAAATATTCCTACTCCTAATACCCATGTCCACAATAATGTACTTTTTCTTGTTTTTGCTTTACTTGCTACAAAATCACCAAATGCTTTTGCACCACCTGATTTTTCTACTAATGCTATTATACTTCCCATTAGTCCACATACTATAAATAACCAAACTGTATCTTCTGCCATCATTACTTCTGTCATTGTTCCATTAAATATATTAAATGCTTCCATTTTATATAACATGAATAATGCCATAGCTGATGCTAATGTTAATGCTTCTAGTATTCTTTTTGTCCAGAATATATAAACGATTAGAAATACTGCTGGCACTAATGACAGAGCACCAAACTCTTCAGCATTATCTGGTACAAATAATGTAATTAGTGTTGCTATTACTCCTAAAATAATGACACTTCTTAATATAGCTTTCTTATTTATCATCGGTTTCTTTACTACCGCGTTTCCTTGTTCAACTTCATCATATAAAAGATTATTACTCAAAATAATTCCTCCTTATTTATTATATCGCTCCTCTTCTGTCAGAATAATTCTATATTGTAATGTTAATTCATTATTTTTTAAACATCTCATCTACTTCTGCTAGTGCTTCTCCAAATCTTTCTACTATGATATCTAATGTGTCATAGCTGATTGTCCCAGGTGGCTCAATCCTTAAGGTCTTGGCATTTACTAATGTCCCTGCTGTCATTACTTTTTTATCAAATAATGATTTTGATACTTCGTATCCCATTTCTGATGTTTTGAATTCAAGTCCTATTAATAGTCCTTTTCCCCTTACTTCTTCAAGGATGTCAAACTTAGCTTCAAATGCTTTTAGTTTTTCTATTATATAATCGCCTTTTTCTGCGATTTGTTGTGGTAAGTCTGTCTCTAACATATATTTCAGTGTTGCTATTGCGGCTGCACTACATACAGGGTTTCCACCAAATGTTGGTGATCCTAAAATCCATGGATTATCTATTATCTTTTCTGTCCAAAGTTTTTCTCTTGCTATAATACCTGTTATAGGCATTATCCCTCCACCAAATGCTTTTCCATATGTCATAATGTCTGGAACTACATTCTCATGCTCTGCTGCCCATAGTTTTCCAGTTCTTCCCATGCCTGTTTGTATTTCATCAAATATTAATAAGACATCATACTTATCACATATTTCTCTTAACTTTGTAAGATAACCTTCAGGAGGTATAATGATTCCTGCTTCACCTTGAATAGGCTCAACTATCATTGCTGCTACTGTCTCGCCTACTGCTATAAGATTTTTAATTGCTGCCTCAGCTGCATCTGCATTTCCATATTCTACGTGCTGCACTTGCTGGATCATTGGTCCATATGGTTCTCTGTAAGTATTTTTTCCTGCTACAGAAACTGCTCCTAGTGATTTCCCATGAAATGCATTTACTGTAGATATATAGTATTTCTTACCTGATACTAATCTTGCAAGTTTTAATGCCATTTCAACTGCTTCTGCACCACCATTGCAAAAGAATGCATATTTTAAATCTCCTGGTGTACACAGCGCTAATGTTTTTGCTAGATACCCTCTAAGTGGATCGATTAGCTCTTGGCTATGCAGTGCATAACGGTCTAATTGCTTTTGTACATATTTAAGGATTTCTGGATTTCTATGTCCGCAGGTATATATACCAAATCCCCCTAAACAATCAATAAATTCATTGCCGTATAGGTCCTTAAATGTTTCTGCTGAGTCTTCCCACTCAATAAATGCTTCATTATTTGATACTGATTTTCGATACTTTAGCCAGCCTGGATTTACGTGTTCGTTAAAGTTATCCATTGAATCTTTAACAATCATATCCTTTTCTTTTACTGACAAATCATCATTCATAATGAAGTCTAATACTTTTGTTGCTTCATATAGTGCCAAATTTTTATCCGGCTTCATCAATAAAACCTCCTTCAATTGGTTTGGTATTATCTATCGCAATTACCGTGCCAAATGTTTGGGAGGCTATATTATTTTATCACTACACTCAAATGTATTGATATTTCAATCATTATATCTTGATTTTCTTTTCTGGGCAATCGTTGACATTTTACTAACCATCTCATTATTGAGACATCCCTTTATTTGTAATCGTTTTACTTATTCCCTCGTCTTGCATGTCTCAAAAAAGAGAAACCATCTCAATTTTGAGATGATTTCTACTATAGTTTCATTTTTCCTAGTTTCCGGTATAAAGTTGCTCTACTTATTTCTAGTTTTTCTGCTATTGTTGCTTTTCCTTCTACACTATTTCCATATTTCTCCAGCATTTTTTTCAATATATCATATTCTAATTGATCAATTTGCTTTTCTAAGGACTCCTCTGTAGAGCTATATTTCAACTTTCTCTTTTGCTCTAAATCAGGTATGTTTTCTTTTGTTATATAGTCTGTTGGTGACATGTTTACACTATATTCTACTGCGTTTTCTAGTTCTCTTACATTTCCTATCCAGTTATAAGCTATAAATGTTGCCATTACTTCTGGTGTAAAATCTATTATTTCTTTCCCTATTATTTCATTATATTTTTTTAGAAAATGCATCATTAGCAATGGTATATCTTCTTTCCGCTCTCTTAATGGTAGCAATTTTAATGGTATAACATTAATTCGATAGTACAAATCTTCCCTGAATTTGTTTTCATTTATAAGCTTTTCTAAATTCTTATTGGTAGCTGCAATTACTCTTGCATTAACATTTATTGTTTTGTTTCCACCTACACGCTCAAATCTTCTGTTTTGTAACACGTGGAGCAATTTCACTTGAAGGTATTGAGGCATGTCGCCTATTTCATCTAAAAATATTGTGCCGCCCTCTGCAAGTTCAAACTTTCCTATTTTGCCGTTTTCTTTCGCTCCAGTAAAGGCTCCTTTTTCATATCCAAACAATTCACTTTCTAATAAATTCTCTGGTATCGCCCCGCAATTGATTGAGACAAATGGTCCATTTTTTCTTGGGCTTCCATAATGTATGGCACTTGCAAATACTTCTTTTCCTGTACCACTTTCACCCGTTATTAGCACTGTAGAATTACTCTTTGCGACTATTTTTGCACTTTCTATTGCATTTTTTATACCTCGGCTTACTCCTGTTATTTCATCAAATGTGTATTTCAAACTTCGATTTTTCATGTTATAAGCAAGTTTCTGCGCTTCTATTATATCTCTAAAAGATATTACTACACCTGTATTAACACCTTTACTAATAACTGGATTAGCCGTTACTATGAAATGTAGATTTTTTTTATCTCTTATATATCTTTCTTCTTTTTCAGTATAACCAACACCTGTATTAAGAACGAATAGCGCCTCTGCATTTGGAATGACTGTTTCAAGCCTTTCTCCTATTAGATCTGCATTTTTTTTTAGTAATAATTGTTTTGCTTTAGAATTGCAATATGTAATTATGCCATCTGCACCAATTGCAATTACACCTTCATGTGATAATTCTAATATGGCATTTATATAGTCATTTGCATTTTTTATTTCATCAAGCGCCTCATTGTTTACTGCCTTTGCAGATAATAATTCTGCCATTTTTTCTACGAATTGAATCAATTGATTTGTATTTGTCACTAATTGCTTCTTTTGGTCTTCATTAAATGCAATGAGCCCAATAACGCCAATTATTTTTTCATTAACTATTATGGGGGTACATATCTCGGCTAACTCTTTAGTAGTTCCCTTTTGGCTATTCTCATCGTAAGAAAGATCATTTTGAGCATCAATAACTACCTCTGTTTTACCCGCTCTTAATACGCGTCCGTACAAATAATTATCATCTATACGTTCTTCTTTCTCTCCTATTAATTGCCTATAGTAATTTGTTCCGCCTACAATCGTTAGCTCTTCATCTACTATTTCAGTTTCTATTCCCACTGCATATGATATTGCTTCAGCAATTTGCTGTACTGTTTCGGATATTTTCTTCAAATAAGACATATCTTCTCCTATCATTACACTTGCGAGTTTTAACTTATTTTTTTAGTATGCATTTACAGTAATTAATCTTTTTATTAACTAATAAAAACCTATCTTCATATTCTGTTGTTATGTTTCCGCTTTGGTATTCTGATTGATGTAAGTCAAATGTTTGTTCAACTATCTCAAAGTTTGTTTTTTCTAGTTCTTCTAATGTAAAATCAAAAAGTGGCTTATTATCTGTTTTGAATTGTAATATACCACCATTTTTTACTATAGGCTCGTATTGCTTTAAGAAATTCATATGGGTTATTCTTCTCTTTGCATGTTTTTCTTTTGGCCAGGGATCACTAAAATTTAGATACAGACCGTCTAGCTCATCTTCGTTAAAAAACGTACCTATTTCGTCTGCAAAATCCCATATATATCTTAAGTTTTTATATCCATTTTCTCTTGTTTTTTCTAGGGCTCTTAGTATTATTGTTCCTTGTGGTTCCATTGCTATGTAATTGTTTGTTGGGTTCTGTTTTGCTAGTGTATTAACAAACTGCCCCCTACCACAACCGATTTCTAAATATAATGGTTGTTCCTTTTCAAACTTGCTCTGCCACTTGCCCCCACTGCTTCTTACCTCTAGTTCTAGCAGTTCTTCATAGGCTAATACTTTTTCTTTTTCATTCTTTACACGTCGTTGTCTCATAAATACCTCTGTTTTTTTAATTTTTCACACAATTTGCAAGTTATATATTATAATGGTAATATAACATCTGTTAGTATATATGATTATTATAGAAAATGCGAGATGGCTATGGAGAAAAAATCATTTTTTTCTAAAAAAATTATATATAGCTTGCTTATCTATTTGTTAGTTTTAGTTTTCTTTTTTTCAAAATTTAATAGCTACAAACTAACGGTTGATGAAGTAGATGCTAAAATTTGCTTTAGTAATCGACAAATTATTTCACTTAGCGAGGATATCCATTATATTACACAGCTTTCACATACTGCCTCCTACAGACATAGTTTAGTTATAACTGATTCAAATTATTTATTAACTCATGGTCTTATTAGAGATAAACATATCAAATGTCCTAGCTCGGATTTTTATATGTTTTGGGTTGATGAGCAAACTGAAGGCAAAGAAGCTGTCTGTCTTGTTCATTCTCCATTATTTCTTAGTAGGGATGAGTTTATTAGTGATGCTACGCAACTATGGATTACTCACTATGTAAACTTTCGAATGAATACTGTTTCTTCTAAAAATGATATGATTCATATTGATGAGATGCAGTTTGATGATAAGATTCGTGGAAAATCAGGTAATGATATTATCTACGATATGGATATAGGAAAAGTCATCGAAGGCGGCATTGGTAACGACCTTATTATAGGTAAAGATGGTGCTAATACTATTGATGGTGGTTCAGGTACTGATATTATCTTTGGTGGCATTGGTAATGATACTATTAACGGTGGCACTGGTAATGATATTTTGTTTGGTGACAATGGCTATAACACTATTAACGGTGGTCTTGGTACTGATATTGCTTATTTTGACGGATATTTTAAGACTTATTACATTAAAAAAACTGGCACGATGAAATATACTGTTGCTAGAACAAATCAGACTTCTTCTGATGAATTATCTAGCATTGAGATCATTAAGTTTTCTGATGGTACTTCTATTGATTTACGTGAGTACAACGAGGACTAGTTTTTTAGGAATTTAAACGGAGATGAGTATATACTCATCTCCGTATTTTTATTTTTTGTATATGTCCCGTCATTGCGTCATGTATTTCATCTAGTTCGTCGTCTGTATATGCCGTATATTGTTTTTCATTATCTAATACATGGCTTTGCCTTTTGAAGTTTTGGATTGTAAATTTTTTTGCACCTGTTAGATGTTTTGCTATTACAACCATATCTGTTTGTGCTAATATTTCTTTGTGTATGGTTGTTCTAAATTCATAATCGATTTCCGACTCTTTTAGTATTTTTATTGATCTTTGTATTTCCTCATATGCTACTTTTACATTTGTTATTTCTTCATACCTGTTTTGTGGCCCTTTTATATCCATGGCTACATAATCAACTAGCTTATCTTTTATAAGCTTTTCTATCATTTTAGGATTTGTTCCATTTGTATCTAGTTTTATTTCATAGCCTGCTTCTTTTATTTTTTTTGCTAATTCGTATAGTTCATCGTATAGTGTTGGTTCTCCGCCACTTATACATACCCCATCTATGAAGCGTTTTCTTTTTTCTAAAAAATTTATGAATGTCTGTTGTGGAATTTCTTCTCCAATATTTTTTACAAGTGCTGGGTTATGGCAATAGCCACACTTAAAATTGCATCCTCCTAAAAATATCACTGTAGCTACTTTTCCTGGATAATCTATAAAGGATGATTTTATGTGTCCTAATATTTTCATCCTATCCCACACTTGGCTCTTGGGAACCTAGACTAACTTCTACCGAAAATTCTTTTCTGTCTTTATACTCTTCTTTTTTTCCTTTGTTCCATGATTGTACTGGTCTATGAAAGCCTACAACTCTTGTCCATACTTCTGTTTCTTTTTCACATGTTGGACATTCAAATGCTTCTCCTTTTATATAACCATGATCATCACATATGGAAAATGTTGGTGTCACTGTTATATATGGTATTTTTGTTTGCTCCATTACTTTTTTTAGGAATACTTTGCATGTGTCATTGTCATCTATTTGCTCTCCTAAAAATCCGTGCAGCACTGTTCCACCTGTGTACAAGCACTGTAATTCTTCTTGCTTTTCTATGGCTTCAAATATGTCGTCTGTACTATTTACTGGTAGTTGTGTTGAGTTTGTATAATATGGTTCTGTCTCGCCTTGTGTTGCAATGTTTGGATATAGTTTTTTATCTATTCTTGCAAACCTGTATGCTGCGCCTTCTGCTGGTGATGCTTCTAAATTCCATAGGCTTCCTGTTTCTTCTTGAAATATCTGTATGACTTTATTCATAAATTCCATTATTTCTACTGCAAACGCATTTCCTTCTTTTGTTGTTATATCTTTTCCTAATAGATTTATACAGGCTTCATTCATTCCGTTTAATCCTATTGTGGAAAAATGGTTCTTAAAGTATTCACCTGTGGATTGTTTTACGCCTGCTAAATAATATTTTGAATATGGATATAATCCACCTTCCATATAATTTTCTAACATTTTTCTTTTAATTTCGCACGTCTCTTTTGCGTACTCCATTAGTTTTCTTACTGATTTTTTAAACTCTTCTACATTTAATGCATTATAGCCAATACGTGACATGTTTAGTGTCACTACATTTATTGAGCCTGTTAGTGGATTTGCACCAAATAGCCCACCACCTCTTTTTCTCAACTCTCTATTATCTAGTCTTAGTCTACAACACATTGATCTTATATCTTCTGGGGATAAATCCGAATTCATAAAGTTTGCAAAATAAGGCGTCCCAAACTTTCTTGTTAGCTCCATGATTTTATCTACTGACTCTGATTCCCAAGGAAAATCATCAGTGATATTGACTGTTGGTATTGGGAAACTAAATGCGCGCCCCGCACCATCACCTTCTAGCATTACTTCGCAATATGCTTTATTAAACATTTCCATTTCGTTTCGAAAATCGCCATATGTTGTATCTTTCATTTCTCCGCCTATTATTACCCCTTGGTCTTTTAATATGGCGTGTGGTGTTATGTCTAATGTTATATTTGTAAATGGTGTTTGAAAGCCTACTCTTGTTGGAATGTTTAAGTTGTATATAAAGCGTTGAATTGCTTTTTTTACTTGTTCATATGTTAATCCATCATAATGGATAAATGGTGCTAAATATGTATCTACACTTGAAATCGCCTGTGCTCCAGCGGACTCTCCTTGTAATGTGTATAGCAAGTTTGCTATCTGCATTAATGCAGACTCAAAATGTTTTGGTGCTTTTGATTCTACTTTTCCTTGTGCGCCCTTAAATCCATTTGTTAGGAATGACTCTAAATCCCACCCGCAACAATAAGGTGCTAATAGCCCTAGATCATGTATATGAAAATCTCCATTGAGATGTGCATCTCTTATTTCTTTTCTGTATATTTTATCAAGCCAGTATTTTTTGGTTATGCTTTCTACAATATGGTTGTTTAATCCTTGTAGGGAATACCCCATGTTTGCATTTTCATTTACACGCCAATCATCTAAGGATACATATCCTTCTATCATTTTTTCTGCGTCCATGAACAAATTTTTGACTTCTCTTATTTCTTCTCTTTCTTTTCTATATATTATATAAGCCTTGGCTGTCTTTGCGTGACCTTCCTCAATAAGGACTTTTTCTACTATATCTTGTACATCTTCAACTAGGGGTACACTTGCTGTGTATTTTTCATTGACTATGTCTGATATTACTTTTGATAACCGTGTTGCTTGTGTCTCATCATGCCCACCAACGGCTTGGGCTGCCATGTATATGGCCTGTTTTATTTTTCCTAAGTCAAAATTAACTATTTCACCGTTTCGCTTTTGTATTTTTGTTACTGGCATTTCATACACTCCCTTGTTATTATTTATCATTTTATCACTATATATAGTATATTCCTCTTTGTGGCAATTCTCAACAATTTTTTGAATTGTTTTATTTTTCACACAAGTTTACATTTCTAGTTATTGTTGGGGTTTTATATGTTTTTGCCTATTCTTTTTTCTGATTTTTTTTTATAAAAAAACAGAGAGTGTATTTTTCACTCTCTGTTTGGTTTTCTTTTATGGTTCTATTATCACTTTTGTTTGGTAGTCTGTCATTTCCCAAAGTTTTTTTATATCTTCATCATTTAATGCGATACTCCCACCAGTCCAATCAAAATCGCTTCCTTTTCCATGGATACCAATTTCTCCACCCATATTGGTTTCCCATGTTGGCCTTTTGCTTTGATCTTGTGCGTCGCATATCAAATCATGCTCTGCTTGCGTTATGTATTCTTTTTGTAATCCTTCTTTTGCATCTTTTTTGTTAGGATAATTTAGTCCTAAAAACAATGTAAATCTGCTTTTTTCGTTTCTAGTACATATAAAATAAGTGCCTTCAGGTGTTTTGCCGTCGTTATCTAGTAGCTTTGATCCTTTTGGCGTAAAACCAATACCTATGTTGTACTCAGCTAGCTTTGTTTTGCCTTGCCAAACTTGGAGTTTTCGGTCTGCCTTTTTTATTTTTACATATACTTGTTCGCCCATAGCTATCCCCTATACTATTTTAATGCTTCTTTTGTATAATGATTACCTGAATTCCATAACATATATTCGTTGATTCCTAAATCTTCTAAGGCTTGTATTTGTTCTCTCACTTCTTTTTCACCGTATACGATATAACCTTCTACCCATGTTGCTGTAAAATCTTGTATCCACGGTCTTATATGTGCTGGTGTTGCTATGTTTTCGTTTCTTTCTATATTGTCTACGTTTCCATAATATATTGTTTCATAGGGGAATTGGTCTGGTACACTTAGTCCGTATACGCCTTTTCCATAATGACTTGGGTACATCATCGGTGATACATAATCTACTTCATTACTTATTGCTTCCCAATACTGTCCGATACCCATTCCATTTGGTGTTGATCCTACTTGTCCATATATATCTGCTGATACATAGACTTCTTCTTTTGCTAACTCTTTTGTTGCATATCTTAAGAAGGCTTGTATCGTTTCTCCTTGTTCTTCGTTTAACTCGTTTTTAAAATCTCTGTTGTCCTTTTGCGCTTTAGTTAGGGCTGGAAATCTTACGTAATCAAATTGGATTTCGTTAAAGCCTACTTTTGCTGCGGCTTTTGCCACATGTACGTCATATTCCCATAGTTGTCTATCGTGTGGTGAACCCCATTCTAATCCATCTCTATCGCTATGTGCTAGTCCTGAGCTATTTACTGTTATGGCTCTTTCTAAGTGTTGACTTACATATGTCGGATCTTTAAAGGTTACTATTCTTGCTATGGTATATATATTATTTTCTTTCATTGTTTGCATAAAAGCGTCTATATCTCTTATGCCTACTCGCTTATTTCCGTTTTCTATGTATTTTTCTGTGCCTTCTATTTCAAATAAGTACATACCGTGGTCATTTTTTACATCTATTACCAATGCGTTTATTTCTGTTTCTTTGACTAATTTTAAGAATTCATCTAGTCTTGCACCTGCACTATTTGCTGACATATATACTGCTTTGGCTTCTATTCTTGGGTTATCTTTGTAGCCCTTTGTTTTGTACTTTGGTGAATAGTCTAATAAGCTATATATATCGTGAAAATCTTGTCCTATTTTTGTATCTAATGCCTCTGTTTGTACCCAACCTTCTGTGAATTGGCCTAGTATGACATATCTGATCTTTGTGTAATTGTTGTTTTCTTCTGCTATTTCTTCTTGCCATTCTACTTGTGAGAACTTTACTAAATCACCTATTACTGGGCTACCTTGTGATGGTTCTGCATATATATTTGTTGGCATATTTGTATATCTAATAGTTTCCGGATCTAGTGGTCCAAGCAAATCTTCTTGTATTTCTGCTTCTGCTATTACAGGAGTTTCTTCATTTGGTTGTTCTATTTTTTCTGTCGCGCCCCCTGCGCATCCAGTAAATATGACGCTTGTAATCAATGTTGCTGTGAGTATTTTTACTAATTTATTTTTTTTCATGTTTTGTCTCCCCAATTGATTTTTTTCAGCTTTTATTATATCACTGTTTGTACCCTATTAACTAGTTTAAAAACGATATAATAAAAAAACTCTTTTGTTTTCAAAAGAGTTTTTTGTTTTTTAAAGTTGGAATAATGTGTTCTTATATTTTTTTAAGTACTTTAGCAATGGATAACCTATCGCATAACATGCAATCAACTGTCCAAGTCCAACCCAAGCCATAGCTACTAATACTGGTACGTTTAGTAAGTACGCTAACATAGCGCCTATTACTACTGCATTTATTATAACTGGTGGCAGTGGTGCTAAATAGTCTTTTTTAAGCTTATACGTTAAAAACGCTGCACTCAGTGTTGCTAAGCTTCCAAGTACGATATCTAACATGCCGTATCCTCCGACTATGTTTGATATGATAACCCCTACAAATAGCCCCGGTATGGCTGCTGGTGTAAAGAATGGCAATATTGTTAGTGCCTCTGATATCCTTACCTGCATTAATCCATAACTAAATGGTGCAAATGCAACTGTTAGGGTTGCGTAAATTGCAGCTATTACAGCTGACTGTACTAAAAATTTTGTCTTATTCATTTTTCTTTCCTCCGTAGTTTTATTTATAGTCAGGATCTTGCGACTGACTTAGTGCACTTGCTTGTGCTTGATGATTATATCAAGTTTTGCCCAAATGTCAATAGACACATGACCGTCTTTTTTTAAGTATTAGTTGTGTTTTTTGGAATTTAGTATATACTATCAAGGTGGTTCATTTATGGATTGAAAATTACAGGTTTGTTTGGATAATCTGTTTGTTTATAAAAGGAAGGTAATTTTAATGAGTAATTATGAAAAAATTGTTAATATCGCAGTTATTGCACACGTAGATGCAGGAAAATCAACTTTAGTTGATGCTTTTTTATCTCAAAGTGGTGTGTTTAGAGAAAACCAAGAAATGGTTGACTGTGTTATGGATAGTAATGATATTGAAAGAGAACGTGGTATCACTATTTATTCTAAGAACTGCTCTGTCATGTATAAGGATATCAAAATCAACATTGTTGATACGCCTGGACATGCTGACTTTTCTTCTGAGGTTGAACGTATCATCAAAACTGTTGATACTGTTATTTTACTAGTTGATTCTAGTGAAGGACCTATGCCTCAAACACGTTTTGTTCTTCAAAAATCTTTGGAGCTTGGCCTTAAGCCGATCTTATTGATTAATAAGATCGATAAAAAAGACCAACGTGCTGAAGAAGTTGTTGATATGGTTTTTGATTTGTTTGTTGAGCTTAATGCTAATGACGAACAACTTGAATTCCCAATCTTATATGGTATTGCCAAAGAAGGTATTGTTAAGCATGAAATGGCTGATACAAATACAGATATAAACCCTATTTTCGAGACTATTTTGTCTCATGTAGATGTTTACCCGAACAATAACGAAAAACCTCTTCAGCTACAAGTTTCAGCCCTTGGGTATGATGATTATATTGGTAGATTGGGTATTGGTCGTGTTTATAATGGAACTATTTCTGAAGGGCAACAATTATCTGTTTCTAAACGTGATGGTTCTGTAGAAAAATGTAAAATATCAAAACTATTTGTTTATAGAGGTCTGCAAAGAGTGCCTGTTAAAAAAGCGCATAGTGGTGATATTGTTGTTATCTCTGGTATTTCTGATATTTCTATCGGCGAAACTATTTGTAACAATGATAATATCATACCAATGGAAATGATTTCTATTGAAGAGCCTACACTTTCTATGAACTTTTTAGTTAACAACTCGCCTTTTGCTGGTCAAAGTGGTAAGTATGTAACGACTCGTCATTTAAAAGCGAGACTTGAAAAAGAACTTGAAGTAAATGTTGGTCTACAAGTAGCACCTATGGATACTACAGATGGTTACAAAGTTTCTGGTAGAGGTGAACTTCACTTATCTATCTTACTTGAAAACATGAGACGTGAAGGTTATGAGATTGCGGTTTCTAAGCCTGAGGTTATTTTCCACAAGGAAGATGGTGGTGTTAAAGAGCCGATTGAACGTGTTGTTGTTTCTGCTCCTGACGAATACTCAGGAACTATTATTTCTAAGCTTAACCTTAGAAAAGGCCTAATGGAAACTATGTCTTCTGATGCAGGTTACACTAAGATTGAATTTTTAGTTCCTACTCGTGGACTACTTGGTTATAGAAGTGAATTTATTAATGATACTCGTGGTGAAGGTACTATCGTTAGACGATTTGAATCTTTCGAGCCTCACAAAGGTGATATTCCTCAAAGAACTAATGGTGTTCTTATTTCTCAAGAAGCTGGTACTGCAATGTCCTACTCTTTGATGAACTTAAGTGATCGTGCTACTTTGTTTATAGAGCCTGGTATCAAAGTATATGAAGGTATGATTATTGGTATGAATAGCCGTAACGAAGATATGGTTGTTAATCCAAGTAAAAATAAAAAGTTAACTAACACAAGAGCTTCTGGTTCTGATGATGCTTTAAAAGTGCCAGATCCTGTGATTTATACACTTGAAGAAGCATTAGAATTTATTAATGATGATGAGCTGGTTGAGATTACACCAGATGACATTAGACTTAGAAAAAAATGTTTAACTGAGAACGAAAGACGTAGACAGTTTAGAAGTAAAGCATAGACTATAAAAAGACCGTTAATTGTAGCTTACAATTAACGGTCTTTTCTTGGATTATATATAGGGTTTTGCTTAGGGAGTTTGCTTTTTTATTTGGTTTCTATCGTTATTTCTCTTTTTACATCTTTATTGTATTCTGGCCTTTCGCCGTTCATTTCTTTCATCATTGCTTCTTGCGATTCGTTTTCTAATCTTTCTTTTGATTCTTTTCCTGTTTTTTCTACTTCTACATTTTCTAGTTCAATTTTCTTATCTGCTTTATCTTCTTGTGCTTCCTTTGTTGTTGCCTCACTATTTCCACAACCTGTAACAAATACTACTAAGAACGCCACTATTAATGTTACACTTACTATTTTTTTCATTTTATTCCCCTGTATCATTCTCTTTGTTTGACTTTTTAAAGATTTAGGTTCAACTATTTTTTGACTAATAGTTGAACCTATTATCTATTTAAACTCTATATCCCAATAGCTTTTCAATTTATTTTTGATTTGTTTTAGATTGCTTCTGATTGTCCTAATCCTCTAAATCCTTTTTGTCCATTCATATTCACTCTAAATCCACCTTGACCATTACGTCCTTCTTGTTTTCTTTCTGCTCTGTTTTCTGCTCTTTCTTTCATTGCTTCTGCAGTTTCTACATCAATTACTCCATCTTCTACTAACTGGTCAATTAAACTATCTTTTTGTCCATCCATAATCTCTTTAAATCTTTCCATAGCTTCATCAGATACTATTGATCTTAGGTTTAATCTTTCTGGTCTTCCATTTTCATCTTCTGTTCTGTCTGCTATTAATGCGTCTATTTGGTCTAATTCATCTTGTGTCATGAATCCTTCTGCTACTACCAAATCCATTGCTTCTGTTCTGTTTTCATCCATTATCACTTTTATTGATTCTCTTGTTTCATCATCTAGTAGTTGCACTCTCTCTGGTCTTTCACCTTGTGCAAATCTTCCGCCACGTTTCATCCCAAGTCTGAAATCTCCTGATGCCATTCTTTCTTCAAATGCTGTTACTCTTTCTGCTGCCTCTTCATCTGTTATCTTACCGTCTGCTACTGCTTGTGCCATTCTTTCGCTATAGTCTTCAAGTAGCTGTGCATTGAATTCATTTGTTACGCCATACTCTTCTGCTATATCGTGTAGTGTCTTTCCTTCTGTTCTTGCTTCCTTTTGTTGGTCTTGTGTTACACCTGTCATTGTTTCAATTATTTCTGATGGTGTGTCTGCGAACGCTGTCACTGTTCCAAGTCCCATCGCTAATACTAATGCTAATACCATTATCTTTTTCATTTTTATTTCCTCCTTATGAGTCTTTGCTCATTTATTATTTTTTCTATGGTTTTATTATAATTTTCTTTTGTGTCATCTTTGTGTCAACTACATGTTATATTTGTCATATTTCATTTTCTATCTATTGTTTTCTATTTTTGTCTTTCATTCACGTTTTCATTTTTTCAACTCCTTTTGTTTACTTGTTTTGTTTACAAGTTCATTCTAAAGAAGCTATATGTCAATCAGATGGCAACTATATGTATCTTTTGACATATTAAAAGACCAAGCATTATTTTGCTTGGTCTTTGTTATTAGTTCTTATTTTATTCGTTTTAGCTTTACCCAAAAGGTTACACCGTCTACTGTATTTTCTGCACCGTAGGATCCGTTATGCAATGTTATTATATGTTTTGATATTGCAAGACCTAATCCTGTTCCCTTTTGTGTATCATTGTTAGATGCCTTATAAAAACTTTCCCAGATATGTTCAATATCTGTTTCAGGTATTTTACTACCTGTGTTGCTTACTTTTATGGTTACCGTATCATCTACGCTCTCCAATGACAGATTTATGATATCTGCTTCAGTTGTATGGATTACTGCATTTTTCATAAAGTTGGCTATGACTTGTTCTATCCTACTATTGTCTCCATTTATATAGAGTTGTTCTTCAGGCACTTCATAGCTAAAGTGCTTTCCTTCTTGTTGTACATAGGTTTGATACTTTTCTCCAAGTTGGTTAACTAGTGTAGTTATACTCATTACCTCTTTGTTGATTATATATGTGCCTGCCTCTAGTTGTGCTAGATCCATCATTTCTTTTGTCATGCGTGTCATTTTTGATATTTCATCTCTTATGACTTGGTAATGATACTTCTTTTCTTCTTCTGTTTCTGCTATGCCATCTTCCATAGCTTCTACGTATCCTTTTATGATTGCCATTGGTGTTTGTATTTCATGGGATACTTGAGCTATAAATTGTTTTCTTAACACATCTAATGTTTTTTCTTTTTCTAACTCTTGTTCTAACCCGCTAATTGATAGTTCTAGTTCTGACGATAATTTATTTAGTGTATGACCAAGTTGACCTATTTCGTCTTTTCTATCGTCGGTGTATCTTGTTTCAAAATTTAATTGGCTTATTTCACCTGCTATTTGCTTCAACTGAATAAGTGGATTTGTAATGTTTTTCGATAGTATATATGCTGCTAGTGACCCAATCACTGTACCTATTACTAACATTAGTAATATCATTCTTCTGATTATATCTACGATCCCTGCTACTGATTCAACTGGGAGCTGAGCTATTAATATGTTATCGTCTTTTATTTTCTTTGCATATAAGTAGATATCTGTTGTATCGCTTGTACTCTGTCCTCCACCGTTTCCCTTTGTTGTTATCTTTTCTATAATACTGTCGTCTGTGAGTTTTACGTCTTCTATTAATGTTCTTATTCTTTTTGTATTTTCTTGTACAATGTTTAGTCTTCTGTTTGGGTTTTGATTAAATATTTTTAGTCCTTGTGACAATACTCCAAAGTCGGAAAAAATGATGCTTCCATCTGAATCGATTATCATTATACTTACACCTAGCCTAACTGCTAGTGTATTTATTGATCTTGAAAAATTTGTACTTTCATCTGAGACGTCTATTATTCGTTCTATTGTTTTTGTTGCACTGTCTATTTCATTTACTTTTTTATTTAGATAATAGTTTCCAGCTATACTGCTCATTAGCAGCCCAGTTACAAATAATATGCTAAATATTGTCAATAGTATCGTTACAAATGTCTTCGTCTTTATTGAGTTTCTCATGTACCCACCTCAAATCTATAACCTACGCCTCTTACGGTTTCGATTGTGTTTTCTGAGTTATCTATTTTTTTTCTTAGTCTTTTGATGTTTGTATCTACTGTTCTCAAATCACCAAAGTAATCAAAGCCCCAGACTTTCTCTAGTATTATGTCTCTTGATAATGCGATTCCTATATTTTCTGCAAAATATTTTACTAAATCAAATTCTTTTGGTGCTAGTTCAATTTCCTCTTCATTAACATATACTTTGTATGCTTTGTGATCTATTTTCATATCGCCTATTTCTTGGACACTATTTGTATTGTGTCCTGCTCGTTTTAATAATGCTTTTACGCGCATCATTAATTCTTTTGTGCTAAAAGGTTTTGTCACATAATCATCTATTCCTATTTCAAATCCGAATACTTTATCATTTTCCTCGCTTCTAGCCGTTAACATGATTATTGGTACTTGGCTTTCTTCACGTATAGAACGACAAACTGACCAACCGTCATATATTGGCATCATGACGTCTACTATTGCTAAATCTATATTGTTTTCAAAAAATACATCTAATGCTACTTCTCCATTTTCTGCTTCGTATACTATGTATCCTTCTTTTTTTAAATACTTGACTACAAGTTCTCTTATTTTTGTTTCATCTTCTGCTATTAATATTTTTGGCGCATACATGTTTCTACCTCTTTTCACATTTATACTTCATACCTATTTTATCATATTTACAATAATATATTTATGTGTCATTTTCATGGCAATGATTAAAGTGAATAATGTTTCTATATAATCATAATAGGGATTTGCATAAGCAAATCCCTACCTAAACTATTCACTATTTATTTTTCACTGCTTTACCAAACATATCTTTTTAAGCCTAAGGCTAATAATAATAAAAATACTATTATAAATGCTAGTGCATCTTTTTTCTTATATGCTAATTCATGCATCCGTGTTCGATTTTCTCCGCCATTATAGCATCTTGCTTCCATTGCCATTGCAAGCTCATCTGCTCTTCTAAATGCACTTATGAAAAGTGGTACTAACAATGGAATCAAACTTTTTGCTCTTTTCATTAAATTTCCACTTTCAAAATCTGCACCTCTTGCCATTTGTGCTTTCATTATTTTGTCCGTTTCTTCTAATAGGGTTGGTATAAATCTTAAGGCTATTGTCATCATCATTGCTAACTCATGAGCTGGCACCCCTATCTTCTTGTATGGATTTAAAAGTTTCTCAATACCATCTGTTAGTTTGATTGGCTTTGTTGTTAGTGTTAGTATTGATGATCCAATAATTAATAGGATTAGTCTTATTCCCATGAATACACCTTGGTGCAATCCTTCACGTGTTACTTTTAATATCCCTAACCTATATAACTCTTCACCGGGTGTCATAAATATATTTATTCCAAATGTTATTATTATTATTACGATTAGTGGTCTTAGTCCTTTTAACATAAACTTTAAAGGCACTTTACTTACACCTATGATTACGCCTAAGAATAACACTATCCAAACGTAATCTAGTAATGTTTCTATAAGGAATAAGCCAATAATATAACAAAATGTTGATATTATTTTTACTCGCGGGTCTATTTTATGTATGAATGAGTCTCCTGGGTAATATTGCCCAAGTGTTATATCTCTAAGCATTGCTTTTACTCCTTAAATATTTCTCTATTTCCACTTCTGCTTCATCTATTGTTAATATACTTGTATTTATATCTACTTGCTTTTCTTTTATTTTGCGCATTAATACCATAGGCTCTGGTAGCCCTAGTCCTATCTTTACCAATATATCTGCTTCTGCATATACCTCTTTTGGTGTCCCTGACATGATAAGCTTTCCATTTTCGAGTACGATTACTTGATCTGCAAGCTGCGCTACATCAGTCATATTATGTGATACTAGTATTACTGTGTTTTGCTCACGCTCGTGCATGTCTTTTATCATTGTCAAAATTTCTTTGTGTCCTCTAGGGTCTAGTCCTGCTGTTGGCTCATCTAGTATTAGTACATCTGGTTTCATTGCTAATACACCTGCAATAGCTACACGTCTTTTTTGACCACCACTTAATTCAAATGGTGATTTATCTTTTACTTTTTCAAAGTCTAGCCCCACATTTTTGATGGCTTCTTTAGCTTGTCTATCTATTGTGGCTTCGTCTAGTCCTAAGTTCTTAGGTCCAAAACAAACATCTTCATATACTGTCTCTTCAAACAGTTGATACTCAGGATACTGAAATACTAAACCTACTTTTTTTCGCATTTCTCTCATTTGGGTTTTGTTGCTTGTTATATCTACCCCGTTTATTATGATTGAACCGCTTTTCGGTTTTAGTAGGCCATTAAGGTGCTGTATCAATGTAGATTTTCCTGAGCCGGTATGACCTATTGCTGCTACAAATTCACCTTGTTTTATTTCTATATTTATATTGTCTAATGCCTTTGTTTCATACGGCATGCCTTCATTATATACATGTGTTAAGTTATTTATTTTTATTGACATATGTATTCCACCATTTCTTCAATTGTTACGATATCTTTGGGAATGGCGATTCCTTTTTTTCGTAATCTATGTGCTAATTCTGTTACTAATGGCACTTCAAGTCCAATCGCTTTTAATTGCTCTACATTTTGGAAGACCTCACTTGGTTGGTCGTCAAATAATACTATCCCTTTGTCCAATACGATAACTCTATCTGCTAGTGTCACTTCTTCCATAAAGTGCGTTATATGTACGACTGTTATGCCTTCTTTATTTAGTGCCAATAGGGCCTGCATTACATCCTCTCGCCCATTAGGGTCAAGCATAGCTGTTGGTTCATCAAAAATAACGCACTCTGGCTTCATTGCTATTACACCTGCTATGGCGATTTTCTGCTTTTGTCCTCCAGATAATAAATGGGGTGCCTTTTTTCTGTGCTCGTACATTTCTACTGCTTGTAACGCATAATCTACTCGGTTTCTTATTTCTTTTGATTCTACACCCAAATTTTCGGGTCCAAATGCTATATCATCTTCTACTATTGCAGAAACTAATTGATTATCAGGATTTTGAAATACCATACCTGCTGATTGTCTTATTTTCCAAAGATTATCAGCTTCTGAAGTATCCATTCCTTTTATATAAACCTTGCCACCTGTTGGTAGAAGGAGTGCATTCAAATTCTTAGCTAGGGTAGATTTACCTGAACCATTATGTCCAATAATAGCAGTAAAACTCCCTTTTTCTATTTCTATATTTAATTGTTTTAGTACATCTTCTTGTGGTCCTTCTTCTGCTTGCTTATATGCAAAAGTTAGATTTTCTATCTTAATTATATTTTCCATGTTTCCACCTAATTTTATTTTTACAACCTACTCCATTATACAATCTTTATTAAAGAATGCAAATATAATACATTGCTGTGTATAGATCGTCTCTATCTATTTTTTGTAAATATCTATCTTATCTATGTCTGTCCCCTAGTCCATTTCAAATGGATTTTAGAACCGTCCCCAAATGTGGTTTTCTGTTAATTTTACCAAAAAAGACTAGGGGAAATCCCCTAGTCCATTTGTATTTACACTAATTCGATAAATACCATTTCTGCATTATCGCCTTTTCTTGGTCCAATCTTGATAATTCTTGTATATCCACCATTTCTATCTTCATACTTTGGCGCAATTTCATCAAATAAATTTTTGACTACATCTTCATCAAATACATAAGAGAGTACCTGTCTTCTAGCGTGTAAATCTCCTCTTTTAGCAAGAGTTACCATTTTCTCAGCTTGTCTTCTTGCTTCCTTAGCTCTTGTGTCAGTCGTTTTTATACGACCTTCTCTTAAAAGGCTAGTAACAAGATTTCGCATCATAAGATTTCTGTGAGCAGTAGGTCTGCCTAATTTTCTATGTCCCGGCATATTGTTCCCTCCTTTGCTTCTTATTCATCACTTGGTCTTAAACCAAGGCCTAATTCTTCAAGTTTATACTTAACTTCATCTAGTGATTTCTTACCTAAATTACGAACTTTCATCATGTCTTCTTCAGACTTTTGTGTTAGTTCTTCAACAGTATTGATTCCTGCACGCTTTAGGCAGTTAAATGATCTTACAGTCAGTTCAAGCTCTTCGATAGTCATTTCAAGAACCTTTTCTTTCTGGTCCTCTTCTTTTTCTATCATGATCTCAACTTCGTCTATATGATCTGTTAATTCAATGAACAGATTTAAATGCTCTTGCATTATCTTTGCTCCTAGAGAAGCACCTTCATCAGGTTTTATACTTCCGTCTGTCCAGATTTCAATCGTTAACTTATCAAAATCTGTTACTTGACCTACTCTAGTATTTTCAATTTGATAATTAACCTTTTTAACAGGTGTATAAATTGAATCTACTGGAATGACACCTATTGGCATATCGTCATTCTTGTTTTGGTCAGCAGGAACGTATCCTCTACCTCTAGAGATATTAATGTCCATTTCTAATCTTGCATTATCTTCTAATGTTGCAATATGTAAATCTGGATTTAGTATTTCTATTTCTGGGTCTGCAATAATATCTCCTGCAGTTACAACTCCAGGTCCTTCAGCATCAATTCTTACTGTCTTCAGTTCATTAGTGTCCATTCTTACAGCAAGGCTTTTTAAGTTCAGAATAATCTCTGTTACATCTTCTTTTACTGATGGAATTGTTGAAAACTCATGAAGTACACCATCTATTTTGATTGAGTTTACAGCACAACCTGGTAATGATGAAAGAAGTATTCTTCTTAAACTGTTACCTAATGTTATTCCGTAGCCTCTCTCTAGTGGCTCTATGACAAATTTGCCATATGTACTTTCTTCGTTTAATTCAACACATTCAATTATAGGCTTTTCGATTTCGATCATATACCCAAACCCTCCTTTTTTTGATATGGAATATGAGGGTAATAACTTCCAAAATACATTCTATAAATTGAGTCAAACCCTGTATTACTTAGAATATAACTCGACAATTAAATGCTCTTCGATTGGGATATCAACGTCTTCTCTTGTAGGCATTGTTAAAACCTTACCTTCAAGCTTCTCTACGTCTACTGATACCCAACTTGGAACAGTTACAGCGATTTCTTTTAAAGCTTTAAATTTAGGAGAGTTTGCACTCTTTTCCTTAACTTGTATAACGTCTCCTTCTTTCACTATGATTGAAGGAATGTTTGCTTTCTTTCCATTAACTGTAAAGTGTCCGTGTCTTACTAATTGTCTTGCTTCTTTTCTTGATGATCCAAATCCCATTCTAAATACAACATTGTCTAATCTTGTTTCTAACATGATTAGTAAGTTCTCACCAGTGATTCCTGGTTTCTTTGCTGCTTTATCAAAATATTTTCTAAACTGTCCCTCTAATAATCCGTAGAAACGCTTAGCCTTTTGTTTTTCTCTTAATTGGTGTCCATAATCAGACACTTTTGTTCTGCCCTGTCCGTGCTGTCCAGGTGCAAAATTTCTTTTATCTAAAGCGCACTTTGTGCCATAGCATCTTTCGCCCTTTAGAAATAGCTTTTGTCCTTCACGTCTACATAATCTACATGAAGGTCCTGTATATCTAGCCATCTCACTTCACCTCCATCTATTAAACTCTTCTTCTTTTTGGTGGTCTACAACCATTATGTGGAATTGGTGTAATATCTTTTATCATCGATATTTCTAAACCAGCTGTTTGAAGCGCTCTTATTGCTGCTTCTCTTCCAGATCCTGGTCCTTTTACGTAAACTTCCACAGTCTTTAATCCATGCTCCATTGCTGCTTTTGCTGCTTCTTCTGCAGTCATTTGCGCTGCAAATGGCGTAGATTTTTTAGATCCTTTAAATCCTAATGCACCTGTACTGGACCAAGAAATTGCATTTCCATTTAGGTCTGTAAGCGTTACAATGGTATTGTTAAAGGTTGATTGAATGTGAGCTTGACCACGTTCTATATTCTTTTTATCTTTTCTTTTTCTACGGGTCTTTTTTACTGCTTTAGCCATTTAGAATTCCTCCTTTAAACTTTCTTCTTCTTACGTCCTACAGTCTTTTTAGGACCTTTTCTAGTTCTTGCATTAGTCTTTGTCTTTTGTCCCCTTACAGGAAGACCTCTTCTATGTCTTATTCCTCTATAGCAACCAATTTCCATTAATCGCTTTATGTTTAGAGATATTTCTCTTCTTAAGTCCCCTTCAACTTGAACTTCGTCTTCTATGACTTGTCTAAGTGAACTTACTTCATCTTCAGTTAAGTCCTTTACTCTCGTATCAGGATTAACGCCGCATTTACTAAGAATATCGTTAGATGTTACTCTTCCGATTCCGTAGATGTAAGTTAAACCTATCTCTACTCTTTTGTCTCTTGGTAAATCGACACCGGCAATTCTGGCCATTTGTTACACCTCCTGTGCCTTTCATATTTTTAAAAAATACTAGCATAAGGGATTATATACTGCAGCCGCTCTCCCATGCTAAATTATTACTAACCTTGTCTTTGCTTGTGCTTTGGATTTGTGCAGATTACCATTACTCGTCCGTGACGTTTAATAACTTTGCACTTTTCACAAATTGGTTTTACTGATGTTCTAACTTTCATTTCATTCTCCTCCTTATCACTTATCTCTCCAAGTGATTCGGCCTCTAGTCAAGTCGTATGGTGACAATTCCACTTTTACTTTATCTCCAGGTAAGATCCTAATGTAATGCATTCTGATTTTACCGGATATATGTGCTAGTACCTCATGACCATTTTCCAGCTTCACCACAAACATGGCATTGGGCTGAGCCTCAACCACGGTGCCCATAACTTCTATGACATCTTTATTCGCCATACTTTGCACCTCCTAAACCTTGAACTAGATGATGCCTAATTTCTCAAGCTCTCTTCGCAAGTATATATTTTCTACCTTTTCTTCATTACTAATCATCTTAGCAATTTCTGAGTATATCATAGTATGCTTTTGAAGATGCTTAACTTTTTTCTTCTTAGGCTTCTCTACTTTTCTAAGATCTCCATCTGCAATTAATACATACTTATCATCTAATATATCAATAACTATAAATATTTTATCCTTGTCTCTTCCGGATTTTGAACTAACTACTTGTCCTATACAAAGTTCCCCTGTAGTTTCCATGCTTTCACCTTCCATTTCTAAAGTGAAGTTAGTATAATCGGTTCACCCTCAGTGATGACAACAGTATTTTCATAATGGGCTGATGCTTTTCCATCTGCTGTTACTGCTGTCCAATTATCCATTAATACTTCAACTTCATCTGTCCCTATGTTTATCATAGGTTCGATTGCAAGTACCATACCCGCCTGCAGTCTTGGACCTCGACCTGCAATACCATAATTTGGTATCTGTGGATCTTCATGCATTTCACAGCCTATGCCGTGTCCTACAAAGTCTTTAACAACTGAATAACCTTCTTTTTCAACGTGCTTTTGTATTGCATTTGATATGTCAGACAATCTATTTTGGTTAGTACAGTATTTCATCCCTTGGAAAAAACTTTCTTTAGTAATTTGAATCAGCTTTTTCTTCTCGTCTGAAATCTCTCCAACTGCAAAAGTTCTTGCAGCATCGCCATAATATCCATTGTAGATTGTTCCTACATCTACACTTACAATGTCGCCCTCTTGTAAAATTCTGGTTGACGGTATGCCATGTACTACTTCTTCATTGATAGAAATACAAGTGCTAGCTGGGAATCCGTGGTATCCCTTAAATGCAGGAATCATTTTGTTTTTACGAATTTCGTTTTCGGCTATTTGATCAAGTTCTTTTGTTGTTATTCCTGGGCGTATTGACTCCTTCACTTTTTCAAGTGTCACAGCTACAATTCTTCCAGCTTCCCTCATCAATTTTATTTCATTCTCAGATTTTATACTAATCATGATTAAGCTCCTAATGCATTAACGATTTCCTTAAATACTGTGCTGATTTCCTGTTGCCCATTAATCGTTACTAAGTTACCCTTCTCAGTGTAATAGTTAATTAGTGGACTTGTTTCATTAATGTATACTTCAATTCTGTTAGTTACAGTAGCTTCAGTATCATCTTCTCTTTGATACGTTTCGCCATTACATACATCGCAAACGCCATCCTTTTGAGTTGGCTTAAAGGTTGTATGGAATGTCGCACCACATTGTTTACAAATACGTCTTCCTACTGCTCTTCCAATAAGAATCTCTTTGTCAACTTCTATATTAATAACTTTATCGATAGCAGTTTCCATGTTTTCCAATACTGTGTCCAATGCTTTCGCTTGTACTACTGTTCTTGGAAATCCATCAAGTAAAAATCCATTTTTACAATCATCTTCTTGTAATCTGTCTTCTACTATTGCAACCACTAATTCATCTGGAACAAGTTCTCCCTTATTCATGTACTCTTTTGCTTTAATTCCTAAGGGTGTTCCTTCCTTTACATTCTTTCTGAAGATATCTCCAGTTGAAATGTGTGGAATTTGATATTTTGAAGAAATATCAGTTGCTTGTGTTCCTTTTCCTGCCCCTGGAGGCCCTAAAAGTATTATTCTCATATGCTGTCTCCTACTACTTTAAGAAACCTTGATAGTTTCTCATTGTCATTTGGTTTTCGATTTGTTTCATTGTTTCAAGTGCTACACCAACTGCGATTAACAGTGACGTCCCACCGAATCTAAATGAGAAATCTGAAAACTGTAGTAATATCGTAGGGAATACTGCTATAAATGCTAAGAATACTGCACCTGCAAATGTAATTCTTGTCATAATTTTATTTAAATATTCCGTTGTTGGTTGTCCAGGTCTAATTCCTGGTATAAAGCCACCATTTGCTTTCATATTGTTAGCTACTTCTAACGGATTAAAAGTAATTGCTGTATAAAAATATGTAAAGAAAATGATTAATGCTATATTCAATAACGAGTAAACCCATATCCCTGGCACACCATTAGGTGATAACCATTTAACAATAATTGCTGAAAACCCGCTAGTCGGGAAGAAATATGTTAATGTCAGTGGGAATTGAAGTAATGATAATGAAAATATTACTGGAATTACTCCTGACTGATTTACTTTTAGTGGTATGTGTGTACTTTGTCCACCATACATTTTTCTACCTACAACTCTTTTTGCATATTGCACTGGTATCTTTCTTGTTCCTTGCTGTATTGCTATAATCCCTACAATGATAATCACTGCAATGATTACAAATATTGCTAAAGAAACAATTGAGATATCTCCAGCAAGAGTCTTTTGTACAGTATCTACTACTGCTATTGGAAGTCTAGAAATGATTCCCGCGAAAATGATTAATGATATACCATTTCCAATACCACTCTCAGTAATTTGTTCTCCTAACCACATTAAAAATGCTGTCCCGGCAGTTAAAGTTAATACGATAACTGTTACTGAAAATATATCTGAGTTTATTAATGCATTTCTAAATAGTCCAACACTAACACCAATACCTTGAATAAATGCTAGCACTACCGTTAAATATCTAGTATATTGTGCAATCTTTTTTCTTCCTTCTTCGCCTTCTTTAGATAAATTCTCTAATGCTGGTATAGCAATAGTTAGAAGGTTTAAAATAATGGAAGCCGTGATATATGGAGTAATACTTAAAGCAAATATTGTAAAATTACTGAAAGCCCCTCCAGAAAATAAATCGAAAAGACCAAATACGCCGCCTTGTCCGTCTGCAAATAACTGCTCTATAACTGATCTGTCAATTCCTGGTACAGGAATATTTGATCCTAGTCTAAATATTGCCATCATTAGCAATGTAAATAACATTTTTTTCTTTATATCTGGAATCTTCCATGCACTTACAATAGTAGCTACCATATTCATATTAGATCACCTCTGCCTTTCCTCCAGCAGACTCAATCTTTTCAACTGCTGACTTACTGAATTGTTTAGCTTGTACTGTAATTTTCTTATCTACGTTTCCGTTTCCTAGTATTTTAACATCTGTTAAAATATTTTTAATTATTCCAGCTTCTTTCAGTAATTCAGGTGTAATGACAGTTCCTTCATCAAAACAATTTAATTCGCTAACATTTACGATAGCCCATTGCTTCTTGAAAATATTTGTAAAACCTCTTTTTGGAAGTCTTCTATATAAAGGCATTTGACCACCCTCGAAACCCGGTCTTGTACCGCCGCCGCTTCTTGAGTTTTGTCCATCCTGTCCTCTACCTGCAGTTTTTCCTTGACCTGTTGCTGTACCTCTACCTTTTCGCTTTGTTTTGCGAGTAGAACCTTCAGCTGGTCTTAGTTCATGCAATTTCATAATTAACACCTCCTATGTTTAGATTTCTTCTACCTCTACAAGATGTCTCACCTTATGTATCATCCCACGTGTTTGTGGATTGTCGGGGTGCTCAACTACTTGTCTTATCTTACGAAGACCTAAAGCCTCGATATTCTTCTTATGTAGAGGCTTACTGCCGATTGTACTTTTAACTAGTGTTATTTTTAGTTTGTTAGTCACGGCTATCCCTCCTCTATCCTAAAATTTCTTCTTTAGTTTTGCCTCTTAAACGGCAAACTTGTTCGATTGTTTTTAACTGATCTAATCCACAAATAGTAGCATTTGCCATATTTCTTGAATTATTTGTTCCATATGATTTAGCTCTTACATCTTTGATTCCTGCAAGTTCTAATACTGTACGTACAGATCCACCTGCAATAACTCCTGTACCTTCTGCTGCAGGCATTAATAATACTTTTCCTGCTCCATAGATTCCAAGGTTCTTGTGAGGGATAGTTGTACCTACTCTAGGAACATATATAAGGTTCTTCTTTGCATCTTCAATCCCTTTTCTGATTGCTTCAGGAATTTCTTGAGCTTTTCCAAGTCCTATTCCTACATATCCGTCTTCGTTGCCTACAGCCATAGTTACACTGAATCTAAAGTTTCTACCACCTTTAACAACTTTTGTTACTCTTCGTATATTTAGAATGGATTCTTTTAACTCCATACTTGATGCATCAATTTGGTTTTGCATATGTGTTCCTCCTTTTCCTAGAATTTAAGCCCAGCTTCACGTGCTGCATCAGCTAGTTCCTTTACTCTTCCATGATATAAGTATCCGCCTCTATCAAAAGTAACTGTATCGATACCTTTTTCAACTGCTTTCTTACCAATTAATTCTCCAACAACTTTCGCTGCGTCTTTGTTTCCAGCATATTTTAATGTATCTTTTATCTCTTTATCAAGTGTTGAAGCCGATATTAGCGTATGTCCTTTAGTATCATCAATTATTTGTGCATAAATGTTGTTAATACTACGATATACACATAATCTTGGTCTTATAGGAGTTCCGAATACTTTTTTTCGTACTCTTCCATGTCTAGCAAGTCTTCTGACGTTTCTGCTATCTTTCATACCCATTTCAATCACTCCTTTCTAAAATTATGCCCCAGTCTTACCTTCTTTTCTCACGATATGCTCATCAGCATATTTGATTCCTTTTCCTTTGTAAGGCTCTGGTGGTCTCTTAGCTCTTATGTTTGCTGCGTGATTTCCTACTTCAGCTTTATCGATTCCTTTTACAAGGATGCCATTGTTTCCTACAACTTCAGTTACTACTCCTTCAGGATCTTCCATCTCTACAGAGTGTGAGTAACCAATGTTAAGTACTAATGTGCTTCCTTTTTTCTCGATTCTGTATCCTACACCTACTACTTCAAGCTTCTTTTCAAAACCAGTTGTTACTCCAACAACCATGTTATTTAATAAAGCTCTACTAAGTCCGTGTAAGGCACGATGCTTTTTGTTATCTGATGGTCTAGTTACTGTTATAACGCCATCTTTATTCTTAACTTTGATATCTTTTTCGATTTCTTGTTTAAGCTCACCTTTTGGTCCAGAAATTGTGATAATGTTAGCTCTACTAACTTTTACCTCAACACCTTCTGGAACTGTAATAGGGAGTTTTCCAATTCTTGACATCGCTTACACCTCCTATTAACTAAATCTGTGTTACCAAACGTAACAAATTACTTCTCCACCTACTCCAAGTTTTCTAGCGTCTTTATCTGTGATAATTCCGTTTGAAGTTGAGATTATAGCAATTCCTAATCCTCTTAAAACTCTAGGAACGTCAGTTTTACTTGCGTAAACTTTTAGTCCAGGTTTTGAGATTTTCTTTAATCCGCTGATAACTCTTTCTCTATCTGATACGTACTTCATACGTATTCTTAGTATTCCTTGTTTTCCATCTTCTATTACATCAAATCCTTTGATGTATCCTTCTTTTACTAATATCTCTGCAATAGCCTTTTTCATGTTAGAAGCCGGTATGTCTACAGTCTTATGAAATACTGTGTTGGCATTTCTAATTCTTGTAAGCATATCTGCGATAGGATCTGTCATTGTCATGGCATATTACCTCCTTCCTATGTTCACTATTACCAACTAGCTTTTCTTACGCCAGGTATTTCACCTTTGTATGCTAGTTCTCTAAAGCATATTCTACATATGCCAAATTTTCTTAGGTATGCATGTGGTCTTCCACAAATTCTACATCTTGAGTACTCTCTTGATGAAAATTTTGCTTTTCGTTGTTGCTTCACTTTTAGCGATTTCTTTGCCACAATTCTCCCTCCTTATCTTTCAAATGGCATTCCCATTAAAGTCAGTAACTCACTAGCCTCTTCATCAGACTTAGCTGTTGTTACAAAAATAATATCCATTCCTTTTATTTTGTCCACTTTATCATAGTTTATTTCAGGGAATATCAATTGCTCTTTGATTCCCATTGTGTAATTTCCTCTTCCGTCAAATGAGTTAGGTTTAACTCCTCTGAAGTCTCGTACTCTTGGTAAAGAAATATTTACAAACTTGTCGTAGAACTCATACATCTTGTCGCCTCTTAAAGTAACCTTCAATCCAACTGGACTGTCTTCTCTTACTTTAAAGTTTGCTATAGATTTCTTAGCTCTTGTTACTACAGGCTTTTGTCCACTGATGATTGTAAGTTCTTCAATCGCAGTTTCTAATAGCTTTGCGTTATCTTTCGCTTCACCTAAACCCATGTTAATAACAATCTTCTCTAGCTTAGGTATTTGCATTACGCTTGAGTATTTAAACTTTTCTTTCAAGGCGTTAAATACTTTGTCATTATAGTATTCTTTCAGTCTTGCTGCCACTGTAGTCTCCTCCTTTCAAGTTACTAGTCTAAAATCTCACCTGATTTTTTAGATATTCTAACTTTTTTTCCGTTTTCTATTTGGTATCCTACTCTAGTAGGTGCTTTTGATTTATTATCCCAAATCATTACGTTTGATACGTTGATTGGTCCTTCTATTTGCATTAAACCACCTTGCTGTACTTTAGCATTTGGTTTTTGATGCTTCGTTTGAACATTAACGCCTTCGACAATGATCTTGTCTGCTTTAGGCATTGCTTTAAGCACTTTACCTTTTTTACCTTTGTCTTTTCCAGCGATAACTACAACCGTGTCATCTTTTTTAATCTTCATGGGTACACCTCCTCGTTATAATACTTCCGGTGCAAGTGAGATTATTTTCATGAAACTATTATCTCTTAACTCTCTCGCTACAGGACCGAATATACGTGTCCCTACAGGATTCTTATCTTCTTTTATGATTACTGCAGCGTTTTGATCAAATTTCACATGTGTTCCGTCGTTACGTCTCACACCTTCTTTTGTTCTTACAACTACAGCTCTTACTACTTCACCTTTTTTAACAACTCCGCCTGGTGTTGCAACTTTAACTGAACATACAATTGTATCTCCAATATGCGCGTATTTACGGCGAGTTCCACCTAGTACACGGATACACAGTACTTCTTTAGCTCCTGAATTATCAGCTACTTTTAAGCGTGTTTCTTGTTGTATCATGGAATGCGCCTCCTTTCAGAACTATTTTGCTTTCTCAACTATATTTACAAGTCTCCATCTTTTATCTTTACTGATAGGTCTTGTTTCCATTATTCTAACTCTGTCACCGATGTTACACTCATTGTTCTCATCGTGTGCTTTAAACTTCTTCATTCTCTTTACAGCTTTTCCGTAAAGTGGATGTCTAACGAAGTCTTCAACTGCAACTGTCACAGTTTTATCCATTTTATCGCTAACTATGTTACCGATTCTTACTTTTCTTCTATTTCTGTCCATAGTTTTGTACCCTCCTTCCACGTATACGCACTACGCGTTTACCTTCTTGAGTTCCATTTCTCTTAGGATGGTTTTTGCACGTGCAATATCTTTTTTTATGATTCTCATACGAACAGGATTTTCAAGTTGACCAGTAGCGTGTTGGAATCTTAAATTAAATAGTTCATTCTTTAATTTTAAAATTTCTGTGCCAATTTCTATATCTGTCATTTCTTTTAATTTATCAGCGTTCACTACTATCACCATCCTTTCCTTGTGTCTCTTCTCTTGATACTATTTTACATTTTATTGGTAATTTATGCATAGCTAATCTCATAGCTTCTCTAGCTTGTTCCTCAGAAACGCCAGCGATTTCAAACATAATTCTTTGTGGTTTTACTACCGCTACCCAATACTCAGGAGAACCTTTTCCGGCACCCATACGTACTTCTGCAGGCTTTTGTGTTACTGATTTATGTGGGAAAATTTGGATATATACCTTCCCGCCTCTTTTTATAGATCTAGTCATCGCAATTCTGGCTGCCTCTATCTGGTTGGACGTAATCCAAGCCGGCTCCAAAGCCATTAGACCGAACTCACCGTAGCTTACTTTGTTTCCTCTTGTAGCTACACCCTTCATTCTTCCTCTAAAGACTCTACGACGCTTTACTCTTTTTGGCATTAACATCGCTATTTCCTCCTTTCCAGTCGTGCATTATTCTAATCAGATACTTATTTGTCGTTATTTCTTTTTCTTGGTGGTCTTTTGTCATTGTTTCTTCTTGGTCTTCTATCGTTCTTCTTAGGCGCATCTGCTGCTTCCTGAACAAAACCTTTTGTTAAGACTTCACCACTGTTGATCCATACTTTGACACCAATCTTACCATAAGTCGTGTTAGCTTCTGCTAATCCGTATCCTATGTTAGCTCTGATTGTATGTAGAGGTACATTACCCTCACTGTACATTTCAGATCTTGCCATTTCTGCACCACCAAGTCTACCTGACGTCATAACTTTGATACCTTTAGCACCAGCTTTTAATGAACGTCCCATAGCTTGTTTCATCGCTCTTCTGAAGGCGATTCTTTTTTCTAGTGCGAAAGCTACACTTTCAGCTACTAGTTGAGCATCTAGCTCTGGTCTTCTTATTTCGTTTACGTTTAAGATGACCGCTCTGTTAATCATTTTTTCTAAGTCTTTTTTAAGTGTATCGATTCCAGCTCCACCTTTACCTATTACTACTCCAGGCTTAGCTGTGTATACTGTAATCTTTACCTTGCTGTTTGCTGCTCTTTCAATTTTTACTTTTGAAATCCCAGCACTAAAAAGTCTATTCTTGATATATTTTCTTAACTCGTTATCTTCTACTAAAAAATCTGCAAATTCTTTTTTTGAAGCATACCATTTAGAATCCCAGTCCTTAATAACGCCCACTCTTAATCCATGTGGATTTACTTTTTGGCCCATATTCTTCCTCCTTTACTATGCTCTTTCTTTCACTACAACGCCGATGTGGCTTGATCTTTTTAAGATGCTTGACGCACGTCCCATAGATCCTGCTCTCCATCTTTTCATAGTAGGTCCTTGATTTGCATAAACTTCTGATACGTATAAGTTGTCTGTGCTTATATCTAGATTATTCTCTGCATTTGCTATCGCTGATTTTAAAACCTTTTCTAAAACTTTAGCACCTTTATTAGGTGTAAACTTAAGGATAGCTAGTGCTTCATTTACATGTTTTCCTCTTACCAGATCGGTAACGGGTTTCACTTTTCTGGGAGAAATTCGCACATATTTTGCTACTGCCTTTGCTTCCATCGAATACCCTCCTTCCTCTGATTCACAATTATTATTTAAGTTTCGATTTGTTATCTTTGTCTGCATGTCCTCTGTACGTTCTTGTTGGAGCAAATTCTCCAAACTTGTGTCCTACCATGTCCTCTGTTACATATACTGGCACATGTTTTCTACCGTCATGCACTGCTATAGTGTGTCCCACCATTTGCGGGAATATTGTAGATGCTCTTGACCAAGTCTTTAAAACTTTCTTTTCGTTTGATTCGTTTAACGCCTCAACTTGCTTTAACAGACTTGCCTTTATGTAAGGTCCTTTTTTAAGAGATCTTCCCATTAGGTATTCCTCCCTTCAAATTCTATAGGAATTGTTTCCTATTTTTCATTTCTTCCTTTAACGATATATTTATCAGAAGGCTTGTTCTTCTTTCTAGTTTTATATCCTAGTGTCGGCTTACCCCAAGGTGTTACAGGAGATGGTCTACCGATTGGAGCTCTACCTTCACCACCACCATGTGGATGGTCGTTAGGGTTCATTACAGAACCTCTTACTGTAGGTCTAATTCCCATGTGTCTCTTTCTACCTGCTTTACCTATTACTACGTTTGAGTGATCAGCGTTTCCAACTTCACCTATTGTAGCTTTACATAGTATGCTCACTTTTCTTACTTCTCCAGATGGTAGTCTTACTTGTGCAAACTTACCTTCCTTTGCCATTAATTGAGCTGAGTTTCCAGCTGATCTTACCATTTGAGCACCTTTTCCTGGTTTTAACTCAATGTTGTGGATCACTGTACCTACTGGTATGCTTTGTAACTCTAATGCATTACCTGGTTTAATATCTGCTGTAGCTCCTGATATCAAGATATCGCCTACGTTAATTTTGTTTGGCGCTATAATGTATCTTTTCTCACCATCTGCATATACTAACAGTGCAATGTTTGCCGATCTATTTGGATCGTACTCAATTGATGCTACTTTTGCTTCAATATCGTCTTTATTTCTTTTAAAGTCGATAATTCTGTACTTTCTCTTTTGTCCACCACCCTTGTGTCTTACGGTGATTTTTCCACGAGCATTCCTTCCGGCGTGCTTTTTCAGTGGGGCTAATAATGACTTTTCTGGATCACTTGTTGTGATTTCCTCGTAAGTCAGTACTGACATTCCTCTTAATCCGGGAGTGGTTGGTTTGTACTTTTTAATACCCATGATATTCCCTCCTTCGTTTTATTCTTCTTATTACATTCCTTCGAAGAATTCGATTTCTTTGCTTTCAGGTGTTAAAGTAACGATTGCTTTTTTAGTATCAGCAGTATATCCAAATGTTTTACCCATTCTTTTAAACTTACCTTTACGGTTCATTACGTTGACTTTTTCTACCTTTACGCCAAATATTTCTTCAATTGCATATTTAATTTCAGTTTTGTTTGATGTTTTCATTACTTGAAAAGCGTATTTCTTTTCAGCAGTGTCATCCATACTCGTCTCTGTGATAATCGGTTTTATGATTATATCGTAAGCCGTTTTCATTATGAGTACACCTCCTCAATCTTCTGAGCTGCCTCTTTTGTAACAATAAAGCTAGTGTGGTTTAGTATGTCATAAACATTCAATGTTGATACTAAAGTTGTTGTTACGCCAGAAATGTTTGCAGCTGATCTTATAATGTTATCGTCTTTTTCATCGATTACTATTAAAGTTTTCTTTGCTGCGTTAACATCTGTAAGCATTTTCACCATATCTTTTGTCTTTGGTGCTTCAAAAGACATGTTGTCTAATACTATAATTTCATTTTCAGTTACTTTTGAAGTTAAAGCCGATTTCATTGCTAATCTCTTTACCTTCTTTGGTAAGCTGTATCTGTAACTTCTTGGCTTAGGTGCAAATATTACACCACCACCTACCCATACAGGTGATCTACTTGTACCAGCTCTTGCTCTACCAGTTCCTTTTTGCTTAAATGGTTTTCTTCCACCACCACGAACCTCTGCACGCGTTTTAGCTGATTGTGTACCTTGTCTTTGGTTTGCTAAATAATTCTTTACTACTGCATGAACAGCATATTGGTTTATTTCAACACCGAACACGTTTTCGTTTAATTCTAATTCTCCAACTTGTTCGCCTGCCATGTTTAACATGTTTACTTTAGCCATTTCACTTTCCTCCCTTCTGCTCGACTAATTATTTATCTTGAGCTTTTACTGCATTTTGGACTCTTAGGATTCCACCTTTAGGTCCTGGTACAGCGCCTTTAAGAAGAATAATATTCTTTTCTGGAATTGTTTTTACTACTTCTACATTTTGTACTGTAATTGTTTCAGCACCCATTCTTCCAGCACCCTTCATTCCTTTGAATACTCTAGCTGGGTAAGAACTTGCACCTAATGAACCTGCACCTCTATGGTACTTAGAACCGTGTGCCTTTGGTCCAATTTTATGTCCATGTCTTTTTACAGGACCTTGTGTTCCTTTACCTTTAGATGTACCAGAAACATCAACTTTTGTTCCCACTTCGAAATCTGCAACTGTGATTTCTTGCTTTACTTTGAACTCTTTCGGGTTCTCAACTCTGAACTCTGTCACATATCTCTTTGGTGCAACTTTTGCTTTTGCAAAGTGCCCTGCTTGTGGTTTGTTAACCTTTGACTCTTTTGCATCAACTGATCCTATTTGGATTCCGTTGTAACCATCTTTTTTCACAGTTTTCACTTGTGTTACTACTGATGGAGCGGCTTCTAATACTGTTACAGGTATTGCTACACCCTCTTCAGTAAAGATTTGAGTCATGCCTACTTTTTTTCCTAAAATTACCTTCATTCTTTACCTCCTATTTTCTTACAGCGGATTACATCATGTAATCGTACTAAGTAGAGGTTTGAAACAACTTCAAACTCTGGCAATGCTTGCCAAAGTTCTAATATGTCCACCTTATATCTTAGTATTTTCTAAAGTTTTATTTCTATATCTACACCAGCTGGTAAATCTAATCTCATAAGAGAATCTACCGTCTTTGGCGTTGGGTTCAAAATATCAATTAGTCTTTTGTGCGTTCTTTGTTCGAACTGCTCTCTAGAATCTTTGTACTTATGTACCGCTCTTAATATAGTTACTACTTGTTTCTCAGTTGGTAGTGGAATAGGTCCTGATACGTCAGCGCCTGTCTTCTTTGCAGTTTCCACAATCTTTCCAGCTGATTGATCCAAAGCTCTGTGATCGTAAGCTTTTAATCTGATTCTGATTTTTTGACTTGCCATGTTTCTTTCCTCCTTTTTCGTACGTGATTACAAATTTCGCACGAAGGGTACGTTGTAAACTCAACCGTGTGTTTCGTGATTTTTTTTACGATACAAACTTACCCTTTCGCCCGTTTCTTGAACGAACATTCTCCACAGAAAAACCCTAAGATTCCAATGTCTTTGGCAACCTCCTGCTTCATCGCTGTCCTTTGCATGCCATACTATTATATTCTATAAGTTTTATAATTGCAAATGTTTTTTTGTTTTTTTTTTATTTTTTTGCAACAAAAAATTCAGTCGTCATTGACGACTGAATTTTTATTTATATGTTTGTATTTATTATTCGATTATCTTAGCGATAACTCCAGATCCTACTGTTCTTCCACCTTCTCTGATAGAGAACTTAAGACTTTCTTCGATTGCTATCTTGTTGATTAGCTCGATTTCCATTTGGATGTTATCTCCAGGCATACACATTTCTACGCCTTCTGGCAATGTGATTGAACCTGTGATATCTGTTGTTCTGAAATAGAACTGTGGTCTATATCCATTAAAGAATGGTGTATGTCTTCCACCCTCTTCTTTTTTAAGTACATATACTTCTGCATTGAACTTTGTATGTGGATTGATTGATCCTGCTTTTGCAAGAACCTGTCCTCTTTCGATTTCATCTCTTTGGATTCCTCTAAGTAGTAGTCCAACGTTGTCTCCTGCTAATCCTTGATCTAGTAACTTTCTGAACATCTCTACTCCTGTTACTACAACTTTTCTAGCATCTTCTGCAAGACCTACAAGCTCTACTTCGTCTTGTACGTTTACGATTCCTCTTTCGATTCTTCCTGTTGCTACTGTTCCTCTACCTGTAATTGAGAATACGTCCTCTACTGGCATTAGGAATGGTTTATCAACATCTCTTGCTGGCTCTGGGATATACTCATCGATGATTTCGAATAACTCAACGATTTTGTCTCCCCACTCGCATTTTGGATCTTCTAATGCTTTTAATGCTGATCCTCTTACGATTGGCGTATCATCACCAGGGAAGTCATACTCGTCTAATAATTCTCTTACTTCCATGTCTACTAGGTCTAATAACTCTTCGTCATCTACCATGTCACACTTGTTTAAGAATACTACTATCTTAGGTACTCCAACTTGTCTTGATAATAAGATATGCTCTCTTGTTTGTGGCATTGGTCCATCTGTAGCTGCTACTACTAAGATAGCTCCGTCCATTTGTGCTGCTCCTGTGATCATGTTCTTTACGTAATCGGCATGTCCTGGGCAGTCTACGTGAGCGTAATGTCTGTTTGGTGTCTCATACTCAACGTGTGCTGTAGAGATTGTGATACCTCTCTCTTTTTCTTCTGGCGCTTTATCGATTGCATCGAATGCTACCTTCTCACCTAATTCGTATCTGT
>PPCM01000365.1_pt1 | contig 47864 bp, 25 predicted proteins | sample 1555541 | NCBI WGS metagenome assembly PPCM01 (sample SAMN05284479, study PRJNA326546) | Marine sediment metagenome, whole genome shotgun sequencing project. | isolation source: marine sediment | place: Germany: Wadden Sea | collected 2012-09-05
GGGAATAAATGGCGACGGTTGATGTTCGGGCGCACCACTGGAAACCGTTGAAAGAACCAATGGTTTGCATGGTGCGCAATTACCAATACAGTATGATCGCAGCACAACTTCACCAGAAAGAAATGGGACTAAAGTCCCACAGGTTCTCATTGTTCTATCTTCCGGCAGCTAAAGCAGCCGGTAATGAAACTGGATTTTGAGAGACTTGGTAGTTTAGAATTGCTATGACAGGATGGGGTAAAACTTTCCACACATTTTTACTATAATATAACTTAAACTTCTTCCCTTCTTGTATTGGTTGAAAGGCCTCACATCAATATTGAAGGTATCATATATCCTTTTTTCTTTAAATCTACTTTTGGCTTGACCCCAAAAGTAGCAAAAAGTCAAGGCTTCTTAAAAATCAACTAAAAATGCCAATCATTCATCGCTTACAATTTCTGTATCATTGATGCGTAGGAACCTCTAGATAATAATAGGCCGATCCCTAAACTTCAAGTGTATCAGAGTTCTATCCTGAAACTTGTCACTTGGATCCAACCTGACAGGCAGGTACTGATATCCTATAGATATTCCATACCGGTTTCAGATCCCTGACCGCAGCAGGGACAGTAGCGGCAGCCTGGTGATGTGCGGGCTATGGTTTTTGCCTGCTGGTGGAGGCTGAGGTACGAAGCCCACGCACAGCAGATGCAAAACCTGGCCTGCACATCGCCAGCTATAGCGGATGGCCCGGGGGCTGCCACATGATAGTATTTAGGAATTAGAAAACAGGATTTGGGAATGAATTATTTAACATACCTCAATTTGTTATTTTGATTAACATACGATTAAGGTGAGATATTGAATAGTCAAAGGCTAAAGTAAGATGTAAAAAGGGAAAGGTGAAAATAAAAAGGGATGACTGCAATTAGCGGTCATCCCTAATATATTAAGAATAAATATTTTCTAGAATGGAGAGCACTCTAATTCACCAGCAGAACGGCTTTTAAAACCAGTGCCAACAATACGATTCTTATTACCGAAAAGGAAAAGATCACCAAATTCGATAGACAAAGAGATTTCGTGAGTAGCTCCAATTTGCCCTTTCAGGTTATCGTTTAATGACCAATCATATGAATACATCACCTTCAAACGGGAAACATCGTCAAGTTTTGTATGAAGCCCAATAAGGAAAATCAAATCATTCATATGCAAGTCACTATCTGCGGTGTAGCTTTCGTAAGACGAGCCACGATACCACATACCAAGATAAAGGTTCGAACGCATTACATTAGCACCAACAGCGAAAGTAGTAAATGGGTTTTGGTTTTCCCAAATCATACCTGGATTCACTTTCATATGACTATGTTTGTTACGCTTATAAGAAGAGCTATTGGCTTCATTATCGTAAAGTAAGTCGAAGTGAGCAGTATATTTTCTTGGTAGCTTAAACATACTCTGAGTTGATCCAATCCATGATTCTTCAGGCATAAAAACATGATCGACGGCTAAGCCTAAAGTTCCAACAAGACGATCTCCGTTATATGTTTGACCATAATACCTCAGGGTTCCACCTAATTTAAGATCCGGGTAGGAAATATTATCGTAGTCGGGCGCCATATACTGAGTTTGATTCTCAGCTCCGACATTATCAAGGCCTCCGGTTTTATCATTGAGCATATCGGAGAACACTAGTCCTTCATCGTTGATTTCACGCTGTCTTATCAACCCCATAACCCCCAATTGAGCCACAAAGTTTTCAGAGATACGAATACGAACTGAAGTACCCAAACCAATGTTCGTCGTTTGAACTACACCTGTCCACAAATAATCACGGTTAACGACTAATCCAAGTCCACCAGAACCGGGAATATTTCGTTCAGCAAGATCCATATTAAAATTATAGAATTTAATATCCTGAGGCAATTTTTGCCATTGATCTCTGTGATGAATGTTTGCACGTAATCCGGGATTACTACCGATCATGGCAGGATTGACATAAATAGGATTCGCAAAATACTGTGAGTAGAGAGTTTCCTGCGCATTGGTATTGACAGCCATTGTGAGGACACACCCTAACAATACAAGCTTAAAGTAGTTATACAATTGGTTCATAATATTGGTTTTCGGTATGTGTATAAGCATGCTAAAATACAAATTTATCTAATTAACAATAAGGTACCTTCAGTAGATCCGGAACTTTGTTCATGGTCACCCACAACAGTACCGTTCCATATGGTTCCATCTTTAAAGACAGCAGAAATCTTCCAAACGTATAAGCCCATAGGCAATTTTATTCCATGGTAAGTTCCATCCCAACCTTCTTTTGGGCTACCATCACCATCTAACTCATTGGACTCCCACACTTTATTACCTTCAAGATTAAAAATCTGAATATTATAATGTTCAAGATTTAATCCTTTAGGCAGGAATGTTTGTACACCTTGGTCCGGATAATCAGGAGCCAGGGCATTAGGGACAAATAATGTACGGAACATATGCTCATGGTTCATTATCATCGTATCCACACAAGAATATACGTTCTGAACAAAGAGGCTAATCTGGTAATCACCATCCTGATTCAGATCTTCAACATGCAGAATACTAGTATCTGCAGAAAGAACAGAACCATTAGGATAAACGATTTCCCACTCAACCGGAGGGTCAATATCATCAGACACATTAATCAACAGTATGTTGTTTTGTCTGTTATTATAATCAGGCATTAAACTAAATGCTGCCTCAGGTTTAGGATTAACGTCAATAACTATTGATGTATCGGCCATACACCCCTTGTCATCAACAATATTTAGTTTCACAGTATAGTTACCCGTATTTTCATAAATGTATTCAGGTAATTCGTCAGCAGAGATATCAATTTCAGCTTCGGAGGTACCAAAATCCCATAAGTACTGATCAATTTCATCACCATCCCCCAAATCAACAAGCGGAGTAAAGAAGATCGGATCACCAGTACACGAAATCGAATGTTCTATTTCTACAGAAGGCAATTCCAATACTCGGTGACTCATTATAACTAAATCCTTACAACCATTTTCATTCATAACCTCAAGTTTGATATCGTAATATCCGGTTTCAGGATAGTTGATATCTAAAGGATTTTGAATATTTTGGTCAGGAATATCAGCATGATCGAAATTCCAATTCCAGGAAACAATTTCATCACCCTGATCATCCGACTGATCGATTATCAGAGAATTCAATCCGAAACAAACTGAATCGGCTGTAAATATTGCAACCGGTCTTGCCTGAATGTTGACATCCATAACAATAGTATCCTGAAGTAAATTCCCTTCAAAAACACCAGAAACAGCTAAGGAAACGGAATAATCACCACCATTTTCAAATGTATGTTCTACAAGTGGCAGATAGTCATTATATATCATTTGGTTACCATCACCAAAATCCCAGTGCCATTCATCAATAAATCCTGGATGCTGTGAATTGTCAGTAAATTCGATAATAGAATTTGAACAGGAATCGATGGAAGTAAATCCAAAACCTGCGCTGAGACAAGGATCACGAACCACATCCATAGAAACAGAAGCTTCACATCCATTATCACTAACAGTGGTTAAAGTCACGTTATAAGTACCTTCATTGTTGTATGTATGCGATATATTTGGGTTATCAGGTAAATTTACTGTATCATTAGCCGCACCATCACCCCAGCTCCAAATCCATGTTTGAATCTGACTGTTGTTAATTACGGAATGGTCAAATACATTAATATCACTGTCGCAAACCGGATTCTCCCAAGTAAATTCAGGTTCAGGAATTGTATGTACAGTAATAATATGACTGATGCTAATCGAACAATTATCTAAATCGGTTGCTTCCATGGTAACAGCATAGCTACCAGGTTGGGTATATAAGTGAGACGGATCGTGCAATGTGGAGAAGTTATCTGCTCCGGACATTGGATCACCAAAATCCCATGATATACTATAGATTTCTGCTCCCTGCGGAGAAATGATGAAGTCGTCGAATTCGGTTTCATCACCAAAACATACCGACGTATTTGTGAAATCCATACCAAAGCCTTGTGGCACGCACACCTCATGGAATACGGTATCGGAACACCCTGACAGGTCAGTTACGACCAGTTGAACGGTATAACAGGAGTCTACTTCCGAATATATATAACTTGGATGTTGCAGATCAGAATACTGTCCATCCTCAAACATCCACTCCCACTGAACAACTGCGACATTTGGAGTTGTTGACAGATCCTGGAAGTAAACCAAACCATTCTGACAAGAGGTCGTATCATAACTAAACTCAGCGAGCGGTCTCTGATTGACTGTAACTTCAGAAGTAACAGAATCGGCACAACCATGAATAGAATACGCGACTAACTTCACAGTATAAGTTCCTGTTTGTGTATAAATGTGTGTCGGATGCTGCTGATCAGAAGTATTATCCTCCGGAGTAGCATTTGCGTCACCAAAGTCCCAAGACCAGGCTACAATTGGACCACCACCAGGAATAAATGATTGATCGGTGAACTGCGTATAGTTATATTCACAAGCTGATGATGAAATAAACTGAACAGTTGGACCTTCAAGAACATTCAGTGGATATGTTTGAGAGATCACACATTCAGCAGTATCAGTAATACTAAGAACCACATCATAAGATCCACTATTTTCGTATACGTAGTTAACACTTTCACCAGGAAGAACGATTCCATTCCCCATATTCCATTCAACCAAGGCTATGGCATCCATATCCATTGCATCAGTATCGAGCTGGAAATAAGTGGTATCACCTAAACAGGCAGTAGCAGGAACAGAAGAAACGATCTCTATGGCTGGGTTAATATTAACCGTAATGCAGGTTGTATCAGAACATCCATCAACATTCTCAACAATCAGACATACCTCATAAGTCCCTGGTTCGTTATAAATATGTCCAGGATTTTGCAGATTTGAATTATTGTTCACACCTGAAGCAGGGTCACCAAAATTCCATGTCCACAACCAGACAGCCGAACCACCATTAAGCAGGGCGTCACCTTCAAATTGTGTCGCACTACCAAGGCATCCTTGTTCATAATCAACAAGCGCAGTAGGGCTATCATTAATTGATATTGTTTGCTCAAATTCGCTTTCACAGCCATTCTGAGTAACAATAGAAAGAATCACGTTATACGTTCCGCTTTGGGTATAGATATGCGTTATATTGGGTTGATTTGGGTGATTAATTGTAATATGAGTACCATCACCAAAGTCCCAAGACCACTGCTGAATTGCTTCAGGAGCGAAAGACTCATCAACAAACTGAATTTGCTGGAATGCACATGGATTGCCTTCATAAGTGAAAGCAGCACTTGGAGCATCGTTAACCTGTAACAGTTTGTCAACAGAAGAAGAGCATCCAGCAGTATCCGTAACAGTTAAAGAAACAAGATATTCACCAGCAATTCCATAAATATAATCAGGATCGACTTCACTGGAAGTACCACCATCACCGAAGTTCCATTCCCAAGAGGCTATGGCAGCCTGATCAACAAAATTGGAACTATTAAACTCAGTAATATCATCCAAACAAGATGAAACGTAACTAAAGTCAACAAATGGAGCCTGACTTATTGTTAAAACAGTATCCTTAATATGTTCACAACCATTGATGGCAGTAACATTAAGCGTGACCGTATAATCACCAGGTGTTTCAAAGATATGAGAAGGATGCTGAAGATCAGAGAAATTGTTCACACCAGAAACCGGATCACCAAAATCCCATGCATAATGCGTTATCTGCCCGGCTGCATTACCTTGCGACAGATCAGTAAAGAACACCTCAGAATCTTCGCATGTCAAACCATAGCTAAAGTTTGCTTCTGGAGTAGGTTGTACAATAACAAGCTCATCGTGTGTACTTTCACAACCGTTAACATTTATCACATGCAAAGAAACATTGTAAGTTCCGGGATTTGAATAAATATGCTCAAGGTTTGGATCATCAGGGAATACCACTGTTTGAACATTTCCATCTCCAAAGTCCCAAGTCCATTCAACAATATATGGACTTCCCGGATTATCAATATAGGTAAACTGTACAGGTTGATCATAACATGTCGGAGCACTATATTCAAATACAGCTGTAGTTTCAGGAGTAATTGTTACATAATGCGAAACTGAACTCGAGCAACCATAAATATTTATGATTTGCAATGTCACCTCATAAGTACCAATAGCGGCGTAAACATGTCCTGGATTTTGTTCGAAAGACTGCGTCCCGTCACCGAAATCCCAATGCCATGAAACAACCTCATTGATATTGGTTACCACATCATCAACAGAGAACTGAACCATATCATTCACACAACTAGTCGTCCATGCATACTCCACCTCAGGAGCTTGCAAGACGGTAACGGACTGCACCAAAGTATCAGAACAACCACCTGTATTCACAACAACCAGTTCAACATTATAAGTTCCTGGATCAGTAAATACATGAGAAACATTTTCTCCATCAGCAGTATTGTTAATACCTGATTGAGGGTCATCAAAGTTCCAGTACCAGGCAATTAATTCTCCACCACCATTGGTTACCGACTGAGATTCAAAGCTCACAGCTTGATATTGGCAAGTATCAGAATATGTATATAAAGCAATTGGAGCGGCATTTATTTCAATCGGCAATGTAATATTATCTATACAACCGTCTGAAGTTTCCACAGTAAGAGTCACCAAATAATTCATATCTAAGTCATAAACATGACCGACATCGGGTGAATCCGGGAAGTTTACAAGAGTATCTGATCCATCACCGAAGTCCCAGTGCCATGTAGTAATATAACCACTTGGTGTATTTGAATAATCATGGAACTGAACGAAAGAATCAGAACAAGCAGGCATATCAAAACCAAATTGAGCAACAGGTAGTTCATTAACATCTACCAGATTAGAAACCACTGATTGCAAGCCTGTGGTGTCTGTAGCAATCAAAGTAACGGTGTATGTACCAGAAGTACCATAAATATTGGATGGTTCCATTAATGTGGAAGTATTACCATCACCAAAGTCCCAATCGTAAGCTGCAATTGCTCCTATATCTGTAACATTCAAATCTATTGTAAAATGTACTGGAGTATTAACACAAGCGCTCGAATTTTGGAAATCAACAGGGAATGGATTTCCATCTGGAGAAATAACCAGGGTCATCACATCAGTAACAGCATTACAATGCGAATCTCCCCAACCTGTAATGTTCAATTCAACACTACCTTGTGCAATATCAAAAGCACTCGGAGAATAAATCGGATTAATCGATTTATTATCGTCAAACACACCACTACCACCAGTTTGCCAAAGCACACTATCAACACTGCTGGCAGAAGCTGTTACCAGTTCGTAATTTAATCCTGGGGCTACAACAGCATCAACACCTGCATAAACCACAGGAAGAGGTACAAATGACAATGATAATTGATCACTAACATCCGAACAAGGTGGGTTTGATGCAGTAAGAGTTAAAATCACATTACCTGCAGCCATATCATTAACACCTGGTTGATAACTTGGCGATAGAGTATTTTGATTTGTAAAAGATCCATCACCACTTGTTGACCAAATAACGGCAGAATAATTCTGAGCAGATGCATCAGAAACAGTATATGTGTCATTAATACAAATCAGAGTATCCTGTCCGGCATCAACAACCGGTGTATAATTAACATTCAGAATGAATGAATCAGACACAGGATCGGCGCAAGGAGGATTTGGCTGCGCAGTTAATGTCAACACAACAAATCCATTATTAAAATCATCTATACTTGGTGTATAAACAGGATTAATTACAGTATTATCTATAAATGAACCAGAACCTGCTGTAGACCATTGTAATGAAGCATAATTGGAAGCAGATGCCTGATCAATTTGGAACGCATTTGTTTCACAAACAGCCTGGTCAGGACCTGCATTTACATCAGGAGCCGGATCAATGGTTAGGAACATTTCATCGGAAGTTATGCTGCAAGGCAGATTATAAACAGTTAAAGTCAATGTTACACCACCAGCTATTGCATCATCTGCACTTGGATAATAATTTGGTGTAAAATCATGGATATCACTAAAACTACCTGTTCCATTTGTGGTCCAGGATAAACTATCATAGTTCGACCCTGTAGCATTTATTAATTGATAAGCAAGATCTTCACAAGTAACATCATCAGGACCAGCATCAACTAACGAAGGAAGTTTAATAATTAATTCCAGGTCATCTGAAGCCTGCGGGAAACAAGGTGTTTGCGGGCTTGCGGTAAGTGTAAGAGTAACAAATCCGGCAGCCTGATCAGCTGAACTAGGAACATATGAAGGAGTTAATGTATTTTCGTCGGTCAGGGTACCAGTACCAGAACTAGTCCATAACAAGGTACTATAGTTACTAGCGGTAGCTCCAGCTATTACAGCGGTACCCCCATCGCATGTAGCCTGATCATCACCAGCATAAACTTCAGGAAGATCGACAAAATTCAATACCAGATCATCACTTAATGAGCCACAAAGGCCAATACCTTCGACCTGAATAGTAAGAACGGCAGAACCAGCCTGCAGATCATTCAATCCAGGAATATAAACAGGATGTAAGACATCAACATCACTGAAAGTACCATCACCTGAAGAAGACCATGAAATAGAACTATAGTTTGTAGCAACAGCATCCAGAATAATATAAATATCATCTTCACAAACATCGGCATCCGCTCCGGCATAAACAGTAGCAGCACCAGTTATCATCAGAGTCTTTGAGTCTACAATTGTAGTATTACAACCTGTAAGCCCTGTAGCTTCAAGCGTAAGAACTAATGTGCCGTTTAAAATATCATCAGCGCTTGCTGTATAAGTTGGAGATAATGTATTTCCATTAATAAAAGTACCAGAACCGGAAGTAGTCCAGTTTAAAGTACTATAGTTATCTGCACTGGCATCAGTAATGGTTAATAAATCTCCTTCACAAATTGTCACATCATCACCGGCATCAACTACAGGATTGGCAATAAAGGTTAAGATCATTGATGAATTAGCATTACCACAAGGGGCTATACCGTCAACATCAATACTCAAAACAACTCCACCTGAAGCATAATCATCGGCACTAGGAATATAGGTAGGAGAAAGTGTTGTTTCATTAATGAATGTACCTGTTCCATTTGTTGTCCAGGTAATCGAAGTATAATTTGAAGCTATTGCATTCAAAGTATAAGTTTCACCTTCACAAATAGCATCATTTCCTCCAGCATCGACAACGGGTGCTTCAACAAGGGTAAGCACGAGATCGTCTGATGTTGTTGTCACGCAAGGTGAAATAGCAGCGGCTGTAAGTGTTAAAGTTACAGATCCGGCAGCGATATCCGCAGCTGTAGGATTATAATTTGTTAAAAGATCACCTGGCGCACTAAAGAATCCAGTACCCGAACTAGACCATGTTAACGAAGCATAATTAGACGCTGTAGCCCCTGTAATATCAACTGAAGCTTCACAAGAAGCAAGGTCACTACCAGCGTTAGCCTCAGGCTGATGAATAATATTCAATACCATTTCATCAACAACAGGACCCGGACAAGGAGGATTTCCTGTAACAGTAATTGTCAGGATTACATTTGCATTTAATATATCATCCGCACTCGGAGTATAAACAGGATTAACAAGGGTGGCGTCATCAAATGTTCCATTTCCATTTGAAGTCCATAGTATGTTAACATAATGATTAGCAGTTGCATTTATCAATGAATAAGACTGACCTTCACAAATATCAACATCAGGTCCTGCAGAAACATCAGGAGCCTGATTGATCGTAAGAGTCATGTCATCAGTTGCCTGAACAGTACAAGGAACATTTCCATCTGTTGTTATTGTAAGTACAATTGTACCCATGGCAGCATCAGCAACACTCGGTGTATAGATTGGGTTAAGCGCAGTTGCATCATCAAATGTTCCGGTACCACTGGTTGTCCAAGTTATCGCAGAATAATCTGAAGCTGAAGCTGTAATAAGGCTAAAGTCATCTGATGAACAAATAGTTGCATCAACACCAGCACTAGCTATTGGCTGATCAATAATATCCAGAACAAAAGAATCGCTGTAATTTCCTGAACAAGGTCCCACAGCATCAACAACAACAGTTATTATTATCTGACCAGCTGTGATATCGTCAGCACTAGGAGAATAAACAGGATTTAATATCGAATTATCATTAAAAGTTCCGGTTCCGGATGTGGTCCAGGTTAAAGTATTATAATCTGTAATTGAAGATGTAGTAATAGAAAAATCACTTCCTTCACAAACAGATGAATCATCACCAGCATATACCTGAGGCAACGATTGTAAATTCAGAACCATATCATCTTCAACAAAACCGTTACATGGCGTAACATCATTTGCTCTCAATGTTAGTATAACAGAACCAGACGCGATGTCTGCAGCACTTGGATTATAAATAGGATTAAGAATATTATTATCACTAAATGTGCCAGTTCCTGAAGTACTCCATTCAATCGAGGAATAATTTACAGCAGTGGCATCACCCAAAGTATAAGATTCATCCTCACAAATAGTGGCATCAGCTCCGGAATAAATTGTAGGATGATTAATAATATCTAACAACATCTGATCGGTAGCAACCTGGATACAAGGTGCAATCCCATTTACAACAAGTGTAAGCGAAGCACTTCCATTAGTAATATCAGTCGTACCTGGAATATAAGTAGGATTAGTTGTTCCGTTATTAATAAAAGTACCATCACCTGATGTAGACCAAATCAACGAACTATAGTTTTCTGCTGTTGCAGTAGTTATTGTATAATTCTCACCTTCACACACCTCATCATCATCGCCGGCATAGGCTAATGGTTGAGGCATGAAATTCAACACGAGTTGATCAGAAGCAACATTCAAACAAGGAGCCATAGGCTGCGCCTGCAATGTTAAAATCACAGAACCAGCAGCGATATCAGCTACACTAGGCACATAAGTTGTATTCAATAAGGTTGCATCAGTGAAAGAACCTGTACCAGTAGATGTCCATTCCAGACTACTAAAATCAGTTGCTGTGGCAGCAGTAGCAGAAAAGGAATCCGTTTCACAAATGGTTTCATCAGGGCCTGCATTCACTGTTGGAGTTTCGTATAGTGAGAGAACCAAGTTATCAGAAACAGGATCAGTACAAGGCACTCCACCTTCAGCCGTCAAAGTAATAACAACAGTTCCTAAAGCATAATCAGCAGCAACAGGAATATAGGTTGGCGAAAGTGTGTTCGAATTAACTAAAGTACCACCACCAGTATGCGACCAGCTAAATGATGTGTAATTAAATGCAGTGGCATCGGTAATAGTATAATTCATTCCTTCACAAATGGCAGCATCTTCACCGGCATTAACCAGGGCTCCACTCTGTATTGTAAGAATCATAGCATCTGATACATCAGAAGTACATGGAGGCAAAGCAGAAGCAATTAAGGTAATAATTACCGTACCGGCTTGATTATCATCACTACTAGGAATATAAGTAGGAGAAATAGTATTACCATTTATAAATGTACCTGTACCATTAGAAGACCAACTTAATTCAGCATAATTAGAAGCTGTTGCAGTGGTAATATTTACAACCTCACCAGGACAAACTGTAATATTATCTCCGGCATCTGCATCTGGTAATTCATTAATATTCAAGTCAACCTGATCAACAAAAACGCCAGGACAGGTAGCATTACCGATCACTGTTAAAGTTAAAGTGACAGAACCTGCAATCTCATCGGCTGCACTAGGCATATATGTTGGATTCAGGATTGTAGTACTGTTGAAAATACCAGTTCCTGTTGTACTCCACATCAATGAGCTGTAGTTATTAGCAGTTGCATCTCCTAAATAAAGATCCTCACCAATACAAACGGCGGTATCAGCACCAGCATAAACAGTAGGAACATCTGAGAATGTGATTGTCATTTCATCAGATTCAGGGAGGATACAAGGAGCATTACCAGTTCCTGTTAACGTTAAATTTACAGTACCTGTAATATAGTCAACAGGATCAGGTGAATAGGTTGGATTCAATGTACTGGCATTGGATAATGAACCACTACCATTATGTGTCCAAACCAGGTTATTATAATTTGTAGCAGTAGCGGTATTGATCGTAACAGTACCACCTTCACAAATAGTAACATCTACACCTGCGTATACATCTACAGAAGGATTAACCGTTAATGTAAAATTATCCGTGACTTCATCCGTACATGGATTCTGTCCAACAGCATGAAGTGTAAGAACGACAGAACCGTTTACAGCATCTTCAAGACTTGGAGAGTATATACTAATCAATTGTGTATTATCAGAGAAGATTCCAGAGCCAGAAGTTGTCCAGTATAAAGTTGAATACCCACTTGCTGTTGCTCCATTAATAATATAGTTCTCATTGTCACAAGTCGAAGCATCTGCACCGGCATCAATATTTGGCATCTCATGGAATGAAAGAATCATTTCATCCGAAACAGTGGTTGTTACCGGAGGAATACCAGTAGCTGTAAGTGTCAGAATAACAAAACCAGCAGTAATATCATCGTTACTTGGATCGTATGTAGGATATAGGGTATTCACATTAGTAAGCAATCCTGTACCACTTGAAGTCCATAGCAGACTTGAATAATTGGTTGCAGAAGAACCTGATACAGTGAAAATATCCGTTTCACATATTAAATCATCCGATCCGGCATATGCAGTAGGCTCTTCTCCAATTGTAAGAATCAGAATATCGGTTGCTTCATCTACACAAGGTGCATTTGGTGTTGCATGAATGGTTAACATAACCTGACCTGCAGCGATATCATCAGCACTTGGTGTATAAGTAGGTGTCAGTGTATTATCATCGATAAAAGTACCTGTACCACTAGTTTCCCAGAATAAGGAAGCATAATTTGTTGCTGAAGCATCAGGAACAGTATAAGTATCAGAAGCAGCAATTCCTGCATCTACACCTGCATAAGTAAAAGGCTGTGCAGTAATTGTCAGCAACATATCTGAAGTTGCCGAGCCATTACATGGGGCAGCACCTGTTGCTGTAAGAGTTAATATAACATTTCCGCTGGCGATATCCGCAACACTCGGTGTATACGTCGGAGCCAGAGTACTTACATCTTCAAAAGTACCCGTTCCGCTACTACTCCAAGTTACAGAAACATAATTTTCAGAATCAGAGTCTGTAATTGTATAGGTCTCACCCTGACAGATGTTAGCATCAGAACCAGCATCAGCTGTAACCACATCAGAGAATGTCACCACTTTACTATCCTGAACCTGACCTGTACAAGCACCTACTCCGGTAGCTATCAGAGTAAATGTTACAGATCCGTTGTTGATATCAGTAACACTCGGAGTATATGAAGGAGTTAATGTTCCAGACCCAGTTAACAATCCAGAGCCACTTGAGAACCACTGAACCGTATTATAATGTGTCGCTGTCGCATCATTAATAGTAAATGTTGTATTACATTGACTTTCATCACCACCGGCATAAACAGTTGGTTGCTTTTCAATGGTTAAAATCATGTCATCAGAAACAGTCGATGTACAAGGAGCCTGTGCTTCGGCTGTCAGAGTAAGAACAACTGTTCCATTTGCAATATCGTTTGCTCCGGGATCATAAGCAGTTAAAACAGCATTTGCAGCAGTAAATGTACCATCACCACTTGTAGTCCACAATATATTAGCAAAGTTTGTTGCTATAGCAGAAGTTGTTGTAAAGCTTTCTGTCTCGCAAATACTACCATCATTACCAGCAAATGATTCAGCTAGCTCATGATATGTAAGAACAACTTCATCATTTACTGAAGCTGAACAAGCTCCTATGCCTGTAACACTAACAGAAAGAGTAACAGATCCATTAGCCAGATCGGCAGCACTGGCAGTATATGTTGGTGTTAATGTACTTGCATTTGTAAGAACCCCACTACCATTCGATGACCAGTTAATCGTATTGTAATTTGTAGCGTTTGCGGTGTTGATTGTAAATGAACCTTCACAGACATCCAAATCAGGACCCGCACTTACTGTTGGTTCAGGGTTTATTGTCAATAATAAATTATCAGAAACTGTGGATGTACAAGGATCAATTCCTGTAGCAGTAAGAGTTAGTAAAACCGATCCATTTGTAATATCAGTAGTACCTGGGGTATAAACTGCATTTAGATTACCATCATTATTAAATGTTCCGTCACCTGCAGAAGTCCATAATAAAGAAATGTAGTCGGATGCAGAAGCATTAATTAAGGTATAGGTATCCGTCTCACAAATTGCATCATCTGTTCCAGCATCAACCTGAGGATTAGCACTGATTGTAATAATAGCGACATCTGTGATCGTGGTTGCACAAGGAGACACAGGAGTCGCAGTCAGAGTAAGAGTTACGGTTCCATTTGCTAAATCAGCTGCAGATGGAATATATTCAGGAGTCAAAGTATTTGGATTAACGAGAACTCCAGAGCCACTTGACGTCCAAGCTATAGTAGCATAGTCATCAGCATCAGCATCAGTAATGGTATAAGATTCACCATAACAAATATTTGCATCTGATCCTGCATCAACAGTTGGATCGGAGACAATAGTCAGAACCATTTCATCAGTCATATTAGCAGAACAAGGTGCCTCCCCTTCTCCGTTTAACGTCAAAACAACTGATCCATTAGCGATATCGCCACTACCAGGAGTGTAAACAGGTGTTAACGAGGCGCCTCCTGAGAATGAACCGTCACCAGAAGTGCTCCAGTATATATTATTATAATAGTTAGCTGTTGCAGATGAAACAGTCAGTGTTTCATTTTCACAAATTGATTCATCATCCCCTGCATTGATTACAGGTTCAGGAATTAAAGTAATGACAACTTCATCACTTTGATTTGCATTACAAGGATCTCCACTCAATACAGTCATTGTCAGTGTAACTGAACCATTCACAAAATCTGCATAGCTTGGCTGATAAGTTGTATTTAATAATGTAGGATCAGTAAAAGTTCCTGATCCATTTGAAGTCCATAGTAAGGAACTGTAATTATCCGCACTGGCATCTGTATTTATATAATCTGAGCCTTCACAAACTGTAGCATCAGCACCTGCTGTTGCTGTTGGAAGCTCAACAAAAGATAAAGTCATATTGGAAGCAGCAACTCCAACACAAGGAGTTGTAGCATCAACGGTAATAGTAAGTACAACACTACCATTTGCTACGTCAGCAGCACTTGGAGTATATGTAGGATTGAGTGTGCTTCCATTTACGAATGTACCTGAGCCTGTGGTGGCCCAAGTAGCAGTATTGTAATTCGTTGCACTTGCATCATTAACAGTATATGTCTGATTCTCACAAATTGAAGCATCAGATCCAGCAAAAGCAGTAGGTAGACCTTGAATTGTGAGGGTCATATCGTCACTGACATCACCACAAGGGGCAATTCCGGTAGCTGTTAATGTAAGTATAACAGAACCATTTACTACATCGCCAGCACTTGGTATATATGTAGGTGAAAGTGTATTTCCACTAATAAATCCGCCGGATCCATTTGTTGTCCATTGAATTTCAGCATAATTCGCTCCATCAGCAGTATTGACAATAATCTGTTCACCTGCACAAATTACTTCATCACTTCCGGCATTAATACTTGCAGTTTCCTGAAACCTCAAAATAAATGAGTCATTACCATTCGATGTACAAGGACTCGTTGGTGTAGCGGTTAAAGTTAAAGTAACACTACCATCAGTAAGATCAGCAGCACTTGGTATATAAGCAGGCATTAAAATATTTTCATTCGAGAACACTCCAGTGCCACTAGTCGTCCATTGAAGGCCAGTGTAATCTGTAGCATTAACATTCACAATCTGATAATTACCATCAGCACAAGATGTGGCGTCAGCACCAGCATCAACAACCGGGTTCTCGATGATTGATATAACCATTTCATCTGTACTGTTAGAACACAATGCAATTCCGGTAACGGTCATCTCCAAAGTAACAGAACCAGATAAAACGTCAGTAGCAGATGGTGTATAAGAAGGTGATAATGTATTCGCATTTATTAAGGTTCCTGTTCCAGTAGTTGACCAGGCAATGCTTTGGTAATTCTCAGCACTTGCATCTGTAACCGTGAAAGTTCCTGTTTCACATACATCCCCGTCAGTACCTGCATTTGAAACAGGAGCCAATTCAATGGATAGCACCATATCATCTGAGATATTTGATGCACATGGAGTATTACTTACGGCAGTCAATGTAAGGGTAACAGACCCGGAGGCAACATCAGCTGCACTGGGGTAATAAATTGGGTTTACATTAGAAGCATCTGAGAATGAACCGGATCCTGAACTAGTCCAGATAACTGAACTGTAATCCTGTGCAGTTGCAGTTGTAATATCCAGGTATTCATTATCACAAATAAACTCATCGTCACCGGCACTAGCTTCCGGCAAGACAACCATATTCAGTGTCATTTCATCATAAACAGTCCCTGAACAAGGAGAAACAGCAGATGCTGTTAAACGAATCACCACTGAACCAGCAATATAATCAGCAGCAACAGGAATATAAGTAGGAGTTAAAGTATTACCATTATCAAAAGTACCACTACCGGTTGTTGACCAGGTAAAAGACGTATAATCACTTGCTCCGGCATCAGTTATAATAAATGAATTTCCTTCACAAACACTTCCATCACTACCTGCATTAACTGTAGGCATCGGATCAACGGTTAAAGTTATCTGATCAAAAGCAGAAACCGAACAAGGAGATTCTGGCTGTGCAGTTAATGTTAATGTTACAGATCCTGCAGCAATATCCGCAGACCCCGGAACATATGTTGGAGTAAGGCTGGTTCCGTTAACAAAAGTACCATTTCCAGAAGATGTCCACAATAATGAACTATAATCTGAAGCATTAGCATCTGTTACTATGAAGTTTCCATTTTCACAAATAGTACCATCCGACCCCGCATCAACAGATGGTGGTACTTGGAAGCTAATGGTAATCTGATCACTTTCGGTTCCTAAACATGGAGAAGTATTAGAAGCAGTTAAGGTCAAAGTCACGAAACCATTTGCTAAATCGGCTAAAGCAGGAGTATAAGTTGTATGAAGTAGTGAATTATCATCAAATGTACCTGCACCTGATGAAGTCCAACTTAAAGCATCATAATTAGATACACTTGCAAAATTTGTAGTGTATATATCTCCATTACAAATAGTTTCATCATTACCAGCTTCAACATCAGCCTTTGATTGTATTGTTAAAACCATTTGATCAGTATCTGGCACAGTACAAGGAACAGTTGCTTCTGTTGTCAATGTTAAAATAACAGATCCATTTGTCACATCATCCGCACTTGGAATGTAGGTTGGTGTCAGGGTTCCATTATTTAACCAGCTTCCAGTCCCGGAAGTTGACCATGAAACTGAAGATTCATTTTGAGCTGAAGCAGTTGAAACAATAAAATTGTCATCTTCACATATTATTGCATCATCACCCGCATTAGCAACCGGACTTGGATTTATTGTGATTACAACTTGGTCAACTTCAACTGTAGTACATGGACTTTGAGGTTGTGCAGTTAATGTCAGGGTAACAGAACCTGCAGCGATATCTGCAGCATCTGGAATATAAGTTGGAAACAAAGTGGTTTCATTTGTCAAGGTTCCGGATGAGCCAGAAGATGTCCACAATAATGTGGAAAAATTTTCAGCACTCGCTGTTGTGATATTTATACCATCATCGCATATATTTAGATCCGGACCGGCATCAACAGTTGGATCATAATATATAGAAAGGACAACATCATCGGAAATCAGTTCTCCCAAACACTCACTGGTTCCATTAGCCGTTAATGTCAACGTGACAGAACCTGCATTTATGTCATCTGTACTTGGAGTATATACAGCATTTACAATATTTGCATTAGTAAAGCTCCCAGTTCCGGATGAAGTCCATTGAACAGAACTATAATTTGTAGCAGATGCTGTAGAAGCAGTATAAAATGAACCCAAACAAATTGTAGCATCATCACCGGCGAAAACTACAGGTAGTGGATCAATGGTCAGAACTTTTTGATCAGTTGCTGTTGTTGAACACGGACTAATACTAGTACCAGATAAAGTAAGAGTAGCTGATCCACCAGTAATATCATTTGGGCCGGGAGTATAAGTTGGATCAATAATATTTGGATTACTAAAGGTTCCATCACCAGAAGTATTCCATGAAATGGTTCCATAGCTTGTAGCTGAAGCATCATTTATAAAATAAGATTCATTTTCACAAATTGCTACATCACTACCGGCATCAACCACTGAATTAGAAACAATAGTCAGAACCATATCATCTGAGATTGTTCCTGTGCAAGGATTAATACTTGTTCCTGTTAAAGTCAGCGTTACATTTCCTGAAGAAATATCAGCAGCACTAGGAGTATAAATTGGATTTTGCAAAGAGGTATTATCAAAACTACCTGAACCAGTTGAAGTCCATGTAATACTCACATAATCAGAAGCTGAAGCCGTTGCTAAAGACAGAGATCCTCCTTCACAAATGCTTTCATCATTACCAGCATTGATAGTTGGTAAAACCTGAATATTAACAGTCGTACTACTTGTGGCTGCAACAGCACAAGGGCTTATAGGTTGAGCTGTCAAAGTCAAAGTAGCTGATCCCCAGACAATATCATTTGCCCCTGGAGTATAAGTTGGCACCAATGTGTTTCCATCTGTAAACGTTCCATCACCACTTGTAGACCAGCTGACATTTGCATGATTGGAGGCTACTGCATCAGTCACTGTGAATATTGAATTCTCACAGATTAAACCACCAGCTCCTGCATCAGCAGTTGGTTCATCCTGGAAACTCAAAGTCATTATATCAAATACAGATCCGGAACAAGGATTATTTGGTTGTGCGGTAAGAGTAAGTACAACAGAACCAGCAGCATAATCAGCAGCGCTTGGATTATAAGTTGCATTAACTATTGATCCATCAACTAAAGATCCTGAACCACTGGTTGTCCAGATAACAGAAGAATAATGATCTGCAGAAGCCGTATTCAAAGTATAACTACTACCATTACAAACACTTGCATTATCACCAGCATTAACTTCAGGTTCCGAATTAATTGTCAGAGTCATTGCATCAGAGACCGGAGTACAAGGAACACGTGTTGCAGTTAAAGTCAGAACTACTCCACCATTAGAAATATCACCTGCACTCGGCAAATAGGTTGCATTAATCAAAGTTGCGTCAGTGAAATTACCAGAACCATTTGTAGTCCATAAATAAGAAGTCCCTCCAGAAGCGGAAGCTCCAGACAAAATATATGAAGCAGTTGTTTCACAAATTGTTACATCCGCACCAGCAGAAACATCAGGTTCCGGCTCAATGGTAATGTTAACCTGATCAGTATCAGTTGTTGTACAAGGAGTATTGGGATTGGTAGTCATTGTCAAAATAACCAATCCGGAAGCAACATCATTTGAACCTGTTACATAAACAGGATTTTCCTGTGTATTATCCACAAAAGTACCGTCTCCAGAAGTCGACCAGGTAACAGAGGCAGCATTTTGAGCCGAAGCGTTTACCAATTGAATTGCCCCTTCACAAGATGTAAAATCTGCACCTGCATCAGCTACAGGTTCACTATAAATCGTTAACAATAGAGAAGATGTAACATCCGTACAGCCCCCTAATCCTTCAGCAGTAAGAGTTAAAGTTACTGATCCAGTAGTTATATCAGCAGCGCTTGGTGTATATACCGTGGATAAAATATTTGCATTTGCAAAAGAACCTGTCCCCGATGTAGTCCAGTAATAAGAGGTACTATTGGTAACCGCTCCGTTTGTTGCATATGTATCGGATTCACAAATATCAGCATTTGCTCCTGCATTTGATTCAGGAGCAGGAGAAACGGATAGAATCAACTGATCCGTTTCTGTTCCGGTACAAGGATCTGTTCCGGTAACAGTCATGGTCAGTGTAACACTTCCATCATTAATATCGTTAGTTCCGGGTACATAAGTTGGATTTTCCGAATCCGCATTTGTCAATGTACCATCACCCGAAGTCGTCCACGCAATTACACTAGAGAAAGTGGCGTCGGCATCGTTTACTGTATACCCCTCTCCTTCACAAATTTCAGCGTCAGCACCTGCATACGCTGTTGGTTCACCGGCCAGATCCAAAGTCAAAACATCAGAATCACTACCAGTACAAGGCGAATTTGCATTTGCCAGTAAAGTAAGGTTAACCGAACCGGCAACTAAATCAGCAGCCGAAGGAGAATAAACCGGATTCAGGATGGTATTATTACTGAAAGATCCTGTTCCAGAGGATGTCCAACTCAAAGTCGAATAATTCTGTGCATTTGCATTATTCAGTGACACACCTGTTGTTCCACACGATTCCAAATCAGCGCCAACATTAACTGCTGGTTCTGACATCACAGTTAACACCATGGCATCAGTAGTGGAATTAGTACAAGGATCAATTGGATAGGCTGTAAGTGTCAAAGTAACTGTTCCGCCTGACTGATCAGCAGTCCCCGGAGTATATGTAGGGGTTAAAGAAGATGCATTAGTAAAGGCTCCATCACCCGAGCTTGTCCAAAGTAATGACGAATAATTATCAGCAGAACTTCCGTTTATAGTATGGGAATTCCCATTACAAACACCGGCATCAGGTCCCGCATTTGCTTCAGGGGCATCTAATAATGCTAAGGTTAAAACATCGGATGCGGTTTCGGCACTACAACCATTTTCTCCATTTACAGTTAATGTAAGAGTAACAGAGCCTAAAATAAAATCGGCTGCACTTGGAGAGTAAGCTGTGCTTAGTGCATCATCATTTGCAAAAGAGCCGGAACCAGAAGTTGTCCACAACACTGATGAATAATCAGTTGCGGAACCATTAAGCATAAATGTTGGTTCATTGCTGCATATGGTACCACTTGGACCTGCATCTACTGTTGGCAAAGTCTCGAAGGCTAAATTCATCTGATCGGCTGTAGATGTAACGCATGGAGATTGCGCTGTAGCAGTAAGTGTGAGAGTAACTGTTCCTGCAGCCAAATCTGAGGCACTTGGTGTATAAGTAGGAGTTAATGTTGATTCATTGGTAAAAGAACCACTACCACTACTTGTCCATGATAGTGTATTATAATCTGATGCTGTTGCCGAATTGATTACAAGAATACCCGATTCACAAATATTCTGATCGGAACCGGCATCAACACTGGGATTTCTTCTAATTGTAATAATCTTATTATCGGTAACCGTTTCTGTACACCCACCTTGTCCAGTTGCTGTAAGAGACAAATTCACTGCACCATTGGCAATATCAGCCACTCCAGGAGTGTAGGTTGTGTTCAATGTTGTGGTATTGGAAAACGAGCCATCGCCACTACTACTCCAAGCTAAAGAAGAATATAGACCGCCAGTTGCATCGGTAACACTAATTACTACATCACCACATGAAGTAACATCACTACCAGCATCAATTAAAGGAGATGGTTCAAAAGACAAAGTCATTGCACTTATAGCTCTTTCACCACAAGGGCTTTCAGGATAAGCTACAAGGGTTAAAGTTACTGCTCCGGCAGCAAGATCAGCTGCACTAGGATTATATACAGGATTTACTATCGTTAAACTTGAAAAAGTCCCTGACCCGGTTGTTTCCCAGGCAACAGAACCATAAGATGTTGCATTGGCACCACTAAGACTGTAAGCAGAAATATTATCACAAACAGCATCATTTCCACCAGCATTAGCTGTTGGATTACTACGGATCGTTAAAATCATAGGATCCACAACCTCACCTGTACAAGGAGCTTGATTGGTACCATGTAGAGTTAAAGTTGCACTACCAGAAGCCACATCAGCGACACTGGGTGTATAAACCGGATTAAGCGCATAAATATCAGAAAAAGTACCTGTTCCACTTGATGTCCAATAGATTGTTGCATATTGAGAAGCCGTAGCCGTAGAGAGTGTATGTGAAGTCTGCTCACAAACCACACCATCAACACCAGCATACATAATAGCATGTGGTATCAGAGTTACTGTTAACTGATCTGAGACTGTCTGGTGTCCATTTCCTTCAGCAGTTAATGTAAGGTTTACAGAACCTGCAGCTTCATCAATAGGCCCAGGATAATAAACTGCCGTTAAAGAGGTATTGTCTGAAAAAGTACCATCACCAGAGCTTGTCCAGTTCAAAGCAATATAATCAATGGCCGATGCATCCATAGTAACATTATCATCTACACATACCATCTGGTCTGGACCGGCATCAACAGCCAGGGCCTTGACAGGAGCAAGTACAACATCATCGTATGTAAAATTCCCCCGAAGATCTTTTGGAGGAGATGTATATAAATCATTCACTGATGCAATAGCACCAATGTGACTAAAAATGACAACAAAAAATAAAACGGCAGCGCATACCTTTCCGAATAATCCAAATGCAACTCTCATAAATCAGACAATTAAGTTTAGTAATCCCCTTACAATCAGAGGAACAAGGTCCTAAAAGCTCAGTGTTAGTAATATCTGCAAGATATGAATATATTTCAAATCACATCCTGGATTTACTAATAATTTTACAATAAGAATCTCTCAAATACAAATAATTGTATATAATTAAAGACACTTAATGTCAGCCTAAAGTTTCCTGTCCCCGGCAATGATTCACCTACCTTTTATCGTAAAGATGGAAAAAGGTAATCCGGGCATTTCAATTAATGTTTCACAATAAATTGTAATTCAGAGAAGTTACCAACAACATCCGACACAAAAAGCTTAAATAGATTATCAGATTTCTGCAATTGATCATCTGCTACGTAGAACAGTAAATCATTTTTTGCATCGTACTCAGCTAACACCCACTTTTTATTAAGTTTTAATCGATATGAATCAATTCCAGAATGTCTATCTATTATTTCAATCTTTAAAGTATCCTTCAAATTCACGGTTTGACCATCAACGATGTTTAGCATTTTTATTGATGGATTCACCGTATCAGCATCTATAAAATAATCACCAAAATTCCTTAGTCGGGCTTCCAATCTACCATCCACCCACTTCCCGCCACAGTACGAAGAATCTCGATCATCTACTCGTACAAACTGAATTTTCCTTTGTAATTCCTCAGGAACAGTATCTGGTTTTACAGAGATCACAAAACTTTTGTGTAGTGGCTCACTGTTATTATGAATCCTATATAATCGACCGAACTCATTGACCAGACTATCAGAATGGGCATATTCAAATTGGATATCATTATACAAGGCATTAGCAGGCAAGCTCACATTCACAAACTCATTGATAAAATGATTGGGTTTTCTGAAATCAAAATTATCATAACGGAAAGCCTCATCTTCTACAGGAACAAAAGGCTCATAAACTGCTGTATCCTGAACAACCGGAATTTTAATGGTTGTAATATTACCTGCAACATCACTAATTTCATACCTGAACCAATGCACCCGATTATCCGAAAGCTTTTGAATTCCCTTGTCTACAACATTCTGATAAATATCCAGCTTGTTTCCTGGTTCGATCCATGAGCGTTGATAGCGAATCTTTTTATCTATATATTTTGGATAATCAATTAACGCATTAATATAACGGCTCTGCGCAAAGGAGAACGATTCTGCTCTATGAGAATACACTATCGAATCGTCCAAAAATAGTTTCACTTGGTAAACTCCATTCTTATTTGGAGCCCCGTTGAGCTGATCATATGTGGAAACAGCAAGACCAAACTCACCAGAAACGCGAATGGTATCAGGAGAGCGGAACACTTTTCCAACACCATTGGTTCTTTTAAGCCTTAGTTTCGCATCATTATGCTTTCCGTTAACGTAAGATCTGGGACTTAGAGGTACAAGTTCAAGTGATTTAATAACAGGAAAGCGGGTATCAGCCACTTCATATCCCAGTAACAAAGGATTAACAGGTCGCTGAGTCTTAGTATCCCTGATTTCAAAATGCAAATGTGGTCCCATTGAACCGCCGGTATTTCCACCTAAAGCAATCACATCCCCTTGTTTTAAAGGTAACAAGTTCTTTTTGACAGAAATATCTACGGCAAAAGATTCTTTTTCATACTGAATTTCCCTTACAAACTTTTCAATAGAATCATTAAAACATTTCAAATGAGCATAAACAGAGGTATAACCATTGGGGTGAGTTACATAAATTGCTTTTCCATACCCCACAGGTGAAACTTTTATCCGACTTATCCAACCATCTCCAACAACCACCACTTTATGCCCTTCAACGCTTTCAGTGCGGATATCAATACCTGCATGAAAATGATTGGAACGTAACTCTCCGAAAGTCCCCGAAAGGGAAATCGGAATTTTCACAGGGGAAATAAAATCCTTTTCGGGACTTTGTGATTGAGTATATGATAGTTTACTTAATACAAAAAATAAAATCAGTACAATATTCAGTTTCTTCATCTCACACTTCTAACAACGCCAACAGTTCTTTTAAATCTCCAATAATGAAATCGGCTTCTTTGAATTCTCCTTCCTGATTCTTATGATTAAAAAACACAGTCCGCATATTCACCTGATGAGCACCTACAACATCTTTTTGATAATTATCTCCTATCATTGTACACTCGTAGCCCATCAGTCCAAGGTCCTGACACATCTTAATATAGAAGTTTGTATCAGGTTTCTTAAAGCCCAAATCTTTGGAGGTGTAAATATGGTCAAAATAATGGAGTGCATCAACCCTCGATAAAGCTTTTTTCACTTCAATAGCATTGGATTCTCCAGCATTGGTAGCCAGACAAACAATGTATTTTTTAGAAATGCTTTGTAGTAGTTCCAGTGCCCCAGGAATTAGTGCTACTTTATTCCATTTATACATAGGCCCCTCCTGACCGGGAAAATCGACCATAATGGTATCCCCCCAATCAAATATTAATGCTTTTGTACTGATTTTCATATCACTTAATTTTTAGACCGACCTCTCCATAAGATAATAATTTCTTAGGTGAAATACTTGTTTCTCTATGGATTTTTATCAAATCCTTAGCTTGTTTCCTTGCTACAAATATAATACGAATTTTATTCTTTTTAAATTATTTTACTTTCACGTAGAATGTATAAGATATTTTTATGTTTAGAGGATGCTATAAATGGCTATTAAGTGGTAATTCTTTGTTATTCAAATTTATTACAGGAGTGTAGCCGTCCATTATAGCTTGATTCAATCTAAATAATAATAGAAAAATCTTTACTGTTAAACATATAACAATGGTGTTTTTTACATACATTTGTCACTGTTTGATATCAATATAGCTCCATATAAGCATATCAAACAGCATAACAACCTGAGTTTAAGGTTTTCAAAAACAAACAGAAACAAACAGAAGCAAATGAAAATCAGGGTACATCAGGTTAGCAATAAAGAAGGAGCGGTTAACGCAGTAAAGATTCCAATTGAAGATTGGAAAAAACTACTTGATAAAATTGACACCTTGGAAGAAGGATTTAATGAGGGAATAGAATTAATCGAAAGCCCAACGTTTGAATTCAAAAAGGTTGAAGTTCAGAAAAAGAGAGGTCTGGCAGATTTTATTATGGATTTCTAATTGCTAACAACAGAAGCGTAAAAGCTGTCCCGAACACCCTTCAGTTCTGGACAGCTTTTTTTTTTATTGACACCACTAATTCACTAATGATTATTTGTGACAACCAACACTTAAAGGATTAGCACCCAACCATCTAAAATTTCATCTAATAAGATTTCTATTAGAGAATATTTTAATAATTATATAAAACGAGAAATGTTACCAATTGGGATAAAAAACAAAGCCACAAATTCCCAAATAAAAATAATTCGTGAATTCGTGGCTTTTTATTTTTAATTATACGTCGGTAAATAAGAGTAATGCTCTCCGTAATAAAGCATTTGGCCGGCAAAATCGTCGGGATAATCGATCTTAGCATCTACAACAATACCATTCTCTTCGATTGCGTTAATAACAGGGTTAATGAATCCTGAGTAAGGAGCAATCTTGAGTTTATTCCAACGCTCCATCACTTCTTTGTGAAGTTCCAGGTCGATTTTCACACCATAATCCTCAACAAGAGCTTTGGCTGCATCAAGATCACCTTCCGATTTTATACGTTGGATTTCACGAAGCAACTGACCAAAGATTTCACGAAGCTTTTCATAATCGTTAATCACAAAGTAAGTCTTACCATCTCTGATCTTCTTTTCAACCACTTTTTCTGCCTGTCCTTTTTCATAAGCCCATTTAGCAATTAGCTGGCGATTACGCATATGCGATTCTTCCAGGTCTTTACCAACCTCAACACGAACCAACTGTGTCAATAGGCCACCCCTTATATAGGAGTTATACTCAGAATAACCGGTATCCAAAGACGGTTGCAAACCAAGCTCAACAAGCTTTGGATCGATTGCATAATATAAAGCAACAAGATCGGCGCGGGCCTCCTCGATGGTTGAAGCATAGTTCTTCAAAGTATCGGCAGGATCGCCAACACCATCTTTGATCTTTCCAGAACCATGTCCAACAATCTCATGCAAATCAACATGCAGGCTTGTGCCCAGAGTTCCATGTTCTTTAGCCAAAGTAACTTCCTTTTCATCCCAGGCAAACTCTTCAATAACTCCGGTCTCACGACTTACCACATCATAAGCCTCCAGGATATTACTAATAGTAACAGACTTTGAACCATATTCAGCACGCATCCAGTCGGCATTGGGAAGGTTGATTCCAATTGGCGTAGCAGGCGAGCAATCACCCGATTCATTCACCACATTGATAACCTTGGCGCTAACTCCTTTAATTGTATCCTTTTTGAATTCTTTATCAGTTGAAGAATTATGCTCAAACCAGTCGGCGTTATCACTGATGGTCTTTGCCCGCTTCGTTGCTTCAACATCCCTTACCGAAACAACTGATTCGAAAGTTGCCTTACGACCCAACGGATCACCATACACTTCAATAAATCCGTTGATCACATCCACGATAGATTCAGTATCCTGAAGCCATAAAATATTGTAGGCATCAAAGGTCTTCAGTTTTCCTGTCCTATAAAATTCAATCAGCTTTTCAAGAGCAGCCTTTTGCTTATCATTCTCTGTTACCCGAACGGCCTTTTCAAGCCAGTGTACAACCTTCTCGATTGAAGCAGTGTACATCCCTCCTACTTTCCAGACGCGCTCCTTGATTTTACCGTTTTCTTTAATCAATTTGGAATTCAAACCATACGATGGCGGCTCCTTTTCATCAGGATCGCCCATCGCAGCATAGAACTCCTCGGCTTCCTGCTGAGTTACATTTTCATAGAAATTACAAGCCGAATTCTCAACCAGATCATGAGAAGAATCCAGACTTACACGCTTGGCATCAACTTCCGGATCAAAAATGGCAGGAATCAGCTTTTTAAATAACGCTCGCTCACTATAAAACTCCTCAGGGAATTCATCCCAATCGCTGTTTTTAACCAGCTCCTTAAAATAGTTTTCCGAAAATTCAGGAATAAACTTGTCCATACTGTAGTGGTGATGGATTCCATTGGAGAACCAAACCCGCTTAGTATAAACCATAAATTGTTTGAATTCTTCAGTATCTCTGTCGCCATTATAACTTTTCACAATTGCCTCAAGCGTTTTACGGATAGCCAGATTATGCTTATAATTCTGGTCCCACAATATATCACGCCCCGAATGCGCTGCCTTTGATAAATAAAACAAAAGCACTCGCTGTTGTGGACTAAGTTTATCGAAATCCTTGATCTGATAACGCAGAATGCGGATATCGGCAAACTGTTCGGTTAAATATTTAAACTCTTCTTGATAACTCATAACAATTTTTTTTACAAAGACTCACCAACATTGATCAGCCTTCCATTATCTAAAACAGGCACCACCCTGCTGATGTTTAATGAAAAGGTCAATTCAATAACATCATCCTGACCCAATCGTTTTAAACGGTTTCGGTGTTCAGCCTTTTCCATATAATAATGAATATCCTCCTGACCGGTGTGCCACAGATCCAGCGCAGCCGTGGTAGCATCACAATCCTTATCGAAATTATTATACGCTAGAAGCTTCTCAGCCAATGCTCCGGCATAAAATGCATCCTCCAGACTGAACCTGTTTTTCCAACCCGAGCATAGAATCACTACATTCTTATCCTGCTTAAACAGGTATTCGGCGACAGCATCCAGGTTTATAAAAGAACCAATCACAACTCCATCAGCACTTTCACGAGCCATCTCGATGGCTTGTGTACCATTGGTGGTACTGTATGCGATGGTTTTATCTTTGACAACAGGAGTCATAAAGTTAAAAGCCGAATTCCCGAAATCAGCAAAATCCAAAGCCATACCATCCCGCTCAGCAGCAACCAGGTAACCTTCTTCCTTCATTCGTTTGATCTCATCAACTCCGGCAACGGGAATAATCTCCTTTACACCATGATCAAATGCCACACACATACTCGTGGTCGCACGCAATATATCACTGATTACTACAATGTAATCCTTATTCGTTATAATATCCGGAAACAGCTTTGGCGAAAAACATACCTCCACTGTATTCTTCTTATTTTCCATCTTATGGTCTTTTGGTGGAACTTCTCTGCAAAATTAACAAAGTTGCGGGGGAGTTGATTGATTGTCGGGATTAATTATTGGAGGTTTTGGCAAGCTCAACCACCGCAAGAAAACAACTTACCATACAATCTTTGTCTTTGGCAAAACATCAAACAAAACTTACCAAATAACAGTTCGGCATTCCCGAAAAATATTAGGAATGCCGAACTGTCTCATTTTCTATTCAAGTTTTTTAAACCACACCTAACAGGATTCGTTAGAATGATGCTTACATACTAGCAACTGAGCATTTTGATTAACATCACTTTTTATATAATTCATTATTTATATCATGAATCAAATCCATTAATTCGGGTCGAATTTGATTTGAAAGTAGTATAATAAAATATCCTGTTTCTTTATCAAATTGATTATATGTCCCAAAGGAGGCCAGCCACCCTGTATGAGACACAATATTATCGTTACTCTCATTTATATCCCAACCCAAACCATAATTTATGATTTCACCATTTTCCAATTTTAGGGGTTCAAACATTGTTTGCTGGCTTTCAGCATTAAGAATCCTATTTTCTAAAAGTGCCTTGTCCCATAAATATAAATCATTAACGGTTGAAATTATGCCTCCATCTCCCGTCGTTATCAGATAATCATTTTTATTCCAGTTTTCATCATAGCCTATTGCTCTGTTATGATATTTCCCATCATATACAAATGTATGATTCATACCTAAGGGCTTAAAGATATTTTCTTCTAGAAAATCATCATAGCTCATTCCTGAAACACGTTCAATTATTTGTCCCAATAAGAAATAACCTGAATTGCAATATGAATGATTCGTATTTGACGAAAAAAGCAGGGTATCCTTTATATTTAGAAAATTAAAAATTGAATCTTTGTTATTGGCAATATTGTTTTGCCAATAATCAGGGATACCAGAAGTATGGTTCATCAGATTTTCGATTAATACATTCCCCATTGACTGAGGCACTTCAACATATTTACTAATCTTATCATTTATAGAAAGCCTTTCATCTTCCTGCAATATTAATATCGCAGTAGAAGTAAATTGCTTTGTCAATGATGCTATTGGAAAAAGAGTTGATTGGGTTATTGCATCTTTTGTTTCAATATTTGCCAATCCAAATGAACCTTTATAAATAATGCTGTCTTTATGAGTAACTATTATTGAGCCATTCAATAAATTCTTCTCAGCATATTTTTCTACTACTTCCTGAATTTTATCCTTTTTGCTTTGCTCTTTTGAACTTGCAACCAGGCAAAGTGCTATAATTAGGACACTAAATAAATACTTCATTTCAATTGATTTAAAAGTGAATTATTTTTCAGTTGTTTTAGCCAAAGAAACTAAACCACCCATTGCGCCTAAATTCATAGAGTCTAATGCCGAACTAGGTACAATTACCATCGAGCCTTTTTCTTTTAATCCTTCAAACAGCATATTCATACCGCGAAGATGTAAGGCTACCGGATTTTCTTTATACTGTTCACTTGCTGTAGCAAATTTTTCAGCAATTTCGGTTTCTGCCGTTCCTAAAATAACACGGGCTCTTCGTTCTCTCTCAGCTTGTGCTTCTTTACTCATAGCATCGGCCAATGCCTGAGGTATTACAATATCTTTTATCCCAACATTTTGACAGGTTATACCCCACGGATTCGTATCTCTATCCAATATCTTTTGTAAGTCCTCGGCTATCTTGTCTCTTTCTTGTAAAAGATCGCCTAACTCATGTTTTCCTATCATATCTCTTAATCCAGTCTGTGCAATATAGGCTATAGCTTTTTCGTATTCCTGAACTTCAAGAGCTGCTTTTTCAACGTCCCAAACAGTCCAATACACAACGGCATCAACATTAACAGGAACAGTATCTTTTGTTAAAGTTTGGTCGGCTTTAAAATCAGTAACCCTAACACGTTGGTCAATATAATTATCAATTCTGTCTATAATAGGAATAATAAAAAACAAGCCCGGACCTTTAAGTCCATTGTATTTACCCATTCGTAAAACAACAGCTTTTTCCCATTGATTGGCTATATGTATTGAACTGGCAATAAAAACAGAAAATACTAGTAATAAAACCAATACAGGAATATTGATCACGCTGAAGTGATATAATCCAACAGAAATCCCGAGCATTAAAATTAACACTGTAACTGAAATTGGATTAAAAACACCTTTAGTAATTGTTTTTGTATTCATTATGTTAATGTTTTTGAAGTTGGTTAATAATATCATTTATTGAGAATCCATAACTAAATGCTATTGTGGAGAATTCGTTACATATTTCTTCTAGCTTCTTGTTTCTTTCTTTCTCCGATATTTGAATATCGACTTTACTAATGAAAGTACCGGTTCCTTGTTGGGTTTCCAATACACTTTGTATTTCCAGCTCTTTGTACGCTTTCCCTACAGTGTTTAAATTTACTTTTAGCTCAACAGCCAATGCCCTAACTGTGGGTAATTGTTCGCCAATTTTTAATTTCCCGGAAGCAATACCAAATTTAATCTGGTCGATGATTTGCCGATAAAATGGAGAACCTGCCTTTGGGTCTAATTTAAAATCTATCATTGTACTATTGTTATGTTGTCATATTGTTATAGTACAAACGTACAATACATTTTTTTATATTCCTAATTTTTAAATATTTAATATTATGATAAGGTCTTGAGTTTGGTTTGCATGGTTGCTATATCGCAGACCTGCCTAGTGTTTCCGAAAGTATTCGGGAGTGATTCCGACAGTGTATTTTTAGTAGGCTTTGCCTGGGGTTTTCAATTCGAAAAAGATACGGCATACCAATATTTATCAATTAGCTTTTATCTCTTAACTTGAAAAAGTGAAGTATAAATTGGAACATAAAAAAGGATCACACAGACCTCATTGATTATCACAGTTTTTTTCTGTGTGATATTTATATGAAATGTTTAACTTTGATCAGAATTTGGACTACTTAATTGACAAAAAAGTTCTTTGATTTTTTGAACTTAAAAAAATTGTAAAAATTGAACCAATGACGAATAAGGCCATATTGCATGAACAAAATAAACACTTAAACAACTACACACCATCCACTTACAAAATTTCAGGGTTTAAGTGAGGTATAATTTGAGACATTACTGAAACCAACAGGAGTCTCTTTCAACAGCATTCCACGAAAAGTTTAAGTGAGGTATAATTTGAGACATTACTGAAACATTTCTGGATGTTGCATGCATCGAGAAAATTTATGGTTTAAGTGAGGTATAATTTGAGACATTACTGAAACTTACCACTTTTATCCTTGATACCATGACGAGTCATCGTTTAAGTGAGGTATAATTTGAGACATTACTGAAACAGTTCCGCTGGAACCTCTTCACCAACATTGAATAAGTTTAAGTGAGGTATAATTTGAGACATTACTGAAACTATATATTGCAAAAGAATCATTTGTAGTAGAATGTTTAAGTGAGGTATAATTTGAGACATTACTGAAACTATAATTTCCTTGTTTTGGAATTTTATAGCATAGGTTTAAGTGAGGTATAATTTGAGACATTACTGAAACATCAATATTTTAAGGGAAGTTTTAGCTTTTTTAGTTTAAGTGAGGTATAATTTGAGACATTACTGAAACTTTTCTGGCTCAAATGGTAATCTTTCGATTACTGGTTTAAGTGAGGTATAATTTGAGACATTACTGAAACATATAAAGAGTCCCAAAGAAATTACTACGCAAAGTTTAAGTGAGGTATAATTTGAGACATTACTGAAACTCATAGATTTTAGAATACACCCTTAGAAAAACTTGTTTAAGTGAGGTATAATTTGAGACATTACTGAAACACAAAATAGGTTTAACGTAGTCCATAAATGATTTGTTTAAGTGGGGTATAATTTGAGACATTACTGAAACCCTCCTCCTTTACTTTTCATAAAATCATCAGGGTTTAAGTGAGGTATAATTTGAGACATTACTGAAACTATATATTGCAAAAGAATCATTTGTAGTAGAATGTTTAAGTGAGGTATAATTTGAGACATTACTGAAACAATACACTCTGTCTCGCTTGTTAAAGGATAAACGTTTAAGTGAGGTATAATTTGAGACATTACTGAAACTTCATAAAAACCTCCGTCTTTAAAATTCGTTAGTTTAAGTGAGGTATAATTTGAGACATTACTGAAACTCCTCAAGATATCGTATTAAACAATCCGTCAATGTTTAAGTGAGGTATAATTTGAGACATTACTGAAACATTCTGCCATAAATCAGAAGCAACATACAGAGTTTAAGTGAGGTATAATTTGAGACATTACTGAAACACAACAACAGGTCCAGAAGTCATAAATTTGATTAGTTTAAGTGAGGTATAATTTGAGACATTACTGAAACTATTCTCTCATGACCATTATCTTTTGTTACATAAGTTTAAGTGGGGTATAATTTGAGACATTACTGAAACCCTTGGCATATCCCTTGCCATTGATTTTGATGACAGTTTAAGTGGGGTATAATTTGAGACATTACTGAAACCGCAAATTATCTAAAGTCATTTCTGAACGTATAATAACTTCATTGGGTGCAAAGAATATCAAACTGAAGTTTGTTGTATCTATATATTTTATATCTTAGTTGCCTAATAAAGAATTCACCAATCTATTACTAGCTCAATATCAAACACTATGACCATCCATCTCCCACACATTACAATTTACCGAAATCATATTACACCTATTTTATGGTAACATTTTATAAGCTATTTAATATTTTTAGAATTAAATGAATATGAAAATCAGCACCAGGAATCATATTTTCTTGCTCGGAGGACACGACCTTGAAATGCTTGAGATAAAGAAATTGTTAATCAGCTTAGATGTAACAATCATCGACAAAGAACTTGCCTGGGGTGCTAAATGGGCTGACTACTCAGAGAATATTAAAATGCCTGAATACAATAACAAAACGTTTGTAGGAGTAGAATTGGCAGGTAAAACAGAAAAACCTGCAGGCGCAATTGATATTGATCACCATAGTTTAGACTCTGAAAAACCTTCCTCAATTGAACAAGTAGCACAGCTTTTTGACATAAAGTTAAATAGGTGGCAGGAGTTGGTTGCTGCAAATGACCAGGCTTATATACCGGGAATGGCGGAATTGTGCGCAACCCAGAAGGAAATAGAAAAGATAAGGAAGGCAGACAAAAAAGCACAAGGGGTTACTGAAGAAGACGAAAAAAAAGCACTGGAATCTGTAGATAAGTATAACGAACAAATACAGGATATTATAATTATAAAATCGCTTACCGACAAATTTAGTCCGATTACAGACCTGATGTATGGTGAAACAAAAAAACTCATTGTTTATAACAATAAAGCGCTAAGCTATTACGGCACAATCACAAAAGAATTGAGAGAAGAATATAACAATGAGATTAAAAGCGGGAAGATTTATTACAGAGGAAAAGAAACCTCAGGGTTTCTAGGCTTTGTAGCAGCCAGTTGGACAGAAGAAGAAATTTTTGAGCAAAAAGACAAACTAATAGAAATGGTAAAAACCCAAAACCCACAGAAGTTATATAGTCACCACATCTTTCTTTTCCCGTTTAGGTGGAAAGTCTGGGATACAAAAGAGGACGATTCTTTAGAGAAAAGATTTGCCGTGAAAAAGTTCACCGACTATATCACAGGTAATAATTGGAACAGAAAGCCTTTTGAACTAAAAGACTACAGCCAGTATAACGAATACAACTACTTCTACGAACATGTCAGGAATATATTATACGATTTGGGAGAGGATTTAAAAACCCATACAACGAAAAATAATGATGAACTTATTAACCACCTCGAATATAAACTACCAGAAAATGACATATCATATTACAATATAAAACTTAAAGAAGATGGTACTATCTTCCAACTCGAGATAGATAGTATTTTATTGAATATTTATCGTACCGGAACGGCTGTTCTCTCATTTCATTTGCGTAATCACAAGCATTCAGATGAAAAAGATATTCTGAAAATTAACAAATTCGGACGTAGACTTTTTGTGCCTTTTTTCGATTTGAATCCCGAGTCTATTTACACAGGAAAAAATGAAGATGAAAACGAAAACAAACTTCTTTGTTCTACAAAAAACTATGAAATACCTGATGCCATTTGGATTGGCAACGAATTAGAACCCAAAAAGGATGCAAAGGAATATAAACTTTATGAAGACTTTGAACAATATCGCATAAAAGACACATTCAAAAACGGACCTTTTGTTTTACCAAAGTTCATTGAAGGTCTTTTCCCTGAGAACTTCTTTCTTGTACATGAGAGACAAGAACTAACCAAAAGCAAGAAAGAAAAAATATTCAAAATTTATTTACGCCCGGTTTTAGACGATAGAATGTATGTTGTCAGTTGGTATGGGAATTCTGAATTAGCAAAGAAAATGGCTGAGATATCTGAATGTCCTGATTTTAATTGCGAAGATGGAAAAGTCTCTGATAATCGGGAAAAACTAAATAACTATTCTTTTGAAGAAAATGATTGGTGGTATAGTTATGTGTTTGCAGATACCAGCCCAATGCATACTGACAAATTTGAACGTAAAAAACTCCTTAAAAAGCAAAGCTATTCCCGGTGGGTTGAAAATTACACTTTATACGGCTTTAGCAGGTATAGTTTTGTTATGTTAACATCTTCTTTCTCCGATTTGGAGAATTTTCGTGTAAGCTATTTAGTTCGACACCTGCAAAGTATGTATTATAAAATGGCGGAACTAAGTCTTTTACAACGAGCAACCGTATTGAGCTATTCTGACGAGGTTACACGTGTTTCCGATATAATAGACCAAGAAAAAGGTACAGAAAAAGTACTTAAAAGAATAAAGAGTTTATACGAACATTATATTCTGTTTGTAAATAAAATCTATTTCCGTGAAATTACGGCACAAGAGCAAGGCATTGAAATGTATGACCTGATGCAGCAATCCATGCGAACACCTCAGGAAGTAAAAGACCTGGATAGCGAAATTGATGAACTGAACCGGTTTGCATCAATGATCCACGATAAAATGGAACAGGTCGAATCGAAAGCCATCACAAAACAGGCACAAAACCTAACAAAGATTGCAACAATATTTCTAATTCCTACTCTAATTGCCGGTTTATTAGGAATGAACCTTATGCCTGATTTTGAATCTTTACCAACATGTTTAATCAGTCCGTATCCTGTATGGCCTTTCTGGATTAGCTTAGGCCTCATTACAATCATAACTATTGGCGGTTATCATGTAATCTTCAAATACGTCCTTAAACGCAACAATAAAAAACAAAGGAAAAACAAAAGAAATGAGTAACTACAAACTAACATTTAAGCTAAGGCAGCATACCCCCATAATTCATTTCCAGCACGACCATCATGGAGCAACTCTGCGGGCAAGTGAGTTAAAACCTAAGCTGGATAAGTTCCTAATAGAAAACTCTTTTGGAGGGATATTGAATTTTGAAGCATACAAGAAGTATTTATTAGGAGATACAAAAAGCATTCAAAAAGGACTTACAGATATTGACAATAACCAAGAAATTCAGGATAAGGCGAAAGCCAAGACTGAATACTTAAAAAAGCAAAAGTTGGCATTTGATTATAAGGTCAGGCTGAATGGTAATATTATAAATAGTAAGTTAATTCCTGAAGGAAGACAAAATCAATACGGATTTTTCTTTGGAACAATCGGAGATGAATACAAGAAAAACCCTAAAGGGCTATCTCTTACTGAAAATGAAATCGATCTGACTATTACATCCTTTAAAGATGGTTTATTAGAGATTATTGAAGCCAATATCGCAACACTATTTGAACAGACTAATTTTGGCACAAGACAAAGTAAAGGATTTGGTAGTTTTACCATAACAAAACAAATCAAAGACCAGAAGGCTATCGACATTAGCTTCTCAAATTCCGGATTTAAGACATTTTTTACGATAGAATTGAACAATCGAGACTGGTTTACAGAATATAAAAAAGCCAGTGAAACCATGAACCTATTGTATAAATGCATGAGAAGTGGTCTAAATTTAAAAAACAGTGATCGTACGACCAAATTTTATTTTAAGTCCTTAATGTTTTTATATGCCAAAGAGAAATACAATTCTCAATGGGAAAAGAAAACCGTCAAAGAAAATTTCTTTCCAAAATCAAAAATAACTACGAAAGATGGCAAAGAGTTATATTTTAAAAATCGATTGGACGAACAACAAGAAAAAAGACCCTACTCTGATCCTTTACATTTTTCGGCAAAGAAGGAAGAACTATTCAAAGATTTATTAGGTCTGTCCTCAGATGAATCATGGTTTAGCTATAAATGTACAATTAGCAAAGTACAAGCAAAAAAAGTAGGTCAGAAATGGTTAGAAGAAACAAAGGAAAATACTGTTTTTGACAGGTATAAATCTCCAATACTTTTTAAACCCATTCTAATTAACAAAAATAAACTATCAGTTTACCTCTATTTAGATCAAAAGAGTCTTGATGAAGCGATTAAAACAAATAAAGATTTCATGATAAAGAATGATAGAAATAAATTTCATTTATCATTTCCTGATTCATTCTCTCTAGATGATTTCTTCAACTTCATGCTTGATAATAAAAATTTCAGCATTCAAAATCACGTAGAAAAGAAGTTTCAAAATCAAACAGAATATCATGTGTTGAAAAATATGTTTAATGATTTAAGAAATAATAAAAAATGAAATACACCGCCCTGACCATAGGCCCGATATATAAAACGCTGCAAAGTGTAAAAAGCACTAAAGCCATTTGGGCTGCCAGTTATATGTTCTCTTATTTTATGAAAGAGATTATAAAAAAAGCAAACTTAAATCGTGAACATGTAATACTACCTTATTATGAGCAGAATGATCTGGATGCCATTTACGGGGTTGGATTATTCCCCGATCGTTTAATCGTAAAAGGTGAAATTCCAGAACTGCATGCTATAATTGAAGATGTAATTAAGGCCTTTGCCAAAAAGGTCAATAAAGATATCCATGCTGCAAATGAAAATGATGTTATTAGTTACCTCAAAGAATATATAAGGATTTATCATCTGAGAACCGAACTTGATGCAAAAGCAAACATCATTGCGGAAATAAGTAAGCTTTTAGATACCGCGGAATTAAAACAACCTGTCATTAGAGAAGCTGATAAAGATTTCCTAAAAAGGTTCTTTGAGGAAACGTATTATAACTTCTTGGTCACTTCCGAGTTTGACATTACAAACAGACGCTTCCCTTCAACCATTGAAATTGCAAATGCTGCACTAAAGGAGACTGATTTGAACGCGTTTAATCAGCATGTAAGTACCCTTATCAGATCAGCAAAAAATAAAAGTGAAGATGAGACAGATAACCAGCAAGCGTTTATCGATGCCATAAAAAAGGACCCTGTTTTTAAGGATTCATACCGGAATTACCAAAAATACATTACTGTTGTCCAGGCTGATGGTGATAATATTGGGGCTTTTATAACACAGCTCTATAAAAAGCCAAATCCGGAAAAACTGATTAAGCGCTTTTCCAAAAACCTGTTGCAATTTTCAAAAGAATCGGTTGAACTGATCAAGAATTACAAGGGCTCACCAATCTATGCCGGAGGTGATGATTTGCTTTTCATGGCACCCGTAGCCCATACAATAAAAGATAATAATGAAGTTTACATTAAAAAATCGATCTTAACACTCATCAACGAAATCGATGAAATATTCCATAAATACTTTACCGATTATGTTGAAGATGGTTTTGATTTTAAGAGCATCATTGAAAATTCAGGTAAAAAGCCGGGTATGTCATATGGGGTATCCATTAGCTACTACAAATTCCCATTAAACGAAGCTTTGGCTGAAGGAGTAAATCAACTATTCTATAAGGCAAAGCAAACATTAAAAAAAGATGCGGTATCCTATGCTGTACTTAAGCATAGCGGGCAATATTTCGGGACTACTTTTCATAAAAAAGAGCCTTCCTATACTGCTTATACGAAGCTCTTAGAACAACCGGTTAAAGATGGAGAATACATCCAAGGTGTTGCTTACAAGTTGGAACCTCAACAATCCGTACTCTATAGTATTGGATTAGTTGATGATAAGGGAACTATGGATGCGATGTTCGATAATTTCTTTAAAAATAATTTTAATGAAAGCATTCACACCCGAAAAGTAAAAGGACAAACAGAACTTATCCCATTTTTAGATCAGCTCAAACAACTTTTCAAGAGTATTTATTCTGAAAACAAAGTGAGTAACGGTATTGATGAGAAGGAAAGGAAAGAAATCAATAACAACAACTTAAACAAAGTTTACGCAGCCTTGCGCTTTATAGGATTTATAAATGATAAAGAAGAACGATAATGGCAACAATAAAATATTTAATCAAATTAATTCCGCACGATAAGTTTTTCTTTGGAGGTGAAAACACATTCGGCGAAAACAACCATGCAAATTACTATGTTGTCTCTAATTACTTCCCTCAACAAACAGGTACCCTTGGATTAATAAGACATCAGTTGCTCTTGCAGTGCAATGATGAAACAATTTTCAAGGATAATAAAATTGTAGATAAAAGTAGTGCGAAAAAATTAATAGGTGCAAAAAGCTTTGTCATTAACGGAGGTAATGATTTCGGCAAAATTAAAGCACTTTCCCCAGTTTTTATTTGTAATGCAAATACAGAAAACGCTAACGAGGATTACTATTTTCCTGCAAATAAAGAGTACCACTGGCACGAAAAACTGGATGATGACGGAAATAAAAAAACAATAAATGAATTTCTTCAAATATGCATAAAGCCGGATCCCCTATTAAGAAAATACGATGCCAAATTTGGCCTGCCGGATTTATTAATAAATAAGCAAAAAAATCGTCTCAAATATGAAGATGTTTTTAAAGAACACAAACAAATAGGAATCCGAAAAAAATATGAAGGTGGCACAGATGATAAAGCCTATTACATCCAAACCTTCTACAAATTTCACAATAGTTTTTGCTTTGCATTTATAGTTGAACTAGACAAAGATGCAAGCTTTTCATCACAGGATATTGTCACTTTCGGAGCCGAACAACAAGCCTTTAAAATGGAAGTATCTGAATATACGGAAGAAAGTAAACAGGGAATCTCTGTTGAAGAACTTTTTAACGTTCTGATACCAGAATACGAAAAATCTAATAATTCAGATAAAGTTGTATTGATAAGTGATGCCTATACAACAGAAGACATAATGCAAGAATGTGATTTTGCGATTACAGAAACGGTGGACTTCCGATTTTTAGAAACTAAAACTGACTCTGGTAAGAATTATTATTCAAAACCTACCAAGAGTGAGAAACATAATTTATACAAAAAAGGATCGGTATTCTATGGTGATACAGATAAAATCACATGTAAACTCGACAATAAACAATTCAAAGATATCGGATATAACATATATAAAGTTATTAAATCATAATCGTTATGAAATACTCAAAAGATGCCTATTTAATTACCTGCCTAACCAACATGCACGTAGGCAGCGGTGGTGCCAATTATGGTGTAGTTGATAATTTAGTTCAACGCGACAGCATCACCAATATGCCAACAATACACTCTTCAAGCTTGAAAGGAGCTCTACGCGAATTTTTTAAAGAAAAATGGGGAGAAAAGAATGAAAAGTTAAAACATGTTTTCGGACCGGATGGGAAACGAGATTTAGAAGATAAAAATAATGTAGGAATAGGTCATTATAAATTTTTCCCTGCCGACTTATTGGCTCTTCCTGTTCGGAGCAATAAAAAACCTTTTTTCAGAGCTACAGCAAAGATGCTTATTGATACTATCAATACAAAAGCCGTAGCATTAACAGCAACCAATCTTTTCAAAGGAGAGTATACAGTTAATCAGCCCACTATTTCTGAAGATATTAGAGTGAAATTAGAAGATTGGGAGGCGATCTATGACGATAAATTTACGGCCGATAAGGAACTGGGTATTGATGTAGCAGGTTTTGATGATGACACTTTTAAGAAATTGGGAAGAAAACTACCTGTTATTGCTCGCAACCAATTGGATAACGGTGAAAGTAAAAATCTTTGGTATGAAGAAATTGTACCAAGGGAAAGCCGTTTTGTATTTTTTGTTGCTAAAGACGAAAAATATTCAAAAGAATTTGACGATGAATTAGAAAAAGCCATCGTGCAAATTGGCGCAAATGCCAGCATCGGATACGGATACGTCACAATAACTAAAATTGGCACTAATGAATGAGAAAATAAACAACCTGATTCCGAAAGCTATCCATGCGATCAGAAATAGCGAAATAGAAAAAAATGGAATTGTAGCAAAAGAATATAAAGGCTATATATCATCAATGGGAGCCAGTATTATTCAGGCCGGCTTGTTGGCAACATTGGCATTTTATCAAAATGATTCCAACAAAAAGGCCGATAGCAGCAAAGTACTGAAGGCCTTATTTGAAATGATACGCTCGGGAAATACAGTAGATAATAATCTGATACAATATGTCATTAATAATTCATCTAATGAGAACATTGCAGGAGATTTTGTATCTGAGGAAAATCTGGTCTTTGATAAACTGTACTTAATAGAAGAAGAAATCTCAGACGCCCTTATTGCCCTTAAGCTTGCATTACGAACTTTTAAAATTGATGAATAATGGCAACCAATATCGGACATTTATACTATAAACAATATTTTAGCAGACTGAAGCTTCATAAAGAAACAGGTAAACCTAAACTGGATTCCCCAATTAATGATGAAATATACAAATTGAGCCTTGGCGATTATTCAAACTTGATTAATGATTCTATAAAAGAGCATCATTTCGATTTAACAACAGTTTATCCAGGACTATTAGTTGGCTCGGGGTATATTCATGAAGTGGGGGGCAAAGAAATAGAAAGTGAACTAAAACTCGGTTTCTATTTCGACCATACAACAGGCTTACCTGTAATTCCAGGATCATCAGTTAAAGGCTTATTAAGAAGTGCTTTTAAGAAAGCAGAAGGTGATTATGTGAAAGAGTTAATTGAAAGTTTAGGTATTGACTGTATTAAGAGTGTAGCGGAATTAGACAAGGCCATTTTTGAGGGGGAAACAGGTGCCTCCATTTATAATAGAGATGTTTTTTTTGATGCTTATCCTGTAGTATCTAAAAACAAAAATAAGACCTTTTTTGCTAACGACTATATTACCCATCACGAAAATCCACTCAAAAATCCTAATCCGATTCAGTTTCTAAAAATATTACCTAATGTAGCGTTTCAGTTTAATTTCAAATTAACTAACAACGGTGGATTATCTGCTGATTCAAAACTTGAGCTTTTCAAACATATACTTCTTGACCTTGGCATAGGCGCCAAAACCAATGTTGGCTATGGGCAATTTATGATTTCAGAAAAGGAAAAGTTAAAAGCAGCCAGAGAAAGAGTCAAAAGGGAAAACAATCGAATTATGGAAGAGCTTGAACAAAAGGCCAAAGAAAAAGAAGCAAGCAAAACAGAAGCTGAGAAACGTTTACTAAAAGGGACAAAACATAAATGCAGAGTAGTTGATATAACTAAGAAAGAGGTCTTTTTCATGTTTGATTGGGATGCTGAATTAAAGTTCAAAAAAATGAAACGGCGATTTAGTATTGAATTGGAAATTAACAATATTGTAGAAATTGAAATAATTGATGATTTCTACATTCGGCAAGAGGTGCTGTTTTCTAATACTATTACAATAATATGATGAAGTCATTACACAAAATAACATCCATGGAAATCTGTGTAAAAAAAGAAAAAACATGAACAGCCCTATCCCAATAACCCGCATTACTTTACAATACAAAGCTGAGCAAAGCAATATTACTGCCCACCAGTTTAAAGGAGCTTTTAATGCCTATGTTGCAGCTCATTTAAAAGAGGATTTAGAGAAAAAACAGATTCCGCTTAATATAGGCTATAACCGGAATGACCTTGGCAAACCCATACAGCGTTATCCGTTGGTGCAATTTGGTTCTACTGCCAACAGTTTTGAAATTACAGGTATTGGCAAAGGAGATACTCTTCTCGACCTATGGTTAAACCGGATTTTAATTGAGAATGACTTTCAGATTAATGGCAAAAATGTAGCATTAATGTATCCTGAAAAAACAAGCCAATACTGGTATCCGCAACTTTTACCCCAATTGAAAAGATATCGGCTAAAAGCATGGAAACCCTTTGATACAGAAACCTTAGGCAACGAAAGCCGCTTGGATGGTATTATCTGGGGCAATATCCACCGAATGCTTAGTGAGTTAGGGATCGTTTTTACAGAAAAGGTGCATATTGATTTGCAGAAATACGAAAAAACCAGACTTACAAAAGGCTATAAAATAGATTGGATTACTTACGATGCTATTTTCAGCACCAATATAAACCTGCCGCAGCATATAGGCATAGGGCACGAACCAAGTATCGGCTCCGGAAAAATACTTAATTTTGAAAAGTCTATAGGCAGACGGCAATTAATAGGATAGAAAGATTTTGCCTTCGCTAGCAGACAAATTATTTTGTATTCGATTCTATTTAGGTCTATTGTGGCATACAACAGATGATTATGCAAAAACTAACCCGATTACAAGTAAGTCGCAAAGCGGAGCAACTTATTCATTGCCAAAAAGTGGATGATTTGGAAAACCTATTAAGGCTAGTCCGTTTCACTCTAACAAAGGATATTCTTTTACCTCAGTATTATTCATTCAAATTAAAAAAATCCAATGGTGGATTCCGGGAAATTGAAGCACCTGCCCCCGATCTGAAAAAAACGCAACGTAAGCTCAATGAATTTCTGCAATGTGTATACTATGATGTGAAAACGAAAGCTGCTTATGGTTTTATTATTAATCCCAGAAAACAAGAACCAAAAAACATTGTTTCGAATGCAGCCAGGCATTTGGGCTGCAACTATCTGTTAAACATTGATTTTGATGACTTTTTTCACCAGATAAGCCAAAAACGAATATTTGAAATATTTCAAAAAGCACCTTTTAAGTTCCATAAAAACATAGCAAACATATTAGCGAAATTATGCACCTTCAATGGGCGCTTACCAATGGGCGCACCTACTAGTCCTGTTTTATCGAACTTTGCATGTATATCTATGGACAATCAGTTACAACAATGGGCTGATAATAACAACATTACCTACACCCGCTTTGTTGATGATTTGTCGTTTTCATCAAAACATAAAATAACGCAACAGCATTTCCATCAGATCAAAACAATTGCAGAAAACCACCAATTACAAATTGATCCGGACAAAACAAAATGGATTGGCGAGGGGCAGAAACCAACAGTAACCGGTCTGGTTTTAAAAGACCGTGTTGAGATTCAAACAGATTACTATAAAGAGTTGGATATGGATTTAGACCGCTTGCAAAAAGCTATTGAAGTTCATATGATCACTGGCTTATTGTATAAAGCGTCAGCAATAGTAAAATTCAAACAGGAAGTCATGGGGAAAATTAATTTTATTGCAGTGGTGATGGGCTACGACAATGAATACTACCAGTCATACCTTGATAAATATGAAAATGCTACGAATCCGCCAGAGGATCAACTTAGTGTTCGATGGCTCAAATTTTCAAATTATTCACATATTTAAAACCAAGGAAATGCAACTCATTATAGATACCGCAAACACCCGACTAAGTGTCAAGAATAATACTTTTTTAATTGAAAATGAAACACAAAGCAAACAAATTAGTCCTAAGCGAATAAGTAGTATTGCAATTACTACCAACTGCATCTTAAATACTGCTGTGATTAAACTTGCAGCCATAAATGAAGTTCCTATTTATTTTTTCAATCATTATGGCACTTTACAGGCACGAACATGGAGTCCATATTTTAAGAATATGGCCTCTTTGCGAAAAAAACAATTGTTCTTTTATAATACACCACAAGCCACTAATTGGTTAATTGAGTTAATTACCCGTAAAACCAATTTACAGATTGAACTATTAGAAAGATTAAACAGAACAAGGCGAATTGAAAATCAGCAACACCGAGTAGCAATAAATAACATTGCACAATACTTGATAAACATTCAAGAATTTAAAGATCAACCTATTGACACATGCAGAAGCCAGTTGCTGGGAATTGAAGGAACGCTTAGTAAAAAATATTATAAAAGTTTACAAGCGTATTTACCAGAACAATTTAAATTTAATAAACGGAGCCGACAACCTGCAACTGATTACTTTAATGCAGCCCTAAACTATTTATATGGAATGACCTACAGTGTTGTAGAAAGTGGTGTTTTTGCAAAAGGCCTGGATCCTTTTATTGGCTATATGCATACCGACAATTATCAAAAAACCTCTCTCGTATTTGATTTAATAGAACCGATCAGACCTATTATTGATCATATTTTAATCGATTTATGCATCGCCAATGAACTTGATGAAACGCATTTCACACAAAAAGATCATGGATATTGGCTTAGCAAAAAAGGAAAGCGTCTTCTAATACCAACTTTCAACGAATATTTGAATCAGCGTATTAAAGTAAACAATAAAGTACGTAGATTAAAAGATATTATTTATCAGGAAAGTAATGATCTGGGGCATTTAATAAATCAAACTTTTATAAACATTCAAAATGGCTAGCAGGATTAAGACAGACAAGCTGATGTACCTGTTATTTTATGACATTACATCTGATAGTTTACGTACCAAAATAGCAAAACGTTTTGTTGCTCAAGGCTACGAACGATTGCAATATTCCGTATATACTGCTATCGAAAACCCGGTAAAAAATGTAGCCCTTTGGCAAGAACTTAACTTATTATTAGAAAAAGAACCTGATGCAAAACTCTATGTAATACCAACATCATTAAATAACTTTAAAATGATGAAAATAATTGGTAAATTCGACCAGGATTTTGACTATCTCACTGGGGAAAAACGCTCTTTGATATTTTGAAATAAAAAACAGCAAATCTTGAAGCAATGACGAATAAGGCCATATTGCATGGACAAAACAAACACCTAAACAACTACACACCACCCACTTACAAAATTTCAGGGTTTAAGTGGGGTATAATTTGAGACATTACTGAAACTTCCTGGCCATACTTCTTGCGAAGCTCAGTAATGGTTTAAGTGGGGTATAATTTGAGACATTACTGAAACCCAATAAATAGTTAACAGCCACTCCTACAATAATGGTTTAAGTGGGGTATAATTTGAGACATTACTGAAACATAAATTCACACCGGTTTCTACATTAGAGTTACCAGTTTAAGTGGGGTATAATTTGAGACATTACTGAAACAGTTCTCCCAGTGCCGGAACTACTTGATCATTTGGTTTAAGTGGGGTATAATTTGAGACATTACTGAAACTTTTATTTTTCTAAGTTGTGCCATCTCGGTATCTGTTTAAGTGGGGTATAATTTGAGACATTACTGAAACTAATATACCCCTGAAAAGCAGGTATTGCGAATATAGTTTAAGTGGGGTATAATTTGAGACATTACTGAAACAATTCCCAGCCATTTGTGACTGTTGGTTGTAGTGTGTTTAAGTGGGGTATAATTTGAGACATTACTGAAACACTAATGCCCCAGCATGCCAATAGAAAAATTGCTGGTTTAAGTGGGGTATAATTTGAGACATTGACAACATCCGCTTTGAATCACTTATACTTTTGGCCGTTGACTATAACAAAGTGGTAATAGATCCTTCCTCACTTCGTTCGTCAGGAAGACATAACACGGTTGGTTTTGAGAGGGAAAGGCGGCGGAGACATAATTAATACTTCATCATTTTGTAGTTTTTCTGTTCTTTTGGCTTGACCCAAAAGAACCAAAAAGTCAAGGCTTCTTAAAAATCAACTAAAAATGAAATTGTTCCGCTAAAAAATTCAAGTCACAAGCCTCATTTTTATATGCTTGTGTGGTTGCAACGGCTTATATGTTATAGCATACTGCAAAGCTCATCACATCCGAATTTTTATTTACGCTTCACAATTCCATTTTTGCCTGCTATCGCAGGCCGTCGATTTTTAATAGGCCGGTCACAATTAGCATAGTAAACTGTGGTAGTGATAACTTCTATGGATAGATCGATCAAATCTTTCCATAGAAGTTATCACTACCATTCTACCTTCCCAACCTCCTACCTTCTCACCATTCTACAATATCTTTCTTTTCGTATCTTTAGTCCTGATTTGGAATGTTTAATGACAAAAAAGTTCTTTGATATTTTGAACGTAAAAAACGACAAAAATTTAACCAATGACGAATAAGGCCATATTACACTGAAAAAAACACCACTTAAACCACTGATTTTATTCTCTTTAAAAAATAATGGGGTTTAAGTGGGGTATAATTTGAGACATTACTGAAACTTTAGTTGAACCAACTACAAAACCAATTCGCTTAGTTTAAGTGGGGTATAATTTGAGACATTACTGAAACTTATTCCAGGATAGTCCTTTACTTAATGAGTAGAGGTTTAAGTGGGGTATAATTTGAGACATTACTGAAACAAAAACATTACTAGTCATTTCATTAGAATTACCAGTTTAAATGGGGTATAATTTGAGACATTACTGAAACATCTATTGCCTGTTCAAAATACTCTCGGTACTTGTTTAAGTGGGGTATAATTTGAGACATTACTGAAACAATCGCTTCTACCCTTATGATTAGGTCACTCGAATGTTTAAGTGGGGTATAATTTGAGACATTACTGAAACCTAAAATACTGGTATTTTTGAATTTAAGAGGCAAGTTTAAGTGGGGTATAATTTGAGACATTACTGAAACTTTTAATGACTATTTATTTTTTTTACCAGTATCAGTTTAAGTGGGGTATAATTTGAGACATTACTGAAACCCTAGAAGAACCCACAACCAATGGATCCCCCACATGTTTAAGTGGGGTATAATTTGAGACATTACTGAAACTTCGCCCAGGATTTTGAATAATCAAAACATAAGGGTTTAAGTGGGGTATAATTTGAGACATTACCGGAGGAAGTGAAGAATTAATAGTGAAAAGTTAAAAATTAAAAATGATTTTCTTTGTTGAAAGAAACTCACTATATCAGCTTTGAAAGCTGATATGATTTGAAGCAAAGTTTTAACTCTTAATTCTTATCTCTTAATTCTTATCTCTTAGTTCTCAACTTTAAGTGGGGTATAATTTGAGACATTACTGAAACT